>Ga0210020_1002397_pt1 | contig 15176 bp, 14 predicted proteins | sample CryGeymeta201514_FD_183980 | JGI IMG/M metagenome (GOLD analysis project Ga0210020, IMG submission 183980) | Groundwater microbial communities from Crystal Geyser aquifers in Utah, USA - Crystal Geyser metaG 2015-14 (SPAdes) (version 2) | ecosystem: Environmental > Aquatic > Deep subsurface >... | reverse complement strand
CTTGAACCGTACCTCGCGCAGGCGCCTGGCATCCCTTTGAACGAATCGTGGATGCTACCCTCGTGGAAGAAGTGACCAACTCCTGCGGCGCTGGCGGCATCTCTTCGGAAGCGAGTCACATTGCCTGTGCGCACGCAAACCACCCCAGGACGCGGACTCCGAAGAATCGTCTCGCGGCGATGCGCGCTTATTGGCACAACACCCGAATATCGTAGGCGCTAACTTCGCCAGTTTTTATCTCGAACTGGGCGAACGCCGTCATTTGCAACAAATAACTTCCATCTGCTTTTTGAAACAACATAATCGGGGCAAACATGTTGCTCCCCGGGCAATCGGCTTTGTCTGTGAATTCCCACATCACACTGAGCGAATACGTCCCGGGTTTCACTCCCTCCAGGATGTATTGACCGGCCGCATCGGCTATCGCTTGGGCAACTGGTTGTTTCAACGGGACGTTTGCTTTTACACCTCCTTGAGATATTCGCGGATCAACAGCGCCGCCGTCGCCCCCTCGCCTGCCGCCGACGCGACCTGCTTGGTGCTGCCCTGACGGACATCCCCTGCGGCAAAGATACCCGGTACGCTGGTCTCAAGGAACATCGGCTCGCGTTTTTCAAAAGCGGGGATTATCTGCCCATCATGCACCAGGTCATGCCCCGTTTGAACAAAGCCCCATTGGTTACGCTGCACATTCGTACCTTCGAGAATGCTTGTATTGGGAACCAAGCCTATGAACACAAATACGCCAGCGGGGTGGATGGTTTCACTCGCGCCAGTCTTGCGGTCTTTGATTTCCACCGCTTTGAGTTTTCCGCCCTCGCCGCTGAAATTTAAAACTTCAGTATTGAAGCGCACCTCAATTTGCGGATGGTTGAGCGTCTTTTCCTGGATGACCTGGCTGGCAGATAATTTGTCGCCGCGCACGAGGAGAGTCACCTTCTCGACAAACTTAACCAGAAACAGGCTCTCCTCCGCCGCACTGTTGCCGCCGCCGATGACTGCGACGGGCATGCCCTTGTAGAATGGCCCATCGCAGGTCGCGCAGAAGTGAATTCCCGCGCCGATAAAATCATCCTCGCCCGGCGCGCCGAGACGTTTGTAGCGACTGCCTGTTGCAAACAGTACCGCACGCGCAGAATATTCACTGCCATCAGCCGTGCTTACACAGTGATAATTATCGTGAGTTTGGATGCGGGTCACATCCTGCGCCTGCAACATTTCCACGCCGAAACGTTCCGCCTGCCTGTGTAGTTGGGAAGCGAACTCCGAACCCAGCACGCCTTCTGCAAAACCAGGCACGTTATCCAACCGCTCGGTAGCCGCGGCCTGCCCACCCAGCGCGGCGCGCTCGATGACGAGCGTCTCAATCCCTTCGCGGGCGGTATAAAGCGCGGCGGTCAGCCCGGCGGGTCCGCCGCCGACCACGATCAGGTCATAGTGATGACGCGAAGCGCTGGTCTTCAATCCCAGTTTGGCGGCAATCTCAGCATTGGACGGTTCAACCAAGATCGAGCCATCGGCAAACTCAATCGTTGGGATGATGCGCTTGCCATCGTTCTTTTTCAGCACATAGGCTTCGCCTTCTTTATCCTGCTCGATGTCCACCCAGTTGTAGGGAATTTGGTGTTCGCCTAAAAATTGTTTGCTGCGCCGACAGTCTGGACACCAATATGCGCCATAAATGGTAATGTCGGTTTTTTGATCGTTCATGAGAGATCTCCTTGTGGCAATTTGTAGTATCAGTAGATGAAAATTTGTTGGCGGTAAATCCTGGTGTGGATTTTGCTTGGTCCACATATCGCAATTATACACTGCGCCTCCCCTGTGGTATATTTCCCCCATGTCCGTCTACCTCCACGATATTCCCCTCGCCACCGCGCAGGCGCGCCTCCAGCAAGCCCTCGAAGAGGCGGGTCTCTGGCGCGTGCTCGGCGTGGAAACCATCCCGCTTGATGAAGGCGCCCTCGGACGCGTGCTGGCCGAACCTATCTGGGCGAAAACTTCCTCGCCGAACTATCATGCCTCGGCCATGGACGGGTTCGCTGTCCGCGCGGAAGACACCGAAGGCGCGGGGCCCTCGTCGCCGATACAGTTATCAGTAATCAGTGATCAGTCATCAGTGCAGGCTCAATACGTGGATACAGGTGATCCGTTACCAGATTGGGCAAATGCCGTTATTCCAATTGAGAATGTCGAATCGCTTGATGAGACCGGCGCGCTGACATCCGACCTGCGCCATCCCGCCTCCATTCGGATTCGCGCCGCGGTCGCGCCGTGGACTCACGTCCGCCCGCTGGGGGAGGACATCGTGGCGACTCAACTCGTCCTGCCCGCCGGGCATACGCTTCGCCCCGCGGACCTGGGCGCGGTCGCCGCGTCGGGTCACGCGGACCTTCGGGTGGCGCGGCCGCCCCGGGTCGCGATCCTGCCGACGGGGTCGGAACTCGTTCCCATCGGTTCCGCGTTGAAGCGCGGCGACATCCTCGAAACCAACTCGCTCGTGCTGGCCGCGCAGGTGAAAGCCATGGGCGGCGAAGCGACGCGTTTCCCCATCACCGCGGATGACTTCGATGCCATCTGCGCCCGCGTCGAAGAAGCCTCCCGCGGCCACGATCTGATTCTGCTCAACGCAGGTTCCTCCGCCGGCGCAGAAGATTTCTCTGCAAAGGTTGTCGAGAAACTCGGCACGCTCCTCGTCCACGGCGTCGCCGTCCGCCCCGGCCATCCGGTGATTTTAGGGGTCATCAATCGTAAACAGGTAGACACGTACACACGTACACAGGTGGACACGGAACACGCAACATATCATCCCGTAGCGGAGCGGAGCGGACGAAACACGCAACACGCAACTCCTAACTCGCAACTCCTAACTCCTACCCCGCATCCCGCGTCCCCCGTCCCCATCCTCGGCGTGCCAGGCTACCCCGTCTCCGCCGCGCTGACCATTGACATCTTCGTCGAGCCGATCCTGGCGCGCTGGCTGGGACGCCGTCCGCTGGAACTGCCCGAGGTGGACGCCACGCTCACGCGCAAGATCACCTCGCCCGCGGGTGACGACGATTACATCCGCGTCGCGGTGGGACGCGTGGGCGGGAAACTCCTCGCCGCGCCGCTGGCGCGCGGGGCGGGAGTCATTACCTCGCTCGTGCGCGCGGACGGGCTGCTGGTCCTGCCGCGCGGCGAACAGGGCGCGGAGGCCGGCCAGCAGGTGACGGTGCGACTCTACCGCTCGCGCGCCGAGTTGGATAAAACCATCTTCTGCATCGGCTCGCACGATGTGATCCTCGACCTGCTGGCGCAATTTCTCGCAGAGCATGACCGCAGGTTTGTCTCGTCGAATGTCGGCTCGCAGGGCGGATTGGTGGCGCTCAAACGCGGCGAGGCGCATTTGGCGGGTTCGCACCTGCTCGACCCCGCGACGGGCGAATACAATCTTGCCGCCCTGCGCCAGTATCTGCCCGGCGTACCCGTCCGCCTCATTGCGCTGGTTCACCGCGAACAGGGCTTGATGGTGAGGCGCGGCAACCCAAAGGGAGTCAAAAACCTGGGAGACCTCACCCGCCCCGAGGTCGGGTTTGCGAACCGGCAGCGCGGCGCGGGGACGCGCGTCCTGCTCGATTATCGCCTGAATTTAATGGGGATACCCGTCTCCGAGATTCGCGGCTACAATCAGGAGGAATACACTCACCTGGGTGTCGCGGCGGCGGTGGCTTCGGGCCGCGCGGATTGCGGCCTGGGAATTCCCGCCGCGGCCCAGGCGCTCGATCTCGATTTTGTGCCGCTTTTTCACGAACGTTACGACCTGGTCATTCCCAAAGAATACGCGGCGGGTTCCCTGCTGGCTCCGTTGTTGGAAGTGATCGGCGGCGCGCAGTTTCGGTACGCAGTTTCCTCCCTGCCCGGGTATGATGTGAAAGAAATGGGCAAATTGATTTTGGAGAATTAATATGACGGATGCTCTCATCATAGACGACAACCGCGAGACTGCGGATGCCCTGAAGCAGATGCTGGATGTGCTGGATGTGTCGTCGCGCGTGGCTTACGGCTCCAGCCCGGCGATTTCCGCGTTAAGCAAGATGACGCCGCGCGCGGTGTTGCTGGACATCAACATGCCCGGCGTGGACGGCACCGAGATTTTGGCGTTCCTGCGGCGGGAGCCGCGCCTGGTTTCCGTGCCTGTCATTGTCGTCACCTCCGACGACCAACCTGAGACGAAACAACGCGCCATGCAGGGCGGCGCGACCGCCGTGATCATCAAGCCTGCCGACTTCGCTGGGCTGGAGGCGGCGCTCAAAAAGGCGGGCGTTCTAAAATAGTTTCAGTAGTTCACGAAAGTTCAAGAGGCAGTTGTACTGCCTCTTGGATTCCGCAGTGCAACTGCGGAAAGAACGGGTTTTCGTGATCTACTGAGTTTGGAAGTTCGAGCGATTGCGAGATTGGAATGTGAAAATTTGGCGGAGGAAAATTGAAGAGAAATCTGTTTTTGTTCGTTGCGTTAATTCTTGCCCAGACTCTTTCGGCTTGCGGGGGCGGTGGGGCCGCGCCTGCAACTTCGTTCCCGCCCGTGCCTGCCGAGTATGCGGGCAAGACCAATCCCTTCGGATCGGAGGCGGCCACAGTGGGCGCGGTCGAAGATTTCAACACCTATTGCGAATCCTGCCACGGCGCGGCCGGTTTGGGAGATGGAACCGCCGGGCAGGGACTCAATCCGCCGCCTGCCAACCTGCCCCAGGTCGCGGCCCAGGTGGGAGATGATTACCTTTTCTGGCGCATCAGCGAAGGCAAACTGGGCGCTCCCATGGTGAGTTGGGCGGGTGTGCTTAGTGAGGAACAGATCTGGCAGGTGGTTGCCTACATTCGCACGCTCAAATGAAATGGGTGCGTTTCATTTGGGTGTGTTTCATTTGAGTTGAAAAGATTAGGATGATGTGATTCTCGCGCAAATCTAAACTTCGGAATTTACTGGAGCATCAATCCCGAAGGGATGCCATGATTGTAACGGATGACCGCTCTGGGGCCATAATCCCGAAGGGATGATATGATTCGGCGGACGCGAAGCGTGCCACCCCTTCGGGGTTATGGATGAACAACGTCCCGGTCTATAATCCGGTCACCCCTTCGGGGTTGGGAATCATTGTTACAAATCGTTCCAACTCAGTTGAAACACACCCAATTATTTGGAGATTACACCATGCCATTGACCAGCGGAATCCCGGCCCCGGACTTTGAACTGTCCGACGATACCAACACCCCGCGCCGCCTGTCTTCGTACCGCGGCAAACCCGTCATCCTTTATTTTTATCCCAAAGACGATACGCCCGGCTGCGCAAAGGAAGCCTGCAACTTCCGCGACGATTATTCCGCTTACGAAAAGGCGGGCATCGCCATCCTGGGCGTCAGCCCGGACACCTCCCGCTCGCACGCCAGATTCAAAACCAAATACCAGTTGCCCTTTCCCCTGCTCGCCGACGAAGACCACAAAGTCTCCGAACTCTACGCGGCCTGGGGTTTCAAGAAATTCATGGGACGCGAATACGAGGGCGTCCTTCGCACGACCTACCTGATCGACGCGCAAGGGAACATCGCCCGCGTTTTTGAAAACGTCCGACCGGCGGAACACAGCGTCGAATTGCTGGAAGCCCTGCGCTCGCTCTAAGGAGTGGTGTAAAAATAACTTCCCAATTTCAAAGTTCGCGAGCAGTTGCACTGCGAGCCGTCAGCAGTCCAACTGCTGACGAAACACGGAACTTATTTTTACACGGGTACTAACGGACCTGAGACCTGGTCGCCGTGACTGAGACCGAATCCACCCGTATCCTGCAAGCCAGCCTGTCCCTGAGCGCGTCCCTGCTCGAGGCAACGGACGACGAGTCCATTCTGCGCGCCGCCATGCGCGCGGGGTGCGAAGCGCTGGGTGCGGACGGCTGTCTCTTCATGCCCTTCGATGAATTTACGCAAAAAATTCCCCCGCTGGAGTTTGGCCGCGTCCCCGCCTTCGACGCGGGGCTGGTTGCTCACCCCGCCCAGCGGCAGAAGTGCAAGGTCTGTGAGACGCGGCGGGCGGGACGCGAATGCGCCCTGCTCCAATGTGACCCCAATTCCAATTTTATTTATTGCCTGCCCCTGCGCGCCCGCGGACGCGAGGCCGGGTTGTTCAGTTTCATTTTCTCCGTCGAGCCGCGTGTAGATGAATCCCTGGAAGCGTTCCTGTCCGAAGCGATGCGCCTGGTGGAACTTGCCCTCGACGCGCAGGAGCGCGGCCAATTGATACATCCCTGCTCGTCCAGTGTTCCTCCCTCGCTGACGGAGGAAATGCAGTCGCTCCTGCCGCAGATAGAATCGCGCGCCATTCTGGGAGAACGCGTGCGGCTGGCGCGCGAGATCCACGACGGGCTGGCTCAAACGCTGGCCTTTCTCAAAATTGAAATTGGCCGCGCCGAAAGCCTGCTGGCGCAGGGCAAGTCGGAGCGGGCGGCGCGCATCCTGAAGGATTCCTCGCGTACCATCGGCGATGCCTACCTCGACGCGCGCCAGGCCATCGAAAACCTGCGCCGTGTCCCGGATGGCCGCCTGGAGACCTGGCTCCGCCAGGTGGCGGAGGACTTTGAAGTATTAACCGGCCTGCCCGTGGATCTGGATTTGCGCCTTTCCCTGGATTTTCCCCTCGAGGCGCAAGTGCAGATGATCCGCATTGTGCAGGAGGCGCTCACCAACGTCCGCAAGCACGCGCAGGCGGGGCGCGTCCGTCTCGCGGCGTGGGAGGATGAACAGGAAACGCTGATCGAGGTGGCGGACAACGGCCGCGGGTTTAGTCCCGCGGATTCGATAACGGCGGCCCGCTTTGGCTTGCGCGGGATGCGGGAGCGGGCGGAATCCGTCGGCGCGGATTTCCAGGTCGCCAGTTGTCCAAGCGGCGGGACGACCATCCGTTTGCGAATCCCGATGCGCGTGGGAGCGACCCTGTGAAGCCGATCCGCCTTTTCGTTGTGGACGATCACGCCCTGTTCCGGCGCGGCTTGATTAGCCTGCTCTCGGACATGAAAGAGTTTGCGGTGGTGGGCGAGGCGGGCAGCGGCGAAGACGCCTTGCGCGTGGTCGCGCAGGCCGCGCCCGATATCGTCCTGCTGGATGTCAACATGCCCGGGATAAGCGGAGTGGAAACCCTGCAGGCCATGCGTAAAAAAGGACTGGAGACGCGCGTCCTGATGCTGACGGTTTCGATGGACGAGAGCGACCTGGTCGGCGCGATCACTGCGGGCGCAAGCGGATATTTGCTGAAGAACGCCGAGCCAGAGATGCTGCGCCGCACCCTGCTGGACGTGGCGGGTGGGAAATCCGTATTGTCGCCCGAGGTGACGGAGCAGGTTTTCAAGGTGATGCGGCGCGCTCAATCGGCGCATCCGCAGGAACTGGTGAGCGGCCGCGAACTGGAAGTGTTGCGTTGCCTGGCGCGCGGCCTGACGACAACGCAGGTTGCCTCGGAGTTGTATATTTCGGAAAACACGGTCAAGACGCACATCCGCCATATCCTTGAAAAAATGAAAGTGAGCAATCGCGCCGAAGCGGTGGCCAAGGCGTTGCAGGCGGGCTTGATATAAGCGTTATCATAGTCCTGCCTGCACTGGGCCGCAGGCACACGTGAGCGGAGCCACCGTGTTCGTGGGTGGCGTAGTCGAAGGACGGGTTACATGCGCGAGCGCCGTTCCATGTACCTGCCCTTCGACTGCGGGAGTACCCTCCGCTCAGGGCAGTGGGTATTCAAGATGATGACAACGGGTGATATACAATCACCCACGTATTTGGCTTGAAATCCCCCCTTCGTCAGACGTAGATTAATGACAGATTAGATGGATTTTGGTAAATTAACACCAGGATCCATCTTTTTTATGAGTCGCACAAACCGGCCGCGCCCTCAACGAGTGTTGATCGCTTCCGCAAACCCGCTTTTTGGCGAAGGCTTGCGCAAGACGTATACCGCGCATTGGGGGAACCAGGCCATTGTCGTTGGGATGCCGTCCACGATGGAAGAGACGCTCAACCTGCTCGCGACGCTCGGCCCGGACCTGGTGATCGTGGACCACGACGATACCACCATCAACCGCGAAGAATTTTTGAACCGTTTCATGGAAGGCGAATCGCCGATGCAGGTGGTGCTGGTCTCGCTCGGCTCCACCGAACCCGTTGTGCTCTACCAGCGAAAACGTCTCACCGCCGCGCAGGCGGAATCCTGGCTCACCAATCCCTGGGGTTAACCCACGATCTTGTTATGAGGAGAAGAGTATGCGACACTTCATCATTGTAGGCATTCTCGTCATCGTTGCGGCAAGCCTGACCTATATGGGTCTGGACGCGCTGAACCTGATGCCGGTGGCCGCGAGCGCGCAGGCGGGACCGATTGACTGGATGTGGAACTGGCAGGTGGTTGCCATGTCCTTCCTGTTTGCGCTCATTGTTGTCCCGTTGCTCTACAGCCTGGCGGCTTTCCGCCGCAAGAAAGGCGACACCGCCGACGCCGAGCACATCGTGGGGAATACCAAACTGGAAATCGGCTGGACGATAGCCCCGCTTTTCATCGTGATGGTCTTTGCCTACATGGGCGCGTACTCACTCGCAGAGACCCGCCGCGTGGACCCGCAGGCCATGATCGTCAACGTGAACGCCTCCCAGTGGGCCTGGAGTTTCGAATATCCCGATTACGGGTTCGTTTCCACGGAACTGCGTTTGCCGAAGGATAAACAGGTCCTCCTGCGGATGCAGTCGAAGGATGTGATCCACTCTTTCTGGGTGCCCGAGTTCCGCGTCAAGCAGGACATTGTGCCGGGCCGCGTGACCGAATTGCGGATCACTCCCACGCTGGACGGCGCATACAAGGTGCGCTGCGCAGAAATATGCGGCACCTCCCATGCCTACATGGAGAGTCCGGCGCTCGTCCTTTCGCAGGGCGATTTCATGGCCTGGGCGACGGAACAGCAGGGAATCGCCGCGGCCGCACAGACGCCGGAAGGCAAGGGCGCATTGCTGGTCAAATCCAGCGGTTGTTTGGGTTGTCATTCAATTGACGGATCCAAACTCGTCGGTCCCACCTGGCTCGGATTGTTCGGTTCGCAGGTTCCGCTCTCGGATGGGACCACCGTCACTGCGGACGAAGCCTACCTGGCCGAGTCCATCCTGAACCCATCCGCGAAAATTGTGGCCGGCTTCGAGACGCAGGCCATGCCTGCATTTGCGACACTCACTGAAGAAGAAATCGCGAACATCCTCGCGTATCTCAAAACCCTGAAATAAGGCGTGTGGAGGCAATCAATGAAAAACATGAAACCAATGACGCGTGCGTTCTGGCTCCTTCTCTTCGGCTTGCTGGCCGGCTACGGGGTGGGGCTGGGACTGGACCTGCTCGTCGGCGGGCGCGTGAACTTCACCGCGTCCATCGCGGGACTCTTCTCCCTGCTGATCGGCGTCGCGTTGTTCTTCCTCGGGCTGGTGGGCTATCGCACCATCGCCCGCGCCATCGTCTGGCAGATCGCCGGCACGCTGGGCGGCGCGCTGTTCGTGACGGCTATCCGCGCCCTGATGGGATTAAAGGCCATTAGCCCGCCCTTCCTCTTCGTGGAACCCGCCTGGGTCTTTGGCGGACTGACCGGCGTGATCTGCTTCCTGCTCGGCCACGGTGTGGTGGACGACTGGATCAAGATGGCGCGCGGCATCGAAGTCCCCGAGCGCCGCGCGGATGCGCCCGGCTGGCAAAAATACTACAGTCCCTCGCTCGACCACAAAGTGATCGGCGTGCAATACATCATCACCGCGTTGATCCTGCTGGTGCTGGGCGGCTCATTTGCGCTCATCTTCCGTACCGAACTGGCTTCTTCCGGCCTGCAATTCCTCACCACCAATTTCAAACTCTTCAACCAGAACGGCCTGCAATTCTACAACACGCTGATGAGCCTGCACGGCATGATCATGATCGTCTCGATCCTGCTCGGCATCGCGGGACTGATGAACTACCTCGTGCCCCTGCTCATCGGCGCGCACGATATGGCCTTCCCGCGCCTGAACGCCTTCTCGTTCTGGATCGCGCCGCCCGCCGCCGTCCTGCTCCTCGCCAGCCTCATCCTGGGCGGGTTCGACACCGGCTGGACGGGCTATCCGCCGCTTTCGGCAAAGGCGCCCATCGGGATGCAGATGTTCTTCCTCGGCGTGTTTGTGGCGGGTTGGTCTTCCATCCTCGGCGCGCTCAACCTGATCGCCACGGTTGTCCGCATGCGCGCCAAAGGCATGGTCGCCTTCCGCATGCCGATCTTCGTCTGGGCTTCCATTGCCACCTCGCTGATCGCTTTGACCGCCACGCAGTTGATCGGCCTGTCGTTCCAGTTGGTGATGTTCCAGCGCCTGTTCGGCATGGGTTTCTTTGACCCGGCCAAAGGCGGCAACCCGATCCTCTTCCAGCACCTTTTCTGGTTCTACTCGCACCCGGCGGTGTACGTTTTCATCCTGCCCGGCTTGGGCATCGTGTCCGAGTTGCTTCCGGTCTTCGTCCGCAAGCCGCTCTTCGGCTACAAGTGGATCGCCATGTCCTCGCTGGCGATTGCGCTGGTCGGTTTCTTCGTCTGGGCGCACCACATGTTCACCTCCGGCATGAACGAGTACCTGCGCGTGCCCTTCATGTACAGCACCCTGCTGGTTGCCGTCCCCACCGGCGTGAAATTCTTCTCGTGGGTTGCGACTCTCTGGAAGGGGAAGATCACGACTCCCACCCCGATGCTGTTCGTGCTGGGAGCGATCGTCGTCTTCCTGATGGGCGGTCTTTCCGGACCTCCGAATGCCACCGTTTCGACCGACCTGCACCTGCACGACACTTACTGGATCGTCGGCCACTTCCACGACACGCTTTTCGGCGGCTTTGTCTTCCCGTTCTTCGCCGCCTTGTATTACTGGTTCCCCAAAGCCACCGGCCGCCGCATGAACGAAAAACTTGGCAAGTTGCACTTCTGGTTGATGACGCCCTCGTTCCTGGTGCTTTCGCTTGGCATGATGCGTATCGGACTGCTCGGTATGCGCCGCCGCATCGGGGACTACGATCCCTTGCAGGGATTTGACGCCACGCACCTGGTTCTGACGATCGCGGGCTTTGCCATCGCGCTCTCGATCTTGATCTTCATCGTCAACCTGGTTATCAGCCTCAAGCGCGGCGAACCCGCGGCGGGCAACCTGTGGAACTCGCGCTCGCCCGAATGGCAGGCGCCCTCGCCGTTGCCTGCCCACAACTATGACACCCCGTTCGAGGTGGTCGGCGAACCGTACGACTACGGCCTGCCCGGCTCGAAATACGTGGAATTTGCGAAGAAATAGGGAGCATCCATGACTCACACACAAGACAAATCCTCCGCGCTCGCGCAGGGCCTCACTGTTTTCATCTTCCTGGCGGTGTTGACCGCGCTGGAGTTCGGCATCGCCCTCCTGGTCAACTCGGTTGTCCTGCTGGCGCTGGTCGCGTTGGTCAAGGCCGGGCTGGTGGTGTACTACTACATGCGCATCTACAAGTTGAACCAGGAGGAGCACGAAGAAGGCCGCGATAGTTATGCCTATAAGACGGGCACCAGTCGTCTCGGCCTGTGGCTGTTCCTGCTGTCCGACTCGTTCGTCTTTGGCGGTCTGCTCATCAGCCGTTTCAACCTGCTCGGCCTCACCCGTCCACACCTGAACCAGTTCCTCGGCCTGGCTGTGACCTCCGTCCTGCTCATCTCCTCCTTCTTCATGAACCGCGCGGAGACTTCCATCGCGCATGGCGACCAGAAGGGTTTCCTGAACGGGACCTTGATCACGATGATCCTTGGGGTCTTCTTCGTGGCGGGCGTGGTGGGACTGGAATGGCAGTTGGCGCAGGTCGAACAGATCTTTGCCAGCGGGGACTCGGCCGGCGCCATCTTCTACATGATGACCGGCATGCACGCCTTCCACGTTCTGACGGGCGTCATCCTGCTCTTCACCGTCTGGAACAAAGGCCGCAAGGGACTCTACTCCGCCGGGAAGCACTGGGGCGTGGAAGCCGCCACCGTCTACTGGCACTTCGTGGACGTGGTATGGATCTTCTTCTACCCGGCGCTATACCTGATCGGCGCGCTCCGTTAGGCTGAAAACTGGAATAGTGCATGGAACCTCGGGGCGGCCATCGGTCGCCCCGATTTTGACAGGAGAACTGGAAAAATGGATAAGCGAACGCTGTGGGTGGGACTTGGCTCTCTCTTGCTCATCGCGCTGGCGGTGGCGGCAACCGTCTGGTTTGCCGGGCCTGCCAGTTTTCGCGGCGCTTCCTATGGCGAACCATATCCCGTCGCGCCGCCCATCCAATTGACTCGGGCAAATGGGGAACCCTTCCGTTTGAGCGACCAGCGCGGGAAGTTCGTCCTGTTGTTCTTTGGCTACACCTCCTGTCCCGATGTCTGCCCGACCACCATGGCGGAGTTGAAACTGGTGGTGGACGGACTTGGCGAGGCGGCTAATTCCGTGCAAGTCGTCTTTATTTCGGTTGACCCGGACCGCGACACCCCCGAAAAAATTCAGAAATACGTCGAGCATTTCAACCCGAACTTCATCGGGCTGACCGGCTCGCTGGATGAACTCCAAAAAATCTGGGACGGCTATGGCGTTTTTCGCTCCGTCAACGAGGCGGATTCCGCAATGGGCTACACCGTTGACCACACCGCGCGCGTCACGCTCGTGGATGCGGACGGGAACCTGCGCCTTTCCTATGGCTTTCAGACTCCTGTCGAAGATATTGTGCATGATATAAAATTACTTCTTCGTTAGCGGAAGTTTCGTCATTGCGAGGGCGGCTTCCTGCGAAGTCCCCGTAGGGGGAGCGGAGCGTAGCGCAGTCGAAGGATGCCGCCCTCGCAATGACGGGTTGAGCCTGTCTCCAGTATAAACACATTGATTACCCATGTCTAAACTCATCACCAAACGTATCCTCATTTCCCTGGTGGTTGGCATCGTCATCGGCGCGGCCATCAGTGAGATCACGTTCCTGTTTCTGCGCGAGACTGCCCGCGCCCCGAAGGAGATCCTCCTCACCATCCCCGCAGGGACAGCCGAGCAGGTGGCGCGCGGCGAACAGCCTCCCGCGCTTCCCGAAAACATGATCTTCGTGGTCGGCGATATCCTCGTCGTCAAAAACGAGGACGCGGTGGATCACCAGATGGGGCCGTTGTGGATTCCGGCGGGCGCCTCCGCGCACCTGGCGCTCAGCACAGAAGAGAACCTGGCCTACGAGTGCAGTTTCCAAGCCAGCAAATACATCGGCCTCGACGTGCGCGAACCCGTCACGCTTGGCACGCGGCTGTATGGCATCTTGTACGCCGGGATTCCGCTTGGCGTGTTGCTCGCCCTCTACAGTTTCATCATGCCCGCGCGGAAAAAGCAACCATGATCCTGCGAAAAATGTTCACCCGCAAATGGATTCTTACCACCCTGCTGATTCTCCTCGGCGCGGCGCTTTGCATCCGCCTCGGCATCTGGCAGTTGGACCGTCTTGACGGGCGGCGCGCCTTCAACGCGCATTACCTGTCCGTGCGCGCCATGCCTCCGTTGGATTTGAATGCCGACACGACCTCCGACCTGGCCTCGATGGAATACCGCGCTGTGACCGTGCGCGGGGAATATGATTTCTCCAACCAGGTCGCGTTGTTAAACCAGTACCACGAGGGCCTCCTCGGTTATCACCTGCTGACCCCGCTTCTTCTTCCGGATGGCAGGGCGGTTCTGGTGGAGCGCGGCTGGATCCCTGCGGAGGGCAGTGGAACGCCTGAGGGTTGGACCCGCTTCGACGAGGCCGCACCCGCCCAGGTTCAGGGAGTGATGCGCCTGGGCGTGGCGAAAGCCCCGTTTGGCGGACGCGCCGATCCCACGCTCGCGCCCGGTCAGACGCGTCTCGACTTCTGGAACTTTGTCATCTTCGAGCGGTTGGCCGCGCAGATTCCCTATCCCATTTTGCCGATCTACATCCAACCGAATCCCGATGCAAACGACAACAAGCCGCCCATCCCGTCCCAGCCTGAAATCGAAATTACCGAAGGCCCGCATTTTGGCTATGCCCTGCAGTGGTTTTCGTTCGCCGCGATCATGCTGGTTGGCTACCCGTTCTACCTTCGCAAGCAGGAGGCCGCATGAAACTTTCCTTCTCCTCTCCCTTCACCCGCCTGACCTTCGCCGCCATGCTCGCAACTTTTGCGGCAACGGTGGCGGGACGCCTCGTCACCTTGTGCCGCGCCGCCGCCGACTGTGTGGGTTGGCCGCTGTGCGCGCCGGTTGACCGGCTTGGCTGGCTCGCGCTGGGGCACGCGCCTAACGGTGGGTCTCGCGATCGGGATGATGCTCTGGTTGTTGCGGACGGCCTGGCGTCATTACCGCGAAGAGTCCGTGCTCCTGCCGTTGACGACGGTAGTGACGACCTTGTATTTCGGCCAGGCGCTCATCGGCGCAACCCAGGTCTCCACCGGCTACCCCCTGCATTTACGCGTCCTGCACGCGCTAACAGCCGTCTCGCTTTGGATCGGACTTGCGGCGCTGGCGTACGTTTCTGTGGCGCGCGCGCCCACGCCCAGGGATTATCCCGCAGTTGGATTTCGTCCGCGCTTCAAGGACTTCCTCACCCTGACCAAGCCGGTCGTCGTCCTGCTCCTGCTGGCGACGACGATCACGGTTCTCGTCGCGGGATGGGGAGGCTGGCCGCCGTTTAATCTGGTTTTGTGGACGCTGTTGGGAGGCGCGTTGGCGGCGGGCGGGTCGAGCGCGCTGAACCAGTTCATTGACCGCGACCTCGACCGAAACATGCAGCGCACCGAGAAACGTCCGCTCCCCGCCGGACGCATGTTCCCCGCCGAGGGGCTGGCCTTCGCGCTCTCGCTTTGCCTGGCGAGTTATTACATCCTTGCCAGTTTTGTCAATCTCACCGCGGCCCTGCTTTCGCTGGCGGGCATCATTTACTACATCATCGTTTACAGCGTCTGGTTGAAGAAAGCCACCGTCCAGAACATCGTCATCGGCGGCGGCGCGGGCGCCATCCCGCCGATGGTGGGCTGGGCCGCCGCCACCGGACGGATTGACCTCGTTTCGGTTTTGCTCTTCGCGCTGGTCTTCTTCTGGACCCCGCCGCATTTCTGGGCGCTGGCGATTGTCCGCAA
>Ga0210020_1002356_pt1 | contig 15289 bp, 7 predicted proteins | sample CryGeymeta201514_FD_183980 | JGI IMG/M metagenome (GOLD analysis project Ga0210020, IMG submission 183980) | Groundwater microbial communities from Crystal Geyser aquifers in Utah, USA - Crystal Geyser metaG 2015-14 (SPAdes) (version 2) | ecosystem: Environmental > Aquatic > Deep subsurface >... | reverse complement strand
TTTACACGATGGTTTTCCTGTGGGATACTGTATTTCAGCCAAATTTTTCAGGACATCAGTTCTTGATTTTTTAGCGAAACATCTTCCGCACCCCTGCCAAGCCTTCCCCTATTTATTGAGATGATACTAATTTCTTTCGTTTTAGGGATGAATTGAAATAACATTCCATCTGCCAGACGAAAGAAACTTTCTTTTGAATAAATCTTCTCGCTAAATATCTCGAAATAGATACTTCCATCAGGAGACAAAGCAACTTGAGTCACATTTAGACCCAAAAGGTCGGCTTGTTTCTCGGTTCTTTGCGTGGCGGGATCGTAACGATATATTCCATCGTTTTTGGCAAAGATCCAAAAGACGCCATTATTATCCAGCACAATTTCAGGCCAAGGAAAGTATGTGGAATCATCCTCCGTCCATGGAATTTCCAGCACACCTTTTGCAAATTCAAAGCGTTGTGTGTCTTCATTGAATTTGCTCAAAACAGGTGCCTTTTCCAAAGTGGGGTGCACACGGATAGTATCCCATATAGTTTTACTCCATACACTCCCATCACTTGTCACAAAAATGTCCTGTACAAACAAATCCGAATCCCCAATATCGGCTGAAATGGATTCCCATTTTTGCGATTTGGGTTGGTAGATTAAAAATACATTTTTTTTTCCGCTTTGGCTTGATTCAATCGGGTACAGATGCTCAATGAGCCAAATTTCTTGATGTCCATCTTTCAAACGGGCTATTTCAGTGTCAATGAATGAAATAAAATATCCTTCAACCCGCTGGATTGGAACTGCCGCTTCGATTTCCCATGGAGAAGACGGAAGCACTATATCTGTTTTTGGATTCAATTCTGGTCCAGAATAAGCAAACTCTTGGAATGATTTAATGCATTCCATTGGATGAACTTGTGTAACAGAGCCAATGGCGCAAGAACTGATGAGTAACGTGAACATCAGGAATATGAACAACAACGCTTGTCTGAGTTTATTCATTCGCTATCTCCTTGGATGCGCATCAATCATTGTCTCAACAGAAGCATGAGGCAATCAATGTGCATCGAACCAAGCATATACTTCCTTTTTAAACGCCTCACTGTTATTTGTGCCCTCTCCATAAGGATAACCGCCATCCCAATGTTCTTGTTCAAGACGTTGTTCAAAATCAAACGTTCCAGTTGCTCCTCCTGGTGCTGCATATCCACTCGCTTCACCCCCATAAAAGGCTTTATCGTCAAGAATATACAGGTCTTTCGCTTAAATTCTGAGAGGTTTCCAAGATTTGGGAAACCAACGTTGATACAGATTGGATGGACAGGCTAAATCATGCAAGATCGTGCGTTGCAATTCCGAGAGCGGCGTCAGCAGATAGAAAATCTGGGTGCCTTTTTGCACCAGCGTCAGGCTGACTGTTTTGAACGCTCGCAACAGACGCTCCGTGGTCGGTTGTGCAGTGCTACGCCTCGGTTGACCGGGATACAAGCCGACCAAGGTGCGGTCGTCTTGCAACAAGGTACGCCGCACTTGATATTCAGCCACGGCCAGCACCCGCGCCGCCAAGGTGAGCAAGCGGGTCAGACCGATGGCGTGGTCGTCGCGGCGCACCCAGAGCGGGGCCAACGACAAAGCCCGGCCTTTCAAGCGGGCGCAATTGCGCTCGACCAACCATTCATCCCGATAGGCGAGAACGGCTCGCTTGAGCGACAACTTTCGCGCAGGAGCATTGGTGACGTAAACTCGCCAGCCCAGGCGCGGCTCCAGTTTTCGCAATCGGGCGCGATTTTCTTTGACTTTGACAACATAGCGATGGCGTTCTTCGATGTGGGCAGGGGCGTCGCGGTAGGCGCGCACGTTGCGCTGTTCTGTCTCACGTTGCAACTCAACGGTCAGCAATCCTGTAACGTCATAGCGTTCCAAAATGGCGTTCACAGCGGCCTGCAACTCGGCTTCTTCGGTAAATTGGCACTGCCCGCGACCGCGTGGCGGGGTCAAGGCGCGGAGATCCGACTGTGCCTGGGCCAATCGTTGGCGCAGGCTGCGTACAGCGGTCTTGGCATACGCCGTCGAATGCACGATCAGCACGCGCTCGCCCCATGTGACCGTTTCCGTCTCGATGTCAGCGGTCAACCGACGGCGGCGTTCATAGGCTTCGCCCAAGCGCGTTTTCCCATCGGTATCCCAGACCGGTTGCAGACGCACCTTCCCGCGCACGGCGTCGTCCACCCATTTTTCCAATTGCTCGGGCAGGTCGCCTACTTGTGCCAGGGGCATCAGATAGTAATTCCCCGTTTGAGACACGTAGGCCCGCGTCGCCAGCGCCCCCATTTTGCAATCCCCAATATACAGCAAGCCTTTGGGCGGCAGGGTGGAGCGCAAGCGGGCAATCATCGGAACGTACAACCTGTCATCGGCAGTGTTCCCAGGCACTACGTCAGCCCCCACCAACACGCCCAACGGATCCAGCGATGCCAGCATGGCCTTCAGCTGACGCAAATCCGGGCGATGGTCCTTCGAGTGACCCCGTTGGAACAGCACCGACAGGTCGCTCCCACCGTACACCTTGGCCGTGGTCGTGTCCAATCGCACCTGCTCGGTCGGCAACTCGTACACCCGCACCATGCGTTGCGTGGCTTGTCGCTCCAGCGGTTCCCAGACCTCCGTCAAACTCAACCGACGCGCGACTTCTGCCAGCCGATCATCGCTCACGTCCAGCGGGCGCACCGCTTGCCCCCACAAGCCTGCCCACAGGTGCGGCAATTGCGCAACCCAGTCCTGCGCATGGCTCATAAAGTGGTTGTGTTCACTCAGAATATGCGCCAGCCAGGTGACCATGGTTTTGCCCGGACTCAGGCCCTCCCAGTTCCCGTGCGGCGGGCTGACCTGATCCAGAATCTCGTCGTACCCCAATTGTTCGTGCAACACGTACATCAACAACGGCACATCGGCGATGGCTTCGTGGGTTATGTGGGTAGTAGTCATCCCCGTAGTGTACCTGACGAATCTCTGATTTACTCATTTTTTTAAGCGAAAGACCTGAATATATATGTCTGTTCCCCACATTAATAAATTATCCAAGACACCGCGCCATTCTTGGGCAAGATCTCTTCCGTCAGTCATTTTTCCAGTCATGGTCCCGCCCAACACTGCAATATCTGTTATTTTTCCGGATTCGCTGTTTTGTATCTGATGTGTTCGATACTTATCCGCAAAAATTAAGGCTGTATCTCCTCCTGCGCTATAGCCAATTACAATAAGGTTAACATCCTTATAGGTATTAATGTCAACCTCATTTGCTTGATCAGGCTTTCCATCACTGCCACCACCAGGAAATCGAACCACTTGTGTAGCGCTGTCAGCCCAAACTTTTGTTTGATAATATGGATCGGGTCCTTTAGGATCAAGACTGCCACCACTCCCGCCAAAAAAGATTGTCTTGGTAACAGTGGGCGTCGGCCCCGGCGTCGGCGCGCAATCGTCACATGACGGGGGGCCGGCAGGCGGTTCCGTTGGCGGCGGCGCCGGTTCAGGCGTTGGAGCTGGTGCGGGAGATGGAGATGGCTGCGGTTGTATTGGAGGTGTCTCCGGCGGTTTAGCACCTACACGATTATTCCACCAGTCACAACCTGGGATGTAAAGGCTACAGCCGGCCAGGAACATCGACATTGCCAGAACAAGAATGAACACCATCCAAGCTGTTGACTTTCTCCGTTTATTTTGTTTACTCCTGTAGGCCAACATCACCCATCCTAATGGCCCAAGGACCGCCCCCATTGGATTCAATGGCACATATGGATTGGGACTGTTCGGGTTAACACCCCGCGTCAGGAATCTACCTGTAGCCGGGTCATAATACTGCCCATCGCCAACGTACATCAAGCCCGTGGCCGAATCCAGCAAGCCGCCGAAGTAGCCGAATACAAAGTTGCCCTTGCCATCGTATTCCATCAAGCTGCCCCAGGGAGTGTAACTACCGGTCAAGGTGACCCTTCCCTGGCCATCGGTTAGTTGCCTTGGGGTGTTGGTTATATCCGCCAGCATATATCCCCAGGTTTCCATCTTTTCAGCGATAGGGTGAAGACCATATAGGAACGGGGTATCATTTCCATCAGAAGATGGAACTAAATCTCCGTTATGAAACCTAAGATAGTTATGTCTTACTTTATAAACAAGGTGGGGCTCGCAGCTTGAATGTTCTAGAAAGAATGGGCATGACCTTTCGTTATGGTCCCCAAGCAGGAGCATAATAATCAATATTTTTCTCAAATTTCGTCGTCAAGACAACAACATCGCCTGTGAAAGTATCTAGACGAAAAATTTGACTATCAAACATAGAACGTTTAGCTACAAAAGCCAAAAAACGACCATCCATAGACCAACTGAGAATTCGATAGTTGTTATGCCCAATATCGAGGTTTTGGGGAGGCCAATAATATCTATCCAAAGCTTGCGGTTCGTACAGCCACCTCCAATGCGGTATTTCAGCAAAATTCCATTCTGCTATTCCAATCGATTCTATATCTTCATTTTCGGGTTTCGTTCTCAGAAATGCAATTTTGGTTCCATCGTGCGACCATACGCCATTAAAGCCATACCATTTTGCCTTAATCGGACCGCTATCCAAAGGCATAATATAAATTCCATCGTACATTATTTCATTCCCAATAGGTGACATTTCAACGTGAACAAATTTATCACCCTCAATAACTCGTTGCCAGTTTCCTTCTCCAGCTACAGTTAAGATGTCTACGTACACTATGTATCCTGAGAAATCCCCACTTTCAACAGCTAATCGCGTTCCGTCATAGGACCATGATGTATTATAAATATACATATTGCTGCCCCTTGAAGGCAACGCGTATTTCTTCATAACAACGGGTGCACAACTACTGAATTTATTACTCGATTTCAAACAGACATTCAATGAAGCAGGCGCATCCAATATGCAAATATATCTACTATCTTCACAGCCGATTGAAATTTGCCTTCCGTCCACGGACCAGGCGGGTGACCCTGATACATTTTTCATCAGCAAGTGTTTAATACAGGCGTTCCCGTCCATGATATACAAATCGTAACCTGAAGGGGAAACTGCAGATGTTTGTAAAAACAGGATATGTCCGGAGGGAATGGATGTATCACAACTATCTGGTTCTCTAAAGACTCGCGCCGTTGGAGTCGGCAAAGATATAGCCGTTGAATCCGGAATGGTAGTTGTTGAAGCTTCAGAAGTATCTGTAGATAGGCTGTTCAGGGTAGCAGTTCCAGTTGACTCTGGCGAAGTTGTAATATGGTCGCTCCGATCAATGGACTGATCCATACAGGCCGTAAGAAGGAATGACAATACGATCAAGTCAAAAAGAATCTTTTTTATAGAACGTTTTTTCATATCGCACCCTGATCTTAAGGTCCAAGTAATATTTGTACTCGGTAAATATCATTAGCAGATGTATCACCAATAGATCGAGGTAAATCAGTTGTAGGGCCACTATGGTCAATAATTTGTGGCTCGTCGGGATCGGGGTCATATTCAGTCGAATACAACTTGTGAGTTGGCGCCTGCCATTCCTCGGTGATTATACCAACATGACTCCAGCCATTTTTAAGTTTATCCTCGTAAAAAACTAAATCACCAGGTCTGGCGCTTTGAATTTCAGCCAAATAGTCAGACCACAACCTATCGATCTTTTGCCGTTTTGCAGCTTCAGAGTTTAGATTGTTATCTCTTAGCTTTAAGTAGGTTGTATCACTACCACTGTTGGCGTCCCAAGTGTTGACGAATATTGTGGACTCGACGAATCCAACACCCTTCAAAAAATCGAACAACATAGGTGTCTTTATCCATATGGGACTGTCAGGTTTCCAAGCCTCGGTTTCCAAGAGGCCGCCCGCTCTTAAAGCATAGGAGACAAAATTTGTACAATCAGTTGGGTCATAAAAAGGAATATCAGCATCTAGATAGCTGATCATATTATCTCTGGCAAATTGGATGGCTTTTTCTCTGTCATAAAAACCGTTACCACCTGACCAAGAAGCACAATAATCACACGACGTTTCTGTTTCGGTAGTCACCGGATCAGTTGGCGGTGAGGTGGGTTCAGGTTCAGGTTCTTGTGTCTGTACTGGTCCTGGCTGAGCTTCTGTTTCAGGTGTCTCGGGTTCTTGCGTCGGCTGCGTTGAATTATCGATGTGACAGCACGCTAGATTTGCGATCATTAAAAATATCACAGCCAGAAGTACAGCCCTATTGTTCAGGCCGGCTTTTTCCTTTTTTCTCGAGAAGAAAATGGAAACCAATCCTATCGGAGCAATCACGCCTCCCATCGGGTTCCACGGTACATAGGGATTAGGACTATTGGGGTTGGCTTTGCGAGTCAGGAAGCGCCCGGTGAGCGGATCATAATACTGCCCATTACCAACATACATCAAGCCAGTGGCGGAATCCATCAAGCCGCCGAAGTATCCAAAGACAAAGTTGCCCGTGCCATCGTATTCCATTAAGCTACCCCAAGGTGTATAGCTACCGGATAAGGTAACCTTTCCCTGGCTGTCGGTTAGTTGCCTTGGCGTGTTGGTAATATCCGCCAACATATACCCCCAGGTCTCCATCTTTTCCGCAATAGGACGAAGGCCATACAAGAACAAGGTGTCTTTGCTATCAGATGATGCAACCAGAGGCGCCGAGTGTTCTACTATATCCAGTGTATATCGTGTGGTTGCGCTCTGCCCCGCAGCGTAAGCGGTCATGAGCAGGCGCTGGCCTGTACCTGAGTAGCTCATTTCCGCCTGGGTTTGCCAGCCGGAATCCCCATATTCTTCAGCCTGTACCAGATAACCGGCCATATTGTAGGTGTAGCGTTTCGCGCCACTTGCGGGAGCATTGTTTGGCAACACTTCCACCAGGCTGCCGTTGCCATCATAGTGGTAATACCAGATAACTGAACTATTGTTTTCCTGTGCGGTCACTAATTGATTGGCGGCATCATAGGTGTAGGTGGTTGTAACCGTTTCAGTTCCCAAATTCTCCCTTTTCTCCAGCGTATTGCCATTGACATCGTACTCATACCCAAAGCTGCGCCCATCGCTGTACGCCGCGCTTTTCAGGCGGTTGAGCCCGTCATAGGTGTAATCGATGGTCAACGGGCCAGCAGGCAGAACTAATGTAGCCGTCGGTAACGGTGTAAACGTCTCGGTGGGGACCAAAGTTTCCGTCGGGAGCAAGGTGAAGGTTGGTGATGAAACGAATGTAGGAGAGGGCGTCTCCGTATCCAGGGGCACAAGGGTGGGTGTATTGGTCGGAAGCTCAGTCGGTGTCAGCGTAGGCTCCAGTGTCGGGGCAGGTGTGAACATCACGAACGCCACCCGCGCCTGCACGGTCAGATCGTCCGCTGCCAGGTCGCTGATCTTCTTTCCTTTTTGTGCCTCGACTTCGTTGATAAACGCCCCCAACTGCCCGATGGCCGCCTCGAACTGTTCGTCTCCCAGGTTTTCCGCCGCATTTTGCAGCTTGCTGCCCAGGCTGTTCTCGAGCTCCGCATCGATCTCCTCGGCTTCCAAGTAATAGGTAACGCAAGCCTGCAAGCCTTGGATGGCTTCCAGCGGGGTCAGCGCAGGCGTCATGCAAGGGGATTGTACTCCTTCGGGCGTGGCCGTCTCGGATGGGATAGAAGCAAGAGAGCCGATGATCCCCTGCGCTCTGGCAATCAAGTCATCCGCTGCAGCTTCGCTGATTTTCTTCTCGCGTTGCGCCTCGACTTCGCCGATGAAAGCTTCCAACTGGTTGCTGGCCGCACCAGTATTGCCCTTCTCCAGGCTCTTGGCGGCGTTCTCCAGTTTGCTGCCCAGGCTCTTCCCGATCTTCGCGTCGATGTCACCAGAGTCCATGTACTCCTGAAGGCGCTGCTGTAAGGCAGCCAGAGATTGCTGCACGGTGGGCGTGGGTGTGAAGGTAGGCGTGGGGGTGTCGGTCGGGGTGGAGGTGTTGGTCGGGGTAAAGGTACTGGTCGGTGTGAGCGTATTCGTGCTGGTAGGCGTGGCCGTTTCCGTGAAGGTGGCCGTGGGCGTCGGGGTGGGCGGCAGGGGCTGCGAGACGTCTTCCACCGCCCGGATGACGCGCCCGGCCTGGTCGTAGCTGTAGCGGTAGGAAGCCAGTTCCACAGAACCGGCCAGGTGGCGCAGCTCGATCAAATTCCCGGCTTCGTCGTAAACGTACTCGGAATCAACTCCGTTGGGACGCGCGAGCGCCGCAAGCTGCCCGGCGGAATCGTATTCATAGCCGGTTTGCCCGCCCTCCCAGTCGGTCACCTGTGTCAGCCGGTTCTCGGAATCATAGCTATATGCCGCGAACTTGCCGTCCGGATAGGTCAGGCCAGTGCGGTTGCCGTTGGCGTCATACTGGTAAGAGACCGTCTTGCCAAACGGATCGGTGACAGAGACCAGGCGGCCCAGATCGTCGTAGCTCCAGGCCGTTGTCCCCAGCCCGTCCGTCATGCTGGCGCGCTGGCCGCTCTCGTTGTAAGTGAACGATACATCCGGGTCAGGATCGGGGTAATCGATCAGGGTCAACTGTCCCCCGGTGTCGTAAGTGTAGCCAATGGTCGCGCCGTTGGCATCCGTGGTCGAGACCAGGCCCCCGCCCGCATTGTAGGTGTATGTCCAGGTGTTGCCGAGCGGGTCTGCTTTCGAAGTGACGCGGTTCAGGCTGTCGTAGCCGTAGCCGGTCAGGTTGCCGCTGGCGTCGCTGACCGACACGCGGTTGCCCACCGCGTTGTAGCTGTAGGTGTAGGCGACGTTGGTCTCCGCATCCGCCGGAAGGGTGGGCCGGTAGTTCAGGATCAGGGTCGTCTGCCTGCCGAGGATGTCGTAGCCCATGTAGGTCACGGTCCCGTTGGCGTCGATCGCGCTGGAGACGCGCCCCATCCGGTCGTAGGTGGTGCGCGTGGTATTGCCAAGTGGGTCGGTAACAGTCACACGCCGGTTGAGCGCATCATAACCGAAGGTGGTGGTCCGCCCCGCTGCATCGGTGGTCGAGACCAGGTTGCCGGCTGCGTCATAAGCAAGAGTGGTCGCGCCGCCAGTGGCATCCTGCGTAGAGATCACACGGCCAAGGTCATCGTATGTCGTCGTAGTCACGTTGCCGCTGGCATCCGTACGGCTGACCGCCCTGCCCAGGGCGTCGTAGGTGGTGCGGGTCACGTTCCCGGCCGGATCGGTGGTGGCGATGACACGGTCGAGCAGGTCATAGGTGTAGGTGGTGCGCCCGCCGGCCGCGTTCACGCTGGCCGCCCGGCGCCCGTACTGGTCGTATTCGGTGCGGGTCACCCGTCCCAGTGAATCGTTGGTAGCGATCAGGCGGCCCTGTTCATCGTAGGTGTAGGTGGTCCGGCGTCCCAGCGTGTCGATGCTGGCAACCCGCTGGCCTTGCTCGTTGTAAATGGTTTCGGTCACGCCGCCGATTGGATTAATTGTCTTCACCAGGCGGTTGAGTTGATCGTATTCGTAGCGGGTTACATGCCCCAGTTGGTCGGTGCGCGTTGCCACGTTGCCGTTGGCATCGTAGCTGGTCGTGGTGGCATTGCCCAGCGCATCCACCGTTTTCACCACCCGCCCCAACTCATCGTAGTAGAAGGTGGTGGCCGCGCCGGCCGCGTTCGTGACCGTGGACGTGTTGGTGGGGATGTCGAATGCCGTCGTGCCGGAGGAGATGCCCAGCGCGTTGGTCGTGCTGAGCAGCCTGCCCTTGGCGTCGTAGGTATAGGTGGTGCGATTGCCAAGCGCGTCGATCGAGGCGCTCAGGCGGCCCCCCGCGTCGTACTCGCTGGTAGATATATTCCCAAGAGCATCGATGATCTGGATCAAACGCCCGGCGTTGTCGTACACGTACTGCGTGGTGTGGCCGTAGGTGTCCGTCACCGCAACCTGCTGGCCGCGCGCGTTGTACTGGTACGCCATGACGATGTTATACAGGTTCCCGTCGTTCTGCGGGCGGGACGGAGCGTAGTTTTGCACCGAGCGCACGATCCGCCCGGCGGCGTCGTATTCGGTGTGCGCCACGCGCCCGCGCGGGTCGCTGGTGTCGGTCAGGCGACCGAGCGAATCATAGGTGTAGGTCCAGGTCTGGCCGCTGGAATCCGTCATGGAGGCGCGCTGCCCGAAGGAATTGTAGGTGTAGCTGGTCGTGCGCCCGGCCGGGTCGCTGGTCGAGGCCAGATAGCCTTCGGGAGTGTAGGTGTAGCTGGTCACGCCGCCCAGCGCGTCTGTGCTGCTGGCCAGCAGCTTGCCGCCTGTCCCCGGCAGGGGGTCGTAGGTATAAGTGGTGACGTTACCCAGCGGGTCGGTGCGCGAGGTCAGGTTGTTGAGGGCGTCGTAGGTGTTGCGAGTGACGTTGCCGGCCGGGTCGCTCTTGCTCAACAGGTTGACCCCGTCCTCGCTCCAGGTCATGGTCAGGGTGTGCCCGGCGGCGTTGGAGACTTGCGTGGGCTGGAAGTTATAGCCGTATTCGGTGGTCTTTTCGGCCTCCACCGCGTCGGTCTCGCCCACCAGCGTGCCGCGTTCATCGTAGGTATGCGTCTGGGTGTTGCCGAGGGCATCGGTGATGGTCGTAGAGCCGTTCGCGTTGAAGGTCAGCTCTAATACCAGATTGCCTTCGCCGTCGTACTGGCGCACGGCGCGCCCCAGGGAATCGTATTCGGTGCGTTCGACGATGGTCTGGTCGGGTGCGGTCACCTGCATGATGCGGTGGGCCTCGTCGTAGCTGTAGGTCCAGGTCTGTCCCAATACGTCGGTGACAGAGACCAGGTTCCCAGCGGCATCGTAGCCGTAGGAAACGCTTCGCCCGCTGTGGTCGCCAACAGACGCAATGCGGCCCTGGGCATCATAGCTGAAGTCCAGGTAGGAAGCGCCGCCATTGGCGCTGACACGCGCCAGGTTTCCGCTTGCGTTGTATGAATATTCCCATGCCTGCCCCTGCGGGTTGGCATAGGTGGTCATCCGGCCGTTCTCGTCGAATACATACGTATTCTGGCCGCTGTCCGTGACCGTATAGACGGTCGCCGATGTAAGTACCAGGTTGGCGCGGATGCCCGGCGCGGGCTCATAAGTTCCGTCCGGATTTTCGAAGAAAGCGTACTGGTTGGCCGAGCGCGATTTGAGCAGCACCGTGCCGGGCTGCCCGCCCGGGTCGTCCGGGAAGATCAGGCGCATGTCCTGGTTGTGCGTCCAGCCGGGAGACAGGTCCGTGGGCAGGTCGAGCGCCAGCGAGGCGTAGGTGCGCACGAAGCTCAGTTCCCCTGCCGTCGTGACGAAGGACAGGTCTGTGGTGGTGTAGTCGTAGCCGCCGGTGCGCGTGTTGATCGGGCCGCCGGCTGTACCCTGTGTGTTGTTGACCGGGCAGCCGATGCAGTCATCGCACTCCTCACCGGAATCCCCTGAAGAGACGACCGATTCCTCTCGCACGCTTGGAACGAGTGTTTTTTCGATGAATTCAACCGTTCCTACCTGCGTGATCGTTTCCTGCCCGCTACGGGCCTTGATCGTGCGCGCGCCGATCGTCGTCGCGGTGAGCTGGGCTGTCACGACGCCGTTTGCGTCCGTCTGCCCGATGGATACGTATTGGTACAGGCCAAGGGACTGCCCGTTCAGTGACAGGCTTTGGCCGGAGAACAGCGCCAGTTCCACCAGCTTATCGGACATCGGATTACCGTCCACGTCGATCAGGGTGACTGTCACCCTGCCTACCTTCACGCCATCCGCAACCACGTCTGCCGGGCTGATCTGAACAGTGGACCGGTTCGGGTCGAGGTTGTTCAGGAAGATGGTACCTTCCCCGCCTATCATCCACGTGGGTCCGCCCTGGGCGGAGTAGGTGACTGAGCCAGTATTGTTGGTGGCGTAGATCGCGATGCGTCCCCCGCCGCCGTCGCCGCCGCCGTTTTTCGGGCCGCCGTCCGCGTGGATGCCCCCGGCGCCGGTCAGGTTGGTAGCTTCGATCAGGATGCTGCCGCCCGATCCCCCGCCGGAGCGCCCGCTGCCGATGATGCCATCTGCCGAGATCTCGCCGTCCACCCGCAGGGTATCGCTCACCACCAGCCAGATCGCGCCGCCTCCTGCTCCGCCGGGCAGGTAACTGTGATAAATATCCTGTCCGGCGCCGCCTGAACTGCCCGGCAGGACCGGGTTGGTGACCGAATCATATGGGCTACCGCCCGCTCCCGTAGCGTTCTGCCCATATCCGCCGTGCCCACCGCCCCCGCCGGTAGCCCAGGCGCTCTTTCCCGCCCCAGGTCCAGTCCCTGACTCGTGCGCGCCCGGATACCCCGTCCCATCGGCGCTGACCTTTCCACCGGACTCAACCGTCAGGTTGGCCAGATTCAGTTTCACTTCAGGGTCGTTACTGTAATCCGTATCCCCGTTCCCACTGCTGACCAGTTTCAGCGTTGCGCCGTTCCTGACGGTAATGCTGGTGAATGAGTAACTGCCCGTGTGCAATGGGGAAGTCGCATACAATTCCAGCACGCCAGGCGCTTCCAGGGTGATGTTCTGTGCGCCTTCGATGTTACCCAGGATGGTCAGGGAAACGTTGCTCAACACAAGGTCCTGGGGAGTGATGATTGTCCCTTCAACCGCCAGTTTACCGGTACCATCGCCAATTAAAATATCGTTGCCGGTCAGGGTAAATCGTGAGTCGCTTCCAACAATACGTAAAGTCGCCATTCCACCCAATTCGATCTGGTCGTAGGAGTAATTTCCGACAGGGTGTACAGCGTAAGTGGTGACATTGTTTCCTGCATTATTCACAACCACTTTATTCGCCCCGCTGGTGTTGTCTTTCAGATAGACCGTGCCGGGTCCGCCGCCATTACTATTGGTCGTAAAGGCACCTCTTGAGAAGATATGTCCAGTATCTAACGGAAATGTGCTGTTCGAATAGTAAATTGCGATACGGCCTCCGGCACCATCCCCACCTCCGTTCGATCCATTGCCGCCGTTGGTGTGGATTGTTCCGCTACCACCCAAAGTATTTGTGTCAATCCAAATGCTTCCTCCTGAACCGCCTCCTGCGCGCCCGCCGCCAACCAAACCATCCGCAGAAATTTCGCCATCAATAAGCAAAGTATTACTCACTTGGAGCTTGATCGCACCGCCTCCTGCTCCGCCTGGACAAGTAGAAATAAGGCCGCATCGCCCGGACCCACCATTGCTTCCCAAAGCCACAGGGCTGGTCGCCAATCCATAACCGCTGCCACCTGCTCCATCGCCGCTTTCGCCAATTCCACCATGACCGGCCCCCCCGCCAGTCCAAATGGCTCCTGTGCCAGCTCCAGGTCCACCGCTGGAGTAGCCAGTTCCATTTGCGTTGATTTTTCCCCCCGCTTCTATGGTCATGTCGCCAGTATTGATTGTCACACCCTGATTCGAACTGGGATTTCCTAGAAGAATTAAAGTGCCACCAGTTTGAATTGTTATGTCGCTGAACGTATAAGGTCCCGCGGCTAAACTGCATGTTTCCCCATTTGCAACTAAAAGATCGCCGCTTGTCGAGCAAGATACTGTTTGCTGATTAACGGATGACAATGAATGGGCCGACGCCGGTGATGGAACAAGCGCGTTCAACAAGACCATCGCCAGGATGAATATCCGAATCACGATCCGTGTGTTTCGTTGATAAGTTGACATACTGCCTCCCAATTCTTTAGACAACCAACAACTTACTGTTATATGGATAATATCGAAAGCATCGTGTTGAGTCAATGATATTGAGTTTGCTGTTTTGTAAGCGTGAAACGAAAACAATTTCCACGACTTCGATATACCCTCGCTGGATGAGAGCTTCCCATATTTTCCAGCGCGGCAGAACTATGGGTTGAGTCACAGGTGTGTGTAACTTTACCAATAGTTTTGCCACGGTTGGAAGCATAGTTTTGCCGCGTTTTACTCGTGATGGAGGGGCATAAACCACGAGAACATCGAGGAACTGGAAGGATAGTTTTGCCGCAAGTAAATTCTGGAACCATGGTTTTGCCAGAAATTTTCCTGATTCTACCGGAGTTTGTGGTTGTTCCCAAAATGCCTCATTTGATGGCAAAAACGGGCCGTTTTGGGGGTATTTCCCCTTGAAAACGATGCCAAGTCCGCCATCATTTCCCACTTTCAACCCCAAACCACAAAATCCATCAGAATCAGAAATTTTCGAGCGTTTTCATCGCATAATGTGATCAAATTGTTGAATCTGTCTAACGAACAGATCGTATGAGAGAGTTTTTTTGATATTCGGGCTGAACAGATTGCTTTTTGATCATTGTGCCATTTACAAATTGTCCCTATTGGAAGCATAGTTTTGCCCGAGCGGCAAAACTATGGGTTTAGACAACTTGTAACTTTACTCATAAAATGGCCGGGGCTGGAAGCATATAGTGGCCGCATTTTAGCCTACGTTGAATTGGAAAACCAAGAAAGCACAGACGATCTGGAACCATAAAATGGCCGAAAGTAAATCTTGGAAGCATAAAGTGGCCGAAAAATTTTGGTACTTCTCTTGCAAATTGCGCTCAAAACTTGCGAAACCAAGGCGATCTCATTCGGCAATGAAGGCAGAACTTACTTGCTCAATATCTGTTATCCAAACTCTGTTACGATTTCTTTGTTTTTGGATCACATTTTGGAGCAGTGCCAATTTCAAAATAAGCGTCTTGGAAGCATAAAGTGGCCGAAGCGGCCACTTTATGGGTTTAGTTACAACTCGAGAATCAAAATAAAAAATGCCTAATGCCTGGGTGAGGGGGGCACCCAAGCGATTAGGCGATTGATATTCTACCGCACAATCTGTCGGGTGAAAAGAGTCTGTCGGCAAAACCAGAAATTATTACCCCGGAGGCAATCTGCCAACCCAATTCTCCCCGATGCGAATCTCGATGTCAACCGTCGCTGACGAGTCCGTCTTCATGATAATTTGGTAACTGCTCTTTATCCCAAAGAGGTCCGCCAAATAGCGCAGCGTATACAATTTCGGGGAATAGATCACCAGCACCGTCTGCTCGGACCAGCCAGTGGGATGGCTGTCCGCGCTGGTCATCGCCAGCCTGACACTGGCGGCCTGCAAAGGCTGGATGGGCGGCGCAGACTGGAAGGCGCTGGTAGGCTTGTTTGGATTGTGGCCGTTGGCGGGTCTGGCCGCCCTGGTCGCCGCGGGCGTATGGGGCGGCCTGGCCATCCTGCGCACGGGCGAGCGCAATGCGCGCTTTCCCGGCGTGTCCGCTTTCGCGTTTGGGGTGGCCTTGACATTTTTCGCGCAACTCTCTATA
>Ga0210020_1002355_pt1 | contig 15292 bp, 9 predicted proteins | sample CryGeymeta201514_FD_183980 | JGI IMG/M metagenome (GOLD analysis project Ga0210020, IMG submission 183980) | Groundwater microbial communities from Crystal Geyser aquifers in Utah, USA - Crystal Geyser metaG 2015-14 (SPAdes) (version 2) | ecosystem: Environmental > Aquatic > Deep subsurface >... | reverse complement strand
CGGCAGTTGGCCCGATAACGCCAGTTTTTCCAGCGCCTGCGGCAAGTCAGCGGCATCAAGCAGCGCTTGCCCGACCTGGTGGTGCTGCAAGCCATTGAGCGCAAAAGGCTCCTCGGCTTGCTCAAGTTCATCGACCGTGTCAAGCCGCACTTGCAAGCGTGATTTGAAGAACACCTCGACCGGCTGGCGCAGCAGTTGGCGCAGATCGGCCAGCGTTAGCTGGCTGGGTGCTGCAACAATGGCGATGCTGTTATCGGGCGCCGGGGGTGTTGCACGGTCATGCACCCGCGCCCAGTCGGTGGCGTAGGTCTGAAAGCCTGATTCCTGCAAAAAATAGGCTTCAGAAAAGGCCTGCAAGGGATGTTGTTGAACTTTGGGCGCGGCTTGCCAGCCGGCTTGGAGGTGGTCGATGAGTTGTGCCACAAGTACCGAGGGCGGCTGCTCGGCGTTGTCGGCTGCGCTGTGGCCTTGCCAGCTCACATAAAGCTTTTGCCGTGCTGACAGCAGGGCCTCAAGAAATAAGTAACGGTCGTCCTCGCGGCGCGAGCGGTCACCGGCGCGCCAGCTCTGCGCCATCAGGTCGAAGTCGCGCGGCGCTTGCTGGCGCGGGTAGTCGCCGTCGTTCATGCCCAGCAGACAAATCACCTTGAAGGGAATGGCGCGCATCGGCATCAGCGTGCCAAACTGCACGCCGCCGCCAAAAAAGCGCTGCTGCAAACTGCTTTCCTCGATCTGCGCCAGCCAGTGTTCGCGCACCACGTCCAGCGGCAGCGGGGTGTCAAGCCGGGCCGCTTCGCAGGCTTGCAGCCAACTCTCCAGTGGGCTCAGACAGCGCTGGAGCAGGCGCTCGTCGGCATCGTCGCTGGCCGCAAAAAAGCGCGTGACCAGGTCGGTCAAAATTGGCCCCCATTGCGCGGCTGGCTTGTTACCGGTGAGCGCTTGCAGGGTGGTGTGGGTGGCTTCCAGCCAGTCGAGCAGGGCGCTGAGCACGGGCGCATCGAGCCCGCCCAGCGCGGGTTGCGGCAGCGTGGCGCCCCACGGCGCACCGGCGCCCACCGCGTAGCCCAAGAGCAGTCGGCGCAGGCCAAAGGCCCAGGTGTTCTGGTCCAGGCCCGTCACGCCTTCGGGCACGCCCCAGGCCACGCGGTGGCTGGCATCCAGCCCCCAGCGCACGCCGGCCTGCGCCAGCCAGTCGTGCAGCTGCGCCACGTCGGCCTCACTCAGGCCAAAGCGCTGGCGCACCGCTGCCACTTCAAACAGCCCCAGCCAGTCGGCCAGTGACAGGCGCGAGGTGGGCAGCGCCAGCAGTTGCGCCAGCGCCTGCACCAACGGCGACTGGCGCGGCGTGGTGTCGGCCAGCGCATAGGGAATGTGCCGCGCCTGCCCCGGCGCAAAACGGCCAAAGACTGCCTGGATGTGCGGCGCAAGCGCGGCCATGTCGGGCACCATGACCATCACATCGCGCGCTTGCAGGGCGGAGTCTTTGCTGAACCAGTCCAGCAATTGGTCGTGCAGCACTTCGACCTCGCGCTGTGCCGAGTGGCAACTGACCAAGCGGATCGAATCATCGGGGGTGTGAGCCCGGGGCGCGTCTGTCAAGGGCGCCAGGTTGAGCACGTCGGATTGCAGTTGCTGTAGCAGGCCGGGGTTGGGCTGGTTGGTGGCCGGATCGGTGAAGACATCGACCCGGTTGAGTTGTTGCCGGTAGCGCTCTGGCGCGTCAAAGCCGTCGAGCAAATGCAGGTAGTCGCGGCCCTGTTTGCCCCAGGATGCCAGCAGCGGGTGGCCTGTGCCGGGCAGCGGCTTGGGGTTTTGCCGATGCCGCACCTGAGCGCGCAACAGGTCATGCCCCGCCACGATGTCACCCCAGTAGTACTGACACGGGTTTTGCACCAGCAGCAGCACCTGGCAGACTTCGCCCAGCATGGCCAGCGCTTCGACGGTTTGCATTGGCAGCGACGAAATACCAAACACCACCAGCCGTGGCGGCAAACCGGCCGGGCGCTTGGCCGTGGCCTGGAATTGCTGTGTCTGTGCCTGGATCGTGGCCATAAAGCGCTCATGCACGCCAGCGCGCGAGGCATCGGCCAGCATTGGCCCGACATCGGCGCGCAGATCGCGCCACAACTGGGCTTGCCAGGCGTGCTCTGGGCTCAACGCGCCCGGCTGGCCGCGGTGGTCGCGCAACAGGTCATGCCCGGTTTGGCCAGTCGCCCAGTCGGTCAGCCAGTCGGCGCGGTAGCTTTGGTAGGCATCGAACACATCGGCCACTTGCAGCGCCAGTTGGTAGCGTTTGCGGCCGTCGGCATCACCCGCCAGGTAGCGCTGTAGCGGTGCATAAACCGGATTACCCGCTGCCAGTTCGGGCAACAGGCGCACCAGGCGCCAGAGCAACAGGTGCTTGTCAAACGGCATTTGCGCCGGAACGGCAGCCGCACCCAAGACCTTGCGATACACCTGCCACAGGTAGCCGCTGGGCAATTCGAGCCGGGTGGCGGCGCAAATGCCTAAAGCGCTGTCGTCGGCCAGCGCCATTTCCAGCCAGTGCTTCATGCCGTTGCTTTGCACCAAAATCACCTCGGGTGTTAGGGGCGGCAGTGGCTGGGCGTGCAGGAATTGGCAGAGCAGGTCGCGCAGGTCTTCCAGGCGGTTGCCGTGCAACACCATAAAGCCGGGTTTGAGCGATTGGGTGTTGGCGCTGGCGTTGGACATGGTCATATTTTGGTGCTACAGCGCGTCAAGGCGCTGGCGATGGTTTGGGCCAGCAGCGGCCCGAAGTGCTCGATTTCGGCCTGCGGCGCGTAGCCGTAGCCGATGATCAGACCGCGCAAGCGGGTTTCCTCAAGGCAGTAGCCAGACAGCGGCCGCACCGTCAGCCCGAGCTTGGCCAACTGCTGCGCCAGCGCTTTATCGTCCAGTGTGTCGGGCAGGCGCAGGCACAGGTGCAGGCCTTGCTCGGCCCCGGTGATGCGGGCCAGCGGCCCCAGGCAGGGCTGCAATGCGGTCAGCAAACTGGCGCGGCGTTGGGCGTAGCTTTGCCGTGCGCGGCGCAAGGCGCTGGCGAAATGCCCCATCTCGATGAACTCGGCCAGCGCGGCCTGCAGTGGCATCTGGCCCGGGCGATTGAGGTCGTAATGGGCTCGCTTGAAGTCGGCAGCCAGGTTTTTGGGAACCACCAGGTACCCCAGTTTGAGCCCCGGGTAAAGCACCTTGGAAAACGAACCGAGATAGATCACGCGCTGGTCGGTATCGAGCCCGGCCAGCGATGAAATGGGCGGGCCGCTGAAGCGGAATTCGCTGTCGTAGTCGTCCTCCAGGATCCAGGCCTGGTGCTGGCGCGCCAGCGTGAGTATTTGATGCCGTCGGGCCAGCGACATGACGGCGCCGGTGGGGTATTGGTGCGACGGCGTGACATAGATCAGGCGCGGCGGTGTGGCGTCATCAGCGGGTCTGGGCGCAATACCCTGCTCGTCAACTGGCACCGCATGCAACGCCAGCCCGGTGGCCATGAAGGCCTTGACCGCTCCCCAGTAGGCCGGGTCTTCGAGCCAGACCGCATCGCTCTGATTGGCCAGCAACTGCGAACACAGCGCCAGCGACTCCTGCGTGCCGCTGGTGATGATGACTTGCTCGATGTCCAGCGGCACGCTGCGAAACACCCGCAGGTAGTCGGCCACGGCGCGGCGCAGCGGGGCGTAGCCGCCCGAGCTGCTGTAGTCGAGCATGTCGGGGTAGGTCATGCGCCAGTGCTTGTTTTGCAGGCGTTGCCACAACGCCACCGGAAACGCGCTGAAATCGGCAATGCCCGGCGTAAAGGGCTGAATCTCCAGCTCGGTGGCGCAAAACGTGCTGCTCAAGCGCATGCCGCGCTCCGACAGGCTGGCGTGCCGGCCGGGCGCGCCGCGCCGCTGCGGCGCAGCGATTCGGGGCACGTTGTCGCTGACAAAGGTGCCGCTGCCGATGCGGCTGACCAGGTAGCCCTCGACTGTCAACTGGCTGATGGCCGCCACCACGGTGTTGCGCGACAACTGCAGGTCTTGCGTCAGGTCGCGGCTGGAGGGCAGGCGCTCGCCGGCGGCCAGTTTGCCGTCAAGCATCGCGCGCCTCAGCGCCTCGTAAAGTTGCCGGTGCAGCGGCAGCCTGGAGGGCGGGTCCAGCCGGGTGATTTCGGTCAGCAGCAGTTCCGAGAGCATGTCGAGTGGAGAAGTGGCACCATGGCCAAGGTTTAAATGGCTCTGATTGTGAACCAATTTCAGGGCCACAATGATTTTTATAACAACGCGCAAAATAGGTGACACGTTTCACCCTGGAGCAAACCATGAATGCCAAGAAGTCAATGAATTTCAACGATCTGGAGCAATGGCTCAACGAGCGCCGCGTGACCGAGGTGGAGTGCCTGGTGCCCGACCTGACCGGTGTCGCCCGTGGCAAGATTTTGCCGCGCGTCAAGTTCACCGAAGACCGTGGCATGCGCCTGCCGCAGTCGGTGGTGGCGATGGGCGTCACGGGCGAGTTCCCCGAGAGCGGCCCCTATTACGACGTCATCGATCCCACCGACAAGGACATGCAGTTGCGCCCCGACCCCTCCACCGTGCGCATCGTGCCCTGGGCCAGCGACCCTACTGCTCAGGTCATCCACGACTGTTTTGACCACCAAGGCAACCTGGTGCCGTTTGCGCCTCGCAGCGTGCTGCGCCGGGTGTGTGACTTATTTGCCGCTGAGGGCATCAAGCCTATCGTGGCCCCCGAGCTGGAGTTTTACCTCACTGCCCGCAACACTGACCCCAACACGCCTCTACGCCCGCCCATTGGCCGCAGTGGCCGCAGCGAAACCTCGCGCCAGGCCTACAGCATTGACGCAGTCAACGAGTTCGACCCGCTGTTTGAAGAAATCTACGATTTTTCAGACAAGATGGAGCTCAACGTTGACACGTTGATTCACGAAATCGGTGCTGGCCAGATGGAAATCAACTTTTTCCATTCCGAGCCACTGGGGCTGGCCGATGAAGTCTTCCTTTTCAAGCGCACGGTGCGCGAATCGGCCTTGCGCCACGACATGTACGCCACTTTCATGGCCAAGCCGATTGCCGGCGAGCCCGGCAGCGCCATGCACGTGCACCAGAGCATGCTCGATGTGACCACTGGCAAGAACATTTTCAGCAACCCTGACGGCACGCCTTCCGAAGCCTTCATGTACTACATTGGCGGCCTGCAGCGCTATATTCCGGCGGCCATGGTGCTGGTGGCGCCCTATGTGAATAGCTACCGGCGCCTTTCGCGCAACACCGCCGCGCCGATCAACATCGAATGGGGCTACGACAACCGCACCGTGGGCATTCGCTCGCCGATTTCATCGCCCGAGGCGCGCCGGGTTGAAAACCGCGTGATTGGCGCTGACGCCAACCCTTACGTGGCGCTGGCCATGACGATGGCGTGCGGCTATCTGGGGCTCAAGAACAAGATCAAGCCCAAGGCCGAGATGAAAGGCGATGCTTATCTGTCACCGTACTCGCTGCCGCGCAGCCTGGGCGAGGCGCTGGACTGGCTGCGCCGTGAGTCTGATTTGCACGAGGTGCTGGGCAAGGAATTCATCACCGTGTATTCGGAAATCAAGGAGCTTGAATTTGACGAATTCATGAAAGTGATTTCGCCCTGGGAACGTGAGCACCTGCTGCTGCATGTGTAACGTGCTTTTCTTTTATCCCACCGTTTGTTGACTCAAGGACCGCCACCATGAACGCTTTCACCTCTGCGCAAGCTTTGTCCACCGCTGAAATTCAGGCCATGGACAGCGCCCATTTCATTCACCCGTTCACCGACCACGGTGACTTGGCCACGCGTGGGGCGCGCGTCATTGTCAAATCCGAAGGCATTTACGTCTGGGATTCCGAAGGCGAAAAAATGCTCGACGCCATGAGCGGCCTGTGGTGTGTCAGTGTGGGTTACGGCCGCAAGGAATTGGCCCAGGCGGCCTATGACCAGATGCTGACGCTGCCGTTTTACAACAGCTTTTTCCAGACCACCAACCTGCCGGCAGTCAAACTGGCCACGCGCCTGGCCGCACTGGCGCCCAAGGTGGGCGACCGCACCTTCGAGCATGTGTTTTATTCAAGCAGTGGCAGTGAGAGCAACGACTCCAACGTGCGCATGGTGCGCCGTTATTGGGATCTGCTGGGGCAGCCGCAACGCAAGGTCATCATCAGCCGCAAAAACGCCTACCATGGCAGCACCATGGCCGGGGCATCGCTGGGCGGCATGAGCAGCATGCACGCGCAGGGCGACCTGCCGATTCCCAACATCACCCATATCGAGCAGCCGTATTTTTTTGAAAACGCTCTGCCGGGCGAAAGCGCTGATGCGTTTGGCCTGCGCGCTGCCGGTTGGCTGGAAGAAAAAATTCTCGCGCTGGGTGCCGACAAGGTGGCCGCCTTCATTGCCGAGCCGATTCAGGGCGCTGGCGGTGTCATCATCCCGCCGGCCACTTACTGGCCCGAGATTCAGCGCATTGTGGACAAATACGGTATTTTGCTGATCAGCGACGAGGTGATTTGTGCCTTTGGCCGCCTCGGCCACTGGTTTGCCTATGAAAAATTTGGCTACAAGCCCGATCTGGTGACCTTTGCCAAGGCCGTCACCAGCGGCTACATACCGTTGGGCGGCGTTATGGTGGGCAATCGCGTGGCCCAAGTGCTGATCGACAAAGGCGGCGAGTTCAACCACGGCTACACCTACAGCGGCCACCCGGTGGCGTGCGCCGTGGCGCTGGCCAACCTCGACATCATGGAAAGCGAACAACTTCCGCAACGGGTGCGCGACGACATTGGCCCCTACCTGGCCACCTGTTTTGCAGCGATCGCCGAGCATCCGCTGGTGGGGCTTGCCGAAACCTGCGGCTTTACCGCAGGGCTGGTGCTGGTCAAAGACAAGCAAAACAAGACGCTTTTTGACGAAGAACTGGGGGTTGGCATGATGTGCCGGCGCCATTGTTTCGAAAATGGTTTGATCATGCGCGCCGTGGGGGATCGCATGATCATCGCACCGCCATTGATCATGACGCGCGCCGAGATCGACGAGATGATGCGACTGATTCGCCTGGCATTGGACTTGACGCAACAGGAATTGACCCAAAAAGGGCTGATTTAAGCGTTATCAGTGCAGATTTTGCTGGTCTGGTTTTTGCTAGGCTTAAACTGTTGTGGCGTTCACCATTTCTCTTGGTTTCTCTCAGTTCCTCTTATTTTTGGAGTGTTTTAATGATGAAAAAATACCTTTGGTCGTTTGCGCTTTCTGCCATCATTCTGGCGGGTTGCGGCAAAAAAGAGGAGCCACCAACGCCGGCTCTGGCGCCAGCGCCGGTCGCCACTGCCCCGGCTGCGGCACCGGTCAACACTGAAGAAAAAGTGCTCAACATCTACAACTGGGCTGATTACGTGCCCGAGGGCATGATCGCCACCTTCGAGAAAGAAACCGGTATCAAGGTGAACTACGACACCTTTGAGACCAACGAGGCGCTGCATGCCAAGCTGGTGGCCGGCAACTCGGGCTATGACATCGTGGTGCCGGGCTCGGTGTTTGCCAAGCCGCAAATTGAAGGCGGCCTGCTGCAGCCGCTGGACAAATCCAAGATTCCGAATCTGGCCAACCTGGACGCGCCCATCCTGGCCACGCTGGCGGCCAAAACCGACCCGGACAACAAATACCTGGTGCCCTGGGCCTGGGGTTTCACCACAGTCGGCATCAACAAGACAAAAGTAGCCAAGGCGCTCGGCGCCATGCCGATGCCGGAAAACGCCTGGGACCTGGTGTTCAAACCCGAGTACACAGCCAAGCTCAAGTCCTGCGGCATTGCCTACCTGGACTCGCCCACCGAGATCATTCCCGTGGCCCTGCACTATCTGGGCAAAGACGCCTACTCGAATGATCCAGCCGACTACAAACTGGCCACCGAGATGCTGGCCAAGGTGCGCAAGGACGTTCGCATCTTCAGCTCGACCATGATCGACGACATCGCCGGCGGCAAGGCTTGTGTGGCCATCGGTTGGTCGGGTGACATCAATATTGCCGCTGTGCGCGCCAAAGAGAACCAGTCCAAGGACGAAATCGAGTCGATGTTGCCCAGTACTGGTGCGTTGATCTTTTTTGACACCATGGCCCTCACCAAAGACGCCAAGCACCCCAACAACGCGCACGCGTTCATCGACTTCTACCTGCGCCCCGAAAATGCGGCCCTGATGGCCAACGAAATGAACTACCCCACTGCCAACAAAGCGGCCATGGATCAAATCAATCCAGAAATCGCCGGCAACAAGACGATCTTTGTCGAGGCCGACTATTTTGCCAAGATGATTCCGCCGAGCAGTTTCAGCAATGAAGCGCGTGAGGCCATGGCCAACGCCTACAACAGCTTCAAAAAAGGCAAGTAAAGCAACGCTGAGATGCCGCCAAAGGGCTGTTTGTACGCGCGGTATGAACGGCCCTTTTTGTATCTGTTGTGATGTGCACAAGCAAAGGGCTGACCATGGCTGAAGTGGATTCCAAAAAAAACTACCTCGTCACCGAGAAACTGGTCAAACGCTTTGACGAAGCGGTGGCGGTGGACGAGGTTGACCTGTCCATCAACAAGGGGGAAATCTTTGCCCTGCTGGGCAGCTCGGGCTGTGGCAAATCGACGCTGTTGCGCATGCTTGCCGGCTTCGAGACGCCGACCTCGGGACGCATTCTGCTGAGTGGTCAGGACGTGGCCAAATTGGCGCCGTACGAGCGACCGTTCAACATGATGTTTCAAAGTTATGCGCTGTTTCCACATCTGGACATCTGGGAAAACGTGGCCTTCGGCCTGAAACGCGAGGGGTTGCCCAAGAGCGACATCAAGCAGCGCGTTGGTGAGATGCTTGATCTGGTGCAATTGGGCGCTTACGCCAAGCGCAAACCGCACCAGCTCTCGGGCGGGCAGCAGCAGCGGGTGGCGCTGGCGCGCAGTCTGGCCAAGCGGCCCAAGGTGTTGCTGCTGGACGAACCGCTGGGTGCGCTAGACAAAAAACTGCGCGAGCAAACCCAGTTTGAGCTGGTCAACATCATTGAAAAAGTAGGGGTGACTTGCGTGATGGTGACGCACGACCAGGAAGAAGCCATGACGATGGCTGGCCGCGTTGCCGTCATGAGCAAGGGCAGGGTGCTGCAGGTGGGTTCACCGCAGGAGGTTTACGAATACCCTGTCAACCGCTTCGTGGCAGATTTCATTGGCAGTGTGAACCTGTTTGATGGCACGCTCAGCTTGGACGAGCCGGACCACTGCGCTGCGCAGACCGCTATTGGCGAAATGCACTTGGGACACAGCCTCAGCGGCACACTGGGCATGCCTGTGGTGGTGGCGGTGCGCCCTGAAAAGGTGAGCATCAGCAAACTGCCACCGACGAATGTCAGCCACAATCTGTTTAGCGGACGCGTCAAGGAAATTGCCTATTTTGGCTCTTACAACACCTACATCGTCGTCACGCCCCAGGGCGTTCGGGTCAAAATCACCGAGCCCAACGGCTCGCACCTGGACTTGTTGGACATTACCTGGGAAGATGACGTTCATTTCTGGTGGGACGACACCGATGCCGTTCTGCTACGCAACTGAGGGGCATGGCTATGGCACATCAATGGGTTGCGCCGGGTCGCCGTTTCGTTATCGGCGTGCCTTTTGTCTGGCTGATTGTCTTTTTTCTGTTGCCGTTTGTGATTCTGCTGTACATCAGCTTTGTCGATATGGGCAACGACATTTCGCCGTTCAAGCCGATCTGGGATTCCAACACCGGGCTGCTCAAGCTCAAATACGAAAACTACTGGTCCATTTTTCGGACTGGCGACGGCGGCGCCCTGTTTCAGACCATCTACATCGAGGCCTATGTGCGCTCGATCTGGTACGCCCTGTGCACCGCGCTGCTGTGCCTGGTGATCGGCTACCCGTTTTCGTATTTCATCGCCCGCGCAAAGCCCGGCGTGCGCCCAGCCTTGCTGATGATGGTGATGTTGCCGTTCTGGACCTCTTTTTTGCTGCGGGTCTATGCGTGGAAAGGCATCCTGGCAGACCAGGGCGTGTTGAACCAGATTTTCATGGGGCTGGGCCTGATCAACGAGCCGCTGCAAATGCTCTACACCGACGTCTCGATGCTGGTGGGAATGACGTATGTCTATTTGCCCTTCATGGTGCTGCCGCTGTACGCCAACCTGGTCAAGCTGGACCCGCGCCTGCTCGAGGCTGCCTACGATCTGGGTGCCTCGCCGCTCGGTGCGTTCTGGCTGGTCACTGTGCCGCTGTCCAAAGCGGGCATCATCGCCGGCTTCATGCTGGTGTTCATTCCGTCGGTGGGCGAATTCGTCATTCCATCGCTGCTCGGTGGCCCCGAGAACATCATGATCGGCCGGGTGGTCTGGGATGAAATGTTCAGCAGCAACAACTGGCCGCGCGCCACCGCGCTGGCAGTGCTGATGATCGGGCTGATCGTGGTGCCGTTGGCCATTTATTACCACTACACCGGAGAGAGGGAGTGACCCCCCTGCGCCGCTTCGCGTCACCCCCCCCTTAACGGCCCTTACACGGTATTTTTGAAGGAATTTCAATGAATCGTTACCTTGAAAAGCACTTCGGCAAGCTCTGGCTCGGGGTCACTTTTTTGTTCTTGTACCTGCCCTTGTTTTTCATGATTGTGTTTTCGTTCAACAGCACGCGCCAGGATGCGGTTTTTACCGGCTTCTCGCTGCGCTGGTACGAGGCGCTCATGCGTGACACCAAGATCGTCAATGGCTTCTGGCTTTCTATCAAAGTGGCCACCTTTGCTGGCGTTGCATCGGCCGTGCTGGCCACTTTTGCCGCTTTTGTGCTGGTGCGCTACCGGCGCTTCTCCGGCCGCACGCTGTTTTCGGGCATGGTCAACGCGCCGTTGGTGATGCCCGAGGTGGTGATTGGCCTGTCTTTGTTGCTGCTGATGGTGGGCGTGCAAAACGCTTTTGGCTGGCCGCAGCGCGGCATGCTGACGATTGTGCTTGGCCACACCCTGCTCGGCATGGCCTATGGCATGGTGGTGATCCAGTCGCGTTTGCTGGAAATGGATCGGTCCATCGAGGAGGCCGCCATGGACCTCGGCGCCAAGCCGTTGCAGGTGTTTTTTCTGATTACCATGCCCAACATTCTGCAGGCTGTCTTTGCCGCATTTCTGCTGGCCTTTACCCTGTCGTTCGACGATGTGGTCATTGCCGAGTTCTTGTCTGGCCCAGGCGTGAATACCCTGCCGCAAGTGATTTTTGGCTATGCCCGGCGTGGCATCAACCCGACCATTTACGCGGCGGCCACGCTGCTGATCGTGTCGGTGACGCTGGTGGTGATCGGCTACAGCGTCTGGGTGGCGCGCCAGACACGCCGCCATGAGCGTGAGATTGCTGCAGCCACGCGCGCCGAAATGGCTGCACTGCAAGCCGGCTAACGTGAAAGAACGTCGTCATTGCGAACGAAGTGAAGCAATCCAAGACTCCCGAAGGCATGGATCGCCACGCTACGCTCGCGATGACGCTGCTCTTTCATATTTCGGGGTGACTTGAATGCCATCACCTCTAGCAATTTTTCACACCTCGCCTTTATGAGGCAAGTTTTTTTACTTTTGAGCTTAACCAAATGACAACACACATTTATGACGGCCGTGCACTGATCAACGGTGAACGCGTACCTGCGCAGGACGGGCAAACCTTCGACTGCATTTCGCCCGTCGATGGCCGCGTACTGACGCAAGTGGCGCGCTGCGGCCAGGCCGATGTCGATTTGGCCGTGGTGGCGGGGCGGGCGGCTTTTGACGACAAACGCTGGTGCGGTCTGGCGCCGGCGGTGCGCAAACGCATCATGATCAAGTTCGCCGACCAGTTACTGGCCCACGCCGATGAACTGGCGCGAATGGAGACGCTCGACATGGGCAAGCCCATCCAATATGCCCGTAGTGTTGACGTCAACAGTGCAGCCAATTGCCTGCGCTGGTACGGCGAGGCAGTGGACAAAATCTACGACGAAATTGCGCCCACCGCCAGCACTGCGCTGGCGTTGATCCAGCGCGAGCCGATGGGCGTAGTCGGCGTGATCGTGCCCTGGAACTACCCCATGATCATGGCTGCCTGGAAGATTGCCCCGGCGCTGGCCGCCGGCAATTCGGTGGTGCTCAAACCCAGCGAAAAATCGCCTTTAACAGCGCTGCGACTGGCCGAGCTCGCGCTGGAAGCGGGCATGCCACCGGGGGTGCTCAACGTGGTTCCAGGCTTTGGCGTTGAGGCTGGCTCGCCGCTCGCCCTGCACATGGATGTCGATTGCATCGCCTTCACCGGCTCCACCCGCGTGGGCAAGCAAATTCATGTGATGGCAGGGCAAAGCAACCTCAAGCGCGCCTGGACCGAGTTGGGTGGCAAGTCGCCCAACATCGTGTTTGCCGATTGCCCCGATCTGGACCGCGCGGTGCAGGCCGCGGTTGGCAGCATTTTCTTTAACCAGGGCGAAAGCTGCAACGCGCCCTCACGCCTGTTTGTCGAGGCCAGCATCCGTGAGCAGTTTCTGGAAAAAGCCCTGGCACTGGTGCCCGGCTACGCGCCCGCCAACCCGCTCGACCCTGGCACGGTGATGGGCGCCATCGTCGATCAGACACAAATGAAATCAGTGCTGCGCTACATTGAACTCGGCAAGCAGGAGGGCGCGGCACTGCTGGCCGGCGGCGAACAGGCGCTGCTTGACACCGGTGGCTGCTACGTGCAGCCAACTATTTTTGCTGGTGTCACGCCAGGCATGACCATTGCTCGCGAAGAAATTTTTGGGCCAGTGCTCTCGGTGCTGTCGTTCACTGACACCGCTGAAGTGGTGCGTCAGGCCAATCAAAGCATTTATGGCTTGCAGGCAGCAGTCTGGACGCGCGACATCAACAAGGCGCACGGCGTGGCGCGCGCGCTCAAGGCCGGCACGGTCCACGTCAACCAATACGACGAAGACGACATCACCGTGCCGTTTGGTGGCTACAAGCAAAGCGGGGTAGGGCGCGACAAGTCACTGCACGCGTTTGACAAGTACACCGAAATCAAGACCACCTGGATTCGCATCGACAGTCCGGTCTGAAACCATTGCCTCTTTGAGCCAGCCACACCATGCCACAACCCGACTCTATTCAAGCCACCATCGACGACTTGTCGGCGCAAGGAATTCACAGCATCCTGACCCAGTTTTGTGACTTGCACGGCGTTGCCAAAGGCAAGCTGGTGCCGCTCGACGATTTGAAGGAATGGGTGGAAAACGGCGCCGGGTTTGCCGGCCCGAGCATCTGGGGCACCGGTCTGGGGCGCTTTGGCGCGCGCAGCGAATACTATGGCCGCGTGCAAGTCGAGTCGTTGCGGCCCTTGCCGTGGCTGCACGGCGTGGCCCATGCCGTTTGCGACGGATTTGCGGGCGGTGAACCCTTGGCCACCTGCTCGCGCCAACTGCTCAAACGGCAACTCAGCCGTCTTCAGGCGCGCGGCTGGACCCTGTGGGTGGGTATCGAGCCCGAGTTCTTTTTGTTGCGCCAGGATGAGCAAGGCGATTGGCACGGTGCTGACTCGCGGGACAGACTGAGCAAACCCTCGTACGACCTGAAGGCCATTCATCGCAATCACGCGTTTCTCGACAACATGCGCCAGACCCTGACGCAACTCGGCTTCAGGCTGCAGCAAATCGACCACGAGGATGCCTGTGGCCAGTACGAAATCAATTACTGCTTCCATTCGGCGCTGGAAGCTGCCGACCACTACATGCTGTTCAAGATGGCGGCGCACGCGGTGGCGCAACAGCACGGCTGCGTTTTCAGCTGCATGCCCAAGCCCTTTGCGGCCATGCCGGGCAGTGGCCTGCACTTTCACATGAGTATCACTGACGCGCAGGGACAGGCTATTTTTCAAGACAAAAGCGATGCACTGCAACTCAGCCCCACGGCCTACAGTTTTATCGCCGGCTTGTTGCAACATGCCGACGCCCTGAGCGCCCTGTGCGCACCCAGCGTCAACAGCTACAAGCGGCTGGCTTGCAGCGACAGCGCTTCGGGCAGCACTTGGTCACCGGTTTGGAAAGCCTATGGCGACAACAACCGCACCTGCCTGGTGCGCAGCGTCGCCGGACGACTCGAATGGCGCCTGCCCGATCCGTCTTGCAACGTCTATGCGGCCATCGCTGCAACGCTGGCCGCCGGGCTCGATGGCATTGATCAAGGCACGATTGCCCCAGCCCCCTGTGATGAAGATTTATACGAACGATTTGCCAGTGGCCAGGCCATGCCCGCACGGCTGCCGCGCGACTTGAGTGCCGCGCTGGATGCGCTGGCGTCTGACACGGTGCTGATGGACGCCGTCGGGCAGGACTTCTGCCAGCAGTTCCTGGCCATCAAACGGCAGGAGTGGAGCGGCTTTAGCCAGTCGGTGAGCGATTGGGAGCTCAGGCGTTACGCTGGCTTCTATTAGTTTTGCAATGCGGTAAATTAATTCCGTATTGCGAAATTACGCCATCGTGAACCTAACGAATTAAATCGACGAATAGAAAAAAGCGTTTTGCATTGCAAAATTAAAAACGCAAGTCATTGAAATAATTCAATTAAATAAAAGTCTTGTATAAGACATAAGATGTAGAAATAGTCTTCTATAAGACTAAAATAAATATCAAGACGTCGGATGCTTCACCCAGCAGATGACCCATTTTTTCATCAACTCAGGAGTGACCTCATGCCACAAACCGTTACCGAACAATTGAGCCGCGAACAACAAATTGCCGCCCTTGAAAAAGAATGGGCCACCAACCCACGCTGGAAAGGCATCAAGCGCGGCTACAGCGCCGCCGACGTGGTACGTCTGCGTGGTTCTTTCCCCATCGAGCACACCCTGGCACGCCGTGGCGCCGAAAAACTGTGGGATTTGCTGCACAACGAAGACTACATCAATTGCCTGGGTGCGTTGACCGGTGGCCAAGCCATGCAGCAGGTCAAGGCCGGCGTCAAGGCGATTTACCTGTCGGGCTGGCAAGTGGCGGCTGACGGCAACACGTCGCTGTCGATGTACCCTGATCAGTCGCTGTACGCGGTCGATTCAGTACCAACCATGGTCGATCGCATCAATAATGCTTTCCGCCGTGCCGATGAAATCCAGCACTCCAAGGGGATCGATGCAGGCGACAAGGGCTACACCGATATGTTCGCCCCGATCGTGGCCGACGCCGAAGCCGGTTTTGGCGGCGTGCTCAATGCGTTTGAATTGATGAAAAACATGA
>Ga0210020_1002346_pt1 | contig 15326 bp, 10 predicted proteins | sample CryGeymeta201514_FD_183980 | JGI IMG/M metagenome (GOLD analysis project Ga0210020, IMG submission 183980) | Groundwater microbial communities from Crystal Geyser aquifers in Utah, USA - Crystal Geyser metaG 2015-14 (SPAdes) (version 2) | ecosystem: Environmental > Aquatic > Deep subsurface >... | reverse complement strand
TTTATCTTATATCGATGAATATTGCAACTATTATTTTTACAAATATTGTCAAGTAGGCAAAACATGCCTTTTTAAGCCTTTTGGCAAGTTTTATTTTACTGAAATTATTCAAACCCTTATTAAATGGGGAAAGTATTTGCAACGCTCTCATTTTTACCCCATTCGTAACTATTGATTTTTATTGGCTTTGTAGAACTTTCGATTTATCAGATATTAACGGAGCTTGCATCCGAACCGCTGACCTTTCACGCGGCTAACCATAAAAATAACCAGCTCCTTGTCTGGTTCATTTTTCTTGTTAGCGTTCTTTTCTGGTTATCTGTCCTTCTTGTTTTATTACTATCTTACTCCCGACTGTTTTCTTACGCTTTCTTGTAAGGCTAATGATAAAAACAACCAACTCTGTCTGGTTCATTTTTCTTAATAGGTGTTTCTTTTCTTCTGTCGACTATAGCACTCCAGGGATGATTTTCCATCTTTTGCAATATCGCAACCATTGCGTTGAGGTCGTAATTATATCGTTTGGCGAATTCATCTCTGTTTTGCCAAACTTCTGATAGAATTTCATTTTGCATTTTCACTTACCTCCATAATTTCGATTGGGGTACAAATTTCTGGGCACAAGTAGCCTTTCGCACTACACACCTTGCGTACTAAAGGTTTCGTCGCAGGATTATCAATGTGACGGCAATTCCATGTTAGTAAGTAGTCTATGCCATGAACAGTAGCTGTTGCAATATGAAGTGCATCAGCTTGGGCTTTATCAGGAAGAGCACCTTGTCCTATCAATGTATCAGCTATCTGACGGACATCATCAGTAATTTTTAGTTCAGAGACTTCTTGGAGTAACTTAAGTCGTTTTGCTGCTACATTTGGATCTCCTGCGCTGGCTTCAGCAACCACCAGTTCAGAGGTGAAGAGATCATATTCGTTTCGCTTGTTCTCCCACCATTCAGATGTAATTTGCTGACATGCAGCAGTAAGCAAGTCTCGGCTTGGCTTAGCCGCTAAGTAACTAACAATTGAAGTTTCTATATATACACTAAATTTTTTCATGTATTCAACTTACTCCGTGACGGTTGAACATAAAATATCGTTTATTTCAAACACCTAACAAGTGATTATACAGTTCTGTATATCACCCAAATTGGAATGATATTCAGAAACTATATATTGACATTTTATCACAATTGTAGCAAAATGTCAAATAAAATTGTTGACAAAAACCAATGAATTTTGTATAATTCTAACTGGTTAAGTATACTTTTGGAATGATATACAGAAATAGGATAATTATTCATGATTAATCTCACTGATGAGTTGTTACCAAAGTACAGTTTATTTCTGACTAAAAAGTTGATTCCCATTTCTCTCCATAATGATTATAAAAAGTGGTTGAGATTCTATCTGGACTTCTGTCATAAATACCACCAGTCTTATGTAACCAAGGACCCTCTTTGGAAATTCATAGAAAAATTACGAGAGAGAAAACAGTCTGTTGAACAACAAAAGCAGGCTGAGCAATCTGTATCTTTTTATTACGAAATGTTGCAATCTAATATTAAAAATGAAACGGCTGATAATATAGCAATAAAAGCAGAATCCAGCTTTAATGCGACAACAGCAGGAAAGGTTTCAACGGACTTATCGCCAGAGCAAGTACTTACAGATTCAAAGTCCAATAGTAGTTCAAACGACCTTCTTATAGAATGGAAGAAGCTTCACGCGGATTTGGTCGCTGAAATAAAGGTACGGCACTATTCTCCAAAGACATTAAAGGCATATGCCATGTGGATAAGAAAATTCCAACTCTTTACTCAAAATAAATCACCTTATTTTTGAAAATTTCTGGAAGGTTTCTCGGATAACAAATTTGGTTCTTGAGGCAAGAAAGACAGAGACAGAGACAGCTATTTTAAGCATTCTGGATAATTCCTTGCTCAGACGAGGGGTAATGATAATCAATGGCAAGGTAGTAGAATAAGGAGCTATAAATGAAACGAAATATATACCTGATGATGAAACCACTTGAGGAAGCAAGGAATATCTGGCAGGCAAGGTGTGGTAACCTGAAGATAGACAAGGAATTACTTGCCGTAGAACGATCCATGAGTAGGATAACGGCTGAACCAGTTATAGCCAGAATATGTTCACCATCCTATCATTCCGCAGCCATGGATGGGATAGCAGTCAGGGCAGAAAGTCTCATCAATGCCTCAGAAACGACACCACGCTGTCTTATCCTGAACAATGATGCTGTCTTAATCAACACAGGTAACCCTCTCCCCCATGAAATGGATGCAGTAATCAAGATAGAGGATGTGTGTATGCAAAGTGAGGGAATCTCCAGTCTCCAATCAGTGGAGATAATGACCCCTGTGGTGCCATACCAACATGTACGCATGGTTGGGGAGGATATTATTGCTGGCGAGATGATATTGACCATAAATCATTCTATCCGTCCTCAGGATATTGGAGCCATGCTTGCTGGTGGCGTGATTAAAATATGGGTAAAGAAAAAACCGCAGGTGATTATTATTCCCACTGGTGATGAACTTGTTCCGCTTGGAGAACCATTAAAACGAGGACAAATCATTGAGTTTAACTCATCAATATTAAAGGCAATGGTTGAGGAATGGGGCGGGGAGGCGATTATTCATAAAATCGTACCTGATGATTACCAGATGATAAAGGATGCAGTAAAAGAGGCTGTGGCTAAAGCAGATATAGTGCTTATTAATGCTGGTTCATCTGCCGGTTCAAAGGATTATACCCCGCAGATTATTCGTGAGCTGGGAGAGTTGGTGGTGCATGGAGTAACAATGATGCCAGGCAAGCCTGTTGCCCTGGGGATAATAACGGAAAAACCTGTGGTTGGCATACCAGGATATCCAGTTTCAGCCATGCTGGCCATGGAAGAGTTTGTCATGCCTGTTATCTGCCAATCGTTGTCTATGAAAGAAAAGCAAAGAGAGAAGATCCAAGCTGTCATTACCCAAAAGATTGCCTCAAGGCTTGGTCTGGAAGAATTTGTGCGGGTAGGTGTAGGGTATTTTCCAAAAAGAGATATACCTTTCGTGGCTGTTCCCCAGCGACAGGGTGCAGGTATCATCACCTCCATGGTCAAGGCTGATGGTATCCTACGAATCCCAAGGCTGTGCGAGGGATTGGAAGAAGGCTCAAAGGTTGATGTAGAATTATTAAGGACAAAAACTATGATAGAGTCAAATGTCATCCTTATCGGCAGTCATGATAATCTGCTTGACATATTGGCCAACTGCCTTTGCAAGCAATATCCACAGATGAGCCTTTGCGTGACCAATGTTGGCAGCCTCGGTGGCCTGCTTAGCTTGCGGCGAGGTGATTGCCATCTGACTACCTGCCACCTGCTTGATGAAGATACTGGTGAGTATAATCTGCCTTATATCAAACGATTTCTTCATGGAATGGATGTGTCCATAATCACCCTTGCCTGGCGGGAGCAGGGATTGATTATCCAAAAGGGTAATCCAAAGAATATCCATGTATTGACAGATTTAATCAGGGATGACATAGTATTTATCAATAGACAAAAAGGGGCAGGAACAAGGATTCTCCTTGACTATAAACTGAAAAAAGCAGGGATTTTAAGCAACAATATTCGTGGTTATGAGACAGAGGTTTTTACCCATATGGCTGTTTGTGCCGCTATAGAGGCTGGAACAGCTGATACAGGGCTTGGGATAATGGCATCAGCAGGTGTCTTTGACATGGATTTTATCCCCTTAACAAGGGAACGATATGATCTGGTTATCCCTGGCGAGAATCTCTCTTTGCCGGGTATTTCAGCTTTATTGGAAATAATTAATAGCCTTGAATTCCGAATACAAATAGCATCACTCAAAGGTTATGATTTGAATGAATGTGGGCGTGAACATGGTTTTACATCTTCCCATTCTGTTTCTCTATCCTTGTTGCCTCACTGAAACATTGTTCAACCCGCGTATGTTCCTTACCAGCCATAAGCAGATATGTACCCTTTGCCCTCCAGGCAGAGGCAAACTCAGGGGAAAGGTTAATGGCTTTATCTATACAGATGATAGCATCATCAATCTTTCCTATATTCCCCAGGGTTGTGGCTTTATTATACCAGGCAGAGGCATCTATTGGGTTTATTTTAATTGTTTCATCAAAACAATTGATTGCTTCTTGATACCTTTCCAGCTTAGTAAATACTAACCCCTTGTTATACCATGCCTTAGCATTTGCAGGATTTATGCGGATGGTATTTTCAAAACAATTCATTGCCTCCTCATACCTTTCAAACTGATACAGGATATTCCCTTTATTGTACCAGGCATTGGCATCGTTTGCATCTAATTTGATTGCCTCATCGTAATAAACTAATGATTCCTGAGGGCGTCCAAGTTGATATAGAATATTCCCCTTATTATACCAAGCATCTACGAAATTTTTGTCCAATTTAATAACCTCATCAAAACAAACATCTGCATCGCTATATCTCCCTGCTTCATATAATAAATTACCCCAATTATACCAGGCATCTGTATAGCCGGGGTTTAGTTTGACTACCAGTGAGTAACATGTGCCAGCATCCACAACCTTCCCAAGCTTGCTCAGGTTCACACCTTTGCCATACAGGGCATTAACATGCTGCGGATTTTTGGACAGGATATTTTCATAGCAAATCAAGGCATCATTATATCGACCCAACCTATAGAGGATATTCCCCTTACATATTAAGGCATCATCATATTTCGGGCTTATCCTCAGAGCCTCTTCAATACAAAGCAATGCCCCATTTAATTTATCTGCCTTTAACAAGAGCATAGCCTTTCTGTACCAGGCATTAAGATGCTCAGGTTTTATGGTCGTAACCTTATCATAACAAACAATTGCCTCGTCAAATCGGTTAAGCTTTTCCAGACTCTGCCCCTTATTATACCATACCTCTATATTTTCCAATTTCAACTCAATAGCCTTTTCATAATGGCTGATGGCATTTTTTATCTCACCCAATTTCTCCATTGCCATACCCTTGTCATACCATGCCTGAGCATAGGTTGGGTGATATTTTGTTGCCTCATCAAAGCAAGCAGCAGCTTCTTTAATCTTTCCAAACTCGTACAATATTGCACCCTTTTTATACCACGCTTTAGCATGGGATGGGTTTAGTTTGATCACCATGTCAAAACATGGCAGGCTTTGCTCCAATTTCTCCAGACTATATATCGTATCCCCCTTGTAATACCATGCCTCAACAAATTCAGGATTAATATCCGTAGCCTGATTATAGCAGGCAAGGGCATCGTCAAACATTTTAAGATTGGTATAAGCCATTCCCTTCTGATGCCATGCCAGCCAATCTTTAGGATTTTCCTTTAGTATCTCATTGTAACACTGGACAGCCTCATTATATTTCTCAAGTTCCATAAGAACATTAGCCTTACCAAATAATGCCTTCTCATCTTTTGGGTTATAACTAATTGCCTTAGCATAGCTTTCCACAGCATCCTGTTGTTTGCCGAGCTTGACAAGTGATATAGCTTGATAATGCCAAACCTCTCCATCATCAGGTTTAATCCTTAATACGGTTGCATAGTTTTCAACGGCATCTTTATCTCTGCCAATCTCAGCCAATTCCACCCCTCTCTTAAAAATAGCCTCTGTATTTTCAGGACATATTCGGATAACCGACTCGTAACATCCGGCTGCATCCTCATGTTTGCCCAGTTTGGTCAAAGCCAATGCCTTGCTCATCCATGCCGCAATATCATCAGGTTTTATCTTCAAGACCTCATTGTAACATTTAATCGCATCCTGAAACTTGTTTATGGTTGACAATGCCAACCCCTGGTCATACCATACAAGGGTATTTGATGGTTCAAGCAGTAAGACCTGTCTGTAACAATCAGCTGCTGCCTGATATTTATTCATTACTGTCAGCACCCTTGCCTTTCCAAGCAAGGCAAGGGTATCAGTTCCCTTTATCTTGATTGCCCCTTCATAACAGGTAAGTGCTGCCTGATACTGCTTCATTTCCTCCAATAATTGACCTTTTTTTAACCATGCCTTATAATATTCACCATCCAACTCAATTGTCTTGCCAAAGCATTCAATCGCTTTTTCATTTTCCTTAATCTCAGCCAATGCCACCCCATAGTTATACCAGGCATTGACATGGGATGGGTTCAGCTTGACAACCTGTACATAACACTCAATGGCTTGCTTGTGCTGAAGCATACCAGAGGAGATTACACCTTTATTATACCATGCCTTAATATGTTGATTATCAATTCGCAGAACCTCATTATAACAGGCAAGTGCCTCATCCATCTGACCAAACTGGTACAAAAGATTACCCTTATTATACCATGCATTTTGAGAATTCGGATTTAATTTAATGGATTCATCATAGCCGTTAATGGCATCCTGATACCTCTTTAACCTGCTCAAAGCCAATGCCTTATCATATTGGAGCTGTGCCTCTTGAGGTAATAGCCCAATTGCCGTATCATAACTCTTGATTGCTTCTTCATCCTGTTCAAGCCTGCTCAACACATCCCCTCGCCTCCACCAGGCAATGCCATTTAATGGGGATAGACTTGTTGCCTTATCCATGCATGGCAGGGCATCCTTATATCGCTGAAGGTTGATTAACACCATACCCTTTTTATACCAGATATTATCAGAATTGGGGCTCAGGGTCAATGCCTCATCAAAGCATTTTATAGCGTTTGAGGTATCTCCAGAATCAAGCAGAGCGTCTCCCCTTTCGGTCCAGCATAATATGTTTTTCGGGTCAAGTTTTGAGGCATTTTCATAGCAAGGGATTGCCTCTTTAATTCTTTTGAGATTATTTAGCATACTTGCCTTTTTATACCATGCTTCAGTATGGCTTGGCACAAGGGATATAACGCGATTGTAACAGATAAGTGCTTCCTCATACTGACCTGCCGTGGCATTGATATTGCCCTGATAATACCATGCCTCTGAAAGGGATGGGTCAAGCTTTACTGCCTGCTCAAGATACTGCATAGCTTTTTTACCCTCACCAATTTCACTAAATATAAGCCCCGCCCGATACCATGCCTCCACACTTTCAGGCTTAAAACCGGTAATCTGTTCATAAATATCAAGTGCCTCACTTGTCCTACCAAGTTTTAATAACACGCTTGCCTTTTGATATGAAGCGTCAAGACCGTCTTCCTTCAGCAACCTTATGGCTTCGTCAAAACAAATAAGGGCATCCTGATACCGTTCCAATCTGGTCAGGCTGACAGCCTTATTATACCACGCCTTACCGTAATTCAAATCCAGCAAAATTGCACGGTCGTATTCCTTGAGGCATTGATCATACAATTTTTGAGCAAGATAGATATTTCCAATATACAGGGATATACCCTTAGAGTCGAAAAATCCTATGCCTTTAGATCTTACTTCGCTCAACTCAAACAAGGCTTCCTTATACTCCTTGTTTGAATAATGAGTAAGCCCAATTAGAAATGTGGCTAACGTAGAAGCCCTTCCACAAATAATCTCACTCAAGGTAAAGCTATCAGCTCCACGAAGTTTGGAGGAAAATTCCTTTTGATTTATCAGCTCCATACCCTTTATCTCGTTTACGACCTTGAAATTAGGAATAAAAGCATCCTGTGTGGCAACAGGCACCCATCCCCAGACAACTAAGGATGCCCCCTTCGTTTTACCGATAGCAGCTGCTTCCATATCATTTTTGATTCGTTCCACGGTAATAGTCACTATCTCCGTCTCATTGAATTTGTTAAACTTTTCCTTTAACTCTCTGGCAATAAGTCCAGTTATTTCTCTACCAGCCTCTGATTCAAGGCTATCAGGTCCCTTCCCTATTTCAGAGACAGCAATAATAAACTTATTTTTCACCGGCACAGGAGAAGATACGACAGTATTTGTTGCTGCCAGTGATATGGTGGGTAATAAAATGAATAGAAACAAGAGTTGTTTAAGCATGAGAAATACCTCCGATTACTGGTTCTTGTTTTTTCCGTTGTTTTTGCTGGTACATTAATGTATCAGCAGTTTTCAGCAACTCCTCAAGGGTAGATGGAAAATTTGAATCGTATCTTGATAGACCTATGCTTATAGATAATTTACATGATCGATTTTTTTTGTTGCGCGTTTCTATTTCGTTTTGTAGCCTATATTTCACAGTTTGCACATCAGAACCAGGAACATCTAAGGCAAGAATAACGAATTCATCTCCGCCAAGGCGAGCAATAATGTCAGATGCACGAAATGTTCTTTTGAGGATAGTGGAAAATTCAACCAATATCAGATCACCTTCCTTGTGCCCAAAGGTGTCATTAACCATTTTCATATTATCAATATCCATAAACAACAATACCATTTCAAGCTTTTTTCGATGGGCAAACCTCAACTCCTGTTGAGCAAAGGTCAAAAATCCACGGCGATTATATAGCATGGTAAGTTCATCAAGAAATGCCAGAGACTTGAGTTCTAACATTGTTTTGTTCCGTTCAATAGCATAGAGCAAGGATCTTATCAATATTTTGCTATCTATTTCCCCTTTGATGAGGTAGTCCTGTGCCCCCTTTTCTACTGATTGGAGGGCAATTATCTCATCATCAAGAACAGTGAGAATGACAATTGGCACATGGTGTGCAGAAACGGATACCCTCAGGAATGTATCTAATCCATGGCTTTCTGGAAGTGACAGATCCAACAATATAATATCAACCTTTTCATTAGATAACAATTCTATTGCTGTTGAGATTTGATCGGTTGTTATTAAGTTAATCCGAACATCTTGAGCAGTGCTCAACATTTCTTGAATTATTTGGATAGTTACAGGGCTGTCTTCAATTAGTAATACAGTAATATGTTTTTTATTATCCATATTGCTCCTCTCCTCTGAATGAAGGGCGGGTTTTCTAATCCGCCAAATTGTGCGAAGGATAGAGAAATGACAGGTAACTACTCACCACAAAGGCACGAAGACACAAAAAGTTGATAAGTTGAATAGTTGATGGGTTGATAAGTGGATGAATTGATAGGAAATGTTTATGAATTATGAATCTGTGTTCCTTTAACCTATAAACTCATCAACCTATCAACCTATCAACTTATGTGTTCTCCGTGGTGAATTACTTTACCTGAGTAGTTACAATGACAGACAGAAATGTCTGCCCTCCGTTCTAAGTCTAATCCTCTTTCTCCATCTCAACCAGAACCTTTCGACCTGCTGGTCTAATCTTACGATAAACCTGTTCTGGCTCTTTTCTTATGCCATCAACAGCAAGCAATCTTTCAACAGAAATACCAAATAATCGTTCATTTTCCTGAAGGTATGGAAGAATGAGCTGCCAATCGTCTCGGGTAAAAGGGACAAACTCACCGCCATTGAGTTGTGCATTTACCAATTTTTTATGTGGATCACGGGCATAAATAGCACCGCCAGAGGCAAGGGAGAAAAGGTTTGAGCCAGAGTAAGGGGTGGGTTGATCTATAATCTGGCTATGATCGTCAAATTCAATCCCATTGAGAATAACAAATCCACCGCCATTTAATGGGTCACCAGCCATAAACGATTCAGCTAAAAAGTCAAGGCAGGTACCGTTTATTAGTACCCTTGGTTTGCCAACCGCATTGATCAGAGGTCTTCCAGCAGCATTGCCAAGGATATACACGCTGCCTCCCTTGGCACCATACATAAATGTTTGTCCCACATCACCATAGATAACGAGTTTCCCGCTCTTCATTATTTGACCCAATTGGTCCTGAGCATTTCCATGAATATATATTTCCAGACCATCTATGCCTGAGGCAATATAATCACCAGAGGAATCATAAATATCAATTCGTACCCCATTAGTATTTGAACCAAGCCCACAACCACAAAACCTCTGGCCAAGATACCCATAACAGATAAACCTCTTCCAACCCATTTGATAGGCAGTAACTATCAGGTGTGAGTCGCAATCCTCACCCTCAGGGGTAAAATCATGGCTATTGATTACCAGAATTTGTTCATTACCCTTTGGTGGTCGCAGGGTATCCCGCCTCTTAAAGTCAATCAAACGGTACGACCCATCATTATTGGCAGTTAAATCCTCTATTGTCTCAAACAGATTATTGAGACTTATCTTAACTATTTCCAATATCCCGCTTCTCTTTTTTGTACCAGTATCATATCGCTGGTCATTGAGCAGGGTAAGTACCTCAATAACCCCTACCCTATCCCCATCAGCCTTACCAGCTATTTCCACCATTTCTCCACAAACCCAGCGAAATGTGTTATAATCCCAATCCTTGATGTTGTTCCTGATATAGTTAAATACCTCTGCCACTGAGCCATTAACAAGATTTCTCCTGATTGAGTCAGCCTGTTGAGGGGTCTGGATGCTAATGGTCAAATCTGTATGTTTTTGGTCAGTATTAATCTGAATTATCCGACCAAATTTATCAGTACAAACAAGCTTCTTTTGGTCACTACCGTTATCCTCAAGGGTAAAGATAAATGCCCCGCCATCTGTGTAACTTCCACCCCGTGCATTCCAGTACTTATCTGCTACAAGGTGAAATCTTTTATCCTCTTTAGAGAGATTGTGGAGAATGGCATCATTTGCCTGCTTTTCCGAGCCAATTATCGCTATCTGTATCTCCCCTTCCTGCAGGGCAAAGACCTGTGGCCTGAGCATGGCTGTATCAGTAATACCAATGAGTTGAAACCTCTTGTTTTCCGCATCATTCTTGGCAATAATGAAAAACCAGGGTCCATCAGGCGAGCCATGGGCATGAACCGATTGAATATGCCGATATATCCTTTGCTTTTCAACAGGTAATCGGTCAAAATCAAGCTCTGTTGTTGGTGCCAATGCCTCAATGATATATTCTAATGGGTAACCATATGTTCTGCTCAAGAGGTCAAAGACAAGGACAGATACCTCTGTATCAGTCAAAAATAATGGCTGTATGTTTCGTGAGGCAAGATATTCAGTCATTGAATGATAATTGGCAAAGTCACCATTATGCACTAATGCCTCGTTTAATCCAATAAATGGATGTGCCCCACCAGGATGCCAGAGTCTGCCCTTGGTTGGATAGCGTTGATGGGCAATCCAAACATGAGCCTTAAAATCCTCTATTCTGTAATATTGAACCACTTGTTCAGCATAGCCAACTACCTTTAATATCATCATGTTACGGCCATGGGAAAGGACAAACGCCCTTTTCTCGCCCAAGGACGCATAAAATTGTTTGTTTAATTTGAATGTATTCTGATATATGAATTCATCCTCTGCCCTTCGCAACTCCATGCCAGAAAAATTATTTTCCTCAATAAAGTGTGACAGCACATCTTTCTTTACCCGCACAAAGTATCGGCAAACATCCGGTGGTTTAACCTCCAATCCAATTGTCCGAAAATCATCAATGGTAGGGAGCATTGCTATTGAAACAATGTCCATAAATGGGGTAATGCAGCTTTTTTCAACCTCTTCCCTTGCCGTAGGGTCTAATAATGCGACCTGTAGCATATAACATTCATCAAGTGTATCCTTGCTCACCCCAAGCTGCTCAGGCAAAAATCCCACCGCAGCAATCCCACCACCCTTGCCATTACCGCGATTATGCATTTGGATGGACGGCTCAAAGATATTCCTGCCGCAAACAGGAATAGAGCAGGCAAACCCAACAACCCCACAACCACCCTCTTCCTCAACATTACACCTATCAGGTAGGGACATGCCCTCTTTCAATCTTCCCCTTGAATCCGTTATTTTCTGTATTTCCATGTAATCCTCTTGGGTAGGTTTGGAACCTGCCCCTACAGTTGCAATATTATTTATCATGTATTTTCACCCCTTCATATTCCAAACAATCACACCTGCCCACCAATTCCTGAATACTTCTCATACCCAATCGCTTAAGAATATCAACCAATTGACTATGCCATGAGGCAAGGAGATTAGTCAACCGTTGTCCTGACCACTCAGAGTCAAACATATTGGTTAATTCCGGATCTGTTGTTGCTATTCCCCTTGGACACCCTCTACCACTTTCACAAGCAGCACACCTGACACATTCAAGGGCAACTATTTCTGCCGTACCAATAGCCACCCCATCCGCACCCAGAGCAATTGCCTTGGCTACATCATGGGCAGTACGGATACCACCTGAAGCTATTAGGGTTACCTTGTCCCTGACACCCTCGGCTACCAAAAAGTTGTGAACCCTTGGTATGGCATATTCTATGGGCATGGCAATATTTTTTTTGGCAATATTTGGGGCGGCACCTGTCCCACCATAACTGCCATCTATGTGTACAATGTGGGCATCAGCATAATAGCTGCCGATTGCTACCATATCAACATCTATTGGCGTAGAAACCTTGACTGAAACTAATACCTCAGGATTCATAGCCTTTATCCAATCAACATGTTTTTTATGATCCTCAATTGAATAGACCGAATGAAATGGGAATGGTGAAAACAGGGGAGTGCTTACCACAGCCTCACGCATGGCTGCTACCTCCGGTGTATTTTTGTCCCCAAGCAAGTGTCCGCCCAGACCTGGTTTTGCCCCTTGAGCATACTTAAACTCAACAATCTTAACCCGCTTGATGGTATCCTCTTTCACTCCAAACAAACCAGTTGCCACCTGAGTAATAACATGATCATCATAAGGATACAACGAAGAATGATACCCACCCTCACCCGTACATGTAAAAATATTCCATGCCTTAGCAGCCTTTGCCTTGCCAATTATAGTGGATAACCCAACCGAACCATAGGACATTCCACCACCATAAATAGGCAAGCCTATTTCAATCTTGTGTGCTGAATCATTTCGTCTATTAAGGGGGATACTGGTACTTATTTCGCTATCTTTTAATTCAAGTAAAGGCTTCTCTGGAAATTTGAATCTAAGCCTGTCAAACCCACCCCCGGAATTTCCTATCTGGCACTCAAGCCCGGATGGAGGCAATTCGCCTGTTTCTGCCTGATGCCATGTAGCCAGAATAAGATCGCTTGTCCATCGATAATCCCCCAACATTTCCATCATAGGATTTATCCTGACAATCAATGCCTTGCTGGGACAAGAGTCAACGCAGGCATTGCATGTTGTCCCAATACACTTATGCTCCTGAGTTCTTGAAAAGGAGGAAATACCTGCCCTCTGGTGAACTCCAAACTTGCAAACCTCCACGCACTTGCCACAATTAATACATTCATGCCCACGATGAATGATATATTTTGACAAGGGATTTCTGAACCGTGTTGGGGCAGGCTTGATCTTTACCCCAACGGGTCTGGTGATATTGTCTGACATTATATTTTCCTCCGATTTATATTAAAGACAGTAGTGTCGCGTCAAGTCCCAAGTGTCGGATAAAATTCCTATAGTCGGTAGGTCAGTCATTCTTGCCTGACTCATCTGTCCGCTTGAGATAAACGACAGACAAGGTTGAACCCTCAGTAGTGAATACATCCCATATTTTTCTAATAATATGAGATGTGTCCCTGTATTCCCCTAAAAGTCTAAAACTTACAGCCTGAACTGACTTCATACAACTCAGCAGTAAACTTACCAGACGGCTTAAGTCTTTCAGTTAATATATTCTCTACAATTCTTGCCGAAGACAAAGGCATTGACTCTTGGCCACAGTTTGAACACACATATATAATTAAACCAGAAACAATAACAGGTTCGCCACCATTACGATGAAAGACTTTTTCTTCCTTCCTTTCCTCCATTGGAAACAAACAACCATTGGGGCATTGCATAATAATTACCTCCTATTTGCCGTAATAATAAATGCTGGATTACAGTCCTTTACTACAACAACAATATCATCTTTAGAAATTGTAAATTTATTGAATTTTCCATAGGAACTTTCATCATTTTCTTTTTTGTTAACTATACCAGTTAGAATTGTGTCTAAAACTTGATCGATTGATATACCATTTTGCCACATTCGTTGAATTAAATGAGTACCAAAAGTAATCCGTTCAAAATTAATATCTCCACAAATAGTCTCTATGGACATAAATTATCTCCTCGCATTTCTAAACATTTCCAACTATCTATCTGGTTAAATCCTTCCAACAGCCGCTACAAAATCCCTTTCCAAATCTTCCAGAAACATTGCCCTTCCTGTTTCACCCCGAAGCCTTTGTACCTCACGAATACCCATAGAACCCATGACCTCTATTATTTGAGAATGCCACGCACAAAAGAGGTTTACTATCCTCTTGATTGCCCACTTTGGCTTTATTTCTTCCATATCCACCGGACAGGATAGATTAATCGTACATCTTTTGCAAAGCCTGCATTCCAAACCAACAAGAATAGGCAAATCAACAGCCACCCCGTCTGCCCCGCATAAAATAACCTTGGCTACATGTTCAGCCAGCCCAATACCGCCAGAGACAATAATCGTAACCTCATCCCTTACAGCCTTAGCCACAAGCTGGCGATGAATATCCCTGACCATATCCTTGATAAATCGTGGTTGGACTGCGTCCCATTCATTCCCCTGATAATCTGCATAAAGATGAATAATCTCTGCCCCATTCTGTGCCAGCATCGTAATAATATCACTTGCATTTTTATCAAGCCTGACCCTTATGGAAATAATCACCTCAGGGTTAATCTCTTTGGCTTTGGCAATACATTCCATGATATTTCCTTCATATATAAACTCGGCTAACCTTACCCTCTTGAGCAAATCCTTGTGAATTTCAAATGTCTTTGCAGTAAACTGTGGCATTATAAATTTATCATACCGACCAAGCTCATCAAAATACTCTTGTGCCTCAATAATCATTGGTATGCCCAATTTACCGGCTGCTGTAGCCATAGACAACCTCAGGCTTTTAGTTATCCTGCCAAATGGCAAGGTATTAAAGATGATTGGCATAGGAATATTTATAATGGGTGGCGGAGTAGAGACAAGGCAGTCATTCTTATCAAATTCCAATCTGGTTAGCTTTCTGCCAAGATCAATACCTGTGCTGATATATTCCCTACCGTGAATACCATCACGAGTGGGTCTGACAATTTCAGACATATCCGTCCACATAGAATCAAAGCCATGTCCTGTAAATGGTCCCAAATAACCAGCACCAGAGACCGGTATCTTGCCAGTTTCTGCCTGATACCATGTAGTGGCAAGGATTTCCGGCTTCCAGTATGAATCCCCAAGCCTTTTATATTCAGGGTTTACTGCTCTGGAAAATAATCTTCCCTTGCACTCCTGAACACAACGGAAGCAATTTTTGCATAGATAATCAATGGTATCTGAAAGTTGCCTTGCGTCAAAACTG
>Ga0210020_1002339_pt1 | contig 15354 bp, 18 predicted proteins | sample CryGeymeta201514_FD_183980 | JGI IMG/M metagenome (GOLD analysis project Ga0210020, IMG submission 183980) | Groundwater microbial communities from Crystal Geyser aquifers in Utah, USA - Crystal Geyser metaG 2015-14 (SPAdes) (version 2) | ecosystem: Environmental > Aquatic > Deep subsurface >... | reverse complement strand
GCCGCGGTAACCGTGATCGCTTACGGCTTAAGGCCGGGTAACAGAAATCTAAATAGCGAAAGAGCCGCCATCAAGAGCTTTAGGGCTATTTATGGCTACGCGCCGAAATCGGCCATGGCCTGGGACATTGTTAGGGCAATAGCTTATTCGGGAGCGAAAAGATAGGCCTGCTTGTCCGCCGTAGCTTTAGCGGAGGCGGAGGATATTGTCAGAGCGATCGCTTATAGCGGAGCCAAAAGATAAAAGCCATTACAGACATAAAAACACCCCTACTAAAAAGGGGTGTTTTTATTATTTCCTCTCCTTACCAAGGAGAGGGTTGGGTGAGGTTTACATTTTTACAAAACCGCTTCTTTGGCCGCTTTGGCGACTTTGAATTTAACCACGGTTTTAGCCTTAATCTGAATGGATTCGCCGGTTGCCGGGTTTCTGCCCATTCTGGCGGCGCGGTTGATTTTGACTAATTTGCCCAAACCGGGAATAACAAACTCGCCGCTCTTTTTAACCTCGCGAAGCGCTAAATTGGCTAATTTTTCCATAAAATTAGCCGTGTCTTTCTTGCTCATGCCGGCCTCGGCCGCCATGGCGTCTAACAATTGAGACTTGGTCAGTTTTGACATAGTTTTACTTTCGCTCCGACCGAAGCGTCGGGGCTTATTTATAAATTGTTAATAAAAGCTTACCTATCAAGCATTATACACTACTGGCTTAAAAAAGCCAATATTTACTGGGTATTTAATCCGCAGGGGAAGAAGGAATCGGACCCTCATCTCTGGTTTTGGAGACCAGCATTCTACCACTGAACTATTCCCCCGTATTGTGAGGTTTATTTAGTTTCTTTGTGCGTGGTATGCTTCTTGCAATGCTCGCAGAACTTTTTCAATTCCAGCCTATTTTTAAGGGTTTTTTTATTCTTTCTGGAAAAATAGTTGACGCGCTTGCAAACCGCGCACTCCAATTTTATTAAATTATCTTGCGACATAAGGTTATTGTTTATTAAGTTAGGTGGGCCGGGTAGGATTCGAACCTACGAAGGCGTGAGCCAACAGATTTACAGTCTGTCCCAGTTGACCGCTTTGGTACCGACCCTAACCTTTGAGCCGTTGCGCGGATTTGAACCGCGGACCTACTCCTTCGCTTATACCTTTTTTTATTAAACGCCGTATAAAAGGGCTAGACTGTATCTTAAGCTTATCATTTTGTGATTTAGCTTCCCTTGTCAGTCGTTCGAGCGCTTGACTGCGCTACGGTCTTGGCTGCGACGTCAGCCTTTAACCGTAATTCGGGATTCAATATAATATTTCTATTACAAGGGGCGGAAAATTGCGTCCCACCATGGAGTTGCTCTACCAGCTGAGCTACAACGGCAATAGGTCTATTAATTTATTTTTTAATTTAATGTTGCCATAATAAATTGTTAATACCCCAAATTTACTTTTATTTTTATAGGTTCCCACGCTTCCGCTTTTAGTTATAAGCGGTTTATAAAATTGCTTTTTATTAATTTTTAATTTTCTAATCCAATATGTTAATGCTTCGTCTAAATCAATATCAGAAAAAATTTGTAAATGAAATTTTAAATCTTTTTTATTAATTTTAAAAAATATTATTAAAAATTCAATGAATTTATTTAATAACACCGGATCAGTATTTCCAAGTCTGACTGTGTTTTTATTAGCCTTATTTCCTTCGCCCCAATATAACCCCAAACCCAGGCCAAATAATTTTGCTTCTTCTATGTTTCTCGGGGGAACGAATTCAAATGGATCGCCATTCGGATTATGTTTAATGTAAATTGCATCGCTTATCGACCTCTTGGTTATATAATATTTTTTTAGCCAATAATTTATGCGGTTCGACGAACAATTAAATATTTCCGCTATTTCTTGAGCCGATTTATGCTCATCGGAATATAATCTTCTAAGACGCCCTGAATTAATTTTCCCTTTCTTCATAAAATTAGCTAGTATTAACTCTATGAGTTAATTATATAACTAATTTCAATACTGGTCAACCAAATTCTTATCCGAATACTACTCCACCAACTAAGGCAAACTATTTAATTTTAAAATAAAATAACTTATAACCCATTATAACCATATTTTTCGGCTCGCGCCAGTTATAAGTTATAAGTTAAAAGCTATAAATAACTTCATTACATTTCGTCAATCTGCTTCTTAAAATCTTCCAATTTATGATTTTCCGGATTGGCCTTGACTAACTTCCCGTAAACATCCAGGGCCAGGGCTTTGTCTTTTATAATTATACTGATTACCAGCATAGTGTCAAGGTATTTTGGGTTAGCCGGCTCTATTTTTAGCGCTTTTTTTAAGCTTTTAACCGCCTCGGGCCATTTACCCATGGCCTGGTAAACTTGCGCCAGGTTAAAGTGGGTTTGAGCATTAGCATCCTCGTCATCTTCTTTCAGTTTTAAAAGGTGCTCAAAGGTCTGTTTGGCCTCCTCAAATTCTTTCCTGGCGAAATAGATTCTCCCCAGCTCTTTAAAAGCTTTAAGGTTCTTGGAATCCAGGCCGATAATTTCAATATATTTTTTCTCGGCCGCGTCCAAGTCGTCCCGTGCCTTAAACTCCTCGGCCTGGGCGAAAAGCCGGTCGATCGTTTTAGCGGCGTCAATCTTGGCGTCAGGGCCGGCCTGATAATCATTTTTCAGTTGGTATAATTTACTTAAACTTGAACGAAAAAAATTTCCTAAGGCCGCTCCGGCCGGCTTAAGCCGGCGACCGGCTTTCGCCCACCACTTAACGACATTTCTTTTTAAGCGGTTGGAAATAATTCTTTCTTTAAATTTCGCCTCTTTCTCCGCCGGGATGTTGGCCACGTCCAAAGCCGCCAAGACGGAAAATTTCTTGACCACGATAACTGTAATTACGCTTAAACTGACCAAAATCAAAAGTAAGGGAATAATATTGTACATAAGTTCTAAGTTTCCGCTTTTGCCGCCCGGTATCTCTCGGCGCTGCCGAATAATTTCATTTTTTCCATAATGACCTTTTCCATGGCCACGATGGTGGGCTTTAATAAATTTCTCGGGTCGGTTTCTTTTTTATTTTTCAAACAAGTATCAATCAGGGTTTGGCAAAAAGCGACTTTTAAATCAGTGCCGATGTTAATAATGTTCACTCCCTCTTTAACGGCTTTTTTAATTTTGCCGTCAGCCACGCCCGAGCCGCCGTGCAAAACAAAAGGAATCTTTACTTGTTTTTTAATGGCTTTAAGCAAACTGAAAACGATTTCTTCGTTGGCGTGAATGCCATGGGCCGTGCCGATGGCAGCGGCAATGGTGTCAACTTTAGTCGCTTTAACGAATTTTACCACTTCCTCCGGTTCAGCCAAAGGTATTTTTTTTAATCTGACCGAAATATCGCCAGGCGAACCCACCATGGCGCCGACTTCTCCCTGGACCCAAACCCGGCGGGCATGCGCCACCTTAACTACCTGCCTGGTTAATTCTATGTTTTCGTCCAAGGGCAAACTGGAAGCGTCAATATGCACCGAGGTAAAACCGGCGTTAATGCATTCAAAAACCGCGTCAAAACTGGAGCCGTGGTCCAGGTGCAAAGCAATCGGCACGGCGGCGGCCACATTCTTCGCCACCGTGGAAACGATGTGGGTGACCGGCTTTAGGCCCATGTACTTTATGGCGCTTTCGGAGACTTGGATGATGGCGGCCGAGTTGGCTTTAACCGCCGCCCGCGCCACGGCCAAAATTGACTCAAAATTGGTAATATTAAAAGCGCCGATGGCGTAATTTTCTTTTTGGGCGATTTTAACTATGTCTTTAATGTGCACTAACATGTTATTGTTTGGTTATTGCTTTAGCGATTTTATAAAATTCATCGGCTTGCAGGCTGGCGCCGCCCACCAAGAGGCCGTCCATGTTTTCCAAATTGACGAAGCCTTTGACGTTCTTCGGATTAATGCTGCCGCCGTAAATGATTCTAAAATTTTTATTGTTTACCCGCATGCCAAACAGGTCGTTTAAGGCCAGCTTGATAATTTTATGCGCGTATTCGGCCTCGGCCGGCTCGATGGCCGTGCCCGTGCCGATGGCCCAAATCGGCTCATAGGCGATGATTATTTCCTGCTCGCCGAAAACATCGATGCCGGATAAAGCTTGCTGCAATTGGTCAACTAAAACGAAATCGCGCCTATCCGATTTTTTTTCTTCTAAGCTTTCGCCGATACAAACAACCGGAGTTAATTTTTCAGTTTCCACGACCGCCCTGATTTTTTTATGAATTTCTTCATAGTTTTCAAACAAATGTTTGCGCCTTTCACTATGGCCCAAGATGACATATCGGCAACCAGCTTCTACCAGCATGTCGGCCGATATCTCGCCGGTGTAAGCGCCTTTATCTTCCCAAAAAACATTTTGCGCGCCCAATTTTATGCCGCTGCCTTTTAATATTTCCGCCGTTTCGGTTAACGCCAAAACAGTCGGGCAAACCGCCACCTCGCCCCGGTTGAAGCCGGCAAATTTCTTTTTAAATTCCTTGGCCAAACTAACGGTTTGCGCTAGGCCTAGATTCATTTTCCAGTTGGCGATAATATATTTTTTCGTTTTCATAAAATAATGCTCCATTATTTATTATATCATTGCTGGCGGCCATAATACAACTCCACCAGCTTTTTCGTTAAAGCAAAGCGGCCGCTGTCCGAATCCGCGCCTAAAATCACGGTAACAATGACCTCGCCCGCTTGATTGGCAAACTGGCCGACGAAACAATAACCCGCCAAATTAATGAAGCCGGTTTTGCCGCCTAAAATATTGACGCCGCCTTGAGGAAAGCTGGCTAAAAGTTCGTTGGTTGAAGTAATTGATTTAATTCTCCCCGGCTGGGTGGTAAATTCATACTTTTTGGTTAAGGAAGCGCGGCTGATTTCCGGCCGGGCCAAAGCCAGACACGCGAACTCGGCCACCTCGCGGGCGGTGGAAATATTGCCGTCTTTGAGCCCCACCGCGTCAACTAATCTGGTGTTAACTAAGCCCAGCTCCTTGATTTTTAAATTCATTTTTTGGACAAACTCCGCCTCGCTTAAGCCGGTGGAGCGCACCAGCGCCGCGGTGGCGGTGTTGTCCGAACCAACTAAGCTGAAATAAAACAAATCTTTAACTTTAACGATGTCGCCGGCAAACAAGTAAATCTTGCCGCCGTCGCGCTTGTCTCGGGCTTCAATGGTCAGGCTGGTTTCCCAGCCCGGATTGTCATCCAGGAAAGTATAGGCGGTGAACAGTTTGGTGATGCTGGCGATCGGCCATTGGCGGTCGGAGCGTTTGGCGAAATATAAACTGTTATTTTGGCAATCCAAAATCACGCCGTTTTCCGCCGGCAAATCATAACCGGTCTTGTCGGCTTCGGCGGCCTTTTCCTGGTTTTCCGGCAATCTGACTAAAGGCAAGTCCAGGCTGGGCAATTGCGGCAAAGCCGGCAAAGGTAAAGCCTTGGCGTCTGCCACCACCCTGACAATGGCTTTATTAAAATTCTCGTTTTGCTCAATCAGAACATCCCCGGCCGCGCTGGCGCTCACGCCCATCACCCGGCCGACCTTAACCGGTTCAAAGCCGCCCGGAAACGAAACGGTCCCGGGGAATAACAGGCTCAAATTTAAAAAGACGGCTGATAAAATTAAGCTAATGGCGGCTGGTATTAACATAGTTTTATTCCCCCTTGACAAAGGGGGTTAGGGGGATTGTATTTTCTTCACCAAGCATTTTGTCTAGGCTATCGTCCTGATGTAATCTTTCGTAATCCGGCAAATCTCCGAGACGGCTTAAACCCAAAAAACGGATAAAATCAAAACTAGCCGTGTAATAAGTTTCATTTTTCTTTTTATCAAGTTTGGCTTCTATCAGGCCGCGCAACAGCAAATTCCTTAAAATCAAAGCGCAGTTCACTCCCCTGATGCGGTCTAAATCAATCTTGGAAACCGGCCCGCGGTAAGCGATAATGGTTAAAGCTTCCAAGCTGGGTCGGGTGAGCTCGCCCGTGGTTTCGTCTTTAATGAATTCCTGGATAACTTTGGCGTTGACCGGCGCGCTCACCATCTGATATCTGACGCCGTCTTTGATAATTTGCGTACCGGCTTGACCGGTTTTATAGTCAGCCAGAAGTTCATCCGCGGCTTTGCTGACTTCTTCTTTATCCGCCCTAAGTAAACTAGCCAGCTGGCTTACCGCCAGGGGCTTGGCGGCAATGAATAATAAGGACTCAATTTTACTTTTTATTGACATACGTTTTGTTATTCCCGCCCGCCAAAGGCGGATAAACTCCAGCGGGAATCCATTTCCTTAGTTATATCTACTCACCTCAATCTCCCCGAACATCTTGCCCTGCGCCACGATTATGTTCCTTCGCTTGATTAATTCCAGTAGCGCCAAGAAGCTCACGATAATTTCAGTTTTATTTTGCGCCGCGGCCAGCACAAAATTAAAGCTCACCTTAAGCTTATTGATTAAAATCTGCTGGATGGCTAAAATTTTATCCTCAATATTAACCACTTGCTCCAGGCTTTGTTCTTCCAGCAATTCCCTCGGCTGAATATTGGTTATTATCTCATTAAAAACCTCGCGCAGAGCCACGGCGGTTAATCTTTTCGGCGGGGAAAATAAATGAGCGCTGGCTAAAATCGCCCGGCGGTTGAATCCCCGCGCGAAACTGAATCTTTTTTCACCGATTAAAGCCTCAATCTTCTTAGCCGCTTCCAAAAATTCTTTGTACATTCTTAATTGGCGTTCAAATTCCTGGATTTCTTCTTCTGCCTCGCCTTTTAAGAAAGGCAGGAGCGCCCGGGATTTGATTAACAGCAGTTTGGCCGCCACTACTAAAAAATCCGCCATTTCTTCGGGTTTTAAATGCTCTGAATTCCTGATATATTCAATGTATTGGTCCGCGATTTTCGCCAGGCTGATTTGCGTAATATCTATTTCCTCTTTTTCTATAAGCTGAAGCAGCAGGCCCAGCGGCCCTTCAAATTTGTCTATTTTTACAATCATTTATTTATTCTTGGCCAAAACAACTTTTTTCTTAATCCCAAAACTTCCCAACATGGCATTTTCCAGTTTGACGAAATCTTTTACCGCCATCTCCACCGAATGGTTGAAACTGCCGGAAGCGAACACGGCTTTTTTCAGATTAGCCAGCTTTTTTTCCATCACTACCGGCAGTTTATGCAAGCCGCCAAAAGCGCTCATGGCCCCGGCTTTTACTTTTAATAGTTTCTGCATCACTTCTTCGCCCAGAATTTTCACCACCTTGATTTTTTTACCCGTGGCTTTGGTAAGAAGCTGCGCCAGCTTTTTCATGTCTAAGTTATGGTCGGCCGGCAACAGCACCAAATAATAATCCTTGTCCGCGATTACCAAAAGCGTTTTGGCAATTTCATTCAATTTCCGGCCCATGGTCGCGGCCGCGTCATAAGCCGTATAAACGGTCTTATGCTCCAAAACATTATGCTTAACTCCGGCTTTCTGTAAATACTTGGCTAATTTTTGCGGAAAAACTAATTTTTTTGCCATAAATTTATTTTTAAAAATTATACTCATATTATAACGCAAAAATAATTTTATGGCAAAAAGTATTTGCCCCCTTTAATAAAGGGGGTTAGGGGGATTTGCATTTGCATTTCCCCTCTCCTTACCAAGGAGAGGGTCGGGGTGAGGTTTTTCCTCCCCCTGATAAGGGGGGGCAGAGGGGGGGTTCCCCCAATAAAAAACCGGCCGATTCACTCTTGGTGCGCGAACCGGCCGAGTTGATGTTATTTTTTGATTCTAAAACAGCATTCCATCATCCCCCTTTCTTTTTCACGCGTGAAATAATAAAATGCTCATCTTCCATTTTCGCTAACTTTTTTATAACCTGTTCAGCATAATGCTTTTGCGCGCGCGGACCGGCCAGTTCCGTCCTTTGCGGCTTAAAGACGCTTATCATCGCGGTAAAACGCTCGCCGAATTTAGGGATTGCCCCGTAATTAGCCTGACGATCTCCGCGCAGATAAATACACATCACTTTGCAATCCGGAACATCTTTGATAAAACGCCCTATGCCGTAAGAAAAATTTTTCGTGTCCACGCGGCCGGTGCGGGAACGCCTGCCTTCCGGAAAAATCATCAAATTCTGTTTTTTACTCAAGACATAAGAGCATTTATCAAGAGTCTTTTTCATTTTCGCGCGATCGCCGCCGCGATTAACCGGAATGCATTTGCCCAAATAACAGAACAGTACCAATAAAATATTCCGCTGAAAATTATCTTGTTCCGGCATATTCCAGGGAATCACTCGGTAATGCCTGATGTGGTTATAAAGCGAAATGGTTGAATAAGCCAAGAGCAAAGAATCTATCAGCGTCAGATGATTAGCGCAGATTATCCAGGGGCCTTCATGCTTTTTAATCTGCCGCGCGAATTCCCGCCTTAGTTTCTTTAAATTTCTTACCCGATAGCCCATAATTTTAAGGGCCATAAAATACAAAGGGCCGATAATAAAAATCGCCAGCCGGCCCAGCCCGGATTGAAGCTGTAAAAATTTAGCCAATTTAGCCTCGGTTTTCATGCTCAATTCCTCCTTTTCTTATTTTTATTCTGGCAACTTAAACCTAAATTTTTAAAAAACAAACAAAATCCAAGGCAAAATATCTCCTTGGGTTTATTTAATTTAACCCTATATTACCCGCTTGTCAACCGCTAATTGCCCCCTCTCCTTTAGAAGGAGAGGGCTGGGGTGAGGTTAATTTTTCCCGCAAACCTCATTTATTTCCGTTAACATCCCATCCATATTTTGCCCGACTTCCAGATTAGTAAATCTAACAACCTTTAATCCTAAACTTTCTAAATATTTTTGCCTGATATTATCATTAAAAATTTCTTTATTGGTTGAATGGGTGGCGCCGTCAATTTCAATAACTAGATTTTTCTTGGGGCAATAAAAATCCACAATATATTTTCCTATGCCGAATTGTCTTTTAAATTTGTATCCTAAATTTTTATTTCTTAATTTTGACCATAAAATTATTTCCGCCCTGACTCCTTGCTGCCTTAAATTTCTTCTGATGTTTTTATTTGAATCGAGATTAAATAATACTGTCATAATAAAACCTCCCCTAACCCCTCCTTCGCAAGGAGGGGAACTGAACCTCCCCCTAACCCCTCCTTCGCAAGGAGGGGAACTGAACCTCCCCCTAACCACATTAACTCCCCTCTCCTTTAGAAGGAGAGGGCAGGGTGAGGTTCCTATCTTACCGGCACGGACACCGGCGCCTGCTTAGGATTATCTAATAAAGCAACTCTCTGTTTTAAGCATTGGTAGCCGGCGTCATGCAGCCAGCGCGTATCAAAGTAAATTGATTTATCCGCGCCTTGCTCTTTATTAGCTGTTTTAAAAGTCGCGCACAGCTCATAAATATCTTTGGCTTTAACATTATAATCAAAAATTTTGTTCGCGCCCGAGTCGGTAATGTCGCTTTCCATAATATAGTAAGCCGAGCCGCCGCCAAGCAAATCTTTTAAGTTTGCCGGCAACTTGTCGGTTTCGCTGTAATAAGCGTTAATCGCGCTGTCAATCTGGCTGAATTTATTGATAATCGCCTGGTCGTATTTTTGGCTTCTTACCGCCGCGGGCGAATCAACGAAGAAAAAGCCGGCGATTAAAGCCGCGGCCGCTAAAACAATCGCGCCGTAAAAATAGGCTCTGATTGTATTGTTGTTTTTACTCGTATCTTCCCGTCTGATGTCATAAAGATAAAAGCTAAAAATCGCGGCCGCGATAAAAATCGCGGTTATTGATTTTAAAATAAATTTAACCGTTAATTCGCCGTTAAGAAAGCTGTTAATCGTGGCGATCAGCCAGCCGATCATGACTACGGCGCTAACTAATAAAATAAAATAAGTAAGCCATTTTCTAATACCTGATTCTTTTTCCATTCTGCCGGCTAACAAATTTTTATTTATCAGCCGCATCAGGGAAAAATAAATCGGAGCGGCGATGATAATGGCGGAAATGGCGAATCTTAAAGCGTCCGGCGAAAAGCCGCCCGGCGCCAGGTTTAAGCCGTCAACAATCGTCTTATTGATAATCTGAAAAATTATCATGCCCGCGGCCAAGGACATAAAAATCAGCGCCACTAATGACAGCATGTAAAAAAAAGCGAATTTGGCATTTTGTTGTTTATCCATAAAATTATTGTTATTTATTTAATTGGCAGTTTTCTTTGTCTGCATTTTAATATTTTAACAGCTAATTTTTTTCCCAAATTAGTCAATTTCACTTTTTGAATAAACCATTTTTTTGCCGTTTTTTTACCCAAGGCCGTAAGCAGGTCGCCGGCCACCAGCGAGTCCAGGCTTTTATGGATGATGTCCTGGATTATTTTTTTACTCTTAGCGCTCTTTCCGTGGAAGCCGTAAAAATCCGCTGGCGAGGTGCCTTTGAAATTGTAACATTTTTCCAAAATATATTTTTGCAGCTTGGAAAGACGCATAAATATTAATCTTTTTTAACTTTTATGTTTAATTCCTTTAACTGCCTCTCTTCCACTTCGCTCGGGCTGTCGGTCATCAGGTCTTTGCCTTTGCCGTCTTTGGGGAAGGCGTAGATGTCGCGGATGGAATCCCAGTCGTTTAAGGCCATTAAAATCCGGTCCACGCCCGGAGCATTGCCGCCATGGGGCGGCGCGCCGTACTCAAAGGCGCGGATCATGGCGCCGAACTTTTTGTCAATTTCATCGCGCCGGTAGCCGGCGATTTCAAAGGCTTTATACATGATTTCCGGCTCATGGTTTCTGATGGCGCCGGAGGAAACTTCATAGCCGTTAAGTATCAGGTCAAACTGGTACGCTAAAATTTCCAGCGGATTTTTATTTTCCAGGGCTTTTAAGCCGCCTTGGGGCATGGAAAACGGATTATGGGAAAAATCCACCCGTCCTTCTTTAAGTTCAGAATAGTCATACATGGGAAAATCAATTATCCAGCACCAAGCGGCTTTGGTCTTATCTTTCAGCCCCAGCCGAGCCGCGCAGTCGTTACGCACCGCGCCCAAGCTTAAACAGGCAGTTTTCCAATTATCGGCGCCGAAAAAAATTATGTCTCCGGCTTTGGCATTTAGCTTTTTCACAATCGCTTGCGACAATTTATCACCTAAAAATTTAACAATCGGCGATTGCAGCTCATAATTGCCCTCTCCTTTAGAAGGAGAGGGTTGGGTGAGGTTATCGCCCCCTCTCCTTACCAAGGAGAGGGTTGGGGTGAGGTTCTTTACCGTGATGTACGCCAGGCCTTTGGCTCCCTTGGCTTTGGCCACTTCGGTGATTTCGTCTATTTCTTTGCGGCTGAATTTCGCCCCGCTGTCAACTTTCAGGGCATGCGCCACGCCGCCGGCTTTGACGGCGTCTTTAAACACGCTAAAGCCGCAACCTTTTACCATATCGGTAATGGACGCGATTTCCAGGCCGAAGCGCAAATCAGGCTTGTCCGTGCCGTATTTTTCCATAGACTCGCGCCAGGGAATCTTTCGGAAACTGCCGTCTTTTTCCAGTTCAACCAATTTTTTATGAGAAAACTTTTTGGTAACTTCTATCCACAGCGGCTCCATGATTTCCCAGATGTCTTCCTGCTCCACAAAGCTCATTTCCATGTCCAATTGGTAAAATTCGCCGTAATGGCGGTCCAGCCTCGGGTCTTCGTCGCGGAAGCAGGGCGCGATTTGAAAATACTTGTCCAGCCCGCCCACCATTAAAAACTGCTTAAACTGCTGGGGCGCCTGCGGCAGGGCGTAAAATTTTCCCGGGTGAAGCCGCGACGGCACCAAAAAATCGCGCGCGCCCTCGGGCGAAGAGTTGGCCAAAATCGGAGTCTGCACCTCAACGAAATCCCGCTCCTGAAAATATTTTCTGATATATTGAAAAAATTCGTCCTTGGTTTTAAGCATCTGTTGCAGTTTCGGCCGCCTTAAATCCACGAAGCGGTATTTCAGGCGCCGGGCTTCGTTGGCTTCTTCGCCTTTTTCTTCGCTTAATTCAAACGGCGGAGTTTTTGATTTAGATAAAATTTCAATCGCCTCGCATTCAATTTCAATCTCGCCGGTTTTTAATTTTTTGTTGACCATTTCCGCCGGCCGGGCCGCCACTTGGCCTTTAATTTTTATCACCCATTCGTGGCGCAGTTTATCCGCCTCGGAGAGAGCCTTGGCGCTGATTTTCGGGTCAAAGATTAATTGCGTCAGGCCGTAGCGGTCGCGCAGGTCAATAAAAATCAAGCCGCCATGGTCGCGCCGCGAATGCACCCAACCGGCCAGCTCAACGGTTTTTTTCACGTCCTTCTTGGTCAGCTCGCCGCAAGTATGACTTCTTAGCATAAAAAATGGCTAATTTTAAATAAAAAAATAATTTAAATAAAACCTTATTCTAAAAATATTTTACACTATTTTTTCCATTTTCGCAAGAAAAAAACCGGCTTCATTGGCGAAAGCCGAGGCCGGCCGTTGGTCTTAAACGCTACAATGGAAAAAATCAGTAATAATTTTGCCGGTTTCTTTCTCCGTTTTTTTATCTATTTTAATTTTTATCAATTTTTCCAAACTATCTCTCTCTGCTAGTCTTAACAACTTAACCGCATTTTCACTTATCGTCAACCCCTGTTCGGCCCGGCATTTTCCGCAAATCAAGCCCCCTCGTGCCAAATCAAATTTCATGCCGGCCGGAGTAATTTTACCGCCGCAGTTGACGCAATTATATAATTCCGGCTTAAAACCCAACGCCACTAATAATTTAAAAATAAAAAACCAATTTAAAACATCAAAACCGCTTTTTTTAAAATTTAATACTTCCAAATAATCTTTCAGTAAATCAAAAATCGCTTCATCGGCCACGCCCGGCTTGATTAATTTGTCAAAAATTTTTATGGCTTGTCCGGCCGCGGCCAATTTGGCCAAATCGTTTTTAATGTTAAAAAAACAATTTTCGCTCACCGCCGCGCCCGCGTAATCGTACTGCCGGCCGCGCACCGCCATAATATCGGTTAAGCTCAACGGCTCCAAATGGCCGGCCAGTTTGGATTTAATCTTTTTCACTCCGCGCGCGACCAAGTCCAGCTTGCCCCGCTCGCGCGAATAGACTACCACCCGGCTGTCAGCTTCGGCAAACGGCCGGCGGTTTAAAATTATGGCCATTAAATTATATGTTTCTTCCATAATTAGATTTTATCCAAATAGCTCTGCAAAATCAGCATGGCGGCGATTTCATCTCTTCCCGCCTTGGTTTTTTTGTCGCCGGGCAAAGCGTCCGCCGCTTTACTGGACAAACGCTCGTCTATCAACTCAACCGGAATATTGATTTTACTTTTAAATTCATCGACAAATTTTTCAAATTGTTTGGAAATTGTCTGGGCTTCGCCAGCTCTTGAGAAAAATTGGAAATTGGAAATTGGAACCGGCCGGCCAACCACCACCACGTCAATCTCCTCGCCCTTAACCACTTTTACCAACTCGGCCATGTCGCCGGCCGTTCTAAACGGCGTCGCCACTTTGGTTTCGCTATCGCCCAAAGCCAACCCGATTCTTTTTTCTCCCCAATCTACGCCAAGATATTTTTTTCTTAATTTATAATTCATAATTCAAACTTCGTCAATATTTCATGCCCCTGCCCCGTCACCACTATCGTATGCTCAAATTGGGCGCTTAAAGAGCCGTCGGCCGTTAAAATCGTTAAGCCGTCCGGGCCGTCTTTAACGCGCCAATCGCCGGCATTAACCATGGGCTCAATGGCTAAAACCATGCCCGGCTTTAAAATGATTTTTTTATTATACGACAAATCGTAATTCGGTATTTGTGGGTCTTCATGCAGGTCGTAGCCGACGCCGTGGCCGACCAAATCGCGCACCACGGAAAAACCATTAGCTGCGGCGCCTTGCTCAATCGCCTTGCCGATATTGTTCAGGCTGTTGCCCGGCCGAACTTGTTCAATGCCCAGCGCCAAAGCTTGCTTAACCGTTTTTATCAATTTTTGCGCCTGGCGGCTAACCTTGCCCACGGCCGCGGTCGCGGCCATGTCCGTATAAAAACCCTGGTATTCCATACCGATGTCAATGCCGACGATGTCTCCGGATTTTAGCTGCCGCGACGGCAACGAGGGCGCGTGCACCACTTCGTCGTTGAGGCAGACGCAAAGCGCCGTGGGGAAAGGCCGGTCATCTTTTTCGGCGCGAAACCCCTTAAACGCCGGCCGCCCGCCCGCTTGTTTTATTAAAAAATCAGCCATTTGTTCCAACTGGCCGGTGGTGGCGCCCGGTTTAACTTCTTTTACGAGCTGCTTCATAATTTGGCCCAAAATCCGGCCGCCCTGACGCAACAATTGTATTTCCTTATTATTTTTTATGGTAATCATATCAAACCAACTTTAACGACTTTAGCTTTTCCATTATTTCCTCATGAATTTTCTTGATAGCCTGTTCGCCGTCGATTTTTATCAGTCTACCCTGTTTGCGCCAATAGTCAAGCAAGAGCGCGCTCTGCCGATGATAAATTTTTAAGCGACCGGCGATTACCTTCGGCTGGTCGTCGTTTCTCATAAACAATTTTCCGCCGCAGATATCGCAGACACCGGCGCTGATCGGCGGATTATAAACTAAGTGGTAAACCAAGCCGCAGGCGCACAGCCGCCTTTGGCCCAGCCGCTCTCTCGCCTCGCCGTCGCTCACCGCCACTTCCAAAGCGTAAATCGCCTCGCTGGTTTTAATTATTTTTTTAAATAAATCAAGCAAATCTTTTAACTGCCGGCGATTTCTGGGAAAGCCGTCAAAAATAAAACCGCTGGCCTTCTGCCTTAAATTTTTTTCCACCAAACTTGCGGTTAGCTTATCCGGCACTAATTTGCCGGCCTTTAGATATTTTTCCACCTGCTGGCCCAAAACGGTTTTGGCCGCGATTTCGGCGCGAAATAAATCTCCGGTGGAAATTTTTTTCCAGCCGGTTTTTTTAGCCAATAGTTCCGCCTGTGTGCCCTTGCCCGAGCCGGGCGGACCGAAAAATATGATAATTTTTTTAGGCATAATTAAAAAAGTTTTTAAAAATTCTTAGGCCGCCAATCTGAACGGCGGAGGCGTACTGGCGGACGATGACTTGGGCGCGGGATTATCCGCTAATTTTTTATTATTTAACGCCCGCGCGAAGCCGATAACGTTTGTTTTTACGCCTATATCGCTCATTGTTCCCTTGGTCCTATCGGCCGGCCCCGCGACTCTGCCGGCAAAGGTCATCTTGCGCGCCAGTTTATTTAATCCCGGCTCGTCTTTTTGCTTATTTAATTCTAAATTTCTCTTGATCTGCTCCTGGCTTAAACCGCTTTCTT
>Ga0210020_1002334_pt1 | contig 15377 bp, 13 predicted proteins | sample CryGeymeta201514_FD_183980 | JGI IMG/M metagenome (GOLD analysis project Ga0210020, IMG submission 183980) | Groundwater microbial communities from Crystal Geyser aquifers in Utah, USA - Crystal Geyser metaG 2015-14 (SPAdes) (version 2) | ecosystem: Environmental > Aquatic > Deep subsurface >... | reverse complement strand
TTATATAATGGAGTGTATACTGCTCTTCTTTGTGTTGTTGCTAATTTTTGAGCCGTTTTTAATAAAAACTTTACCTGATCAATATTCCCTCTTTGAGAAAATGCATCTACACTAGAAAATCTAGACATGGCTACATATGATATAATTCCTAATATAGAAATTACAACAACTAATTCAATAATAGTAAATCCATTTTTCTTTTTCATAATGCTTAATGTACAATGAAAAATAGCTGGTGTCAAACACCAGCTATTTTAAAATTTAATTACTTAAGCTATTAATCTGCACCTGTTGCTGTTAAATTAACAGTGTAACCTTTTCCAGTAACGATACATGTTCCTGATGCAGTAGAAGTTATAACTAAACCACTGCTACTTGTTAATAGATTTTTAACTGTTGCATTACATGTTGTTGTATCAGCAAGACCTGTAGTATCCAAATCACCGCCAACATTTGCCAACACTACTGCACCAGCGGCACCATCAAGAGTTACTAATGGTGAATCTGATGCAATTGACTTTGCCTTAGCAATACCAATAGCAGCATTTAATGAACCTGCAACACTTGCTTTAGCAGCAATAGAAGCATCTGTGCTTAAATTTACGAATCTTGGTAATGCAAATGCAGCCAAAATACCTAAAATTGCTATAACAATGACTAATTCAATCATTGTAAAACCACGACTAATTTTTTGATTTAACTGTTTCATATTTTTTCCTTTTATTATGTTGTTAATTTACAATAAATTTTTAACAAAATAAAAGTCATTGTCAAGTATAGATTGTTTCTTATTTACCACAAAACCCCTATTCCTAATAGTTTTCTTTAAATAAAATTATTTTTTGATTTGATTTTCTTGATAAAATTATTTTCCCTTTTGGATTTTCAGAGTATGTTGAACCTGACCATTTACCCCAAAGATATGATTTACTATCAGCCAATAAATCATAGTTTAAATCAAATGAACCATCATATTTTCCATCACCACCACTTGGCTTATTGACAACAATTGTTTGTTTACCATTTATTAATGTTCCAGGAAATGTTAGACTTACTTCATTTGAAGTTATATTTCCTGAAAAATTGGTTAAGCTAAACTTTGTTGAATCAAAACTTGTTAAATTATCATTAGTATTAGTTACGAAACCAGAACCATTAAAATATTGAGCCTCTATGGAAACAGGTGACTTTAATAAATCACTACCCATAACATTATTTAATTTCATTCTTCCGAAATATAAGTTTGTTTGACCAATAATTTTACTTTCATTTATGGAATCTAAATTTAAATCATAATCTAATTGAGATGCCAATAGAGAAACACCATCTTTATCTTTTGGATTTGCTACAATATTTACATTGTTAAATGAACCGTCAGGATTAATGTCACGATTAACCTGCATTGTTAAAATTGTATTCAATGTTCCATTTGCTCCCCAAACTGAAGCAGTATTGGTTAACTGTAATCTTGATGTTAAGTTTTGACTAACTCCTAAGTTCCAATTTGCTAATAAAGATGAATCAAAATTATTTCTATTGTAATTTAAAACCACACCACCACCTGAATTAACTGGTGTTAGGTATGCATCAATTTTTAATGGCTCTCCTAAATAAGTAAAATTAGATGAACCAACCAAATCACTTCTATTCACTAATGGATTTGTAGTAAGAGTATATCCAAATGGAATAAATCTTCCAAAATAATTTGTTATACTGTTGTTTTGAACATTACAACCATACTTACCACCAGATAAAATATTTGAAGCACTATTTGCAATACAATCTGAGTTTATTTGATCACTTGAATTATTTGTGAAGCTGTTATCTAGAACGCCTCCAACTTTTAATCTAAAATATCCAGCTTCTGAATATGTAAAGTTTCCTGATGCAACTCCTGTAAGAATATTAGCACTAGGGAATGTTCCGGAAACTACACCGACACCATTTTCGGCTATAGTTCTTCCCCATATCGGTTGATTAGTCCATTCTGCTAATGAACTAAATATTTGCGGAGTTCCATTATAGCCCTGTAATGCTGTTGAAGTAATAGTGAAATTATCTCCTGCTTTAATTTTTGGTGTTGCTGTATCACTAATTCCCAAATTATCAGCATTTGCATTACTTGTTACAGTAAAATCTAATGGTCTAACAGTAAATAAATCCGTAGAACATCCATAAACAATATTGTTAATATCTGTACTATCTTTTATTCTAGCAATTAAATTAGGATATGCCTTATTCAAATTAAAAACACCTGTTGTTATCCTTCCATTAGATGTTGATGTGAAAGTAACATTTTGAGATGCTATAGGAGAAGTATAGCTTGCACAGGCTAATGGAGTTGTTGCATCAAACAATTCTAATAGCACAGTTTTATCTGCTCCACCTGAACTCACAAAATTTTGTTCAATTGTTCCATCTGTTTTAAGTGCTGCTACATCTAAATTAAAATTTGTATTTACTAATTTTGTGTAAATTGGTTTTCTAGCTGTTGTGCTCCACGTATTTAATGTTCCAGGCTCTAAGCATTCAAAATTAGTAGCTTTTTTTGATCCATTTGGATCTATTACATAATATGCACATGTGCTTAAATTACTAAATTCATGATTATTTGTACTTCCACCAGTTGAACCAGTAAATGACAGATATAAATTAGTTGGCATTGGATCTTGTAAACTATTAGCTCCTTTAGCATCAAACTTTGGAATAACAACAGAATAGCTTGAACCTGTTCCTGTAGTATCTCTTTCTACAGTTATATAAACATTGATATTATTACTGTGATCTATGGTTATTCTAAATTTTTGTAAAGAACTAGAATTACTGCTATTGTTCCAAATTGGAGTACTTAATGTTCCAGAATTAGCTAATAAATAATAACCATTAGTTGTGCTTCCACTTCCACGAACCGATACATTATTTTTGTAAAATCCTGCTGTTTTATTAGCCGGACTAGGTGCTGTCCAACCTGTTGGATAACCTCTTCTATTTTCTGTTGGATTTGGGAAATTACCATATTCATCTATACCTACAGATAACCAACCACCATTAAACCCAGATAGACCATTACCATTGGCATAACCCAATGAACCACCGTAAGCACCTGGTGATGGAACCTTACTTGCATCTGAGAGAGTTACAGTAATACCGTCAGCACCATTTCCACCATAAACATAATAATCAAATTCAACCACCATTTTATTTCCAGCACCAGGATACAATTTTTGATTTTGTGCTAATGTTGAACGGTTACCACTTGCATCGTTTAACCTTAATCTTTTTTTACTACCAACAGTTATAACTTGGGGTGTGTATGTATTTCCACTAAGATTCCAACCTGTTACACCATTTGTAAAATCATCTATACTACAAGATAAAACTATTGGGGCTTTATATTCACCAATAACTAAAGTTCCCATTGCTGACATATCTTTAAATGTTATAGTTTTAAATATGCCATTTGTTCCTTTAGAATCCATTGTTGCTAATTGCCATGTTCCATCTAAAAAATAACCAACAACATTACTTATATTTATTCCACTATCTAAATCTGTTGCTTTACAATTTGGAACATTTACTGCATCACAATAATTTATTGTTAATTTATATTTTGATGTGCTAAACATTCCTGGCGTTGAAAGTGATAATAATTCTACATATCTATTAATACTTTTATTAACATCTACACCACTTTGTTGAGAAACTGTATCTGGATGGTCCCCCTTTGTTACATCTACAATTAAATCTCCTGCTGATTGAGCTAACCAAGTATTTGGGCTAATTGTCACAGGTGAATAGTTTTGCTCATCACCAACTAAAGCAGTGCAAGTTACTGCATAAGATGGAAATGTTAATTTAAATCTTCCTTCAACCCATGACCCATTATTTTGGTATACATAAACAGTTCTATCACAAGAAACAGTATATCCTATACTAGCATTTGATGAAGTTTGTATTTTCCCATTTATTAAATAAAGATTTCCACTCTCACTAGAATTCATACCAACCAACATATCACTATTTAATAATACTCCATTATTATTATCAATTACTAAAGAATAAACTCTTGAAAAACCAGATATAGTTTGTTGAGTTGTTCCAACAAAAGAAACAGAAGCCCTACCAAAATTTAAATTATTATTACTATTAGCAACATTTCCTGAAAATATAAAATTTGGTGAAGATGTTACTGTAAATAAACCTGTTGCATTATTTATTAAATTATTTATTTTTATTTCTTGAGCATTTGTTGATAATCCAGTTGAGCCACCACTTGGCACATTTCCTGTATTTGCAATAATTGTTGAATTATTTGTTAATGTTCCTCCAACATTTAATGTATTTGTTCTTGAAGCACTACCTAATGTAATTAGACCATCATTTGTTAAATTGTTTGTAACAACAAAAGAATCTGAACTAAATGATAAATCAATAGTTCCACTATTTGAAAAAGAATTACTAGTTAAATTTATGGCACTATTTTTAAAGTCAATATCACCACTATTTGTTGTTAATCCACCAACAACAAAAGTTCCAGATTGATATGATTGTATAAGTCCACTATTTATTAAATCACCACCTATATTAACATTTATTGTTGTAGAAGATTGATTTCTTGCATTTATAAAACCATTTGAATCAACTGTAAAATCCCCACCTACATTTATATTTATATCTGTATTATCCCCACTAGATGGTGTTTCAAACGAACCAGAAACAGTAACATCACCAGCAACATTTAATATGTTACTTCCACTAAACACTAATTTACCAGAACTTTTTACTGTCAAAGTTCTTACATTAGCCGTATCTTGATCCAATGTAATGATGTCATTATTTACTACTACATCATCTGAAGATGTTGGAACATGGCGGCTTGCACCACTTGTACACCTCCAATTATTTGCATTACTCCACACACGACTAGAGCGACTAGTACAAGTTCCTGCAAATACATTTGATGCAAGTAATGCTAATGCAAGAATAATTATTTTTTTCATAATTTCAATCCACTTTAAATTATCTTACTTTATAACATAACTTTAAAAACAAATCAATTTACCATACAATACCCAAATTCATCCTAAGTTTCACATATATTTTAGATTTACTTTTTCATCACAACACTTCCCAAATCCCATATTGGAAGGAACATACCTAAAGCCATAACAAGAACTAAGCCACCTATAAATACCAACATTATTGGCTCAATGTATGAACTTAAATTTTTCAATTCAAAATCTATTTCTTTATCATACATATTAGAAATTTCATCACACATGACTTCTAATTCCCCTGCTTCTTCTCCAGTTGAAAACATTTCTAAAACTAAAGGTTCAAAAACACCAGTATTTTTCATTGAACCATATAGTGTATTTCCTCTCTCAATACTTTCTCTCATGCTTTCAACATGTTTTGAAAAATATGAATTTTCCATAACATATTGCATATTATTTAAACTTTGAACAATCGGAATACCACTTTTTAGTGATAAAGAAAAACTTTTAGTAAATCTTGCCAACACACTCTTTTTTACAATTTTACCAACTAATGGAATTGAAAATTTAAATTTATCCCACCAATACTGCCCCAAATCTGTTTTTATATAACTTAAAAACATATATATTGATGAAGTAATTGCAAAAATAAGCAATAAACCATAATTCATAACAAAATTTGATGTCCCAATTAATACTCTTGTTGGTAAAGGTAATTCAGCATGAAATCCTTTATATACACTTGCAAAAGTAGGTATAACAAAAATCATCATTACACTTAGTGCTAAAACTATTGCTACAAGAACGAACATAGGATATCTTAATGCTGCTTTTGCTCTCCCCTTAATGTCTTGTTCAAAATCTAAAAATTTATATAACTCTTCTAAAACAGCTTCTAATTGTCCTGCCAATTCACCAACTCTAACCATATTTACATAAAATGGTGGAAATTTATCTGGATGTTTTTGTAATGCGATATAAATTTCATAACCACTATCCAAACTAGATTTAATATCTCTAAACATTTCTCGCATTTCTTTACTTTCACTAGAAACTTCTAATGTTTTTAATGCACGAACAATTGGAACTCCAGACCTTACTAAAACATATAATTGACGAGTAAAAATTAAAATATTAAATTTTACATTTGATGATTTCTCCGTATCAATTTTTTTTTCTTCAATAAAAAAAGGATACAAACCTGACTTTATTAAAGTTTCAGCGACCTCATTTTCAGATGCTCCATCTATATCACCTGAAACATTTTCACTTAGTTTATTTTTTGCTTTATAAGAAAATGTTGACATATTTTAGAATCCCATCTTTTGTATTTCTGTCAAACAAACTTTACCATCAACGAGCAATTCTCTTACTCCATCTAACATAGTTCTACCACTTAATTTATTTTTTGCTACTCTATTAAATTCTGCTAAATTACCCGTATATAAAATATTTGATAATTCATCGTCTATTTCTAAAAGTTCATAAATACCAGTGCGACCCATAAATCCAGTCTTATTACACTTATCACAACCTGATGATGTCTGAAACTTTATATTTTTAATATCATCACCAAATTCTTTTTTAGCCCAAATTAAATCTTTTCCTGTCACATCATGGTCATGTATACAATTTAAACAATTTAAACGAATAAGCCTTTGAGACAACACTCCATGAAGTGCTGTTGCTACCATATAATGTGGAACACCCATATCAATTAATCTAGCTGGTGTAGAAATTGTATCCTTTGTGTGCAATGTTGAAAAAATCAAATGACCAGTTATAGCACTTCTTAAGGCTATTTGTGCTGTTTCTGCATCTCGAATTTCACCAATCATAATAATATCTGGATCTTGTCTTAACACAGAACGCAGAACCTTACTAAAGGTTAAATCTATTTTTTCATTTATTGGAATTTGATTAACCATCGGCAATTGATACTCTATAGGATCTTCAATTGTTATTATTTTTTTCTCTACACTTTTAACTGATGATAATGCAGAATATAATGTTGTAGTTTTTCCAGAACCTGTTGGACCTACCACTAATACCATCCCTTCATTTCTGTGAATCATTTTTTCAAATGGTTCTAAAATACTTACAGGTAAACCAATTCTATCTAAACTTAACATTTCACTATTTTGATTAAGTAATCGCATAACAGCGGCTTCTCCAAAATTTTCATGAACAATAGATATACGAACATCATAATTATGACGATTTAACTCAATTTGAAATCTACCATCTTGTGGCAATCTTCTTTCTGAAATATCTAAATTAGATATAATTTTTAATCTTGATATCAATGGAGCACAAATTTTATTTGTAATTTTAGTATGTAAATATAAAACACCATCAATACGAAAACGAATAATTGTATTTTCTTTTTGTGGTTCAATATGAATATCTGAAGCATTACTTCTTATTGCATCATCAAATATTCCTCTTAGAAGCTTAATTACTGGTGCATCCTCAAGAGTTAACTCGTTCATGTCAACACCAACAACATTAATTATTTCATTTTCTAACTCTTTTGCCATTATTTGAATGCTATCTTTATTCCGATATAATCCATCAATAATGTTAAATAAATCTTCCTCTGTTACACAAACTAATGTTATTTCTTTTTTTAAAATCTTTACCAAATCATCATAAGCATTTAAGTCTGAAGGGTCAGACATTGCAACAACAAAAGTCCCCCCTTTTTCTCCAATAACAACACTTCTAAACCTTCTTGCTTGGGCTTCATTTAATTTAAAAAATAAATCTTTATTAATAGTGTAATTTTTTAAGGTAACAAAATCAATTTCCAATTGTTGAGAAATAGCTTTTGATATGTCTTGCTCTGTAACATATCCAAGGTCAACCAAAATCTTACCAACTCTTCGAGATGTAGTCCCCTTTGTTGTTAGTGCCGAATCAAGTTGCATAGGTGTTATAATCTTTTGATTTAAAAGAACCTCACCTAATCTTATTTTTTCTGGACGAGCCATATCTATCCTTATTTTTTTTCTGTAATAACTATATTTTTTGATGGAGGATCAAAATCTGCAAGACGATTACGAACTTCTTTTAAATTTGTTTCCCAATCTGCTGATGTATTAATAATATGAGGTTTAAGCAAAATAACCAACTCATATTTAACAAAATCATTATCTATATTTTTAAAAGCATTTCCAATTACAGGAGTATCACCAGCACCAGGAATTTGGCTCTTATCTTTACGACTATACTGTTTCATTAATCCACCGATTGCAACAATTTTATTATTTTCAATTTTAACAATGCTATCTGTTTCACTAATCGTGCTTGAGGCTAAAGGTAATACCAAATCACCCAAATTTCCAAGATTTATATTTTTCGTTACTGTAGACACCTGACTTATTGAAGGGTGAACATGCATTGTAATAAAACCATTGTCACTAATTTGTGGAGTAATATCTAAAGCAATACCAGAAAAGAATGGTTGTGTTGTAACACTTGGTGTGCTTGTATTTCCAGCAGAATTTGATGTATTTGTTGTTGTTACATTAGTTATAAAAAATTCATCAGTTCCAACTTTTAATATAGCCTTTTGATTATTTAATGTTGCAATTCTTGGACTTGATAAAACCTGTAAACTTCCTTGTGTTTCTAAGAAATTTAAAACTGCGCCAAAATTACTAGACTGAAAAGCCAAACTAAGGATAGAACTATTTGTTAGTGTTTTACCAACAACACCTAAATCATTTAACCCTTTTGTAGCAGCACTTAAAGGTGTGCCAGGATTCCCTGTTGCATTTGCATTTCCAAGACCAAATCCAGCGCCAATTGGATTTCCATTTATACTTCCTAATGCAGCCCAATTAATACCTGTTTGCATACTGCTATTTAATTTAACCTCAATAAGTTTTGCTTCAATAATTACTTGCTTATCAATAATTGCTTGAATTTTATGCAGATATTTTTCAACTTCATTAATATCTTTGGGGAATCCCCTAACTACAATAGTATTTGTTTCAGAACTTACTACAACGGATGGTTTACCTTCTGCTCTAATCATCATTGATGAAACAACTTGCTCAATTTCTTTCCAGAAATCAGACTCTATTGTTGTTGTTATTTTTGTGCTAGATGCTTGTGGTTGAACATTTCCTACATTATTTCCAGTAGTTCCATTCGTTGAGTTTGAATTCTGTTGATTATTATCCGTTAAAGAACCAGAACTAACTCTTAATTCACTATTCCCTTTACGCTTCCCAACAAGATGATTTATTACAAATATTTTTGTGCGAACTCCATTGGGATAAACAATAATTCTTTTATCTTGAACATCATAATCATAATGATAAACATTTTTTAATGTTTCCAAAACATCAAATGCCGTTACATTTTTTAAATTAAGACTTATATTACCTGTTAATTCTTCTGGCAATATAAGACTATAATTAGTCCCATCAACTAGTGAATTTAAAATTGCACCAACAGGTGATTTATTTACAAGCAAATTAAATCTTACTTCTTTTTTAACCTCGATTACCTCAAGAACTGGCTTTTGTTCAATATATTGCTCTTTTATACTTGTGGGAATTGAATTTTTAGTTGATACAGTATCTATAATATCTTTTTTAACTTCCGCATGATGCTCATCTGACTTTGATATAGCCGCACATCCACCTAATACTAACATTGATGTTACTGCCATGGCAATATAGTGAAATTTAAATCTACCTTTATTCATCTTTATTCTCCAGATATGTATATTTTTTTGACTTCTTTTGTTTTAACATTAATTAAAACAACCATTTTTCTATTTAATGATGTTAACTTCCACTCATTACTTACTATATCTCCAATCTTATAATAACCACCATTCATTAATGCTTTATTATATTTTTGGGCAATCTTACCTTCACTTTCACTCATAATAATTACACCTTGTAGGTTTAATCCATTTTGTGATTGAATTACAAAATCTTTTTGACCTGAAGGTAAACCTGTTGGTGGACTTATTATATCTACCATAGGGTCAGGAATTGAGGTATTAGCATTGGCACTAATCACCATACCTATTAAAAATGTTGTTACTAAAATCTGTTTAACTTTATTCATTACAATTCCTTAAAAACTTAATATACTTGCATTTGTATTTATTACATAAAATTCAAAATTTCCAACAATCCCTTTATTTTCTTGTTTAGAAATATCTACGATATAAATATGTAATCCACTTATTCCTTCTAATTTTACTAAAAGATTATAAATTGATTGAAACTCACCCTTAACAGTTAACTTGAAAAAATGTTTAACTAGCACACTTTGAGATTCTTGCTGACTAACCTTTGGAAGATTTTGAAATGATTCCATTGTTAATTCACTTGTTGAATTAACAATGGTTTCTATTAATTTTGGGACACTTTCTGATGGAATATATTTTTTATTTTTATCTGTATTTAATAAATCATCAATTTCTTTTAATAACTCATCTTTTTTCTTTAAAAGAGCATTCTTAGATTTTAAAGAATTTTTTAATTGTATTTCTGAATCTTCTTTTATTAAAGAAGTCTTTTGTTCTATTACTAAAATCTGTTCTTTTGAAACCTTAGAATATGAATCCATAGATTTAAACATTAAAATTTCTGCCAACCCAATTATTATTGCAATAAATATTCCAAATAATATAAGTTTTTTTCTATAACTCAACATCTTTTCATAAATTATAGAAAATTCATTAATTTTTATTTTTAACATATTTAACATTATTTACCACCCATTTTATTTGATGATATTTTAAATTCAAATATTTCATTTTTACTCTCTATCATCATTGAATCTAATGACTTACCTGTTAAGTTTTCTGTTTTTTGTAAATTTATTAAAAAATTTGTAAATAATTCTTTATTTTTTGCGGTGCCTTCTAATAGCAAACCATCATCATTAAATATTATTTTAGACAAAACAACACTAGAATATGTTGCTGTTCTTGCAATGTCTTCTAAAACCTTTTGTTCCATCAATTTATTTAAAGAAGTTGACTGACTATTTAAATTTAAAATTTCATTTTTATTTTGAATTAATTTTGAAATTTCTTGTTGCAACTCTGGTTCTCTTACTTCAATAAAAGATCTATTTACTGAAATTCTTTTATTTATCACTAAAATTTCTTTTTCCATATTTGAAATTTCAATCTTAATCTTTCCATACTTCCATTCATAAACACCACCTACAACAGCAAAAATAACTCCAACCATTACAGAAGCCAATAGAACTATCTTTAAATCATCTTTTAATGATGATTTTTTATCTATTTTCGGAAGTAAATTTATATGTTCAAGACAAAAACTACCTCTCTCAAACAAAGCAAGGACATCAACAGGAATATTAGTTCCTTCTTTTGCAGACACAGTTAAATAATCAACCATATTTACTGTTTTTACACTAAAGTATTCAGCAATTTTTGTCTTTATTACATCACATATTTCTCCATCTGGTAGTGAAAAAACAATATTTTCAAAATGTTGAATTCCATATTGTCTATCTAAAAAATCAACATTACGTTGAACCTCTAGATAAATCTTATTTAAAATTGCCTCTACATTATCATTTAATTCATTTACATTTAATATTGATGGTATTTCCATTGCCCTATCAAAAACCATTCCAGATTCAGTATAAACACACATGAAAAATTTATCTTTTTCCATCTTTAAAAAAGCTATAGATTTATTCTCTACAAACTCTTTTCTTTTTGCAAAAAAATCTAATAATCCTGTTCCAGTATAATCTACTGCCAATAATGGTATTTTAAATTTACCAAATGCAAGAGAAATTTCATCTACATAACTTTTTTTAATAATTACTGCTGAAGCATATTTTTTGAAGAAATTATTTTCAGAACTATTATTTGTAAGAACATCATAATAAATATCATGTAATGGAATATCTATTAATTCTTGTATTTTCCATTTTGCATAAGTTAACATTTCCTCTTTTCCTAGAGGTGCCTTTTCAAAATTTTCAAACTTTGCATTACAAATCCATGTATTTTCTGACTTTAAAACTTCTATATTTGTATTGATTAATTCTTCCAATGAACGAGAAATTTCATCCAATTTAAATTCGGATATTTTTTCAACTATTTTTTCATTGTTTTTATATACACTTACAAGACCATTAGCCTCAAAGAAAATAAACTTTGAATTAGATTTTCGTATTTTTATCATTATGCTCTATTTTGATTTCCTCTCACTATAAAGAAAAAACCAAATTTGTCAATAAATAAAAACTCCCACGAATTGGTTACCTACATTACTTCTTCTTGCTTTTAATTACTTTCTTTAAAGGCTTAATTACTTTCTTTAAAGGCTTAATTACTTTCTTTAAAGGCTTAATTACTTTAGTTGACGATTTTCCAATTTTCTTTGAAGACTGCTGTTTTCTCCTGTTGTTTTTACCATTAGATTTTATTTTTTGTTGAACATATGCTTCTCGTTGTGAAACAATCGGCACATCATAAATAGTATTAGGTAGACTTATTGGTGGAGCTATAAGCATAACATTAGAATCTGGAATTTTTTCAAACCCAGATGTTGTTAATCTTGCATCTTTAATTGGTAAAGGAATAAACTCCTTATTTTTAACTATGGATACATTTTTTGTATTAGTTTCACTTTTAACACCTAATATTTCATTTTGTTCTTTACTTTTTTCTACATTTACCACTTTAATTGTTGACACTGTTGCAATATTTGAAACTTTTTCTTCATGGTTTTTTTGACCATCTAATTGTGCACAACCAACCAAAGTAGTTAATGAAAGTAATGACATTATTCCTATCTTTAATATCATCATTTTTACTCTTTGTTAAATATTTATATCCCTATATAAAAATCAAATAACCACTTTGTCAACTAAAAAATTGTAAAAAACATTAACGCTTTAACTTTTTTGCTCCCAAAACACTATTTTCTTTACTTTCAGAAATTATTGTTTTTAAACAACTTCCATCCTCAAAACACAACTCTCTTTCCGGCCAACGTAAGGCTACTAAATGTGTATTTTCACCAATATTATTATCTTTTTCTCTTTCTAGAAATCTAGCTCCTACTGAAAAATCAACACAAAAAACATTATTCTTTAACCCATGCCACTCATTTGGATTAATTCCAAAAAATACATTTTCATCTGTTATTACTTTAGGTTGATTAATTTTTCTCCAAAAATGACCAATTACCACAGGCTTTTCATCTGCATAGCTATTCCACCAATTTTCCCTTTGAACGAAACGCCACTTTCCACTAGCAAAAAACATATTATCTGCGCGCTTCTCTACCCCTGCTGTTAATGCTCTAAGTGGATTATTCATTTGATGAGCTAAATTATAAGAACATGTATAATCTAAAAATTTTAGTTCGGCATACTTATCTTCAATTTCTTCTGACCATTCCTCTTGCTCTAAATGATAGTTTTCAAGTAAACCAGAAACCTTAATATCTTCATTTATTATTTTTTCAAAACTAATAAATGCACGTCCACCATTTCCTAATGGTATTTTTTTTATTTCTTCAATTTTTTCAGGTAACCAAGCTGCATGAATAACCCTTAACTCATCATTCTCCAAAGCAATAGGTAATCCAGATAAGAAAGAAAAAATTTCTACCTTTTCTTTTTCACTTGCTGTTTTGAATGGATTGTAACTTTTATCTTTGTGGGCTTGTGATTCAAAATACCAACCAGAACCTTCTTTTGCCTTGTGTTGTAATACATTTATTTCATGATTTCCCAAAACCATTTGAGCATTACCTTTGTCAATTAGGTTTTTTACAAACCAAACAACTCCAGGACTATCTGGCCCTCGGTCAACCAAATCACCTACAAAAACTAGCTTTCTATTATCTGGATGATTTCCGTCTTTATCATATCCTAATGATTTAACTATATTTACTAATGCCTCTAATTCACCATGAACATCACCAATTATATCTAATTTCCCACTAAATAGTGGTTGCAATAAACTCATATAAATTCCTTAAAATTAAACCTTCAATTTAGTTATTTTAAACTAATATAACTATTTCTGCAATTGATTAATTTTTTAAAATAGTTATATTTATATATATAGTCACAAAAAGGAAAACAACATGAGCTTTTTAAATAAAATAAAATCATTAGCTAATGACACGGTAGATATTGCTAAAAATACTGCTATAGCTACAAAGAAGGCATATAACGAAGGTGGAATAGAAGCTGTTGGATTTAAAGTTGGTGAAGCTACCAAAATTATGGTTTCTGATGTCAGCGATTATGCTACTGAAGTTGCAACAACTGCAAAAAAAGCAGGAAATAGGTCTGCTTTAGTTTTCAATAAAGAACAACCCAACGCTCAAATGGCAGCTGGTGTTGCTTTATCTGTTATTGCTGGAATGAGAAAAGTTGGACTAGATACTGTTGATAAATTTAATAGTCTTGACTCTGAACCAACAAATAAAAATAAACCAAAATAATGTATATTTTACTTGTTTTTATTATTGTTATTTCTTTTCCATTAGGATATTGGATTACATTTCAACCAATATCCTATTTATTATACAAAATGGAAAAATCATTTGCTCCCATATTTTTAAAAAACTTCTTTTTTATTCAGAAGACCGACATGGCGCACCCAGGGTTAACCAAACCTGCACGTAGACAGGTCTTTTGATTTGGGATAGCGTAGAGAATCTGGAGCTAACCAAGCTCGGATACCAGGTTGCAATGGGCCCCCAAATCACTTTTAAAAGATGAAAAAAGGAGCTTAGAAAGGAGTTCTTATGAGCGAGGATGTCCTTGTTGTGGGAGTAGATGTGAGCAAAGATAATCTGGACGTGGCTTTTGTTCTTGGAAAAGGAGATACGCCCCAAGATCTGGGGAAATTTTCTAATAAAAGTAAAGGCTTCTCTTCTTTGGCTAAGAAACTCCAAAAGGCCTTTAAAAAAACGGGGTATGATAGCTTTGAAGTAGTCGTTGAGCCTACTGGGGGCTACGAAAAACTTTTTGTCCAGTTTTGTATCAGCCAGGGATGGAAAGCAAAGGTTGTGGTGCCTTACCGGGTCCGGCAATGGGCCAAATCTCAAGGCACAAGAGGCAAGACCGATGCTCTGGATGCCCGCGTATTGGCTCTGTACGGAGCCCACCACACTCTTCCCGAATGGACCTTTTTGCCAGAAGAGGTGAAGCATCTGGACAATCTTCTTCAGCGCATTGACCAGATAGAAGCTCATCTCCGGCAGGAAAAGAACCGTCGCCATTCTCTTCAAGCGAAAGGAGAATACTCTGGCCCCACAGCTGAAAGTGTGGAAAGATTGACCGAAATGCTGGAAGAAGAACTGGTGAGGCTTCGCAAAGGTAGTACAAACACATGAA
>Ga0210020_1002324_pt1 | contig 15436 bp, 13 predicted proteins | sample CryGeymeta201514_FD_183980 | JGI IMG/M metagenome (GOLD analysis project Ga0210020, IMG submission 183980) | Groundwater microbial communities from Crystal Geyser aquifers in Utah, USA - Crystal Geyser metaG 2015-14 (SPAdes) (version 2) | ecosystem: Environmental > Aquatic > Deep subsurface >... | reverse complement strand
ATATTTGGGTCTAACTGATGTGTTGTTTTAACCCAAGCCACGACATGAGCTGGACGGCTTGATGAGGGCTTGATGGCAAAGAAATCCCGCAATCCGGTTGACGTCAAACGGACAGAGTCTGCCTCGAGCGCTTGGGCTTTGCAGGCAGCAGAAACCACCCATAAGCCAGCGCTTGCGCCGCCAGCAGTACGGTAAACGTCAGTTTGAAAGCCTCGCTGTGGCTCAGGCCCGTGGCGCTCGCCGCATCCAACGCCGCGCCAATACCCCACTGCAGACCAAACGCGCCCACAAACACCAGCAGGTTCAGGGCGGTGTTCACCCGGCCGGACAGTGCCACCGGAAAAGCCGCCGTCAGCTGCGAATAGGCAATGTTGCTCAGGCTGAACGAGATGCCCAGCAGCGGCCACAGCCACAGGGGCGGAGCCAGGTTCAGGATGATCGCCAGCTCGGCCACCAGCGCCAGCCCCATGCCAAAAGTGAGCAAAGCCATGGGCGACACGCCCCGGCGCGCCAGCCACAGCGAGCAGGTGGCGACAAACAAAAAACCCGCCAGCATGGCCACGGCTAACCCTAGCAGCACGCCAGCCGCGTCACCACGGTTCAGGCCGTTGACCTGCATCAGCCACGGCACCGCCCACAAGCCTTGAATGGCCATGAAGCCACCCACCGCCAGGCAGCCTTGCGGCGCAAAGCGCCAAAAGATGCGGTTGGTATAAATCTGGCGCAAGGCGTTCAATTGCTGGCCGATGGGTTCGCGCTGCGTGCCCACGGTCTGGTCGGGTACGGTCATCAGGTACGCCGCTGACGCCACCAGCAACGCTGCGCACAAATAAAACAGGCCGCGCCAGCCCAGCAGCGGTAACGCCGCTTCAACCGGCACGCTGGCAGAGAGTGCCCCCAGGCCACCGGCGACCATGATGGTGGCGGTGAGCGACGGCAACTGTTCAGCGCTGAACCACTGGCTGAACGCCTTGAAGCTGGCCATCAGGCAGGCCGACACGCCCATGCCAATGAGCGCGCGTGCCAGTGCCAGCGTTTGCGTGGATTCGCCCAGACCAAACAGCGCGCAGCCGGCAGCGGCTACCAGCAGCAGTGCTGCTTCAACACGGCGCGGGCCAAAGCGGTCCAGCAATAGGCCCAGCGGTAACTGAAACAGGCCAAACGCCAGAAAGTAAGCTGAAGTGAGCAGGCCCAACCCGGCCGCGCTCATGTTGAGATCGCGCATCAGCTCGGGCGCAATCACCGCGTTGACGCTGCGCAGCGCGTACGACAAAAAATAGCCCAGCGCATAGGCAGGGACCAGACGAAACCACAGGTTGGCGGGAGCAATCATGCGCCGCATTGTCGCGCAGCCTTCAGCCCCAAAGGTGCGCATTCTGAATGGATGCCGGAACAGGTCCGGCATAACAAGCTGGGCTATCGGGCTAGCGCGCGCTGAGCTTGTCCAGTACTGGTGCCAGCTTCTCGCGGTTGCTCGGGTTGATGCGGATGGCTGAGTCAAATGCTGCGGCTGCCAGCGCGTCTTGGCCGGTGTGCAAATAGGCAAAGGCGATGCCCAGCCAGGCCTTGTCGTTGTTCGCATCCAGCCCGATGGCGGCCTGATAGGTCGGGATGCTGGCCTTGAAGTCTTGCTGGGACAGTTGCAGGCCCGCCAGTTTCATGTGGGCCTTGAGCGATTTTGGCTCGGCGCGCACCGCTTGTTCAAACGTGGCTTGCGCTTGGTCGAGTTGTCCGGCGGCCCATTGCTGGTCGCCCTGTTTGACCAGGTCCACGTTCATCGCCGCTTGCGCAGACCAAAGCGCGAAAACGGTCAACACGGCGGCGCAGGCCACCATCAAACTCTTTTGTAATGTTGCACTCATGGCTTTCCTCAGTAAATGGTTGTCCGCAAAAAAACGGCCCTTCGCAGGGAAGAGCCGTTTACTTGTTTGGCTTGGTGCGAAGCTTACTTCATGCTGCCCTTGCCGTAGCGCTCCTCGTAGCCCTTACGCACTTTCTCAATCTGGTCTTTGCCCATGCCGTTGAAGAACCAGTCATGACCAGCGATCGGCTTGAAGTACTTGGCCAGCATGTCTTCGGCAAATTTCTCGTTGCCGTCTTTGGCCTTGACCACTTCTTTCAGCTCGGGGATCCACTTGAAGTAGGTGTGTTGGCTCACTTCGTAGATGCCATGCCACCAGGTGTAGTCCGGCCCGTTCATCGAGGCACCGTGGCGGGCGCGACGACCTTCGTGGTGCCAGATTTCAAACCAGGTCCACTTGATCTTGGCGTCCATGGGCTGGTGCGTCAGGTAGCCCTTGTCTTCCAGCTCTTTCATGATGGCCGCAATCGGCTTGGCGTACTTGTCGTTGTACAGGTCCACCACGTCGTCAAACTGCTTGTAATGGCCGTCGATGGTGTTGCCGGTGTGGCAAGTGGAGCAGACGTTTTTCATCTTGTTGCGACGTTGCTCCCAGGTCAGGATTTCGGTCACAGTGGAGCCCTTGACGGCATCACCTACTTTGGGCAGCGCAGCGCCTGCAGGTTGGTCAAACTCGTCGCCATTGGCCAGACGGATCATGTTGAGCTTGGTCGAAATCGCCGGGCGCAGCGTCCAGGAGATGCGTTCACCCACGTCGTGCGTGCCTTTTTGGTCTTTGGTTGCACCCATGTGGCAGGTGGCGCAGGTCGGGGCAGCGGTGTAGTCCACGCCCACGACCCAGTTCTTGGAATTGAGGTTCATCTTGTCCACGTTGGCGCGGTACAGAATGCCGTGTTTGGACTCGTTGTAGATCTCAATTTGCGGATGATCCGGGCCCATGTGGCATTTGCCGCAGGTATCTGGTGTGCGCGCTTGGGCGGAAGAGAAGCTGTGGCGTGCGTGGCAGGCCGAGCACGAGCCCAGCGAGCCGTCCACGTTTTTGCGGCCAATGCCGGTGTTGGGCCAGGTTTGTGGGGTCGGGCGGTTGTTGGCGTCCAGTTCCACCGTACTGCCGTGGCACTGTTTGCAACCGGCGTTCACCGCGGCCGGGCCGCCAATAACTTCACCCAGCAAATTGTCGACCGAGGCCAGAATGTTGCCGGCCTTGGCGTGGTGCGAGCGCTGTTGCTGCGCAACCTCGGTTTCGTGGCAAGTAGCGCACGTCTTCGGGGTGGGAATCACCTGGATCAGCGCGCCGTTGTGTCTGAAGCCGGCCTTGTCGCCCTCTTTGACCTTATGGCAGTCATAGCAGTCCACATTGTTGGCGGCGTGGGAGCTGTTTTTCCACTCCACGTAAATGCCAGGTTCGTCGTCTGGGCCGTGGCAGCTAACGCACTTCTGACCCATGGCTGTGTCAGCGGCAGTTTTGGCCGGCGCTGCGTTGGCAGCCCAAACGCTGCTCGCCAGTGTCAAGGTAAATAGCCCAGCCAGTGTTTGCAGCACTCGCGTTGGCCGTTGAATCAATCGCATAACGCTCTCCTGAAGTTGATGCGGTTGACTGTAGAAGGCCCGTGCGTTTTTGAACTTAAGCTGGCTTAAAAAGGGCGATGAAAAGTTGCTGGAGATGCCAAATCAATGGGAACCAAAGCTGGCCAATTGCTTGACGTCAAGAATACGGATGTCGCGCTTGTCGATCTCGATCAAGCCTTTGGCTTCCAGCGCGTGCAGCACGTGCGAGAAGTACTCTGGCGTGAGCGACAGCCGCGACGCAACGATGGCCTTGCTGGCGGGCAGGCTCACCGTCAGGCACATCGGTCCCACTTCGCTTTCATCGGCTGCATTGACCACGTCGCGCAGCAGGTAACCAATGAGGCGCTGCATGCCGCTTTGCAGCGCGTAGCCCTCTACGTCGCGAATCAGTCCGTGCAGTCGCTTGGAAATACCGGCGAGCATGTGCAATGAAAAACTGGGGTCGTTGGCAACTTCGGCCAGCACCGCCTGCTTGCTCACGCACACCAATACGGTGTCAACCAGAGCTTCAGCATTGACGATGTGCGGCTGCCCCAGAAATACCAGCGCCTCGGCAAAGCTGTGACCGGCGCTGATGATCTCAATGACTTTTTCTTGTCCTGACGGCGAAGCGACATACAGTTTGACTTGCCCTGCGACGACGATGAAGAACGCGTCACACGGGTCATTGACCCGAAAACACATCTCGCTGCGCGCGAGACGCTTGAGTTGGCAGCCCTGGGCGATGCGCTGTCGTTCAGGCACCGACAAGTCGCTGAACAGCGGCAGCGCCGACAGCAGGCCGGTCATATCCAAGGCGGCGAGCGACATTCTTCAACAACGCCTATTTGGTGAAATAGTTGCCCACCAGCGGTTTGGCATCCACTTGCGGCACGTGGCAGCTGTCGCACTGCCAGCGCAGCATGTTCAGCTGCGGCTCGGCCTTGGGATCAGAAGACTTGACCAGGTGACTCTTGCCCAGCGACGGCATCTTTTTGCCTTTGAACTCGCTGTCGATGTGACAGTCCAGGCAGGCATTTTCTTTGGGCGTGATGTCAAAGTTTTCCACCGTGTGCGGAATCAGCGGCGGCTGGCCGACAAAGGTGCGCTCGATCAGCGCAAATTTGCCCGGCTGCTTGCCCGCATACATTTTTTCTGCCGGCGCGGCATCGGGCGCGTCAACGCTGGTGTCGCGCAGCGTGCTCAGCGACTCCGAGGTGCTGGCGCAGGCTACAGCGGTCACGGCCAGGGCAGCCATCAGGCCGCGTTTGAGGGACTTTTTCATGATCAGGTCTCCACGGAAAATTAAGTCAAAAAATATCAAACCAGTGTCTCTGTCTGCTGGGGTTCAGGCTGGCGGTTAAGCCGGGTGGTAAAGGAAAACACGTCCTTCGAGCACACGTCAATGCAGCGCCCGCAGTTGCTGCAGTCACCCGAGACAATCATGGGACTCGCGCCTTTTTTTTCACCCTTGAGTGGCAGCTTGATCACATGTTGCACCGGGCACACGGTAAAGCAGTCCAGACAGTTATTGCAGGCGGCACGCTTGGTCGCGGTCACGCGCGTCAGGCTCAGCTTGCCCAGCAAACTGTAAAAAGCACCCACCGGACAAATATGCGAACACCAGCCGTGCTGCATCACAAACAAGTCAAACAAAAAGATGCCCAAGATCAGCAGCCAGCCCGCGCCCATGCCAAACATCAGGCCGCGCGGCAGCATCGACACCGGGTTGACCAGCTCCCAGACAATACCGCCTGCAGTGGCGGCCAGCAGCAAAATCAGCCCCAGCATCCAGAAGCGTGCGCTGCCAGAAAAATCTGCCCCGCCGCGAATGTCCCAACGCCGGCGCAGCGCGGCAGCGGCATCGGTCACCAGGTTCACCGGGCAGACCCAGCCGCAGTAAGCGCGCCCGCCCACCAGTGCGTAAAACGCCAGCACAAGCGCCGCGCCAATCAAGGCGTTGCGCTCGGGCACATGGCGTGTCAGCAGGCTTTGCAGCAGCACCAGCGGGTCGGTCAGCGGTACGGTGTTGAGGGTGATGCTGTAGTTCAGGTTGCCTTTCACCAGCCACCAGCCAAACCACGGGCCCATCAAAAACAAGAGCAGGATACTGAGCTGCGACAAGCGCCGTAGCACCAAAAATCGGTGCGCCAACCACCAGCCTTTTTCGTCAATAGCCTCTTGTGCCAGGCGTGGGCGTGTTGTGCTCATCGTGGTGCATCCACAGACAAAGGCGCGGGCATGCCGGGCAAGGTCGCCAAGCCATCGGGAATGCCAGCACTGGTCGGGCCAGCAGGCGCATTCAAGCTGCCGGGATCCGAGTGGCCGGGCAGCGTCACGCCCTCAGGCAGTCGGTCAGGCAAATCGACCAGATTGCGGTTTTCCACCAGCGACTTGCCGCCCGCCTTGCGCTTTTCTTCCCAGCCCAGCCGGTAATGGCTGCCCAACTCGCCCTTGGCCAGCTTGATGGGGTAGACCTTGATGGCGGCAACTTCCAGCACGCAAGAGGCCTCGCACTTGCCGCAGCCGGTGCAGGCCTCGGAATGCACGGTGGGCAAAAAACGCGTGTGCTTGTCAGTGCGCTCGTTGTGCTGTAAATCCAGCGTGATGGCCTTGTCGATGGCCGGACAGACCCGATAACACACGTCGCAGCGCAAGCCCAAAAAGTTCAGGCAGGTTTCTTGGTCTACCAACACTGCCAGCCCCATCTTGGCTTTTTTGATGTCGGTCAGGCTGTGATCCAGCGCACCGGTGGGGCAGGCTTTGACACAAGGAATGTCTTCACACATCTCACACGGCTTGGCGCGTGCTACAAAAAACGGTGTACCCGTGGCAACCGCCTGGCCGGGTGTGGCCAGTTTCAAGATGTCATACGGGCAGTCGCGCACGCACAAGCCGCAGCGGATGCAGGCGCTTTGAAAATCGTCCTCGGTACCCGCCCCCGGTGGCCGAATCGCCCCGGCTGGCAGCGCCAAACTGCGCGTGCTGTACGCCGCCAAGCCCAGCCCAAGCGCGCCCACACCGCACGCCATCTTGGCGGTGTCGAGGATGAATTGGCGGCGGTCAGAGGGGCGTGACATGATGAAAGAACGTGAACGAATAGCCCCTCAGGCCTTCACAATCTTGCAAGCACACTTCTTGAAATCGGTCTCTTTCGAGATCGGGCAAGTCGCGTCCAGCGTCAGCTTGTTCACCAGCCGGTGCTCGTCAAAGAACGGCATGAACACCACGCCTGGTGGCATCTTGTTGCGCCCACGCGTTTCCACCTTGGTGGTGACTTCTCCCCGGCGGGAAATGATCTTGACGTTGTCACCGCGCTGCAAGCCGCGTTTTTTGGCATCTTCTGCGTTCATGTACACCCAGGCATCGGGCATGGCGCGGTACAGCTCGGGCACGCGGCGCGTCATGCTGCCGGTGTGCCAATGCTCCAGCACCCGCCCGGTGGACAGCCACAGGTCGTATTCCGCATCCGGCGCTTCGGCCGCAGGCTGCCAGGGCAGCGCAAAAATCCAGGCCTTGCCATCAGGTTTGCCATAAAAGCGAATGCCTTCGCCTTTTTTGACATACGGGTCGTAACCTTCGCGGAAGCGCCACAGGGTTTCTTTTTGATCCACCACCGGCCAGCGCAAGCCGCGCGCGTGGTGGTAGCTGTCAAACGCGGCCAAATCGTGACCATGGCCACGGCCAAAGCTGGCGTACTCTTCAAACAGGCCTTTTTGCAGGTAGTAGCCCAGCGCTTTGGACTCGTCGTTGTCAAAACCTTTTTGAATCTCGCTCACCGGGAACTTGTTGACCTGGCCGTTGGCATACAGCACGTCGTAGAGCGTCTTGCCCTTGAGCTCGGGCGCTTTGGCCAGCAGGTCGGCAGGCCAGACTTCTTCCACCTTGAAGCGCTTGGAAAACTCGATGTATTGCCACAAGTCGCTCTTGGCCTGACCCGGTGCGCGCACCTGTTGCCGCCAGAACTGGGTGCGCCGCTCGGCATTGCCAAAGGCACCTTCTTTTTCGCTCCACATGGCCGAGGGCAAGATCAAATCCGCCGCCATGGCGCTGACGGTGGGGTAGGCATCTGACACCACAACAAAGTTGGCCGGGTTGCGGAAACCGGGCCAGATTTCGCCGTTGATGTTGGGCCCGGCCTGCATGTTGTTGGTGGTCGTGGTCCAGTAGAAGTTGAGCTTGCCGTCTTTCAAAGCGCGGCTTTGCGCCACGGCGTGCAGCCCAACCCAATCAGGCACTGTGCCCGCGGGCAGTTTCCAGAGTTTTTCTGCGGTGGCGCGGTGTGCCGGGTTGGTGACTTCCATGTCAGCGGGCAGGCGGTGGGCAAAAGTGCCGACTTCACGCGCGGTGCCGCAAGCGCTGGGCTGGCCGGTGAGCGAGAACGGGCCGTTGCCGGGTTCCGAAATTTTGCCCACCAGCAGGTGCACGTTGTAGATCATGTTGTTGACCCAGCTGCCGCGGCTGTGCTGGTTGAAGCCCATGGTCCAGCAGGAGACCACTTTGGTCTTGGGGTCGGCGTAGGTTTTGGCCAAAGCTTCGAGCTTGTCTTTTGGCACGCCCGAAATCTCATGCGCCTTGTCAAGCGTGTACTCGGCCACAAAGGCCTTGAATTCCTCAAACGTCATCGGGCTGGAGGCACCCGGGTTGCCCTTGGGCTTGCCGTCCGCACCGGGGTAGCCGTTTTGCGTGGCGTTTTGCTCCAGCGGGTGGTTCGGGCGCAGGCCGTAGCCAATGTCGGTCACGCCCTTGCGGAAGTTCACATGCGCTTTGACAAACGCCTCGTTCACGGCGCCGCTCTGGATGATGTAGTTGCAGATGTAGTTCAGGATCGCCAGGTCGGACTGCGGTTTGAAGATCAACTCGTTGTCGGCCAGCTCGCACGAACGGTGGGTAAAAGTGGACAGCACATTGAGCTTGACATGCTTGGCCGTGAGCCTTCTGTCGGTGATGCGGCTCCACAAAATCGGGTGCATCTCGGCCATGTTGGAACCCCACAGCACAAAGGCATCGGCGTGCTCAAAGTCGTCGTAGCAACCCATCGGCTCGTCAATGCCAAAGGTGCGCATGAAACCTGCTACCGCGCTGGCCATGCAGTGGCGCGCGTTGGGGTCGATGTTGTTGGAGCGGAACCCGGCCTTGAACAGTTTGGCGGCGGCGTAACCCTCCCAGATTGTCCATTGGCCCGAGCCAAACATGCCCACCGACCTGGGGCCATTGGCCTTGAGTGCGGCCTTGGTTTTGGCTTCCATGATGTCAAAGGCCTGGTCCCAGCTGATGTGGGCAAACTCGCCATTTTTGTCAAACTTGCCGTCTTTCATCCGCAGCAGCGGCTGCGTCAGCCGGTCCTTGCCGTACATGATTTTGCTCAGGAAGTAACCCTTGATGCAATTGAGCCCCTTGTTCACCGGTGCGTCCGGGTCGCCTTGGGTGGCGACAATTTTGTTGTCTTTGGTGCCAATCAGCACGCCGCAGCCAGTGCCGCAAAAACGGCAAACGCCCTTGTCCCAGCGCACGCCGTCCATGCTGGGCGGTGCGGCCTGCGCCAGCGCTTGGGCACCTGGCACGCTGATGCCAATGACGGTGGCGGCGGCACTGACCGCATTGGCCTTGATGAGTTCACGACGGGTTACTTGCATGGTGCTAACTCCTGCTCTGGGTTGGATTCGGTTTGCTGAAAAACAAGCGCCATCGACAGCACGCCTTCGGCGCGTTCGATGGCTTCATACGTATTGGCTGCGGCGGCGGCGTCTTCTGCCTCAATGGTGACGACCAGCTTGCCCTCGGGCGTTTGTGCGTGCAGTTGCACACCCGGCAGCGTCGCCAGCAGGGCCTCAACCGCGGGCAGTTGAGTTGGCGCGGCATAAACAACGACACTGGAGATATTCATGGGACTGACTTGTAAAAGGGGCGGTGAGCGGTTTTATACGTAGCAGTCTAAGGGTTTACCCGGTTAATGAACTTGAAGCAAATTAAGAATCTGCGTACACGACGTCGTTGACTCGTACCAGTTTGACGCAGATCAACTGGCCAAAGACCCACCGCGGCATCAGTGCGACCCATAGCTGGCCAGGCGCGCAACATCCAGCACGCGGATATCACGCTTGTCGATGGCGATCAGGCCTTGCGCCTCCAGTTCGTGCAGCACCCTGGAAAAATATTCAGGCGTTAGCGACAACCGCGAAGCCACGCTGGCCTTGCTCACTGGCAGCGACACCGTCAGCGCATCGGCGGCGGCATCGTCGTCGACATTGCGCAGCAGGTAGCCAATCAGGCGCTGCATGCCACTTTGCAGGGCGTAGCTTTCCACGTCTTGCACCAAACCGTGCAGGCGGCGTGACATGCCGGCAAACATGTGCATGGCAAAACCCGGGTCGCGCGCAATCTCGCCAAACACGGTCTGTTTGCTGACACTCATGAGCAGCGTGTCAGTGAGTGCCTGCACATTCAGGATGTAAGGTTTGTTCAAGAACATGATCGCTTCGGCAAAGCTGCGCCCTGGGCCGACCAGTTCGATGATTTTTTCCTGTCCGGCCGGGTTCGTTACAAAGAGCTTGACCTGACCCAGAATCACCACCTCGAACGCGTTGCAAGCTTGCCCGGCGCTAAAAACCATGTCGCCGCGTTCAAAGCGCCGCAAGTCGCACCCCGCAGACAGCCGTGCACGTTCGTCTTCAGACAAGTCGCTGAACATCGGCAGCACCGACAGGTAGCGCTGGATGTTGACGGTGTTGTTGGCAGTTTTCATGAAGGGGGTGTGTCGCGTGCAATAAGCAATGCAATGTAACCCTGTCCACCTGCTTGTTCAAGCGCACGGCGAAAGACGGGTGCGATTCAAAGTGATGTGGGGGAGTTGGTGGAGTACAGCTGACATCACATTGTTTCCCCAATCAGCCGGGCAATGCGCTTTGCTACGTGTCCTGCGCCCGCTGCGCGGTCTCCTCCTTTATCCTGTCGCAAAGCCCATCACCCGACTGATTTGATGGCGCTGTGTGTACGCAGGCAGGGGGACGGGCGGCCACTTCAAGCGCTCAGGCGCAGTGATTGGGTTATGCGACCGGGCTTTGGGGTGTGAGGCGTGCGCCGACAGTCGCCAAGCACACGCCACTGCCTGTCTCGCGCGTGTTCACGCCCCAAAACCGCATGCGCATAACTCAGTCGCTGTGCCGGGTTTGGCGTCAGGTCGTGGTTTGTCGAGAGACCACATCACTTTGAATCGCACCCACGAAAGACAGCTGACTTTCAATGTGCGGACAGACTGGCCCAGGCCTGCGTAAGTTGGCGCACCAGATCTTGCGGGCGCTGTATCAGCGCAAAGCCCTGCGCGCCAAACAGCAGTGGCAGGTAGTCGCGTTCTTCTTGATCAATGGTCACGCAAAACGGCGTCAACCCGGCCTGGCGCGCTTCGTGGATGGCGCGGCGGGTGTCTTCCAGGCCATAGCGGCCTTCGTACACGTCCAGGTCGTTGGGTTTGCCGTCGGTCAGCAGCATCAGCAAGCGGCGGTGCTCCGGGCGTTTTTGCAGCTGCAGGGTGGCGTACCGGACGGCCGCCCCCATGCGGGTGTAATAGCCCGGCTTGATGGCACCAACGCGATTCTTGACGGAGGCATGCCAGGGTTCGTCAAAGCTTTTCAGGTGCTGCAGGCGCACGTGGCTGCGCCTCACTGAACTGAAGCCCCACATGGCGAACGGGTCACCCGCTGCGTTCAGGGCCTCGCCAAAGACAAACAGCGCATCGCGAATGATGTCGATCACCCTTGCCTCCTGCGTGGCGTAGGCGTCAGTGGAGAGCGACAAGTCGCCCAGCAGCAAGGTGGCCAGGCTGCGCTCGGCCCGGCTGTGGCGCAGGTACACCGCGGGTGTGTCGGTCTGCGCCGTGGCTGCACTGGCGCGCTCGCTGGCAAAGCGCACCCAGGCGTCGAGGTCGATGTCGTCGCCGCTGTCCTGTGCGTGTTGCGCGCGTGGCAGTTCGCGCAACACCTCCAGGCGCCGGCGCATGGTGCGTGCGGTCCGCTGCAGCGTGGCGCTCGGCGCGAAGTCCGCGTTGCTGCGGCTTTGCATCATTTGTACCCGGCAATGGTCGGCCAGCAGACGATGCTGGCGGTAATCCCACTCGGGCAGTGCAATGCCTGGGCCAAGCGGCACGTCGTCGGCGCTACTGCTGGGCAAATCCAGGTCAAATTTAACGCGCGAAGCCAGCGACTGGCCGTCTGCAGCCACTGAGAGCTGGTCCATGTCGTTGGCAGCGTTCAACGCGTTGCCATCGTCTTCGTCGTCACTGCTGCGGTTGACGTGCACCATCTCGTTCCAGCTCATCAGCGCCTCGGCGCGAAATGGCAGCACCATCGCCTGCCGGTCGGAGGCCTTGATGGTGTTTTGTGCCTGACGGCGCTGGCGATCGGCTGGCGTGGCCCGGCCCGGTGCGCGGGCCTGCTCTGGGGCGTTGCGCGTCGGGGCTGACGGCGCTGGCGCGGCGCTGATCCACAGGAACACCGGCGACACTTCGCGGCAGTCCAGCTTGATGCCATCGGCTACCGAGTCGCCGCCGCCGAGCGCTGCGCGTACTGCGGCCTCGGCCTGCACTGCCGGGCCTTTGAGTTGATCTGGCTGGGGTCTTAGTGCCAGATGTGCCTGCAGCAGTCGGTGGTAGCGCGGGCAAAAACCGGGAAAGTGCTGCAGTGCCAGCTGCGTGGCCCGCACGTTGTCGCCGAGCCAGTCGCCGGTGGACGCAAAACAGGCCGATTGCATGGCCAGCCACAGGTACAGGTCGTGGTTCAACGCGCGCTCTGCAAAGACCGACAGCTCGGGTGGCAGAGCCAGCACGTCGGGCGCTAGCCGGGCTTGCGCGACGCGCTGGCCACTGCCTGCAAGCCTTTGCAACCAGCTGCGCGCGCCGCTGTGGCCTTGCCGTGCCGCCGGGGCCAGACGCACGCCACCGGCACCACCAGCGGCCCGGAACACGATGCCAACGGTGCGCTCCATCTGGGCCAGTGTGACCGCCGCAGCGGGGTAGCCGCTGGCCGCCCAACGGGTCACGTGCTGGTGCCACCAGTGGCCAACGGCTTCTTCCATCAGTCGCGCCCGGTCAGCTCGTGGCGACGCTGGCGCAAAGTCTCGCGCAAAGCCGACTCGCCAACTTGCCACGTCAGGTTGGAGCGACGCTGTTGCACTGTTTGGGTGGTGTCGCAGGCCTGCAGGCATTGGCCGCACTGCACGCAGGAAAACATTTTGCGTTTGATGTTGCGTGGTTGCAGGCGCATCGGGCAGACCGTGTCGCAGGCCGAGCCCCGGGATGCATCACAAGTCTTGCAATCGCGCGCCTGGGCGCGGTCAAAGCTTACGACCAGGGCGCGCGGGTTGGCCATCCAGGCCAAGCTCTGAAATAGACCCACAGCGCAGCCAAAGCGGCAAAAAAGATGCCGTGCCAGTGTGAACTCCAGGGTAAAAACCAGCGTCGCCACGCCGATGAAGCGCGTCTGGTTGGGAGTCAGGTTGCCGTGCCACAAGCCGTGCCAGATCACCTCGGGCGGCAGCAGATACGTCAACAACGTGGTCGCCCACAAAAAACCCATAAGAAGGCAACTGATGAAGAAAATTGGCCACCAATGGGGTTGTGGCGCGGTGGGCGTGGCGTTAGCCAGTGGCGTGCGTTGCTTGTCCCACAAGCTGAACTTGCCGCATGCCCGGTGCAGCACGCTGTTGAGCAGCTCAACCACCGAAAAGTGTGGACACAACCAGCCGCAGTAGAGGCGACCCCAGCGGTAAGCCACGCCAAGGAAAACAGCGACCAGTAACAGCGTCGGTACAAACGCGCGCAGCACCAGTTGCCAGGCCGCCTCAGTGGCGCTGATCTGCCCGGCGGTCAGCGCGTCAATGCCCAAAGACCAGCGCAGCCCCAGAAACCAGAGCTGACGTTCGGTCAGGTCAAAGCGCAGCAGGTTGAAATAAGGCGCTATTAAAAATAGAACAAAAAACGCAGATTGGGTAAGCGACCGAAGCCTCTGAAGCTTGTCGTTTCTGTGCGTGTCAACGCTGTCACCCACGCCCGGCCGGAAGATCGCCATGGCAGACGCGGCTGCGTTGCTGATGCGCTCAGCCGTCATGGCCGATCAGCGCGGCCACCACCTCGCCGAGTGCAGCGGCGGTGTCCAGATCATCAGTGAGCGCGTCAATGATGGCACTCTGGCAGGCCAGTGTCATGGGCAAGCCACTACAGAGCAAGCGCCCCGCGGACACCAGCAGCCGGGTACTGGCGGTTTCTTCCAGGTCGTATTCATTGAGACGACGCAAGGCCTGCGCCAAGCTGACCAACTGCTGCGCTTGCACGGGTGTCACTCCGGCCTCGGTCTGCACGATGGCCGTTTCAATGGCGGCGGCGGGGTAGGCCAGGCTCAGCGCGACAAAGCGCTGGCGCGTGCTGGGTTTGAGGCCTTTGAGCAGGTTCTGGTAGCCCGGGTTGTAGGAAATTACCAGCATGAATTCGGGTGGTGCCTGCAGCTGCTCACCGGTGCGCTCAATCGGCAGCAAGCGCCGGTCATCGGCCAGCGGGTGCAACACCACAGTGGTGTCCTTGCGTGCTTCGACCACTTCGTCCAGGTAGCAAATGGCACCGCTGCGCACCGCGCGCGCCAGTGGCCCGTCAGACCAGAGCGTATTGCCCTGGCCGATCAAAAAGCGCCCCACCAGGTCGGCGGCACTGAGGTCGTCATGGCAGCTCACGGTGATCAGTGGTCGCCCCAGACGTGCCGCCATGTGCTCGACAAAGCGGGTTTTGCCGCAGCCGGTGGGGCCCTTGAGCAGCAAGGGCAACTGCTTGCGCCAGGCGTGCTCAAACAGTGTGCACTCTTGCGCCTGTTCGGCGTAAAACGGAATCGTCATGGCAGGCCCGCGTCGATGCGGCTCAGGCGCGCGCCAGTCGAGCGTTGCCAAGCGCTTCCACGCGGTCTTCCTCGCGACCTGGGGCGACAAAGAAGCTCGCCAGGTAGGTGATCAGACCCAACAGGAAAGCAACGCCACCAACCACGCGCAACCAGTAGAAAAAGCGCAGTTGGTCTTGCACTTGCATGAACGGCATGGCGTTTTCGGTCGGCAGACGCTGCAGCCAGACTTGCAGAATGCCCGCGCCGGTAAGCGCCAGCACCATCAGGCCCATGCTGACCGTCATGATCCAGAAGCTCCACATTTCCACGCTCTGCGCGCGGCGACTGTTGGCCACGCGCCCGCGCAGCGTGGGCATGGCATAACTGATCATGGCAATGACCACCATCACGTATGCACCGAAAAACGCCAGGTGGCCGTGGGCGGCGGTGATCTGGGTTCCGTGGGTGTAGTAGTTGATGGGCGCCAGTGTGTGCATGAAGCCCCACAAGCCCGCGCCCAAAAAGCCCACGACCGAGCAGCCCACTGCCCACAGCAGCGCCGCCTGGTTGGCGTGGTCGCGGCGGCGACGTTGCACCATGTTGAAGGCAAATACCGTCATCATGAAAAACGGAATTGGTTCCATGGCCGAAAACACGCTGCCGACCCATTCCCAGTAGCCAGGCAGGCCGATAAAGAAAAAGTGGTGCCCGGTGCCCAGGATGCCGGTGATCAGTGCCATGGCAATAATGACGTAGAGCCATTTGTCAATCACCTCACGGTCCACACCGGTGGTCTTGATCAGGATGAAGGCCAGCAGTGAGCCCAGAATCAGTTCCCATACACCTTCGACCCACAGGTGAACCACAAACCACCAGTACATCTTGTCGCGCACCAGGTTGTCGGGGTTGACAAAACTGAACAGGAACATCAGCGCCAGGCCCCACAAGCCCATCAGCAGCACCAGCGAGATGCTGGTCTTGCGGCCCTTGAGCACGGTCATGCTGATGTTGAACAAAAAGCCCAGAGCCACCACAACAATACCGAGCTTGGTGGGCAAGGGTTGCTCCAGGAATTCGCGTCCCATGGTTTTGAGCAAATCGTTGCCCGTCAGCTCCGCCAGCTTGGCGTAGGGCACGGCCAGATAGCCGACGATGGTCAAGGCGCCGGCCA
>Ga0210020_1002313_pt1 | contig 15467 bp, 20 predicted proteins | sample CryGeymeta201514_FD_183980 | JGI IMG/M metagenome (GOLD analysis project Ga0210020, IMG submission 183980) | Groundwater microbial communities from Crystal Geyser aquifers in Utah, USA - Crystal Geyser metaG 2015-14 (SPAdes) (version 2) | ecosystem: Environmental > Aquatic > Deep subsurface >... | reverse complement strand
GATTGCCTTTGGTCCGTTTTTATTAACCGCCATGCTGGCGGCAAAATTATGGGGAGAACAAATATGGCAGTGGTATCTAAAGGGTTTACACTTCTAGAGTTATTGGTAGTGATTTCCATCATCGGCATATTAATGGCGATTGGTTCAGTCAGTTTTTCGACGGCCCAAAAAAAAGGCCGGGATTCGCGCAGGATGGGAGATATGAAGGCAATCCAGAAGTCCTTAGAGGAGTGTTATGCCTTAGATAATGAATACCCGCAGACAGTGAGTTCTGATTCCAGCTTAGAATGTGAAGGTGGTACAGTGACAATGAATTTGGTGTCGGATGATCCTAAACCGGACGAAGACTATACGTATACGGTTGATGCTAATCCGGCCACGATTTATTGCCTATGTGCGGAATTGGAAAATACGGGAGCCGGTAATGCCAGCGACGTCGGTAGTGGTGGAAGCTGCAGTTACGCAGCGGATGATGATTATTTTTGCGTGAGTAACCAACAATGAAGATAAAAAAAATTTCCCAAGGTTTTACTTTTATTGAGATGTTGGTAGTGGTGACGATAATTGGAATTTTGTCAGCCGTTGGCGTGGCCAATTTTAAGGTGGCTAACCAAAAAGCCAGAGACGGCCGGCGGCAGGGAGATTTGCAGGAGATCAGGGCGGCGTTGGAGCTGTACCGAACAGATCGAAATGCTTATCCGCTTACCGCTGCATTTCCGGCTGTGGGGGGCAGTTTAACAGCCGGTGGAACAACTTATATGAGTAATCGGCCGGGCGACCCGCTGTCTGGTTATCTTTATAGTTATACCAGCAGCGGAACAACTTACACTTTATGTTCTGGTTTAGAATTAAGTACAGCTACGGTGGCTGGTTGCGGAAGCTGTGGAACCGCAACCTGCAGATATAAAATCACGAATCCTTTATAAAGATGAAAAAGCCTGCCGGGTTTACCTTAATAGAAATATTGGTAACAGTGGTGATCAGCGGGATTTTGTTTGGCGGCGGGATAGCGGCTTTCCGGGGAATTGGAGCCAGACAGAATTTGAAACAAGCCGGGATTGAATTCCAGAGCAATTTAAGATCTTTTCAACAGAAGGCTTTATCCAGCGAGAAACCTAGCGATTGTTCGGGTACTTTAGACGGGTTTAGAGTCCAATTTGATCCGGATTTAACCAGTTACTCGGTTAAAGCTGAGTGTAGTACTAATGATGGTCTGGAGATTGAGTTTAGTTTAACTGAGGGAGTCAAGTTTACCAGCGAATTTTCAGATATGGTGTTTTATACTTTAAAAGCAGAAGTTGAAGGAGCACCACAAACAATTACTTTAACCAACGGTAGTTTACAATATCAGGTTATTATTGAGTCCAGCGGGGTAATCAGGGGTGGCATGCTTTAATAAAAAACATTGTGGCCAGTCTTTGATAGAGGTAGTGGTGGCGGTGGGGATGATGGCTTTATTATTGACAGCGGTCTTGGCCTTAATTTCTTTATCGGTTAAAAACAGCCGCTTAGCCAATGATAGGACTAAAGCAGTGGCTTTAGCCCAGCAAGGGGTGGAATTAATGCGGACATATAGAGACTATAGCTTTACTGATTTATCCGGCCAGGCGAACGGAACTGTTTATAATTTAGCGGAAAACTGGACAGTGGGACCGGCCTTAAGCAGTCCTTGTCAGGAGAAAAATATTTATAGTTATTATACCCGTTGTGTTAAATTATCGCCGGGTATAGAAGTGATTGTAACCGTAAGTTGGCAGGAAGGCAGCCAAACTTATCAAACAGTGCAAAGCACTAACTTATCGTTATGGGAAAGATGAGAAAAAACGAAAAACGAAAAACGAAAAACGAAAAGTTTTCGGGATTTACCCTGATAGAAGTAATCACCGTGTCCGGGATTATGGCTTTATTCAGCATTACCTTAATCAGCGTTTTTATGGCCAGCTTTAGAGGCGGGACTAAGTCCCAATTACTCCAACGGATAAGGCAGGATGGCGATTATGTGCTGACTTCAATGAGCCGCGAGATAAAAAAAGCCAAAACAATAGATAATATAACTGATTGCGAAGAACCAGCAGGAGTAGCAGAGTTAGAACTGACTTTAGTGGATGGCAGTTCGATTACGTATTCGCTGTCGAGTGACAAAATCGCTTCTGACAGCAGTTTTTTAACCGGAACAGCCGGTAAAGCAGAGAACTTAAATTTTCGTTGTTATGTTGTCCGGCCAGGCAAACAGATAGTGACAATTAGTTTCACTTTAAGCGCCGGAGAGGAGACTGGGTCACAGGCCCAGGAAAAATTAACTCAGAATTTTGCCACTTCAGTATCGACAAGGGAGCATTAGTATTGTAAGATTAAAATATTATGAAAGGACAAGCAGTATTGATAGTGCTTTTGGTGGTGGTCGTGGCTCTGGGGTTTGGTTTGTCAATTATTTCCCAGTCAGTCACGGATGTGGAGATCGCCGGCCAGAGTGAAGAATCAGCCAGAGTTTTTAATGCGGCGGAAGCAGGGATAGAAAATGCTTTGGGCAATTTAACCATAGGAACCTATTATATTGATGTTGGTGAAGACGAAGCTAGAATAGAAGTGAATTATGAGGTTACCGGCGAAAGGTTTTTAGAGGGAGTTTATAGTGAAAATGATGTGGCGATGGTGGTTTTAGGAGATGGAGTAGCGCATACTTTGACGATTGAGTGGGCGGATGGCGATTGTACCGGGGCCGTGGCCGAAAGTGGGGGGACACCGGCTTCATTGTTGATTACGGTAATTAATAGCGATAATGAAATTACAAGATATGGCCTTAATGCTTGCGCTTTACATGGAGATAATGACATGGTGGATATTTCTGACAGCGGCCTTGATGGATATTTAAGGACTTATTCGCTGGTCGTAACAGATATAGATGAGCTGGTAAAAATCAGGCCAATATATAACCAAGCTAAGATCAGAGTTACGGGGGCACCAAGTTTACCGGTCCAGGTTTATGGTATTGATTCCAGAGCTCAATCCCCTACTTTGGAATCAAAAGCGATTCAGGTGAGCCGAACAGTGCCGGCGACTCCGGCAATTTTTGATTACGTTTTATTTTCAGGAATAAATATTGTACAGTAAGTATTAACTGCCCTATGAGTACATTTTTTGGTTTAGACATTGGTTCAACTCAGGTTAAGGTGATGCAAGCTTTTAAAAATAACCAAGGCTTGACCGTGGAAAAATTTGCCTTGGTGGAAACTAACCCAGAGAATCAAATAATGGCGATTAAACAGGCGATGAAAGAAGCCGGGATTAAGGGGACGGCAGAGGTGAATGTGGCTTTGGCGGAGAGTGAAGTCTATAGCAAAATTATTGACACACCCAAACTATCAGAAACAGAGTTGGCATCCTCGATTCAGTATGAAGCAGAACAGTATATTCCGGTGGCTTTAGCGGAAGTAGAACTGTTTCATGAAGTTTTATTAATCCAAGAAGGGGTTAAGGAAAAAATGATGAAAGTGCTGTTAATTGCGGTGCCGAAAGAAAGAATCAAGAGCTTATTAAGCCTGATTGATCAAGCGGAATTGATCCCTAAAAGCTTAGAAACAGAATTATTCAGCGTCAAGCGGTTATTCAGCAAAGAAGATAAAATTCAAATACTTCTGAGTTGCGGTTATAAAACGACTGATTTAATGATTTTGAGCAAAGGCATACCGGTATTTAATTACAGCGTTAGTGTGGGCGGTTTAGCTTTAACTAAAAGTTTGATGAATGAGTTAAGTTTGCCGGCTGATCAAGCCGAAGAGTATAAAAAGACTTATGGCTTGAGAACTGATTTACTCGAAGGCAAAGTGGCTAAAATATTAACTTTAGTCGTGGATGAAATAGTCAGCCAGATTAATAAGGCGATGATGTTTTTACAACAACAAGGTTTTAATAAGCCGCCGGAGGAGTTGGTATTGGTAGGCGGCGGGGCTTTACTACCGGGATTGAGCGCTTATTTAGCGGCCAAGCTGAATTTGGAAGTAGTGGTGGGCGATCCGTTTGCTAAGTTTATTAAAAATGAAGCCTTTAAAAAATTGGTAATCCAGGAGAGTAATCCCCAGCTAACTACCGTAACCGGTTTAGCGGTAAAAGGATTAATTTAGATGGAAGTTAATTTATTCGCCAAGAAAATAAAACGACTCAGAGACCGGCAAAGAATCAAAAAACTCGCCGGCAAGATTTTATTGGTAAGCATGCTGATGCTGGCTTTATTAATGGTTGCTTTATCGGCTCTGGCATTAAGGATTGCCAGCAGCAATAAAAATTTGGAGCAAAAGATCAGTTTGACCAAGAATAAAATTCTGGAGTTGCAAGACGTCGAAAGCAAACAGGTTTATTTAGTGAGTAAACTGGGCTCATTTGCCAATTTATTGAAGCTGCAGGAGCGGCATCAAGCAGTGGCAGAAGCAATTTTCAATATGATCCCTGACGGGACTACTTTACAAGGTTTTGAGGTGAATGAAAAAGGGACGATTGATTTGGCAGGCAGCGTGCCTGCCTGGTCAAAATTATTTGAATTATTAAAGCGAATAAAAGAACAAACGACCGGTCAATTAAGAGTAGTGCAAGCTCAAGTTAACAGGATTAGTTTTGGGAAGACGGGAGCGATAAATTTTGGCATTAATATTGTTTTATCGGGGGCAAGCCAATGAGAAACAAGCAATTAATGATAATGTCAGGGATAGCTTTAGTTTTGGGGATAATTGTTTTTGGTCCAACTTTGTCAAATTTGCACAAAGTAATCAAGGTTAATAAACAGCAAAAGACAGAGTTAAATAAATTGGAAGAGAAATTACAGATTTTAGAAGGGATTGATAAGAACCTGATTACCGATAGGGTCAAGAAAATGGAAATGGTGTTTCCTTCAGATAAACCAATAGTAGAATTACTGTCGAGTTTATCTCAGTTATCGGCTAAGCATGGTTTAAGTTTTGGCGGAGTGAGTTTAAGTCCGGGAGCTTTAACAGATGAAAAGAAAGGTGAGACCGACTTGTCAGATTTAACTTTTAGTTTTGAAGTGGGCGGAGAGTTTAATAGCGTATTGAAATTTTTGCGGGAATTAGAGAATACGGCTCCGTTAATGAAGATAGATAAAGTTGGCTTAACGATTAAAACTAATCCCTTGTTTGACATTATTACTACAATGGTAGCTGCCGATATTGATGTGTCCGCTTTTTATCAACCAGCGCCAAAATCCTTAGGCGGCATTAGCCAGCCGGTAAAGTTGTTGTCAAGAAGCGAAGAGGCAATTTTAAGCCGGTTATTTAATTTTACTAAGTTTCAGGCGGTATTGCCGGTAGTTCAGACGGGAAAGACGGACCTGTTTGATTTTGGTCAGTAAGCATTACTCTGACTCTTAAGCCCTGTTTGATGGCTTTGACTTTGACTAATTCTCTGATAGCGTTAATAATTTTGCCGCCTTTGCCGATAACTTTGCCCATATCGGCCGGGTCGACGGTAATGGAAATTAAATGTGTGTTTGATTCGTCTATGTTTTCTGTGACTGAAACAGCTTCAGGATGATCGACCAGGTTAGAAACAAGGTATTGGGTGAGGTTAAGCATGGCTATTTTTTAATTAATCGGTTAACGGTGAAGGTAGGTTTGGCGCCTTTGGCTAACCAGTAATCGATTTTTTTTTGATCAAATTTGAGAGTGTGGGGATGAGTGTTAGGATTGTAAATGCCGAGCAAGTCCAGATATTTACCGTCACGTTTATCCCTGGCCTCATTAACCACAATTTTGTATGAGGAATAATTTTTTTTACCGGTACGGGTTAGTTTGATTTTAAGCATGGGGAAATTATAGCAGATTTAGCGGCCACTTGTTCGGCGGCTTGTTTGGATTTACCTCTCCCCTCGCCCATCAGCTTCTGTTTGAGAAACACCCTGACTATAAAAGTTTTACCATGATCCGGACCAAAACTGTTAACTAATTGGTACTTGGGGGCGGTTTTAAATCGTTTCTGCCAGGTTTCCTGAAGCTGGCTTTTAAAATCATGAATATCTGCCTGATTAAGTAAAAGGTTTAAGTTTTGCAATAAATTTTGATAGATGAAGTCAGCAGCTTTAGTAAATCCCTGGTCAAGATAAACGGCGCCGATAAGAGCTTCAAAGGTGTTGGCTAATAAACTGACATTAGCTTGGCCGCCGGATTTTTTTTCACCTTTGGACATGATTAAATTTTGGCCTACTTTAAGCTTAAAGGCAGCGGCGGCCAAGGTTTTAGTCTGGACAATAGCGGCCCGTTTTTGGGTTAGCCGGCCTTCAGGCAGATGCGGACAAGTTTTAAATAAAAAATCAGACACAACCAGTTCCAGAACAGCGTCGCCTAAAAATTCCAGGCGTTCATTGGATTGATGACTGCCTTTTTTTTCGTTAATTGCCGAACGATGAGTTAAGGCAGTTTCCAGTAATTTTGAATTAATAAATTTAAGGGGAAGAAAGTTAACCATGTTTAATAATAGCGCCTAAAACCCCGTTGATAAATTTAGAGGTTTTAGCACTGCCGAAAGTTTTAGCCAGTTCAATTGCTTCATCAATGACGACTTTTGGCGGCGTAGTTTTATTATTTTCAAGTTCATCAAGTGCCAGCCTTAAGATAGCCAAATCAACCTTATTTAATTTATTGACGGGCCAGTCCGGGGCGTTTTTGGCGATAATTTGATCAATTTTTGGATCGAATTTTTTGCCATGAAAACTAGCAGTATAAAGTTTTTTGAATTGTTTGATGCGCTGGAGATGGCGGGGGTCGGAACGGGACTTCATTAATACTTTTTGCAGCTTGAGCAGAGTTGGTGTGATAGTTTATCCTGATGACAGTGCGGACATTTTTGCACATTTGGCTTAGTCAGTTTAATGGCTGCCCGGCGCTTGCCTTGGCGGCGGGAAGAAATTTTTCGTTTGGGTTGCGGAGGCATAGATTGATTTTATGCTTTTCTAACTGTTTTTTCAAGAGCCAGCTTAGAGGTTGACAGTCAAGGGCGGCCTGCCGGGATTGATTAATGAGATCAATGTCCATTAAGGAGGCTAACTTTAATTGCAAAAATCCATGCTGTTTTAGGCCGTAAAGATTGCCGGGCCCTCTTAATTTCAGGTCCATTTTGGCTAATTTTAACCCAGAATAATTAGTTTCCAGATATTTTAAGCGTTTAAGGGACAGTTGGCTTTGGCTAAAAATCAAACAATAAGAGTTTTTTTCGCTCCGGCCGACGCGGCCGCGCAACTGATGCAGTTGGGCCAAGCCGAACCGTTCGGCGTTCTCAATAATCATAATTGTGGCGTTAGGAAAATCAATTCCGACTTCGATTACCGGTGTGGCCACTAAAATATTAATTTTATTTTTCCTAAATTCCTCTAAAATATGATCTTTATCTTTGTTCTTTAGCCGCCCGTGAATTAAACCTAACTTTAATTGATTAAAGATCAACTTTAATTGATTAAACTCTTGAGTTACTGCCTTAATATCCTTCATCGTTTCTTTTTCCGACGGTTCTATCAGCGGACAGACGATAAAAGCCTGAGTTTTATGGGTAGCGATTTGGCTGGCAACCCAATGATAAGCATCTAAACGTTTTTCTGCAGGAATGACCCAAGTTTTAACTATTGATCTGCCTTGAGGCATTTCGTCTAAGACAGACATATCCAAATCACTGTAAAGAGTTAAGGCGACTGTCCGGGGAATTGGGGTCGCGGTCATCGTTAAAAGATGGGGTGTGGTTTCTCCGGTTAGTAACCGGGATCTTTGTTTAACGCCGAAACGATGCTGTTCATCAATAACTACAAGGCCCAGTTTAGTTAAGTCAAGTTTTCTAAATAAGAGAGCGTGGGTACCGACAAATATATCTCCGGTTACAGTTTTTGTTGACCCGGTTATTAGTCCGATTTTAATGCCGGTGTTGGCAAAAACTGTTTTTAAGGTTTGGAAATGCTGATTGGCTAAGATTTCCGTTGGGGCCATCAGACAGGATTGATAGCCGTTTAAATATGCCACATAGATGGCTAGAGCGGCAATTACAGTTTTACCTGATCCAACTTCTCCCTGCAATAACCGATTCATCGGCTTATCTTTAGCCAGATCGCCTAAAATTTCTTTTAAACAGCAGTTTTGGCCTGAAGTCAGCGGAAAAGGCAACGAGCTAATCAAATTCAAAATCTTTTCCTGATCAATTTTAAACTGATGGGATAACTTTTTCTCCTGCCATTGACTTTTTCTTTCCCGGGCCTCAAGTTGAAGTAAAAACAGTTCATCAAAACTTAAGCGTTTAGTGGCCGCATCAATTTGGGCTTGATTGTTAGGAAAGTGGATTTGTTGAATAGCCGAATTTAGGTCAAGCAATTTATGTTTATTTTTAATTTTTTCCGGCAGCCAGTCCTGAAGCCTGACTGTCTGGAGGAGATTATAAATCCGGCGGCGCAAGGCTTTGGAGGAGATTCCTCTAGTTTCCGGATAGATGGGTACTAAGCGGCCGGTGTGGATAAACGGGCCGTTGACTTCGTATTCATTACCGGCCAGACTGATATTTACTCCTGTTTTTAGTGTTTTTTCCAGATAAGGTTGGTTAAAATAAGTTATTTCCTGAATTCCCGCGTTAGTTTTAATCAGGATTTTTTGAACTGTTTTACCTGATCGGGTGAAAATATTTTTACTGCTGACGATTGTTCCTAATTGATAATCTTTTAAGTTTTCGTAGCGGAAAGGATAGTGGTGCAGTAAATCTTCGTCAGAGAAGATGTTCAGTTTTTCCAGGGCAGTTTTAGAAAGCATAAAACATAGGCAAAAGTGATCCGATCAACAGACTTAAGCTGGAAATGATAACCAGAATGGTAAAAAACTTTCTTTGTTTTTTGGTCAGCCTCATATTACTTGCACAAAAATCCTTTGTCCGACTTTAATTTTGTCGCCTATTTTTAACTTTAAATTGTTTTTTTTCATTTTTTCACCATTCACATCCACTGCTCCCTGCTGGATTAAGCGCTTGGCTTCACTGTTGCTGCCGACTAAACCGGCCACAGTCAGCATTAAGTTAGTTTTGGCTTTAACCGTCTGCTTATATTCCGGGGCTTTTTTCTGAAACGTCTGCTCGAAATGGGTTTGAGCGGCTTGGGCTTTGGTGAGACCATGATACTGTTTGGTAATTTCTAAGGCCAATTGTTTTTTTACTGTTAGCGGTTCACCTTGGGGCATAGTTTTATCGGTAAAAAATTCAAAGTAATGGGGCATCAATTCATCCCGGACAGCCATTAATTTTCCAAACATGTTTTCGGCAATATCGGTCAGCCAAATGCAGTTGCCGGAAGTTTTACTCATTGGCTGGCCGTCAGTACCCATAATCATTTTACCGGCCAAGACATATTTTTCTTTATGGTTAATTTTTTGCTGCAGTTCCCGGCCGATGAGCATATTAAAAGTCTGGTCAGTGCCGCCGAGCTCCAGATCTACATCCATAACGACAGAATCATAGCCCTGGAGAAGCGGGTACATAGTTTCGTGATAATAAACCGTGTCGCCGAGCTTTAACCGCCGTTGGAACATTTCCCGTTTAAACAGTTGGACAGCGGAAACTTTCGAGGCAATTTCAATGATGTCTTTCAGACTCATTTTTAACAGCCAGTCGCCGTTGTATTTAATTTTTACTTTATTAAAGTCAATAATCGGTTTGACCTGTTCTTTCCAAGTGGCAATGTTTTTATCTATTTCTGCTTGAGTAATTAGTTTCCTGCCGGCAGCCCGTTGTGACGGATCGCCGACTAAAACCGTGCCGGTGCCGAAAAGCAAGATGGCTTCGTGGCCAAGATCAGCAAACTGCTGGAGTTTGCGGAGCATGACGGTATGGCCTATGTGGAGTCGCGTTGCCGTCGGATCAATTCCCAGATATAGCCGAATTTTCTTGGTCTGCATCAGTTTTTTTAATCCCTCGCGGCTGGGCAAAATCTGCTCCACTCCCCTGGTCAAAACTTTGTCGATGGTCATAGATTGATTATAGAACGATTAAGTAATTAAGCCAACCGAATTGACAGGGTCAATAAACTCAACGGGTAAGGTTCTGAAAGTTTTTTGTAAATTCCGATGAATAATTTTTAAAGGTTCATTTTCTGTGGCTACAGATGTGGCTTCAAATAAAGTTATGCCTAAATCTTCAGCAATGCGAATTGACTCTTGGTTTAATAAACCAGCAATAAAGCCGTCTGGTTTAACTTGCAATAAAAATTCCGGTTTGCAACCGTCGCCCGAGGCAACAGCAATTTTTCTAAAAGATTTTCTTTTAAAACCAGCGACCCTTATAGTTTTAGGTTTAAGATTTTTTATTCGCTGAACAATGGATTCAAAAGAGAAATGCTGTTGGTCAGCCAGAAATAAACCATTTTTTAACAAATACTGATTCAGCCGAACATTAATTGGTTTAGCTTGAAGGTTTAATAATTGACACAAACAATCCATTATGCCGCCAGAAGCAAAATCCATCGGCAGATGAACTTTGAATAATACCAACTTATGTTTTTGGCACATTTGGTTAATTTCTTTAAAGTAATTTATTTTATTATTTATTATCTCCGGGACATTGTGAACAATTAAAACATCTACTTCTTTCTTTATTGCCTCTAGGACTGTTTTTTTGGAATAACCCAAAGTTAAGCCAATTTTTTGGATTCCGGTTTTTTTTACTTCAGGGTTAATTTGGCCATTAAATTCAAAAGGGGCTAAATCAAAAGGAAAGAGTTTTTTAATGATTTTTCCAAACGGAGAAATCCTCATATTTGGTCTGGTTAATTATTAATGAATTGACGCATTCAAATACACCAGAGGATTGCAATCTTTCTAAAGATAGGGTTTCGATCGTTTCTGGTTGGCTTTTGAGAATATGTCTAGAGTGAGTTAAATGGTTTTTTTGTGCTTCGACCAATTCTCTTATTTCTGGGTGATCGTCGGTATTTTTCCAGATTTTGTAAAGTTGAGAAATATCTTCTTTTCGAAATAAAGCCAAAGCATGAAGAAAAAGTCCTGATATTTCCGGGAGACGATGGTCACCGATTGGTTTCGATGGATTCTCCCAGGTAATATCAGTTACTCCGCCTTTTTCGTTTATTTGTGGATCAAGGACTGTTAATATCAAGGAACCAACATTTATTCCTAAAGCTTTAGCCGCGGTGATATGTCCATGAATGCTTTCAAATTGACGAAAATCCAAAATCGTTGTCACTTCTTGCTGTTCGGCTAAAGCAACAAGAACTGCATCAGTGGCATAACCGACCGTTTCCCAAGCAGAGAATAAATTAGGGAAGGGGTACTTAATTTCGGCCAATCTTTTGGTTAAATGTCTGGCAGTTAAATAGCCGAGTTTGGTTTTTGGATCAGCCAATAAATGATCCGGTAAAACGAAGACTTGACTGCCCCACCTTTCACCAAATAGTTCTTGAGCAATACCTATTGTTTGCCTATATTGAAAGTCTCTTTTTAATCCGGCTCCAGCATAAGCCATCAAGGGGACGGCAATATAAGCTGTTTCCAGGAGGTTATTTTCAAGCAAATCCTGAATTACTAATAAAGGAAGCAATGATTGAAAAGTGAATCTTTCAGGTAAACATAATCCAGTAACACCTATTTTTGAAAATGGCAAAGTGAAGCCATGTGTTAAATTATCAACTTTATTAGTTAGTTTGGGTCTAGCTGGATGATCAAGTCTGAAAATATTAATTCCCTCTTCCCCAAGAAGTTTCTTTGTGGTTAAAAAACCTTGAGTTCTTGCATCTTCCGCAACTAATTTCGTTTCCTCAAAACTAAGACTCGTTTCCGTTCTTAAATGACTTAAAACAGCACTTCTTTGTATTGTTGTAGCTATTTCTATTGGTGACAAATTTCTTGTTTCGATAGACATATAAGAAATTATTTAGGGAGATTGGGGAGTGCTATTGATGCAGACATTCCCACGATTCCTCCCCAACAAGCTAGAAGAGAAATATCAGTTAAAGGATCTTGGCCAAAACCAAAAGCGTTGAATCCGTGTTTTTCTAAAATAATTGCTGACCCGGCAATAAAGCTAATTAAGCTGGGGATGGCCAGTTTAAAATTAACTAAAGAATCCTTTTCAGGATTTGGATTGTTTTCTTTCATAGAATTATTTTTCTGCCAAGGGACCGAGGATTAACTCGACTGACCGGTGCATTTGGCGCGCGGGCGGAAAATTAATAATTTAATTAATTAAATTGGTCCCGGCGTGACCAGTCCCCCCGACGTTACATCGGGGGCCTTGGCAGATGTTAAATTTTCAATAAAAAACCCTTGAACATTCCGAAAAAATCGGAACATTCAAGGGCCTTCAAGGATGAAGACGGTACCACCTTGATTCAATTAATCCATATAAAAACCCGCAAAACTGCGGGTCAACCAATGAATTAATTCTTCATGTTGACGTGCTCGGTTTCGTTGTGACACACGCTAGTTCTGTAACGGGAACCCCCGTCGCTGATTTTGTCAGCGCTGCTGTAGGAGTGTAAAAATTCTCCTTTTAACGCTTTATTAAATTTTCAAAGATAACGGATTATACCACAAAAATTAAAAATCCGCAAGGGGTTTTAGCTGGAGATGGGTTTCGACACGGGATACCCGTCGATTTAATGACAAGTTTTCCCGATCAAAGGAATCAATAATTATATCGACGTTCTTGCGGATTTTTTTAACGTCTTTTTTTAGCCCTGTAATGTTGGCTTCCAGGCTTTTAACGTTAGTTTTCAAGCTTTTAACATCGATTTTTAATCCGGTAACATCAATTTGAACGGGTTTGATACCATCATGAATAATTTTTTTTATTTTACCTAAATCATTATTAGTTAGCATAAACTCAAGTTATCACAGTAAGATTATTTTTTCAACCAGGAAACGCCAAGATAAGTAAACGGCGTTTCGATATAAAGTTAAAACTTCCGGGAGTATAAAAAGCTGACCAATGAAGTTGGATAAGTTGTTTCTTAGCCAAAGATTTTTTGTTCCCAGCTGAAAAATTTTACTGCCTAAAAGTTCGGCGCTGACAATGGCGGCAATATAAGTGGCCAATAACAGGTCTAATTTTTGGATTTGAGTCATAAAGTTAAAATGAAGTATATTATATCTATGGCTAATTGGCAAAGGGTTTGGCGCAGACGAACTAAGGCGGATATTGTTAAGCTGTTGGCGGTGGCGGCTTTTTTTGGCTTACTAACCATGTCTTTATTGGGAGTGGTTTTGTTTGCCTGGTATTCCCGGGATTTGCCCAGACCGGATAAGGTGGTCAGACGGGAAGGGTTCAGTACGAAGATTTTAGACCGCAACGGCGAGCTGTTATACGATGTGTTTGCCGATCAGCGGCGGACGCCGGTAACTCTGGATCAGATTCCGCTAACTTTAAGACAAGCAACGATTGCCATCGAAGATAAGAATTTTTACAGCCATCAGGGGTTTGACCCCCTGGGTTGGGTAAGATCAATGTTTAATACGGTATTCAGATTCCGGCGGTTGGCCGGGGGATCGACCCTGACGCAGCAGTTGGTGAAAAATACTTTATTGACTTCGCAAAGGGCAGTGAGCCGGAAGATTAAAGAGTTTGTTTTGTCAGTACAGATAGAAAAAAAGTATAGCAAGGACGAAATTTTACAGATGTATTTGAATGAATCGCCTTACGGCGGAACGGCTTGGGGAGTGGAAGCGGCCGCCGAGACATATTTTGGCAAGAAAGTGAGCGAGTTAAATTTAATCGAGTCAGCGATTTTGGCCGGGCTGCCCCAAGCGCCGAGTACCTACTCCCCTTTTGGAGTGAATGCGGCGGCTTATAAAGACAGAACGAAGGCGGTTTTGCGGCGGATGCGGGAGGATGATTATATTACTAAAGATGAAGAAAAGCAGGCGTTAGCCGAGTTGGAAACAGTAAAATTTGCCGCGGAAGGTTCGAGTTTTAAGGCGCCTCATTTTGTGATGTATATTAAACAACAATTGATCGATCGATATGGGGAAAGATTGGTTGAGCAGGGGGGGTTAAAAGTGACGACGTCCTTAGATTGGCAGTTGCAGGAAAAGGCTCAGGAAATTGTCAGCGAAGAGATTGCTAAGGTGGAAAGTATCGCGATTACTAACGGGGCGGCTTTGGTGATCGATCCGCAGACGGGGGAGATTTTGGCGATGGTGGGGTCGAAAAATTACTCGGCCGAAGATTATGACGGCAAGGTGAATGTGACTTTATCTTTAAGACAGCCGGGTTCAGCCATTAAACCGATAACTTATGTGACGGCATTTAAGAAAGGGTATACGGCGGCGACAATGGTGGCTGATGTTTTAACCGAGTTTCCGGGCGGAGTTAATTTTCCCGAGTATAAGCCGAAAAATTATGACGGCAAGGTCCGCGGGCCGGTGCAGTTGAGATATGCTTTGGGCAGTTCTTTAAATATTCCGGCAGTGAAACTGTTACAACTCGTGGGAGTGAAAGATATGTTAACAACGGCTTATCAAATGGGGTTTACCACTCTTGAACCAACTAACGCTAATGTTAATAGGTTTGGTTTATCGGTCACCTTGGGAGGCGGCGAGATTCGGCTGATTGATATGGTGGCCGCTTACAGTGCTTTTGCCAATTCCGGGCTGAAGGTGGAGCCGGTGAGCATTCTCAAGGTTGAAGATGCCCAAGGAAAAATTTTAGAAGAGTATAAAGCAGTGTCCAAGCAGAGAGTTTTATCAGAAGAAGAAGCGTGGTTAATCAGCAATATTTTGGCAGATAATAAAGCCCGGTTAATAACCTTTGGAGCCAACAGTTTATTAAATATTAGCAATCGTTCGGTAGCGGTGAAGACCGGGACCACGGATGACCAGAGGGATAACTGGGCGGTGGGCTGGACGCCCGGAGTGATGGTGGGGGTTTGGGTAGGCAATAATGATAATACACGGATGAAATCAGTGGCTTCCGGCGTTTCCGGCGCCTCGCCGATTTGGAGAAGAATCATTCTGGAGGCTTTAGCTAAACAACCGGTCCAAGACTGGGCCGTCCCCAAAGGGATTGTTAGTCAGGACGTTGATATAATTTCCGGATATGCGGTCCATGATGGTTGGCCTTCAAGAAGTGAGTATTTTATTAAAGGTACGGAACCGACAGGAATTGACCCGATCCATACCAAGCTAAAAGTCTGCAAAGGCCAGACGGATAGATTAGCCTCGGAGATGCTGGTAGCGAAGGGCGATTATGAGGAAAAGGAGTTTATCGTTTTAAAAGCGGATGATCCGGCCGGCGGCGGGAAAAACCGCTGGCAGGAAGGGATTGATGCCTGGATTAACAGCCAGGATGATGCCAGATACAAGTATCCGAAGGAATATTGCGGCCAGGCGAATGAAGTTTATGTGGAGATTACTGATCCGGGTGATAAAAGCCAGGTGGGAAATGAGTTTGATTTTAAGGCAAAGGTGACGGCGAACAAAGATATAAAAAAGGTCGAG
>Ga0210020_1002294_pt1 | contig 15555 bp, 21 predicted proteins | sample CryGeymeta201514_FD_183980 | JGI IMG/M metagenome (GOLD analysis project Ga0210020, IMG submission 183980) | Groundwater microbial communities from Crystal Geyser aquifers in Utah, USA - Crystal Geyser metaG 2015-14 (SPAdes) (version 2) | ecosystem: Environmental > Aquatic > Deep subsurface >... | reverse complement strand
TCCAAGACAATTCCATCGTCAGATTGGCACTTTAATCGCCGGATCGAGTATGCCGATTTTGGGAAACGTAATCTACATCACGGGCTTGAGTCCGGTTCCTGGCCTGGACCTGACGCCGGTTATGTTCACATTGACCGGTTTGACTCTCACGTTGGGCATTTTCAAATTCCGATTGTTTAGCCTCATCCCCGTTGCGCGCGATGCCCTGGTCGAGAGCATGAGCGACGGCGTGCTGGTCCTGGATGAGCAAAACCGCATTGTGGATATCAACCCGGCCGCGCGGCAGTTGATCGGCTCCGCAGCGGGATCTGCTATCGGCCAGCCCGTCGAGGTCATTCTGGCGCCCTGACCCAATTTGATATCCAAATATAGAAATACGCTGAAAGCCCAGACCGAGATCTGCCTCAGCCGGGAACCACCCAATCATGCTGAACTACGCATCTCCCCAATTTACAACCGGCGGGGAGGTTTCACCGGCAAGTTGATCACCATTCGAGATATAACCAAAAGCAAACTTGCCCAGCAGGCGCTGGCGCGCAACGCTCGAGAAATGGCAGCGTTATATGAAACCTCGCTAGAGATCAACACCCAGCCAGACCTATCTTCTCTTCTATACGCTCTCGTCCAGCGCGCGACCAGACTGCTCGATACGACCATGGGCGGCCTATATTTGGTGCGGACAGACGGCAAATCATTGGAACTAAAGATCAGTTACAACCTGGGCAAGGATTACACAGGAACGATCCTACAGTTTGGTGAAGGCTTGTCCGGGCGCGTCACCCAGAAAAACGAAGTAATCGTGGTGGAAGATTACAACAACTGGGAAAACCGGGCCGCAGCCTACAGCGATATTGCGTTCAAGCGCATACTGGGCGTACCGCTTAGATACAAAGGGAATGTTATCGGCGTTCTCAACATCACCGACGATCAAAAAACCGGCTCTTTCACACAGGAGGAAATCCGGCTCGTCAGCCTGTTTGCCGATCAAGCCGCCATCGCCATCGAGAACGCCCGCCTGTTGGAAGAGAAGAACCGGCACGTTGAGCAATTGGGGATCATCAACCGCATCAGCCTGGCGATCACCGCTGGCCTGGATATGGATCACGTGCTAAAGACCCTGCACGAACAATGCCAGCAGGTTGCGCCGAGCGACGTTTTTTACGTGGCATTGTATGACGAGGCCAGTTCGCTGATCAACATCCCCCTCTACTACGAAGATGGACAATACCAGATCGGACCGTCGCGCGACATCCAAGACCAGCCTGGCACCCTCGGCAACGTCATCCAGGCGCGCCGGACCCTTTACCTGCACAAACAGTTCGACCCAGACACCCACCCACCCCGAACCACAACCGGACTGAGAAGACCATGCCGGTCCTACGTCGGCATCCCACTCACCCTGCGGGATCGGGTGATTGGCGTCATGGCCGTCCAGAGCTACAAGCCGAATGCCTACACGGAAGAGGATATACGCACGTTAGAGACCATCGCATTGCAGGCTGCCATCGCGATCGAAAATGCCCGCCTTTATTCTGAAGAGCAACGCCTGGCGATCATTGACGAGCTGACCGGCATGTACAATTATCGCGGCTTACTGGCTTTGGGTGGTCGTGAAATTATCCGGGCGCGGCGTTTCAGCCGTAATCTCTCCGCCGTGTTCTTCGATATTGATGGCTTCAGGACCTTCAATAATCAATACAGCCACGCCACCGGCAACCTGGTGCTAAAGGCGGTGGCAGGACAGAGCCTGTCCAGTATGCGCTCTGTTGACCTGGTCAGCCGCTTCGGGGGCGATGAGTTCGTCATCCTGCTCCCAGAGACCACAATCGAAACCGCCAGGAAGGCCGCTGAAAGACTGCAAATGGAGATCGCATCCAGGCGGGTGAAAACGAAACATGGGGAATTATCCGTCACCATTTCCATCGGCGTGGCCCAACTGACCGACGATATCCCCGACCTGGGCACGCTTATTGATCGTGCGAATCAGGCCGAGCATAAGGCCAAGGAAAAAGGCGACGGCAAGCTTGTCGTTTTTGGGGAGAGGTGAAGGAACCCGTTTTCTCGGAGAAAACGGGTTCCTGGTAAGGGGCTAATTACCGAAGAAGAGTTCCCACCAGATCTGCCAGTTTTCGAGCCGAGGGGGTGGCTGCGTCGGAAAAGGGATAGGTGTCGGCGTGGGGGTTCCGGCCGGGACGAGCTGCACGGGGATTTCCTCAGTCCTCACCATGCCGTTATCACGCGCATATTCTTCAGCGGCCTTGTCCGAGGTCGCGTAAGCGATTTTCGTGACCAACGCGGTCTGGGTTTGTATGACCGCCGTCCCTTCGACGCGGACGGTTGCCACTTGAGTGGATAGACGATTCAACCCCTCCAGACGCTGGTTAAAATCCATCACCAGCACAACCAGGAGAAACAAGCCGATGAGGATGCCGATGTGTTTCGGTTTGACAGGCCAGCGGTTCATAGGCATATTTTACCCCTTCTCGACCGGATTTGCAGGCAGTCCGCAGTCCCTGCGAAGCAGGTCGGCAGGCGTCTCGCGCGACTGGACCAGGTAAGCGTGACCGTTATCCAGCCACAAAACAGCCGGGCGTCGCGCGCCATTGTAGTTGCTGGACATGCTGAGGTGATACGCGCCACTAACGGGGATGGCAATCAATTCACCCACCGCAACCTTCGGGAATGGCAACCCTGCGATGAGAACGTCGCCACTCTCGCAGTAGGGCCCGGCCATCCAGACCGTTTCTTCGGCGGATCTTTCCGGACCTTGGGCCGGCAGCGCCGAATAACGCGCCCCGTACAACGCTGGCCGGGGGTTGTCCGCCAGGCCGCCATCCAGCAGCAGCCAGGTACGCTGCGCCGTCCGCTTGAGCGCGCCGAGGCGATAGAGCGCCACTCCCGCCCGCGCCACCAGGCTGCGGCCAGGTTCGAGTTGCAGGCGCGGCAAAGGAAGTCCGCGCTCCCGGCAGCCAGTCTTCACCCCTTCCGCTATAACGCAGACGTAGTCCGTCACATCTGGCTGCGGCAGGTCATCCTCGTTATAGGCCACGCCCCAGCCGCCGCCGGGCGAGAGAACCCAACCCTCGCCGAGATCAAGCGCCTGGGCGAGATCGAGCGTCTTTTCGATAGCAATTCCCAGCGGCGATGGATCGCGGAATTGCGAGCCTTGATGAAAATGCAATCCTTTCAAGGGCAATTCGTGTTGGCGGCATATCCGAGCCGCTTCGATAATTTCATCCCTGCCCATGCCAAACTTGCTGTCTGCCTGACCGGTCTGGGTGTAGGCGTGGGTCTCGACTGCCAGCCCGGGCTGGAAGCGCAGCCACAGGTTGGGGAGAGAATGACTGGTCGCCAGGGCAACCAGCCGTTCCAGTTCAGTCAGGTTATCTATCACGATGATCCCGGCATGGCGAATGGCGGCCTCCAGATCAGCCGGGGATTTATTCACCCCATGCACCACGATATGTTCACGCGGCACTCCCGCCGCGACGGCGATGGCGATCTCGCCCAGGCCGGAGCAGTCCAGCCATAGATCCTGCTGCCGGCTCCACTGGGCGATGGCCAGACACAGAAAGGCTTTGCCGGCATAGGTGAGTCCGCTCTCGGCAGGATAATGGTAGCCATGTTTCGGGCTGCCATAATGCGCATTTAACGCGCGCCGGTACACGGTCACGGATGCATCGAGCGTGGCGCGGTCGTAGAGGTACAGCGGCGTGCCGTATTCGTCAGCAAGAGCAAAGAGGTCGCAGCCGGCGATGGTCAAGGCGTCGTTTTCGATGGTGGTTGTATCGGGGAAAAGTTCGAGGCGGTTCATGCGCTTGTTTTACCACAGAGTTCACACGTGTGCCTGCGGCTCAGTGCAGGCAGAGAACACAGAGAAATTCTCTGTGCCTCAAGAAAAAGACTCTGTGCTCTCTATGGTGAAAATAAAACCCGCGTTTCCGCGGGTTGCTGTGCCGAAGGAGGGACTTGAACCCTCACGGGCGTAATGCCCACTAAGCCCTGAACCTAGCGCGTCTGCCAGTTCCGCCACTTCGGCTTGCGGTTTGTATTTTATCCGAAAAGGCCGTTTTGTCAACCTCTCGCTTTTCTACTACCCTTGCATGCGCCACACTCTCGATTTCCCTACCGACCGGTCGGTTGTTTTTTGGAAATTTACGATATAATAGGAAAAATACCCCTCTCGGAGAATAACCATGGACTTTGCCCTGACCGAAGAACATCTCATGCTCGAGCGCATGGTGCGCGATTTCGCCCAGAAGGAAGTCGCGCCGGTTATCAAGGAGTACGACCGCAAGCAGGAACCGATTCCCTGGGTGCTCGAACGCATGGGTAAATTGGGCATCCTGGGCATCTGCTTCCCCGTCCGGTACGGCGGACAAGGCATGGATTACATCTCGCTTGGGCTGGCTTGCGAGGAACTGGAAGCGGTGGATACCACCCTGCGCGTGGTCATGTCGGTGCACGTTGGGTTGTGCGCAGGGACGCTGTTCCAGTGGGGTACCGAAGAACAGAAACAGAAATTCCTCGTCCCACTGGCGAAAGGCGAAAAGGTGGGCTGCGGAGCGTTTACGGAACCCGGCATGGGGTCGGACGTGGCTGCCATGCGCACCCATGCGGAGCGGGATGGCGATCACTACATCCTGAACGGCGAGAAGATGTGGATCTCGCTTGCCAGCCTGGCTGACTATGCCTTGGTCACGGTGCGCACGGGATCGAAAGCTGCCAAACCCTCGGCAGGACTCTCAACCTTTATTGTTGACCTCCACTCGTCCGGCGTCAAGACCGGCGACATCCACGGCAAGCTGGGCGTGCGCGCCGGCTCCACCGGCTGGATCAACTTCCAGGATGTGCGCGTGCCGGTCGCCAATCGCATCGGCGAGGAAGGCGAGGGCTTCAAGATCACCATGTCCGCCTTCGACCGCGGACGTTACACCGTCGGCTCGGGCGCGACGGGTATCATCCGCGCCGCGCTGGAGGCCAGCGTGAAATATGCCAAAGAGCGGACAACCTTCGGCAAGCCGATTGCCGAGTACCAACTCATCCAGGAAAAGATCGCCCGCATGTCGCAGGGTTACGAGATTGCCCGCCTGCTGTACCTGCGGGCTGGCTGGCTGCAAAACCGGGGGGAGCGCTGTACGCGTGAGATTTCGATGTGCAAGAAATTCGCCGCCGAGGCCTCGTTCAACGCGGCCAATGACGCCATCCAAATCCACGGGGCGTACGGTTTCAGCGACGAATATGATGTAGAACGCTACCTGCGTAACGCGCGCGGGGCGATCATTTACGAGGGCAGCTCGGAAATCCAGACGCTCATCCAGGCCGGGTATGCCCTCGGTCAGCGCGAGGATAGGCCACTGCGCTGTGAGTGGCCGTCGTATAATGTAGAGGATTGGCAGTCATGAGTTACAAGTTACAGGTTGAAGGTCAAGTGTTGAAAGTCCCTGCGTTATAAGTTGCCGGCATGATGTGGAGGATTGTCAAAGTTAATGGTTGGAAAGGTAAGAGGACGTTATGATCACTAATACACTCGAACAGCATATTGAGATCATGCCAGGCGTGGCAGGCGGACGCCCGCACATTGCCGGGCACCGCATAACCGTGCAGGATATCGTCATCTGGCACGAGTGGCTGGGACGCGCCGCAGACGAAATCGCCACCGAATACGACCTGAGCATCTCGGATATATACGCCGCTCTTGCCTACTATTACGACCATCGTGATGAAAGCGACACGTCCATTCGGGAAAGCGAAACGTTCATAGAAATGCTGCGACAGAAAACCCCTTCCAAGGTCGGCAAGAAGATCCATGGCGATTAAGTTTTACACCGATGAGCACGTCTCACCAGCAGTCGTCAATGGGCTGCGACGCCGAGGAATCGAGGTGCTCACGGCCAAAGAAGCCGGAATGCTCACAGCCCCGGACAAAAAGCATCTGGAATTCGCCGCGGCGCAAGGCATGGTCATTTTCACCCAAGACGACGACTTTTTGCGCCTGCACGCCTCAGGTATCTCACACAGCGGAATCGTTTACGCACATCAGAGAACGCCCATTGGCCAAATCATCCAGGGGCTGACTCTGATTTACCAAGTTTTAACTCCCGAAGAGTTGCATAATCATGTCGAATTCTTGTAGATCCCTGCGCTGCGAGATGCCGGCGTATAATGCGGAGGAGTGGCAGTCATGAGTTACAGGTCGTATGTTGCAGGTTAAAAGTCGAAAGTCGAACAGTGCAACCCTCACCAAAACCATTCGACCTTCGACCTTAGACCTTCAACCTTAAACCGTAAAAAAGGAGGTTCCCTTGAAAATCGTCGTGTGTGTCAAACAAGTGCCCGACTCGGCGGCTAAAGTCGTCGTCGAGAACGGCAAGGTCTCATGGGGAGATGCACCCCTGGTCATCAACCCGTGGGACGAGTATGCGGTGGAAGCCGCGCTTCGACAAAAAGAAGCGCTGGGCGGCAGTGTCACTGCCATCACCATCGGCGGCGAGGGCAGCAAAGACGCCCTCAAGCACGCCCTGGCCATGGGCGCCGACGACGCAATCCTGATCTCCGACCCAGCCCTGGTCAACATGGATACCCAGGCCACCGCCCAGGTATTGGCGGCCGCCATCCAGAAAATCGGCGGCGTGGACATGGCCTTCTTTGGCCGCCAGGCCATTGACGGCGACGCCGGCCTGGTCCCGGCGCAGACCGCCCGTCTGCTGGGTTGGCCAGCGCTGACCCTTTCCTCAGTCATCAAAGTGGATGGCGGATCAGTCAAAGTCGAACGCGGCATCGAGGAAGGGCGGCAGATCGTCACGGCCAAACTGCCGGCCGTCTTCAGCCTGACAAAAGACTTCGGCGAGCCGCGCTACCCCTCGTTCATGGGCATCCGCAAGGCCTCCCGCGCCGCGATCCCAACCTGGTCGCTGGCTGAACTCGGCATCCCCGCGCCGGTCTCGGTCATCGCCTGGCCGGAGATCATGAATCCGCCCAGCCGGGAAGTCACCTGCGAGATCGTCGCTGGCGGCAGTCCGGCGGAAATCGCCGAAGCGCTGGCCGATAAAATTCTGGCGGAGAAAGTCCTATGAACACCTGGGTTTACGTTGACCACTTCAAAGGCACGGCTCTCCCCGCTTCGTGGGAGGCCATCGGCGTTGGCAAGACGCTCGGAACGGTCAAAGCGCTGGTTTTTGGTTCCGGCGTGGAAGCGCTGGCGAAAACCGCGTTCGAGTATGGCGCGGACGAAGTGCTGCTGGCGGACGATCCCGCCCTGGCCGACTACCGCGCTGAGGCCTTCGCCGCCACCCTGGGCAAACTCGCCGCGGACGGAGCTCCAGACCTGCTCCTGTTCCCGACGACGACGCGCGGCCGTGAGCTGGCCGGCATGACCGCCATTGACTTGAAAACCGGCGTGATGGTGGACGTGATAGCCTTAGAGGCCGCGGACGGCAAGATTACCGTCACGAGGCCAATCTACGCCGGGAAACTGCTGACCAAGGAAACCTGCTCGTCCAAGCCGCAGATCATCACCCTGCGCGGGCGCGCCTTCCCCAAACCGGCGCAGCAGGCTGGGAAATCCGGCACGCTGACGAAGGTCTCGGCAGCAGCAGGCGACTTCCTCACCAAAGTGGAAGGTTACACCACCGCCGAAGGCGGCGTCAGCCTGACGGATGCAGGCGTGATCGTCTCTGGCGGACGCGGCGTGAGCAACAACCCTGCCCTCACTCCTCCGGCCGGCCTGGACGAGAAACAGGCCGAAGTCTGGCGTGCCCAGCAGGGCTTCGCGCTGGTCAAAGACCTGGCCGCGGTGCTGGGTGCAGCCGTCGGCGCAAGCCGCGCGGCAGTAGATGCAGGCTACATTCCCTACCCCAACCAGGTCGGGCAGACCGGCAAGGTCGTCTCGCCGGATGTGTACATCGCCTGCGGCATTTCAGGGGCGATCCAGCACCTGGCCGGGATGCGCACCAGCAAGGTGATCGTTGCCATCAACAAGGATGCTGAGGCGCCCATCTTCAAACTGGCTCGCTACGGCGTGGTGGGAGACCTGTTCCAGATTTTGCCTGCGCTGAGCGCGGCGTTCAAGAAAAAGTTGGGAAAATAGGTACCAACAGGTGACAGTCACTTTGGAGAGTGACTGTCACCTGTTTTCCAACTTATCCCCGCCGCGAAATGGACACGGATGGGACCTCGCCAAGTTTTGGTTAAAACCAGTTAAAGTAGCCCGCGCCGGCAGGTTCCGCGAAGTCGAGTTGCTCGCAATGGAACGAATTATTGATGACAATCTGGAATTTCTAGTGAGCGCCTGGGAACAGGAGAAAAGCAAGCATGTTAACGGTTAAAGCCAAGATCCACTCACAAACGGATTACGAACCCATCCTTCCGCTGGCTATCCCTGATTTGAAGGAAGTCCGCGCCTTTGCCAACCATCTTCACTTGCTTGGCAAAACCTGGCAGGGTGAAATCTTCGGCTGGTCAGCAGAATATACGCCTGAGAGCGATCAAAAACCCTTTGATACAAAAATGACCTTTACACCTGCCGAGTTCATGATCGGCGAGAGCGGTATCTGGTTCTTCTCGCTGATGTGGGAGGTTGGCAAAGATAATGAACCCGTCGAGTTCTTGGACGACAGGGGGTTGGTGAAGTAAGAAGTAAATGGAAAACCCAACCACCTCCGCAGCCATCCCCAAACGCTGGGCGGCCCGCTTCTTCACCACCTGGAGCGGACAGGCCTTCTCGTTGGTCGGCGCGGGCGCAACGGCGATGATGCCCCTCAGCCTGCTGATCGCCGGCCTGGTATCCGACTCGCTGGGGGTGCGCGTCTGGTACGTGTTCGGCGGAGCGGTTTGTATCCTGGCGACCATTGCGGCGCTGCCGGAGGTCCCGGCCATCGTAAATATCGAGCAGAACCGCCTCCCCTCCGCCGAGAAGGCTGACGCCTGATCTGCGGGGTGTATCTGCTTTCCTATCGAATCAAATGAGCCGCCCTCACCCAGGCGGCTCATTATTCAGAGTTATCTCTGCATAAAAAGCCGGGGGCCATCAGGAACCCGGCTCCGGTCAAGCGATGCGGACTATTCCACAGGTACGACGTTAGCGGCCTGCAGTCCTTTCGGCCCCTGCTCGATGGAGAACTCCACTTTCTGGTTCTCTTCGAGGCGCTTGTAGCCATCCATTTGAACGACAGAGAAGTGGACGAATACGTCCTCGCCATCTTCACGGCCAATGAAGCCATAACCTTTGGTGGTGTTGAACCACTTGACGGTGCCGACAAAACGATCTTCCATCTTTCTTTCTCCTACACAAGATTTGACGCCTGGCTTAGAGCCAATACTTTTTAGTTAGTGGGTCGGGCTCCCATGCCCGGCGGCGTGGGAGCCGCCTCTGCGGCCTTATCTAAACAGTATTGGGCTTAGAGCCTGGCTTAACGGGCACAAGATTATCACGGTTGCATGGGCGTGTCAAGCGACTGTTCCAAAGTGAAACCTGCTACGAAGCGCCCAAGTACTTCTCAAACCAGCGCGCAAGTGGAACTCATCGGGAAATCTCACGAATTCCGTATCCACGCCCAACCGCTTGAGCGCCACGAAGACCTGCTCGCTCTGGTGGAGACAACCCAAAGATTGCTGTATCACTTTGGATAATAATAAATCGTACCGTCGGCGTATTGGCCGCCGAGAACCAAACCAGTAAAGATCGTATTCAATCTTATCAATCCTTTTTCACCGAAAGTCCCCTCAATTTGGCTCAAGAACTGTTCTCTGAAGATGACCAACGCGGCCCCCTGTTCACGGAAAGCCACTTGCGAGTTGTCGGACATATCGGAACCATAGGGTGTGGTTTGATTGATAAAGGCGGGATTCATATCCTCCATCAATTCGTAAGCAGGGCGATCCGCCCATAAAAGAATCGCTGCAGCATTGTTCGAGACCACCGGTACACCGGCCGGCAAGTCTCTCACGGCTTGTATTGTCTCCGAATTTCTCCAGGAATATGTGGTGTATCCTCGACCGTGGTGATAAGACTTGACGAACCAAAGCGAACCCGGATAATACCAATAAACACACACCGCTGCTATCAACCAAGGGATTATCTTCAGCCAATACTTGCCATTTCGGAACCAGGCGTTCTGCCAACACGCAAAAGCACCAAGCAAGCTCATCACAATCCCTGGATAGAGCGGTAGCAAGATACGGTCATCAATATCTGGTGCTGGCTTGGTAAACACGTAAGTTAGCGCAAGAACAACGACATAGGCCAGTGATGATAGCCCGAAAACACCAAAAATGTGGAAATCACTATTAATCCCCGCTTGAGACATGTTCTTGCAGACTCGGCGATCAGCCAACCATGCCACGCTGCTTACAATAATAATCGTCAGCATAATAAGGATGAAGCGGAGCCTGGAAGTCAAGCCGAGATTGCTTGTTACAAACGGGATCCATTTCCATATCGTTTCCAGAATAATGCCGCGGAAATCTCTAAACATCCCGGATAACATACCCAAATCAAATTGCATGCCTCTACCAGCAAGTGTTTGATCCACGCTGAAATAAACCCAAATAATCCACAGCATGATGGGTATGACTGAGATTACGCCAAATAGCGCCGATTTCTTCAACCGGTCCTTCCATGCCCCTGGCACGAACAAAAATGCGCTAACCACTGCTGCCAAGAAGATGGCAATCCCAATGTAACGTGTTAGCGGCAACAGGCCGGTGAGTATCGCGGAAAGAACAAGCCACAGGAGATTGTCATGTTTTAAGTATCCAACCAGGCAGAAACCGCTCCATAGGAGCAAGAAAATGAACAAAGGCTCTGACATGGAGGAGCTGAACATGGTTACCATGACTGGAAATATCCCCATCAATACACTGGCAGGGATCGCTAGAGTTGGCGACGAGCCTAAACGGACGAAGATCAATCCCGCGCCAAAAATGGTTGCGGCGAAGAAAACGACACTCAACCAACGCGCTGCATCTACGAGGTCAACGCGAAAGATGCCAATCCCGGCCAGCACGAGCGGATAGAATGGCGGATAATGAGTCAGAACATAGAATCTACCCGAAGGATAGTAATATCCCAACCCGATCCCCTTCAATAAATTTCGTGCAGCAACAATATACGCCACTGGATCGCTATACCCCCAGGGGCCATTTGCAGTACTATAGGTAACCGCCGCTCCTCCAAGGATGCTTAGTAAGCCAATTATAATAAGTGAAATACGGTCAAAGGAAATCTTGTCAATACTTTTTCTCATAAGTTGGTAGATCTCCGACCTCCTGTCAGCTAGAGCCGTGCAGGCTTATGACAATCACTTACGTTGTGGCGTCAGCTCCCCGACGTACTCCTCACCGCCCATCTGCACGTACATTCTTTTGACTGTCTCCTCCAGCAGATCCTTCAGGCGATGCCGTTCTACACCGTGAGCGTTCAAGGGATTGTAAGCGATGGGCTTCCCCACCATGACTTTATCGGATTCGTGCACGGCCACCGGATAGAACAATAAACGCTGTCCTGTGGACTCGAAATACATCTCTCCCAGCCTGAACACGGTCTTTTGGAAGGGATGCATCCGGACCTTCGTGTCCGATCCAACGAGTGAGTATTCAGGAAACACAAGCAGGCATTTCCCCTCCAGGAGCAGGGATAGGCTCGCCTTCAACGTATCATACAGCCGTTCCTGTCCGCCCTGAAAGGCGGGAATGCACCCCAAGGATTTCAGCATGGGCACCGTGATCTTCGAAAGGGCTTTCGAAAGGATCCGGCTGAATGGGGGTTTGAACTTCAAGTCCGGCTCGACGAAGTCGAGCCTCAGGTACTCTGGGGCCAACTCTTTATCCATCATATCCCCTACAGCCCAAGGATGCAATTGGAGCGGGATCGAACATACGACGGCGATTGGGCCGGTCGGTCCGAGGTGATTGGCGATGAACACCGCCGGGCCTTCCTTCGGCAGATTTTCCTCGCCGATGAGTTCGCCGCTCCACAAAAAGAGATCGAGCGCGCCGGTCAGGAATTGATAAAGGATGTATTTCATGAGGCTACCCTCCGCACAAACCCCATTTTACATCATAATATTCATGCGTGGCCGGTACTGCAGCGCCTCTGCCAGATGCACAGACTGAATGTTTTCACTCCCTGCCAAATCCGCGATCGTGCGCGCCAGCTTGAGCACGCGGTGATAACCACGCGCCGATAACTGTAATTGGCTCATGGCGGCCTTGATCAAACTCTCCCCTGTTTCGTCCAGTTTACAGATTTTGCGGATCTCCCCCACGCGCATGTCCGCGTTACAGACGATGTCCGAACCGCTGAAGCGTTCACGCTGGCGCTGGCGAGCCGCTTCCACCCGCTTGCGGATATCGCCGGACGATTCGCCCAGCCGCTCGCTGCTCAGTTTCTCGTACTCGACGCGTGGCACTTCGATGTGGATGTCAATCCGATCCAGCAGCGGGCCGGAGATGCGTTTCTGGTACTTGGTCACCACCATCGAAGAACAGGTGCAAGGCTTGACCGGATCGCCGTAATAACCGCACGGACAGGGATACACACAATCGGACATATTTTTCGTGTTCAGTAACGAACAATATGGTGATTTTGAAGGCTTATCTCAATGCTCTTACTTACTTGAGTTTAGAGTTCGTTGAACCTTAACAAAAGTGGAATTTGCTGGTAAAAGTTTTACATGATCAAAAACAATATCAGCAAATTCCGAGATGCAGTATACCAAAAAGTGCGCTATCGCCCGGATGCGATTCTGGATTTGATAGACGCCCTGACGGTTGCCGGTTATGTCAATTCGCCGGTAGCCATCAGCGAGTTGCCGTTGTTTCGTCGCAAGTTCAGTAGTGTGTGCGATGTGTTGCTGGAAGGCGAGTTCGAAGTTGAGCAGTTGTGTGAGTTGTTGGTTGCCTGCCAGCCCGCCGAGAGCGAAACGATTGCCGGTTACGAAGTGTATGCCATAGATGCCACGCCGAATGAGTGCATGGCAGCCGAGTCGCTGCCGGACCGGGGCGCATTGAAAACCCAACAAAACGAGCCATTTCGGTATGGGCATAAGTATTAGTGGCTGGTACGGCTGGTACAATCAGGCACATCCTGGGTAGCGCCGATGGATGTGCGGCGGATCAGCACCCAGAGTACGGATACGAAATTGGCCGCGGAACAAGTGAAGGCTTTGGCAAGACGGAATCCGCGCCCCAAAGTGATTACCGCAGACAGTCGCCACCGAAACAGGCACTTTTTGGATATTTTTGCTCACTTGGAGAACACCTATGCGCTGGTGCGGCTGCAAAACAATCAGAAATTGAGCGAAGCGCCGGTGCCCAAGCCCAAAGGCAGCCGAGGTGCGACGCGCAATCGCCAGGCGCCAGTCGAGAGGGACGAGCAAGGCAAAGACAAACAACGGGAGCAGAAGCGGGGCAAGGGTGATTTTCACCCAAATGGGTTTGGAAACTTTGCTGGTATAAGCCCGAGTGCCTCTCGCGCCAATCTGCTTACCAGGGACGCCCAACCAATGAGCTACAATTACGTGCGATCCTTCATGCAAAGGCAACACAACCTTTGCCTGGGGTAAAGAGAATACCCACAGGATCGCAAGCGTGGCAACACTCAGAACATCCTTGTGCGCAATGTATCCGAGGAGAACGATGACAATGACAGAAAACAGCAAAACCCCAAAAACAGCCTCAAGCGCAAACACATCACGACGTTTTCGTATATCGAGCGACGCTGTCGGTGTGGCTGTATACATAGGGCTGCCCATATTTGTTCTGTTCCTTCTCGATAGGATGACCATCATTTCGCTGTCCGAACCAATTCCGCTAACCATTGCCTTGACACTCTTTGGCGTGATGGCAGCTTATACGTCTCAAACTGTGTGCGACGGGAGTCTGATTCCGTTTCGGATAATGATGGTGCTTGCCCTGACTAGCGGGTATAGCGCAAAAGTGTTGGTAGAAAAAAGAGAGTTCGGGTACACTGGGAAAAAACCACTGAAAAGAGAGGCGTTATGACGCTCACTTTGTCTCGCACCCGCCGCGAAGCGGCATTTTTAGAAAAAGCCAAGAAAGCGTACACCCGGCTTGAAGACTGGTATGACGCAAACCCGAATGCCAGTTTTGGAGAGATTGAAGAAGAAGCACGCAAACACCGCCGGAAATTGATGGGGGTTGGGCTGGAGATTCTCGTCAATGGGCGCGACGTTGGTTTTCAGATGGAAGCGCCAAAATGCCAAAAATGCGGGCAAGATATGGAGTTTGTAGACTATCGCCCGTGGAGTCTGCATGGCTTGGAGGGCGACAGCACCTTGGAGCGCGCTTATTACGTTTGCCCGGATTGTAAAGGGGAAACGATTTTTCCCCCTGGATAAGAAGTTGCGACTGCGGGCTGACCATTGGAGCGAAGGAGCGGCGCGCGTCGCAACACGGCAAGGTTTACAAACGAAGTCGTTTGACAAGGCGGCGGAAGCATACAGCGATGCGACTGGCGGAAGCATGTCAGGCGATAGTCTGCGGCGCGTGACCGAAGGGTTTGGACAAGCGGTTGAAGAGAAGCGCGTCACTGAAGCCGAGAAGGTGTATGACATTGAGTTGCCGCAACCAGCACAACAAGTAGTGACTGTCACTGCGCCGATTGCGGGTCAAGCCAACATTTCCACCGATGGCGGCATGGTTTTATTACGCGCCGAAGGCTGGAAAGAGTTCAAAATGAGCGTAATTTCAGAAGTCAAGGTGAAAACAGGGAAGCCCAGTCGTCAGGAAGCCGCCCCCGACCCACGCGTCACCCTTGTGCGCCATAGTTACCAAGTCGGGCTATGGAATGCGGATCAAATGGGGCAGCATCAATATTTGGAAGGAACGCGGCGACAGGTGGAGGATTGTTTGCGGCTGGGTTCGGCTAATGACGGCGCAGTCTGGATTGACCGTATCACCACCACGAATTACCCGCAAGCCGTTCAATCCATTGATTGGGCTCATTCTAAAGAACGTTTGGGAAACGTCTCCAAAGCCGCCTTTGGCGAAGGGACGCGGCAAGCGCAACAATGGGCTGAAAAGCAAACCGACCTCTTATGGCATGGACGCGTTGAAGACGTTGTGACCGCATTGTACGCTCTGGATTGGAATCAAATTACCTGCTTGGACGATATTCGAAACTCGCCTGCATATTTCGAAACCCGCAAATCAAAAATGGATTATGCTCGTTTCCGACAAGAAGGTTATCCAATTGGCAGCGGAACCGTGGAAAGCGGCGTCAACACGGTTGCCCATCATCGCATGAAACGACAAGGGCGCGGTTGGGAACGGCAACATGCCCAAGCCATGTTCGCCGCATTGAGCGAGCTACATAGCGGTCGTTTTCAAGCGGCTTGGCAAGCCAGCCTACCCACTTGACCTAATCCCACCAACACTTTTGCGCTATACCCCTTGCTCAAAGGAAGGATGATCAAAATCTGAAAGGCATTATAATAGGGCGAAAATCTGGCAAGGAAGAGGTGAAATCATGAAAGTGTCATCAAAGCTTATCGCAGTGCTGGTTGTTGTGGTCCTATCGTTGATGGCCTGCCA
>Ga0210020_1002292_pt1 | contig 15558 bp, 30 predicted proteins | sample CryGeymeta201514_FD_183980 | JGI IMG/M metagenome (GOLD analysis project Ga0210020, IMG submission 183980) | Groundwater microbial communities from Crystal Geyser aquifers in Utah, USA - Crystal Geyser metaG 2015-14 (SPAdes) (version 2) | ecosystem: Environmental > Aquatic > Deep subsurface >... | reverse complement strand
TTGTGGTTTGCTCTTTGTAATCATATGGCGTTTTTATGAGGGTTTCAAGACTTTTTCTACAGGTTCAACGACCTAAATCAGTGGCGGCTGAAAGCCATCCGCTGGATTTGATTTGTTAGCCCGTATTCAGTAAATATCTAATTGTATTTTGATTGTCTCGCCGATCCTTAGCATCTCTTCTTCTGAAAACACGCCGGCACGTTTAAATAGTCGTAACTTGCTTACAGTAGTTAGCTGATCGGCCATCGCCTTACTTTTTTTGCCGTCAAATATAACAAGCGCCTCACTGGGATATAGACGATCTGCCTTGCTTGTTAGAGGAACAACCTGAACTCTATTGAGAAACTTATTTGACGCATCATTGCTAACGATAACAGCAGGGCGTTTTTTCCTAATTTCTCCACCAATTGAAGGATCAAAATTAACCCACCAAATCTCACCTCTTTTCATGGGCTATATCCTTAAAAGTTGTCTCTGCCCACTCCAAGGCTTCATCTTCCCGCTTTTTGTCTTTTGCCATTTGGGCGTAGGCCGATTCCAGATTTGGGTGTACGACATGTGGGCGTACCAGTTCCTCAACAAATTTACTAATTTTGCGCGGGCCAATGATCTTATAAAGACCTTCATAAATTTTCTCATCTACTGTTATAGTCAACTTCTTTTGCATTTAAATCCCCCATTCTTTATACGTATAGTATACGTATTTATTTCGGGTATGTCAATGCCTAAATAGGTAACCTAATTTGAATATTTTAGGCATTAGTAAAATAGTAAAATAGGGTCAGGTCTTTACTTTTACTATTTATCATTTACAATCCTGCTTATTTTACAATCCTGCTTATTGTTGTATAATACAACCCAAGATAATCTGCAACTTCTTTTTGGCTATAACTATATCTGTTAACCGCCTCTTTTATCTGTTTGTTCCTATCTTTTTTATTTAACAACTTTTCTTTGTTAAAAATTTCTTTAAGTGCAGGTCTATTTATGTACCTCTGACTTTTTGGTATCTCTTTTATATCTTCATAACCCTTTACATATCCAATTAGTTTTTTTACAAATTCATCACTCCCGAGGATGCTCTGACCCTTCACATCTTCCCATATCCCTTTCTCACCTATCTCTGCCTCTACAAATTCCTTGTATTTCTTCTCCGCTGTCTTTTTCTGTTTTGCAAACTGACCTGATATCCAGTCTGTTGTCAAACAAGGATGTGACTTATCTTTCCCCGCTGTTGCACGGTAACTGCTCCACTTCCAATCCTCAATACTTTTTGCGGCTTTTGCACGGACAGGGTTTAATACTACATACCGGCAAACCTCAAGTAAATGGCTTTCTTTCTGTATCAATATCGCCTTGTATCTACCCTGAAATATATGGCCTACGCGTTCATGTCTCTTATTGAATATCTGTGTATAAACCCCATTTAACTGTCTCATCCCTCTTGAAAGGTTGCCATCAGGTGTTTCTATGACAAGATGATAATGGTTATCCATAAGACAATAACCATAACATATCCAGTTATATCTCTTGTTTACCTTGTAAAGTATGTCGAGGAAGATATTGCGGTCTGCATCGTCTTTAAAGATGGTTTTTTTCTCATTGCCTCTTGAAGTAACATGATACAATGCCTCATCATACTCAATTCTTAACGGTCTCGCCATGAAATATATTATGCATACCTAAGACACAAAGAGCAAGATTAAAGACCTGACCCCTATTTTTTTCTTTCCCTAACCCTCCCCCCTTGAGGGGGAGGGGTGGGTGGGGGGTAACTTGATTTTATGCGTTTGTATTACTTAGGTTCATAGGGGCAAAGGCACAGAGGCACAAAGTTGTCTTGCCTATCTGTCTGTGCGTTGCACGCAGACAGGTTTGCTGCTTAACTTCCTGATTAAACTGCTAAGCATTCGTTCTATCTCTCGGCTTAATTCATATTCCGCGCGCGTCACCTTCAAAAACGTCAAAGACAGTATCTTCAAGTCAAAAAAAACGACCTGTGATTCACATTTTAGAATCCCATTGCCTTCCCAAGATTCTTTTGTACCTTTTGGAAGTCTTGCTGCAATAGAGTTCCTAACTTGTGAATTATCATGTTATCTTTTATTGTTCGTATAATTCCTGTAACCAAAGACGGGTAGATAAGTCCTACCTCTTTCCATTTATCTATCTTGGTATCACCGAATAGCACCCTTTTTATATTCCCTGTGATAGCCACAACGATTACCTCTTGTCGGCCCTTGTGATAATTATCACTACTTATTATTAAGGCAGGTCTTTTCTTAGATCCGGTTCCTTCGGAAAAGCCAAAATCAACGAGAACTATATCTCCCCGTTTATATTTTGTCGTATGCGGCATCCTTTTCGTTATCCCATAATTCCTTTAAGACAGGATCTTGATTTAGATTCATAGTTAAAGCTGATAATCCTCTCTCTTCAGCTTCCTGGCGTAAACGCTCCCGCACACTTTCAACGACATATTCCCGGATTGTTTCGCCATGAAGAGCCGCATAGGCCTTTATTCGTCTATGTTCTTCAGGAAGTACATCAATACTTAATCTTTCTCGTGTCATCTTTGCTTTTGCCATATTTATCACCTCTTAATGTAAATATACACTATTTCAGTAAATGTGTCAAGGCACAAATATACTGCCATACGATTTTTTTTGAGACGATTTTTTAATGCTGGACGCCTTCTTTTCTAATAACCTTTAGCACAGTCAAAAGGATAGTATAAAGGTCAAAGGCAAAAGAGCGGTGGTTAAGATAATATTCATCAAATTCAACCTTAACTGGAATGGGGAGTTCATCCCTGCCATTAATCTGCGCCCACCCGGTAAGGCCAGGAGTGAGGACATGGACACCTTTTTGCGTCCTTAATGCAATAAGATCATCCTGGTTAAACAAAGCAGGCCGCGGCCCCACAAAACTCATATCACCCTTTAATATGCAGATAAGTTGAGGCAACTCATCAAGACTCGATTTGCGCAGAAACTTCCCAATCGGTGTCAAGAATCGATCAGGATTTGTGAGAAGATGCGTAGCCACTGCCGGGGTATCGATCTTCATTGTACGGAACTTAGGCATCCTGAAAATAGTATTGTTCTTCCCCACTCTATCAGACCAATACAACACTGGCCCTCTGGATGTCAGCTTTACCATGAGCGCAACAAATAGTATCGGTACACTGAAAATAACAAGCAAAAATATAGACATTATAAAATCGAATAATCTTTTCATAATTATAAAAACCTGCCTCTCGCCCGTTCGCCTGCTCACTCAAGACGCTAAGACGCAAAGGTTTAAACCTTATATAAAGCTCTTTATTTATTACCCCTCTTAGCGCCTCTGCGGCTTTGCGTGAGCATGCTTTTTTTAAACCATCCCGCTGTTTCCTTAAGTCCTTCCTTCATTGTATACGGCGGTTTCCAATTAACTCACGACGGACATTTGAACCGTCTACGACAAAGGACTAATTGTATTTATTCTCACCTTCTTAACTTCTCACCCTCTGCTCTTACTCCAGCACCTTCTTTTTCCTTTCAGCGACTGGAGCCTCAAGCTGGGGTGTCTGGTTAAAGCCGTTAAACTTCAAAGATGCCCGTAATCTCTTGAGCAGCTCTGCCCTGGTTATACTGCCCTGTATCTCCCTTAAGTGTTTGCATAAATAATATGTAAATGCCCCATTGTATGAGCCGTGTATATATGCATCTGCTGATGTCTGATTATCCCTGCATCCTGAAAAAAGTACATGATTAATGGGATTACTATTTCCTTTAAGTATCCTTTTTACCTCTAAATCATCATCTACCCTGCAGGCTATGTCAATTGGCGGGGCGAGGAAACGGGGCTTGAATGACATCTCCGAAGGCAAGGTATTTATGGCAAATGCCTCCCTCGTGCCTGTCCCTGAATGGCATGAATCAAGCAAGACCTCAAGGTTTGCACCCTTCGGGATGCTGCTGAATATCTCCCTCAACTCATCATCCGTTATAAAAACACCGTCCCACTCCATATCATGGGGACAGATAATCTCATCCATATGGTCTTTAAGCTCATCTCCATCCCTGTCCCTTACCTGTGAGCCATGCCCTGAAAAATGAAACAAAAGCCTGTCTCCTGTCTTTGCCTTGTTCACAAGCCACTTGAGCCTTGTAATTATATTCTTCTTCGTTGCCCTCTCATCCACAAGCGCCCTTATCTCCTTAACCGCAAAGCCAAAAAACTTCAGAAGCACATCTCTTACATTCGTAACATCATTCACACAACCGCTCAAGTCAACCCCTGGAATCTTATACTTGTTAATCCCAACTAATAATGCCTTATTTGCCATAATAATCTCCTTGATTTGATGATATTTGTTTTCAAGATGTTCAGAAAATAGAACCGCCAGGCTGTCCCATTTTCAACTAACGAGAAAAACCTTCATTTATGAGATGTTAGTTTCTTCAGAACACCATAGATATGACTCATTACACCTTCTAATGTTACTTCTTTTGAAGAAAAAACACCATCCATTTCATGCCTATGATGGGGGAATGTATCAATCTCCATCCAGTGCATAGCGTTGTCCCAACGGGTTATTAAATTGCCGTTTTTGTCCTGCCAGTGAAATGAGTATTTTCGCCCTGTTGGGAAGAAATAGTCTCTTACTATAAGTTGAGAGCCATCTATGAAAATAAGTTTAGCCTTAAAGCGGTAAGATGTCGGTTCGCTATCCCATGCAACTATCTCATGCCTTTTTATGATGGCTTTGTATTTTTCAAGTATGTCCTTCATTCATTATTTCAGTTCTTGTGCCTTTTTTTGCCAGTATCGCACATTTTCAACTGCAAATTCCCAATCCATTAAATCATCTTCCCATTCAAAATTTTCTTCATTCTTCATCTTTTTAATTTTCTGTTTGAATTCTCTAAGGGTACAGCCGTATTTTTTTTCGAAAAATATGTTTTCTGCCTCGCATTTTTGAATCTTGCCATAAACAAGGTTTAATGCATAATTTTTAAGGAGACCTGCTGGCGAGATCTCCATCTCACGATAAATATTCTTTAGTTTATCTGGAATTTCAAATCGTTCCCTTTTCTCTCTTATGTATGTAGTCATCTAAACCTCCTTATCCTTGCAATATTATAGCATAATGCTATACGCAGCAATTCACGGATGGACTAAAATGTATTTTATAGGTTTAACTAGTAATTTACGGTGAAATCGCAAAGGCTTGAGATTGCTTCACTTTGTTCGCAGGGCGCAAGCCATTTAAGCCGGCTTCCGGCAAGCTCATGCTCCGTGTTTCTCCTGAAACCCACGCCAAGGCTCTTACTGTAGCAAAAGCTTTAGGGAAAAGCCTGAACCAATGGGCTGCAGAGGTGCTTGACAAGGCTGCTCACATCCATTGACCTGCTCCTGGGTGGCAAGTTTGTTTCGGAATCGGTGGGATGATGTGTTTTAAAAAGCAGCCTGTTCATTTCCGTTACTGTATCTTCTCTCTTCTATCTGTGATAGATTTGAGTCAACGAACTTTATTCTTCCGTCTTGTATGCTGCGGGGGTGTTACCGGTGATGCCAAATTTTCCAACCCGCATACCAGGGTAAAAATGGGTCCATCGTCCTCTCTCTTTATCAAAACAGGGTAAAATCTTGATAAGGAAGGATTGAAAAGGGAATTGATGTGCCAGAGCGTCATGGGTCACAAGGCTGATTCTATGTCAAGATTCAAGACTTGACCCCAAGATCCGTCCCCGTTAGTCAGTCTTACTTTTCCCCACACGATTTCTGCCATACTCTATAGTATCATACTCTATGGTATGGATTGTGAAACATGTTATACAACCCTTTATCTTGTGCTTGCATTCAAAACCGTTATACCAACAATTTTATCATTATCTTTTCTAATCAAGATATCATCATCAGTTTCAATTGTTTTTGTAGCCCTTTGAGGTTTCTGAAAACTTATGTACAAGACATCTGCCTCCCTGTCATAATCTATCCACATATAATCAAGCGGAAGTTTTACAATATCAGATACAACAGCCATACAACCCTTAATAAAGGTTTCTGTCTTCAATTGCGTTGCCATATTATTTCTCCTTTCGGTTTCTTATCTAAAAAATAAGCGGTAATTACAAAACCATCCTTTTTAGAAACTTCTCTATAAACAGCTACCAGCCATCTGTCTTTCCCAAAATTCTTTGTTGCTTTTAATGTTCCTTTATTGCCTCTGATTACAAGATCTGGATTCTCAATCGTTTCAAGAACATCATAGTAATAACTTGCCATATCATCATGGTTTTCAGTTATATGATACCATCTCTCATAACTTAAACGAACAGATACGTCATTCTTTGAATATGCGATATCCATAGGTTAAATTTCCTTCGTTCAACTACAATAACAACCTCCACTAACCTCCTCATGCCCCTCTGTCCAATCCCTGAAATCAGGATAGTGTTGTTTAAAAACATTAGTCAGTCTTACTTTTCCCCACACGATTTCTGCCATACTCTATGGTATGGATTGTGAAACATGAAATCAATAATTAAGTATGGTGTCCCCTGAATTCGCCGCTTAATAGCTATCTTGGATTTTTATATAAATCATCATGGTCCAACACACGTAAAAGAAAAATAGTATCCGACCAATCAGGATTTCCAGCAGGCAATAACTTACAAGGATCGAAAGAAAGCCTATACCTTCTGTCAATCCTAACAGACCATGCTGTTGGATCGTTGACAATCCTTTCAAGGTGTAGACCGGGATGCAGGGGATTAGTCTCCAGTTGGTTTAATGTTTTTGCGATATTTTTCCTTAAAACAACATTAGAACGAACCTTTTCAATATCTTCAAGAAACTTCTTGCTCGGAATTAGTTTGGGCATTTTTCATATCCTTGACAATCCAGTCAGGCAATTTCCCCCTTCCACTCTTGCGGGCCTCTCGTAGTTTTGCAAGCCCTCCTTTACTAAGCTGGATATTCGGATAAATCGAAACAGGATGAAGTACAATGGTTCCTCCTTTCTCGATTGTCAGATTTAAGTATGAACCGCTTTCCAGTCCAAGCTCTTTTCTGAGCGCTGTTGGCAAGTTAATGCTTCCACGCTTATCTACCGTAATAAGCATATCATTCTCCTTTACTATCAAAACTAAAAGTATTTATGGAATTTGGGGTCAAACCTACATTGTACATTTAACCGTTCTCCACCACTTCATCCCATATCCTCACCCTCTCCTCCATCGGAACCCATATCTCCTCCAGCCTGCGGCTATCGGCAGCAGCAAGCAAGCGCATCCAATTAAAGCTAAAGAGGATAAATGTCAAGAAAAATACGGGAAGTGTCCCGTACTATTGCGAACTCCAATGTCCGATGTCAAGGGCTGACCCTTTTCGGCATGACTTTTAGCTATCTCATAGCCCCATCTATTAAACTCTTCATCGCCTTCTAATTGCATCACTACTACTGCATTATTGGGTATACTATCAGCAAATTCAGGATGTTCTCGGATATATCTGTTGAACTCCTTTATTAACTCGGTATTTTTTCTTTCCATAATATTCATGGAAGGTCTCCTTCTAAATAACGGATAACCTCCTTCCAGTTCCCTTCATACTTAACCTCTAATTGAACCGTAAATTTTACTATCTTACCTCTTATTGTCTTACGATCGTGCCTCTTCCTGGCATCTTCACTATAGGGAATTATATACTCTTTTTCTGCCACAGTAAACCCAGTAACCGAATAAACTTAACAAGCCCGATGGACTCAATAAACCATGTGAACCCGATGAACCTTACAAACTCAGCAAACTTCTCACACCTGGATAATTTCAAGGATGATCATGAACCACGCGTAAGCTTGCCAGCCTGCCCTCTTATATTCTCCAGGAGATTTTGATAGCTTAGCCCTTACGGGATTCAAATGGATATATCTGCTCAATTCAAGAAGTAATTCTCCTTATCTACAATAATGGACTTGTACCTTCCCTGAAATAGATGTCCATTTCTTCCATATTTCCTGTTAATGGATACCGTATAAGACGTGTTTCAATCCGTGTAATCTGTGTAATCTGTGGATGCTAGCCCTTAAATTTCCCCTTGATGTTACATGTTAAAAGGCCCCTTCATACTCTATCCTCGCTGGCCTTGTCACAATAACTCCATAATACTTTATCCTTTAATTGTCAATTGTCCAGATGTGACCCCTTTGATACCTTGACACCCTCCCACCGTCCTTAAAAAGCAAATCTTTTCATCGAGATCATGACATCAGAGGCATCAAGATTCCCTTTTATCCCGGCATCCAAAAAAATATTCATTGCCTCAATTTGACTCACATTCAGTAATCTGGCTGCCTCTCTCAGTGTAACCTTCCCCTGCTTATAAAGATTCCCGACATAGGCTTCAAAACCGATCCTCATAAGTTTTCTCATTGCAGTAGATTCTTCTATTTTTTCCTCTTTTTCTACGAGTTCTACAGCAGATATCATATCTTTCGGTATTCTAAGAGATTTCGTTTTCATTGTATCCTCCAGTTTTCTAACACCAATTTAACAGCGTTATACTCATCCTCACTGATAAACGGTGATAATGAATCCAGTTTTTTATGCGCCTCTTTCATTGTCAATTTACCCTTTTTCAGCAAAATAGCGATAAACACGGATGGAGTTATATAAGGAATATCAAAGAGTCGCAGCCTTTTTATAAACCGTTTATCATCGCTGCAAACAGCATCAAATTTCCCCTGGTGAAAAATTGCAAAAACAGCATCCTCTCCTTTTTGAGCAGAAGACTCCATCTTATTTATAGTCAGCAAACCTGTCTCAATATTTCTCTTTATGATCGCGGCATCCGGATGTTCCTTAGCGTTATCCACAACTTCTTCTTTCACAATCTGAGGGATAATAACTGAGAAATTTCCGCAAACGAGCTCCTTAAGCATAGACTTGGTTAGCTTGATAAGACAATCTGTATCCATTAACACTTTCATGTATTACATTGTAATAATAAGGTTACAAATTGTCAAGCAGATCTTTTCATCTCCTTAACCTCTTATCCTGGCGGCTTCTCATCAATTAGTCTCTCAGTCTCTTAGTTTCTTATCCTCTTAGTCTCTTAGCCTCTCAGACTCTTAGACCCCTCGACTCCCGGACAGTAAATATTGGGAGTGTTCCTAATTTTCCTGCTCAGTTAAAATTTAATTAACATAAAAACCAGGCAAAAGCACAACTTATCAGTGTTTGTCAAAGACTAACCAATGTTTTAACCGCCTCCAAAAATTCTTTAGCCATATTGACCATTTCTTCAGCCCCAATTTTAGACCAATCGTTATAATAATCAGCATCTTCTCTTAATCTTTTCCCTCTCTGTAGCCCTTCAATAAAAGAAATGGATAATTTCCCTGTTTCTACATAAAGAGATTTCAAAGCAATAATCAAACAATAATGACTTTTTTCGCGATAATTCTTATCGTATAAAAGTGCTCTTGCTGAATGAAACATTGAGTAGTATGCTTGAATGGTAGCCCATTTAAATTTTTCTCTCTCCAGAGATTCTCTTGCTTCACTAAAATCTTTCGCAGCAGTATCTAACTCCTTTTCGACAAGTGATTTTCCCTGAGCAAACCTTCTTATTTTATTTTTCTTTAAACAATCTTCAAATTCAGGATTCACTTTCTCGCTCCCACAACACAATCCCTCGACTAACTTGTTCATAAAAAGTTGGATCTGTTTGTTTCATTTCTGTATATTTTAATTCGGTCCGAATAATCACCTGAATTTTTCGTTTGGACTTAAAATTCCTTACGCTCTGCTCAATCTCTTCCTTATTATGACTTACGGTAAATAAATCTATATCGCTGTTTACCATATCTTCGCCCCGGGAGGAACTACCAAAAAGAATCACCTTGGAAGATAGTTTTTTTAAAGATTCTACAAGGGGTTGAATTTGAATTATTGCCTTGATTACTTTAAGTTGTTTTATAATCTGATTTTTATAATTTAAAGAGTAAAGGTTTTGCTTACCTTTTTTATTTCTAAACAAAAATTTTGCTCGCAGAAGTTCTCTTAATGCATAATTAGTTCCTGATTTGCTAATCTTAACCGTTTTTTGAATCTCTTTCTCCACAAATTCTTTCTCGGGATGGTCTAATAAAAAATTTAAAACCTTCTGCGGATTTGTAGCTACCAGAATATTTTGATTTCTTTTCATAATTTTGTTCTATTGTCCAATATTTTGAACTATTGTCCATTATATTGGATGAATACCACCTTGTCAAGATGAATTAAATTCATTTTTCAAAATTTCATCTATTAAAATTTTGACTATTCTCTCCGCTGCCTTGCCATCACCGTAAGGATTAACAGTACCTGATATCTTTTCATACAGCAATGGATTGTCGAGTAATTCCAGTGTTTCATCGACAATTCTATTTCTATCTGTGCCCACAAGTTTTACAATCCCCGTTTCTATTCCCTCAGGCCTTTCTGCCTCAAGTTTTGTCCTTCCATAGTCATTGAAGGGTCTTAGTTTACCCGATTCATCCACTTCTTTTTCTGTAAATCCATAAACAGCCACAGAGCTTGTAAATATTATCCTTTTGACATTATTTAATTCTGCGGCCTCGACGATGTTTCTTGCACCCTGAACATTTACATCATAATAAAGGGTTACAGGCGTCACATCATCTCTGTGCTCTACTGCAAGGTTAAAGACGACATCAACTTCCTTCAATGCTTCCTTCAGTGCATCCTTGTCACGCACATCTGCAATGGTAGAAAGCTCACTAAAATCAACACTCAGGTTCTTATCGAGATTCCTCACATAATATTAATCAGTCCATAATTGTATGGACACTGGAAACCAAATCCCTCCTCCCTCCCTTTGCAAAAGGGAGGAATTCCCCTCTTTGGCAAAGAGGGATTAGGGGAGATTTTCAGAAGATGTCTTCTCAATTATGGACTCATTAGTAACTCAGCATTGACTTTCTCCTGTATCTTGCATCCTGCATCTTGCTTGTAATATTCTCGGCATTGCTAAATCCTTCAGCAAAAAAGTAGCCTGCCCTCCCCTTTCTTTTATTTGCCAGCCGTGCAATGTCAAGATTCAAGACCTGACCCCCAACCGTTTCGTCAAAACAGCACTATTGGTTATAAGTGGTTCTTTTATCTCTCTAAGCGTTTTTTTACAAAGCTCATGATGCTGATCATCTTTGTCAAAAAGGGCAACAAATGGTCCGGTGTCCACAATTATCATGACCTGCCCCGTATCTTCTGCAATACCTCCTTACGATGATCAACGGACAGTAAACCATGACCGCTTCCTGGCACTTCACCTTCCAACTTCATATAAAAATCGTAGAAAGATGTTTTACCTTCCATATTAAGCTCTGAAAGAAATTTTTGAAGAGATTTTTTTATCACTTCTGTTTTGCTGATACGTAACAAATGAGCAGTTCGATTGACCCTTTCCTCAAGTTCTTTTTCTAATCGCAAACTTATTGGCATAACGTAACCTCCTTACCCTGTGATACAAATTGTATCACATATTACCGTGGAATTACAAATCATTCATCTAAAATATAACCGTCCCCTTTTTACTCTTCAGATGCTGGAATCTTTACCCCTGCCTTTTTTAAAATACCTGTTGGTGCAATAACCTTATTAACCTCCTCATGCCCCTCTGTCCAATCCCTGAAATCAGGATAGTCAGGAAGCCATCACATACCCAATCTTCCTTTTGCAGCCAACATTATTTCTTCTCCTTATATCCTATTTTCTTATTCTCAATCTTATCCTTATAGCAACTCAGCATCTCACCATCTCTATTTTTTATCACCCATCCATCTGACACCTTTGTTCCCCTTTAAAGTGCCATTCCATTTGTTACAAAGGATATAAACATAAAATTTCTTCATTCAACATCTCTGGATTCCTGCCGGAGTTTATCCCGTACTTGTTACGGGGCAGGAATGACGAAACTAACGAAACTAATGTATCAGTTTTTCATCAAAGAAATAATTGGTCAGTTTAACATATGCAATAATGATTTTTACAAATAGCGCATAAATGTTATTTCCGTAACCCCCACACCAAAAAAATTTGACATTGTCGTTCATATTCTGATAAAGTGCAACTATGATCCATGAAGATAGAAGGAAAGAACTTGGCAAGATGCTCATGGATATTGCAAAGTATCTTGCTACAGTTGGTTTCATCGGGAGCTTGTTAACGGATAAGCTCAGCGTTGCGGCTGGTATCAGTATATTTGCAGCAGTTATTGCACTCGTTGTTATATCATTTTACACAATACCCCCCAAGAAAGGAGACAGATAATCATGACAGCATTTTATATTATACTTGCAGGTGTGCTGCTTGTCGCACTATTTGCGTTAATTGTCTCTTATAGAGAAGACCATCCAAGAAAATCATCATGAGGAGTCATGGTTCGCGGTTCCCATGAGCCATCAGTTATAAGCTATCAACTTATTATCTTCTAACATGTTAAAAGGCCCCTTCATACTCTATCCTCGCTGGCCTTGTCACAATAACTCCATAATACTTTATCCTTTAATTGTCAATTGTCCAGATGTGACCCCTTTGATACCTTTTTAACCCCTTTACCTTCACATAGACAACAACCTGACCCGGTTCTCTCTGTCTATCAGCTAATTCCCTACTCCATCTATTATATTCCTCGTCCCCCTCAACTTGTAAAACAATCTGGGCATTTCGTGGAATTTTCGCAGCAAATTCAGGATGCTCTACAACATAACGATCAAACTCTGTAACCAGTATGCTATGTTTTTTCTCTAAAACATCTATCATCTATTTACCCTCCAGAAAAGCCTTTTGATAAGCTTTCCAATTTTCTTTTATGTCCTCGTCCGCCAATGTTAATGCTTCGTTAAGTTTTAAATTGAGCTCCTTTTTAACCTTTCTTCCATCAAGATAGTATCTATCTATGTGGGCAAAGCCATGGGCAGAATCATAACGAATTACCTCTCGCCACTGGTCATTAACATATACTTCCAATTGAACAGTAAAGCCAGTAACTTTCCCTCTATCAGTTTCATGGCGGTGCCTTTTACGAGCATTCTTTCCTAACGGGATTACATATTCGGTGACGGTCAATTACCCTTACCCTTTCAATCTGCCCATTTTTCTATCCAAATTATACCATACAGGAGAAGTTCTACCGCAGTAAATCTAAGGTTGTCCCCCACTTTGTAAGCGGCTTAATTTGTCAAATGTGGAGACCTGACCCTGATTCTTTTATCCAAGTGTTTTGTGTATTTCAATTGCTGCACCAATTATCTTTTCTGTTATTTGATTAATTTCCATACTCAGCGCCTCTGCGTCTCTGCGGTTAGCTGAACTTTTACTATGTTGTTTAAAAACATTAGTCAGTCTTACTTTTCCCCACACGATTTCTGCCATACTCTATGGTATGGCTTGTGAAACATGAAATCAATAATTAAGTATGGTGTCCCCTGAATTCCCGAAATTACTCAAGAAGTTACAAGCTCTCTTACATGCGTAATGTCCCTGTTGCTTACAGCACGCACATGTGATGCCGGCAGCGTAACAACAGCAACTGTTTCCCCATCAAGTGTCATAAATTCTACCTCAAATGCTTCGCCATATCGGTATACATGAACAACAGTCCCTACATCACCAGCATGAAGTCCCTCATCGGGAATATCTTTAAGCAAAACAATCCGATCATGTTCTTTTATCATTATTCTTTCCTCCTAACAGGATATGCCGTTATTAATCTTGGCTTGGTACATCCTTCCTCCACTATCCAGACCGTCCTTATATTGGGATTACTGCCATTTGGTGTTTCAATTGGCCCCTCAATACAATAACGAACGCCATACTCTGATTTCACTGTTTTAACCACAGGATAAATTATTCCATGTTTACGTAAAGATTCAGCCAATACGTCCCATTGTTTTACTGTAAAACCAGACTTGATAAAGAAGACTGCTTTTGCTCTTCCATCAGGATGTGATTCGGATAACAGATATTTAATAATTTTCTCATGGCCTACTTGAGCTTTGTCCGCATTTGGCAGAAAATTTATATTCATTTCCAGAATCTGATATCCCTCGCCACTTTATCCAGCGTCAAAAATATTATAACTCAAGAGTGTCAGTCTTCATAGTGCGGAATTTAGGCATTTTAAAAATTGTATTGTTAAGGCCAACCCTGTCAGGCCAATATAAAACATGCCCCTGGAGGTCAGCTTCACCAGCACTTTATATAATCCAATGATTTGCAATGCAAAGGCATAGCTCTTCTCTTTTATCAAACTCTGCTTCATGCTTTAATTTCCCTTCTTTCACTCAAAACTTATAACTCAAAACTCAAAACTGTTTTCACCAATCCGTGTAATCTGCGTAATCTGTGGATGCTATCCCTTAAATTTCCCCTTGATGTTACATGTTAAAAGGCCCCTTCATACTCTATCCTCGCTGGCCTTGTCACAATAACTCCATAATACTTTATCCTTTAATTGTCAATTGTCCAGATGTGACCCCTTTGATACCTTTATTAGGCTAAGTTAAGCAACAACCTTTTCCTTCACGATACTAAAGTCAATAAATTCGAGTGGGTCTTTTGTCGTTCTTTTTCCTGCATCGAGTATCTCAATTGAGATAATTCTACCGTCTTTTGCATAATCAACAATAACCCCATCGAATTCGACTGATTCAGCTATGGTCTCTTCTGAAACAAACTCAATATTTAACAGGTCATGTGCTGGGTCATATTCTATTCTCATCTTCTCCTCCCTTCCAATATCGTTCTATCTGTGAGGTTAAATATGCTGTTACAACTTCATACATATCCTCTCTTTCTTCATAAATTACCCTGAGAAGATATTCTTTGCCTTCAACTATATATCTTCTCTGTGCAACTTTTCGACCACCATATCCAGAAACGATCTGTCCAGGTGAATATACTGTTTCCTCTATCCAATTTTGTGGGATACCTCTTTTCCCTGACTTTTTCTGAGCAAGTGGAATAATATTAATCTTCTTCATCTTCTATAATCTACCAGATGGTTACGATTTTCACAATATTAACCATAGTCTGCTGGGTTATAGGCTTGTTAACCTGCCATTTCTTGAGTCCTTGTTGTACAAAGGGAGAGATAATAAATCGAAATCACTTAGCCTTGATTATTCATAAGATTGCATCTGTCAGCACCCATATAATTTATGAATTAAGTGGGTTAGGAAATTGAAGAAAAAAATATAGAAAGTGTCCCAAATGAGAAAAATATTCTCATAGGAAAGTCTTAAGGGTCTTGTCATGGAGAAATTATCACAAAAATATCAAAATGTCGAATGTTGAGACCTGACCCCTTTTACCTACTGTTTCATATTTGCAGAATTAATATTACACTATCGTATAAGACGTGTTTCAATCCGTGTAATCTGCGTAATCTGTGGATGCTAGCCCTTAAATTTCCCCTTGATGTTACATGTTAAAAGGCCCCTTCATACTCTATCCTCGCTGGCCTTGTCACAATAACTCCATAATACTTTATCCTTTAATTGTC
>Ga0210020_1002288_pt1 | contig 15573 bp, 10 predicted proteins | sample CryGeymeta201514_FD_183980 | JGI IMG/M metagenome (GOLD analysis project Ga0210020, IMG submission 183980) | Groundwater microbial communities from Crystal Geyser aquifers in Utah, USA - Crystal Geyser metaG 2015-14 (SPAdes) (version 2) | ecosystem: Environmental > Aquatic > Deep subsurface >... | reverse complement strand
AAAGTTAGAGATATGAAATACGAATACATAAAGAAAGTAATCGGCAGCAACCTATTGAATTTTTAATATGAGGGATTTAAAGTTAATAGAATACAATCAGGTAATTGACGAAATAAAAAACAATGAAAGTCATTTATTGCTAGCAAATGGATTTAATAAAGGTTTAGGTGTAGATTTAGGCTATAAATCTATTTTTAACAAGATGAAAGAAAATTCAAATGAATATGAGAACTTAAAAATTCCAATTGGCAATTATGATATTGAAGCACTTATCGGGAGATTAAAGGACCAAATAGTGGCTAATAGTCCAGATAAACTTTTCATTGAAAACTTCATTAACAATAAAATTAAATCGGATTTTATGAAAGCCGCCTATGCTTTGGCTAAAGATGGTATAAAGCATCTTTACAAAAAAGAAAATGAAGAAATTGGACTACTGTTTTCGAATTTTACGAATTTTTTTACGTTGAATTATGACCCATTTTTGTATTTGCTTTTAATGAAATATAAAAAAGTTGATGAAACAAGAGCTTTAACATTTCAAAACACTTTGAAATTTAAAATCGATGATACAAATATTAAAGGCGATAATGCTTACCAACAAATTAAAACGATTTACCATTCATATTCAAAAGAATTGGTGGATGAAAAAGGAGATAAAATAATTGATAAACCTTTATCTGTATTGAGTAAAACTGATTTTGAAAAACAATTAAAAGAAATCTGTAAAAAAAAGAATATCAGACTCAGAAAAGAATATTTAGACTTATTGTATGAAGAGTTAAAAGAAAATGAAACCAAATTAATTTTAAATGATGGATTTTCTTCGGGGCAATTATTTGAGATTAAGCCTCAAATTAGTAAATATATCCAAAATGTTTTCTTCTTGCACGGGGCTTTTCACATCTATAAAGAAAACAACAGCATTTACAAAATAACTAAAACACAAGACAAAGCACTTTATGAAAAGTTAGAAGAAATTGTAGATTCAAAGAATCAAGATATTGTTTGCGTGCTTTCTGACAAGAATAAACTTGATGAAATAAATGAAAATACATATTTGAAAAACGGAGTAGATAAATTGTTAAACCTAAAAGGTGCAATCGTCATTATTGGTAGTTCATTAGATAAAAACGACAAACATATATTTGAAAATATTGACAAAAGTGAAATTAGTAAGGTTTACTATTCTTCTTCTAAATCAGGAATGAACACTCATTATGAAAAATTACAAGCATTGTTCCCTTCTAAAGATATAATCCTTTTTGACAGAGATACAATTACTTATAGTTTAAATCACCTTTAAAACAATTATGAACAGCGAAATCCTCATATATCAAAACCCAGACGGCAACATCAAAATAGATGTTCGCTTGCAGGAAGAAACCGTTTGGCTTACCCAATCACAAATGGGGCAATTGTTTGGTAAGGACAAACGCACCATCAGTGAGCATATCAGCAATATTTTCAATGAGGGTGAATTGGAGAAAAGTTCAACTGTCCGGAAATTCCGGACAGTTCAAACCGAAGGCAATCGGGAGGTTGAACGGGAGCTTGACCACTACAATTTAGATATTATTATATCAGTAGGCTATCGGGTAAAGTCGGTTCAAGGTACACAATTCCGTATTTGGGCAACGCAGCGATTAAAAGAATATATAATTAAAGGCTTTACGCTCAATGATGACCGCTTTAAGTCGGGCAGCTCAATGAACTATTTCAACGAACTGCAAAACCGCATTAGGGAAATACGCCTTTCGGAGAAATTCTTTTACCAAAAAATCAAAGATATTTACGCCACCAGTATAGATTATGACCCGAAAGACGAAAAAACCATTGAGTTTTTCAAAATCGTGCAAAACAAGCTGCTTTGGGCAATCAGTGAGCAAACAGCAGCCGAATTGGTGTACAGGCGTGTAGATGCCAGTCTACCTTTGATGGGAATGCTGTCGTATGACAAAAAACAGCTTGCTTCCATCAAAAAAGCAGAAGTAAGCGTTGCCAAAAACTATTTAGAAGAAGACGAAATAAAACTTTTGGGTCTGTTGGTAGAGCAATATTTGGCATTTGCCGAAACAATGGCACAGCAACAAACGCCAATGTATATGAAAGATTGGATAGAGCGATTGGACAGCATTTTGCAATTAAACGGCAGAGAGTTATTGACCCACGCAGGGAAAATATCGCATAAAATGGCGATAGAAAAGTCAGGAGAAGAATATGAGAAATTCAAAAAACAGCAAAAAGCCATTGAGAAGGAAGCCAGTTTGAAAGAGTTGGAAGAGGACATTAAACGGCTGAAGCCGAATGATTAATTGTTAATGATAAATGGTTAATGGAATGAGAGAGAATGTTGTTAAGAATAAGAGTTTTGCCTTTGCGGTGAGAGTGGTTAGGCTTTATCAGTTTCTTTGTGAACAAAAGAAAGAATTTCTCCTCTCAAAACAATTGTTAAGAAGTGGTACAAGCGTTGGAGCAATGATTAGGGAAGCCGAACACGCTGAAACAAAAAACGACTTTAAACATAAAATGGGCATTGCCCAAAAGGAAATTAATGAGACAATTTATTGGCTTGAACTACTGAAAGAAACCGACTATCTGTCATCTGAACAATTTGAAAGCATTTACACAGATGCAGTTGAAATAATTAAGTTAATCACCGCAATTTTAAAATCAGCAAAAGCCAACATTAACACTTAATCATTGAACATTAACCATTATAAATGAAGTTTACAGAAGCGAAATTAGAGCAAGCATTTACAGAGCTTTTAGGAAACGAAGGCTATCCGCATTTTGTGGGCAGTAGTTTGGTGCGTTCAAGTGAAGATGAAGTACTGATTGAAGAAGACCTAAAAGCCTACTTGCTCACTCGCTATGAAAATGCCAACCTAACCGAAACCGAAGCACAATCCATTATTCTGCAACTCAAAACGCTTTCTTCGGCAGACCTTTATGAAAGCAACAAGAAAATAATGCAGTGGTTGGCAGATGGATTTATCCTAAAACGAGAAGACAGAAGCCAAAAAGACATTCATATTTCACTTATTGATTATGCAGGTTTAGACCGTCAACGTCAAAGTGAAAATTTAGACATCATTGCGGCAGAACCCGAAGAACAATATCCACCTGACACCAACATTTACAAATTCGTCAACCAGTTGGAAATTGTAGGAACGGAAAGACGAATCCCAGACGGCATTTTATACATCAATGGATTGCCTGTGGTGGTTTTTGAATTTAAGACGGCTATTCAGGAAAACACGACCATTCACAATGCTTATGTTCAACTGACCACTCGCTACAAGAGAGACATTCCCGAACTTTTCAAGTACAATGCATTTTGCATCATTAGTGATGGTGTGAACAACAAAGCAGGTTCATTTTTTGCCCCTTATGAGTTTTACTACGCTTGGCGAAGAATTGCAGGACTTTCCAAAGAGGTTGATGGCATAGACAGTATGTTCACTTTGGTTCAAGGAATGCTGCACAAGAACCGATTGCGAGATATTATTCAGAACTTCATTTACATTCCCGATTCGTCAAAGAAAGATGAAAAAATAGTTTGTCGCTATCCACAATATTACGCTGCTCGCAGTTTGTACGAAAACATCAAAAAAGCGGAAAAGCCAGAGGGAGACGGAAAAGGCGGAACTTACTTTGGAGCAACAGGTAGCGGAAAGAGTTTCACAATGCTTTATCTCACACGCCTTTTAATGAAAAGCAAGCATTTTGAAAGTCCGACCATTGTACTCATCACTGACAGAACTGACTTAGATGACCAACTTTCAGGGCAATTTACCAACGCCAAGCAATTCATTGGCGACAATGCTGTTGAAAGCGTTGAAAGCAGAGCCGATTTAAGGAGCAAAATGCAAGGAAGAAACAGTGGTGGCGTTTTTTTAACCACCATTCACAAGTTTACAGAAGACACTGAACTGCTCACGGAAAGAACCAACGTGATTTGTATTTCGGATGAAGCCCACAGAAGCCAAACCAATCTTGACCAAAAAGTAAAAGTGACTTCCGAAGGCGTTAAAAAAACGTACGGTTTTGCCAAATACCTACACGATTCTTTACCCAATGCAACATTTGTAGGCTTCACAGGAACGCCAATAGATGCAACTTTGGATGTGTTCGGAAAAGTAGTAGATGCCTACACAATGACCGAATCGGTAAGAGATGAAATCACGGTTCGGATTGTGTATGAAGGCAGAGCGGCCAAAGTTGCCTTGCACAACAGCGAATTAGAGAAAATAGAAAAATACTACGAAGAAGCAGCCGAAGCAGGAGCAAATGAATATCAAATAGAAGAAAGCAAAAAGGCAACGGCTACAATGAACGCCATTTTAGGCGACCCAGACCGTTTATTGAAATTAGCAGAAGACTTTGTTCAACATTACGAAAACAGAGTAAACGAAGGAGCGACCGTAAAAGGCAAAGCAATGTTTGTTTGCAGTAGCAGAGAAATTGGCTACGAGTTTTATAAAAATGTAATCGCTTTAAGACCTGAATGGGCGGAAATACGAATTGCGGAAGAAGGAGCTGTTTTAACAGACAAAGACAAAAGGGAAATCAAACCATTGGAACGTATCAAAATGATAATGACCAGAGGAAAAGACGACCCGAAAGAAATGTACGATTTGATTGGCACAAAGGAACACCGCAAAGAATTGGATAGACAGTTTAAAAATGAAAAATCCAATTTCAAAATTGCCATTGTGGTTGATATGTGGCTTACAGGTTTTGACGTACCTTTCTTGGATTCCATTTACATTGACAAGCCCATTCAGCAACACAATTTGATTCAAACCATTTCGAGAGTAAACCGAAAATTTGAAGGCAAAAACAAAGGCTTGGTTGTCGATTACATAGGCATCAAAAAGGCAATGAATATGGCGCTTGCCAAATACAACAAGGGCGAAAGAGAAAACTTTGAAGACATTCAAGAATCGCTCATTGTGGTTAGAAACCATTTAGACCTTTTAGCCAAGGTCTTCCACAAATTCGACAGTTCAAAATATTTTGGTGGTGCAGCTTTAGAACAGTTGAACACGTTAAATATGGCGGCAGAATACGTTCAGTTGACCAAAGAATTGGAAACCCGCTTTATGGGCTTGGTAAAACGTCTGAAAGCTGCTTATGATATTTGTGCTGGAAGCGAACATTTAACGCAGAAAGAAAGAGATTACACCCATTTCTATTTAGCGGTTCGGTCAATTGTTTTCAAGCTGACTAAAGGCAATGCGCCCGACACCGCACAAATGAACGCCAAAGTTAGGGAAATGATAAAAGACGCTTTAGAAAGTGATGGCGTTCAGGAAATCTTCAAACTAGGAGATGAAACCCAAAGCGAACAAGACCTTTTTGATGAAGACTATTTGGCAAATATTGATAAAATCAAGCTGCCACATACCAAAATCAAATTGCTTCAACAACTTTTAGCCAAAGCGATTGGAGAGATTAAGAAAGTCAATAAAGTTAAAGGAATTGACTTCTCTAAGAAAATGCAAGCCTTGGTAGAACGCTACAACGAGCGAAAAGAAGATGATGTTTTGCGAAGCGAAGTGTACGAAGAAATGGCAGAGCATTTGACCAACCTTATTTGGGAGGTGCAAAAGGAGTTTTCCGCAGGGGACGAATTGGGAATTGACTTTGAAGAAAAAGCCTTTTATGACATTTTGAAAGACTTGTGTATAAAGTATGACTTCAAATATCCAGAAGACAAACTAATTGTTTTAGCCCAGGCAGTGAAAGACTTGGTGGACTCACAAGCCAAATATCCTGATTGGAGTAAACGACAAGACATAAAATCCGCTTTAAAAGTAGGACTGATAATTCTTTTGGACGAACACGGTTATCCGCCAGTAGAAAGAGACGAAGTATATAAAGACATATTTGAACAAGCGGAGAATTTTAAGAAAAACAGAGTAATAACGAAATAATGCCACCGCTAAAAGCCATACACATTTGCAATTCGCACCAGCCAACGCTGCAACCAAAAATCGCAAAAGAGTATATCTTTGCCAACGCTGACAGAATTACTAACAAACGACTGAATATCAATATGAAAGAAGAACACCGAACGCACAACATCACCTATACGCAAGCAGGGGTTTCGTGCTTCGTAGGACAGGAAAGTGGTAAATTTAAAGTTCAGTTCTTCGTAGGAAGTTCAGTGGTGAAAATCCCTGCCTGCGTATAGCTGAGAAACGTTAGCGTTCATTGTAAAAAGACCGAAACAGACGACAGAATTACAAAGGAATTTTTGCTGCATAAAGGGAAAAGGAAGAAAGTCAACCGCACGGTCAAGCACATTTGGTTTTTGCCGACACGCAAAGCCAACACTAAAAAACCAAAAGAGCTTGCCCTTTCCCTCCGCACCCAAACAGAATGATGATTTAAATACTCATTTTGTGAGATATTAAATAATTATTCTTATTTTTGTGAAATATAAATAAAGTTCAATAATGAACCGAATAAAAGACGTTTTAGACCAGAAGGGAATTAAACAGAAATGGTTGGCTGAGCAATTGGGCAAGAGCTACAATATGGTGAACTCTTACGCCCAAAACAGACGACAACCAAGTCTAGAAGACCTATACAAGATTGCTGAAATCCTTGATATTGAAGTCAAAGAATTATTAATTGAAAGAAAAGTACACTAAAATATGGACGGAACAAGTCTTACACCAGAACAAGAAAAAATAAACGCATTGCGACAAGTATTACCCGAAGCATTTAGCGAAGGGAAAATAGATTGGGAAAAACTTAAAGCCACGCTTGGAGAAGACATAAACTTTTCTAATGAACGCTATGTGTTGAATTGGGCGGGCAAAAGTGAGGCTTTTAAAGTACTGCAAACTCCTACCACCAAAACCCTTGTTCCTGCAAAAGACGAAAGCGTAAACTTTGACGAAACCGAAAACATTTTTATTGAAGGCGAAAACTTGGAAGTGCTGAAAGTACTACAAAAAAGCTACTTCGGCAAAGTGAAAATGATTTACATAGACCCACCTTACAACACAGGCAATGACTCTTTTATTTATCCTGACAAATTTTCTGAAACCAAAGCAGAATATGAAAAACGTGTAGGCGACAAAGACGAAGAAGGCTATATGACCAAAGACGGTATGTTCAAAAAGAACAGCAAAGAAAACGGGCAATACCACAGTAATTGGCTTAATATGATGATGCCACGTTTGTACTTGGCTAAAAATCTATTGCGACAAGATGGAGTAATTTTCGTGTCTATTGACGATAATGAGGTTCATAATCTTCGCTTATTAATGAATGAAATTTTTGGAGAGGAGAACTTTCTGGGAGAAACGATTAAAGTAAGTAATTCAGCGAAAAATAATGTCAATCAAATATCTATAACTCACGAATATTGTTTAGTGTTTTCAAAGAATAAATTCTCAGTATCAAAAGAATGGTCGGTACCAAAAAATAATTATAAAGAATTTGAAAGTTATGCAAATAGATTATTGAAACAAGGTATGAAGTCAAGTGAAATTGAAAATGAAATGAAAGCATTGACAAAATACCCAAGATTTTACGAATTTGACCACTTTTATTACTGTGATGATAATGGTGTGTATCAAACTGATAATCCGGGCGGTGTAACAAGTGGTAATTTTGAGTCTGAAATTATTCATCCAATTACAAAAATTAAATGCAAAAAACCACAGGGAGGTTGGAGATATAAAGAGGATACAATACGCCAGTATGAAATTGAAAATAGATGGCATTTTGGCGAAGACGAAAATACAATACCAAGAATTAAAAGATATTTAAGAGAATGTTTGCATTCTAAACCAACTGGTGTGCACTTTTTTGATTCTCAATCTGATGCAAAAAAGCTAAAATCAGAAAATTTACCTTTTGATTTCCCTAAACCAGTTGAATATATAAAGTACTTATTGACAATGGAGGGAAGTAAGGATGGAATTATCTTAGACTTCTTCGCAGGTAGTGGCACTACAGCCCAAGCAGTAATGGAACTAAATAAGGAAGACAAAGCAATTAGAAAATACATTTGCGTACAATTACCAGAACTTACGGATGAAAAAAGCGAAGCTTACGAGGCAGGGTACAAAACCATAGCCGACATAAGCAAGGAAAGAATCCGCAGGGCAGGAAAGGAAATACAGGCTGAAAATGAATTAAAATTTAAAAATCACGAATTAGCAATCACAAAACTAAAAACCGAATTTCAAACAGAGGAAACCATTAATGAAATCAAAAATCAACAATCGTTAATCAACAATCTGAAATCTCACGATTTAGGTTTCAAAGTTTTAAAACTAGAAGATAGCAACTTCAAGCAATGGCAACAAATTGAGGGCAAAGATGCAAAAGCATTAGCTGAGCAAATGAAATTGTTTGTTGACCCTGTTTCTGAATCTGCTACCATTGAAAATATGGTGTATGAACTTTTGCTGAAAAGTGGCAAGGACTTGAACAGCCCTATTGAAAAGAAAAGCAGTTTTTATAAAATCAACGGCACTGAATTGATTTTGCTTTTAGAAAAAGCAACACAAGAAATTATTGATACTGTAATTGCTGAAAAACCTGTCAAAGTTATTGCCTTAGATAAACTTTTTAAAGGTAACGACCAGTTGAAAACGAATACCGTTCTGCAAATGAAAGATGCAGGGATTGAATTTAAAACGATATAAAACAAGCAAAAATGGAAAACGAAACCAAAAATATTTTTGAAAATGGAGCGACCTGGCTTCGGGGTGATTTCCATTTGCACACGAAAGCAGACAAAGAATTCTCATACACAGGTAATGAAAATGATTTTTGCCGTCTTTATGTAGAGAAACTTAAAGAGCAGAACATTAATGTTGGAGTTATTACCAATCATAATAAGTTTGACAAATCCGAGTTTGTAGCCCTTAGAAAAAAGGCCTTAAAAGAAGGTATTGGCTTATTTGCTGGAGTTGAACTTTCGGTAAATGATGGAGCAAATGGGATTCATTGCTTACTTGTTTTCGATTTTGAAAAATGGTGTGTTAATGGTGAAGATTTCATTAATCAATTTCTTACAGCCGCATTTGAAGGGATAGCGAATAGAGAAAATGAAAATACAAGGTGCAGATATAACTTTGAAACCGTATTACAGAAATTAAACGACCATGAAAACAATGGAAGAGATTCTTTTATCATTCTTGCTCATGTGGAACAGAACAGCGGTTTTTTTAACGAATTAGACGGAGGACGAATTCAACAGCTTATATCAAATGACCTGTTCAGGCATTTTGTATTAGGTTTTCAGAAAGTAAGAACTTACGATAAAGTAGCTACTTGGAAAAACTGGTTTAACGATAAATTACCTGCATTTATTGAAGGTTCAGACTGTAAATCATTGGAAGATATAGGAAGACCACATCAACAAAAAAATGAGGAAATAAGAACTTATATCAAAATTGGGGATTTCAATTTAGAAGCATTGAAATATGCCCTTACTGACTTTAATTATAGAATTTCACTGAATACAAAGCCTGAAATTAAAAACTCATACATCAAATCAATTTCCTTTGAAGGAGGCTTACTAGAAGGAACTAAAATTGATTTTTCCCCCGAGTTAAACAACCTTATCGGAATTAGGGGAAGCGGAAAATCGTCATTACTGGAAGTTTTACGCTATGTTCTTGGAATTTCTCTTCCATTTAACGCTGCTGACCCAGATTATAAGAATTCATTAGTGACACGCTCAATGGGTAGCGGAGGGAAAGCCATAGTTACTATAGTCAACAAACAAAATGAAGAATACAGAATAGAAAAACTATATGGACAAAAGGAGGATATTTACAAAAACAACTTGCTACAACCAGGAATTTCTATAGATGCTACAGGATTCCATTCCCCTATTTATTTTGGACAAAAAGACCTTTCAAATAAAGGAAAAGATTTTGAAGGAGATTTGATCCAACGCTTAATTGGAACAAGATTAAAAGCAGTTCAAGCTAAAATAGAGCAAAAGAAAAGAGAAGTTGAAAATATTATATCGGAATTAAAAAAGCTTCAAAATTTAAAAGAGTTAAAAAGAGATACAGAGGCCCAAATAAAAAACTCAAAACATCAGCTTAATTTTTTTAAGGAAAAAGGTGTTGAAAACAGATTAAAACAACAAACACTTTTTGATTCTGATATATCTAAACTTATACAAATAGAATCAACAGTCAGAAGTTATTTAAGTGAATTGGCATCCTTAATTTCTAATCATGATTATTTCTTTCAACAAGAAATTAGCGGTTCAGAAGTCAATAAAGAACTATTTGAACAAGCAAAGACAATTATTCAGGAATTAAAAATTGAGTTTGAAAAACTTAAAGCGATTCAAAAGAACTCTGTTCTCAGTCAGCAAAAATTGAAAGATGTAATATCAAAAATTAATGCCAAGAAAGAAGGCTTAAAGGAAGAGTTTGCAAAGATTAAACGAGAAATAAACACAGACACCATTAACCCCGATAATTTTCTGAACCTGAACAGGCAAATCGAAACAGCCTTATTGAAATTAAAGGAAATCGAAAAATCTGAAAAACGAAGAAGCGATTTGCAGACCAATTTATTGGAGCGACTTACTGAATTGGACAATCTTTGGCTAGAAGAATATAATGTTTTAAATAAGGAGGTTAAAAGGATTAATGAGGCTGAAAGTAAAATTTCAATTGAAGTTGAATATAAAGGCAGGAGAGATAAATTTATTGATAAAATGAAGCAGGTTTTCAGAGGTACAGGTATCCGAGAAACCGCTTATCAGGAGATTGAGGCAAACTACAAAGACTTCATTCAAATTTACAGAGACAATAGCAAATTGAATGATATATTGAATGAAAATCAGGTCGTAGATTTTAAGCGAAGGTTTATTGAAAATAGGGAGGAATTACTCACTTTTAAAGTAGAAAATAAAATTATTATTCAATACAATGGTAAATCATTAGATAAGCATTCTTTAGGGCAACGAGCATCTGCATTAATATTATTTTTGTTGGCTCAAAGAGAAAATGATGTATTGATTATTGACCAACCCGAAGATGATTTAGATAATCAAACCATCTATGATGAAGTAATAAAAGAATTAAAGAAAATTAAGGGTAATATGCAATTTATCTTTGCAACCCATAACGCCAATATCCCTGTGCTTGGTGATAGTGAAAAAGTAGTTTCGTGCAGCTATGACGAAAAGAAAATTACAGTACATTCTGGCACTATTGATAATCACCAAACACAACGATTTATTGTTGACATTATGGAAGGTGGAGACGAGGCATTTAATCGCAGGAAAAATATTTATAGTATTTGGAACATTGAAAAAATAAAAACAATATGAACGCAATTGAATTACTTGATATAATTAGCACTGGAGAAACAAGCAAGGTTCAGTTTAAAAGAGAAATTGACAGCAACGATTCTATTGCTGCCGAAATGATAGCTTTTTCAAATTCACGAGGAGGTAAAATATTTTTTGGGGTTGAAGATAAAACTGGTAAAATTACTGGGCTTAGTATAAAACAAATTCATGACTATAATCAATTGTTGGCTAATATTGCTAATGATATGGTAAAACCACAGGTTTTTATTTATACTGAGGTTGTTGGGGTTTCTTTTTCAGATGATGATGAAAAAAAAGTACTGATAGTTGAAATTTCAGAAGGTACTGCGAAGCCTTATAAGGATAAAAATGGAGCTATTTGGATAAAGCAAGGTTCAGATAAAAGGAGGTTGACGGATAATAACGAGCAGATACGTTTGTTTCAACAAAGTGGAATTTTATATTTGGATGAAATGATTATTCCACAAACAAATATAAATGATGTTGAAAACTCAAAAGTCGAAAAATATGTTAAAGCAGTTCAAAAGCGAGAAGCAGATGAAAGCATTACCATTACAGAAAACCTTTTAAATAATTTGAATATCATTAAAGAAAGCCATCTTACACTAGGGGGGCTATTATTTTTTGCAAACAATCCTCAAAAGTATCGACCTGCATTTTGTGTAAAGGCAATTTCATTTTTTGGAAATAGTATTGGAGGAACTGAATACCGTAGTAGTCAGGATATTGTTGGAACAATTCCTGAGATTTTTGAGGAAACAATGAGGTTTTTTACATCAAATTTACAACATGTTCAAGCTGGCCAAAATTTCAATTCTGTAGGTAAATTAGAAGTTTCACAAATTGCATTGGAAGAATTTGTACAAAATGCTTTGGTACATAGAGATTATTCTAAGAATTCGCCAATTAGGATTATGATTTTTGATAATAGAATTGAAATTGTGAGTCCAGGTTCCTTGCCTAATAGCCTAACAATAGAAAACATTAAAATGGGTAATGCTGTTGTACGTAATAATCTTTTAGTTTCTTATTGTTCAAAGCTAATGATTTATCGTGGTTTTGGTTCGGGTATTAATAGAGCATTGGAAGCACAACCAAATATTGAACTTATCAACGAAGTTGAAGGTGAACAATTCAAAGTTATAATTCCAAGACCAGAAAAAAAATGAAGTTAACTTTTGAATCGAATTTAGCTTATCAGCAAGAAGCCATAAAATCCATAACGGATTTGTTTGAAGGGCAACCTTTGGAAGATAGTTTACTTCAATCTGAATTGTCTGAATTAGATACCTATGCCAATATCTATAGCTATGGCAATCGTTTAGTAATTTCAGAAGAACAAATACTCATCAATCTACAAAGCATTCAAACCAACAACGAAATAAATGTTTCGGCTAAATTGGACGGTATGCACTTTTCTGTAGAAATGGAAACAGGCACAGGAAAAACCTATGTGTATCTGCGTTCCATTTATGAACTAAATAAAATGTATGGTTTTAAAAAGTTTGTAGTTGTTGTACCTTCGGTTGCCATTCGTGAAGGCGTTTTAAAGAATTTGGAAATTACTCACGAGCATTTTCAAACACTTTATGACAATGTACCCGTTAATTTTCAGGTGTATGACAGTACTAAAGTTTCCACTTTGAGAGGTTTTGCAACTACTAACAACATTGAAGTTTTGGTAATCAACATTGATTCATTTGCCAAAGACGAAAACATTATCAATAAACCCAATGATAAGCTGAACGGGCAAAAACCAGTTGAGTTTATTCAGGCTACCCACCCTATTGTAATTGTGGACGAGCCTCAAAATATGGAAACCGAAAAGCGTATTGCAGCTATTGAAAATCTGAAAGCATTGTGTACGCTTCGTTATTCTGCAACACACAGAAATCAATACAACCTTACATACAGTCTAAATCCTGTAAAGGCATATGATTTAGGATTGGTAAAACAAATTGAAGTAGATTCTATCATTGAAGAAAATGCTTACAATGATGCTTTTGTTTCGGTAGAATCCATTACCGCTACAAAAACCAAAGTAACAGCAAAAGTTTCTATAAACAGCAATGAAAACGGAGGTGTAAAAAAGAAAACCATTACTGTAAAAGTGGGTGACGATTTATACAAACTATCCAACGAAAGAGAAATCTATGCAGATGGCTATATTATTGAGGAAATTGATGCAGTAAACCAATGTATTTCCATTTCAAACGGAAACTTATTGTACAAAGGCGACAGCCAAGGCGGATTGACTGATGAAGTAATGAAGTTTCAAATTCGAAAAACCATAGAAGAGCATTTGAAGAAAGAAAAAAGCCTAAATAAATTAGGAATAAAAGTTTTGTCATTGTTCTTCATTGATAAAGTTGCGAATTACCGTAACTACGACTCAACAGGGAATGCCGTAAAAGGTAAATTTGCTGAATGGTTTGAAGAAATTTATCAGGAATACATTTCAAAACCAGCTTTTAAGGAATTAGATAAATTTCCAATTGGTGAAACACACAACGGTTATTTTTCACAAGACAGCAAAGGAAAAGTAAAAGACACTTCGGGCGAAACTAAAGCAGATGACGACACTTACAGCTTAATAATGAAAGACAAAGAAAAATTGTTGGGTTTAGACAATTCTTTGCGTTTCATTTTTTCACATTCTGCATTACGTGAAGGTTGGGACAACCCGAATGTATTTCAGATTTGCACCTTAAATGAAACTAAGTCAGATATAAAAAAACGTCAGGAAATCGGCAGAGGTTTGCGTTTGGCAGTTGACCAAACAGGAAAGCGAACTTATGACCAAAACATAAATCGCTTGACTGTTATTGCTAATGAAGCCTATGACGATTTTGCCAAAGCACTTCAAAAAGAAATCGAAGACGATTGCGGAGTTGCATTTACAGGAAGAATAAAAAACAAGCAAACGAGAACGGCTATAAAGTATCGAAAAGGGTTTGAAGCCGACCCAAAATTTTTGGAGATTTGGGAAAAACTGAAAAAGAAAACCACTTACAGAGTAGATTACAAAACGGACGAGTTAATTACTTTGGCTGCAAAAGCCATAAAAGATTTGCCTGAAATCAAATCACCTTCCATTCGTTCCACAAAGATTGGAATTACAATGACAGACGAAGGCGTAGGAACAAATTATGTTGGTGAAAAGGTAGAATCATATGGAGGTTACTCTTGGAAAATACCTGATGTTTTGGGCTACATTCAAAGCAAAACAGAATTGACTCGTTCTACGATTGAAGATATTTTAAGTAAATCAGGAAGAATTGAGGATATTATTATCAATCCTCAATTGTTTTTAGACTTGGCAACAACTGCTATGAAGCGGACTTTGTATGATTTAATGATTGACGGAATCAAGTATCAAAAAATTGGTGGTTCAGAATATGAAATGGCATTGTTTGAAGCACAGGAATTAGAAGTTTATCTGAACGACTTTTCGTTTAAAGTTTCCGACCCTTCTAAAACCATTTATGAAGAATTTGTGCCTTTAGATTCAGGAGTTGAAAGCAAGTTTGCAAAAGATTGTGAAACCAGCGACCAGATAAAATTCTATTTCAAATTACCAAATTGGTTTAAAATTCCAACACCAATAGGAAATTACAATCCAGATTGGGCATTGGTATTTGAAGATGACAAGAAAATTTATTTTGTCGCTGAAACCAAAGACACTGGCACACCACAAGTTGATTTATCAAAATTAAGTGGAGATGAACAAATGAAAATCAAATGCGGAAAAGCTCATTTCAACGAGTTTGATGACTTGGAATATAAAGTAGTAAACAAAGTAGGACAATTGATTGAATAGCCCTCGCTCCGTAGTCAAGCACATTGGCTGGTCGCTCAAAAAAGCCAACACACGACCAAAACCAGCCAAAGAGCTTGCCTACCCCAACGCACGGCAGACAGAAACGATGCAGCAAAAATGAAAAAAAATAACGAGATAAATGAACAACGAAACGCCAACAAAGTGTAAATGCCATAAGGGTTTCAGGGGTTTGCTAAGGTCAGAAGTCCGCTTTAACTTTTCGTGTAACTTGATAGGAAATCACCCGCAATCCCTTACGGCACTTACACTCGACCGTTATGCACTATCCTACATATTCTGAAGCATTGACTTCTTGGGCTAACGTAAAGGTTTTCGGATACTAAATATTTCGTAAAATTGTTTTGCTCTATGCAAGGCCGATTTTTAAACTGTTGCATAATAGCACGGGCGC
>Ga0210020_1002282_pt1 | contig 15593 bp, 15 predicted proteins | sample CryGeymeta201514_FD_183980 | JGI IMG/M metagenome (GOLD analysis project Ga0210020, IMG submission 183980) | Groundwater microbial communities from Crystal Geyser aquifers in Utah, USA - Crystal Geyser metaG 2015-14 (SPAdes) (version 2) | ecosystem: Environmental > Aquatic > Deep subsurface >... | reverse complement strand
TCATTGAGCTACCGATAGAGATCGAGCAAGCATTGGTAGCCGCATAGCGAAGAGGGCCGCCAATATTGGCTGCCGAAACGCCCAAATTGGTTAGGAGGTTATCCCCTACAGGGACACGTACAGACCGCCCATAAGCCGTTATACGATCCGCTTATACGCGTGTTGGGTTGCTTGTTTCAAAATTTGTTTCTTTGGAGGTCCGAATGTTTGAGGGAGACCAAATATCTTACGTGACTGAAGAATCAAAGAGTAAAATCAAGAAATCCCGAATATCTTGCGCGGATAATATAAAACTCGCTCGACGCCTATTAACCACATCTCTTATCCTTGTTATCGTCTCGCTGTTCTCCAAATCTGTTGTATGGCAACCATTGATTTTCGTTGCTGGTATCGTTATAACAATAATTATGTATGCGCTCTACGGTTCGGCATGGTACTTGCATAACCTCGATTATTTTGAGTTGATTGAAGGTACCGCCATCCCTATTTTGAAGTCGCTTGAAAACTCCGAAGACCCGAACAAGCAAAAGTTAATAGAAAGTGCCAGTGAACTTGTAAGACATCCAGCAATAATTATTAGAATTTTCGACGAGATTAAGAAATGGGGAGAATCAATTCCCCCCAATGGCTCAATTCGCGAAGTGTTTACGGAATATACTACGATACTGACCAAGCATCGCGGCGAGTTGCTTATTTCGTTCTTCTCGAAATTAAATGATTTGAGCAATGGAAATAAGAGTGCCATAATCAAGGTAGAGGATGAATTCAAAGAACGAGTTAGAAAAGGAACTTCAACAGATGACGATGAACAGCAAGTCCGCTTAGATTTGGAACAACGGCTTGCGAAAGGAAAAGCGCAAGAATTTAAGGCGACTGCGTTATGGTTCGTTTTTGCTGGAGTGACCATCTATGGTATCGTTCTTATGCCGCAAAAATGGTTCGCCCTCATTGCTTACATACTTGCAATAATCGTTGATCCAGTGATAAGAAAATGGCTTTAGAAATGATGACGCAACCCAACATTGTGTGCAGCGGACAGGGCTTCTTGCGACCAGAAAGGATTGTTGATGGAGTATTACAGAATGTAAGCCCTGTGGTGTTCAGGTGTCCCTACCCAGGCGTGCATCTCCGGTAACGGACTTGTGCGAAGCCCTGGGGACGAAGGCCATAACCTGCCAGCCTCACGGCGGAGACGGCCCAGGGAAGAGCCGAAAGGTTGAACAGATGTGAAGGGTTGTACATCTCGTCAGTCCGAAATGGTGGAAGAGGCTGATACACCATAGCCAAAAGGCACTGTGAGACGGACTGCTGATTGGGAGCCGTCGGCAGCAACACCCAAAGTTCTCACCGGGAGACAGACCCCAACCTCCTCGGTTCGCATCTCCTCGACAGTCAACTGGGTAAGCCCTTCGCACCCCATGAAGATGGTATCCTGACCGCAAGGAAAGGGGATGGTGCGACGGGTAGAGGATGACGGAAAAAGCGAAAGCTGCTCGGTAATGGAGCAGATAGGGGTTGGAACATCACCCCTTGCGAAAGCAGGCAGACTTCCGTCTGGTCTCTCGTCACGAGAACGTTTGGTAAACAGTCTTCAGAAGTGAGAGCAGATGACAGCGATATAATCGCTGGTGCGCACTTCACCATTGGGTGGCTGCCCCACATCAGTATCGTGAAGGTCTAGCAAGAGCTAGGCTGCGTCTTCATCGGGCGTTCGAGAGGCTTGAGCCGTGTGAAGGGAGACCTTCATGCACGGTTCTTAGGGGGGAGGAGCGCAGTAATGCGCTCCTCCTACCCGGCGCCCTGAGGGTACGGGGCGGCTTTGCTGGCAATCGTTCTGGTTAGCGAAGGAGTCTTGCCCGTCCGCCCTGCCGCTAACACTTGCCGTTAGCCCGCTCAGGATAAGGAGAGCTATGGGAACAAGATTTGGAAGTGACTTGCGAATTGTGTTTTGGGACGAGCACAGAGAACTATGTTCTCTTTGGGCAACTGTTTATCCACCGTACAAGGTTGGGCAACGTATTTTCATAAAGGATATTGGTGAGACCATAGCGCGAGGGTATAAAATCACAATGCTCCATAACTACGTTACGTATGACACTGAATGTGGCAGAATTCTAGAATTGCATGTATCGCTGAAAGCAGTGAGATAAGAAGTGTCTAATCCTCAATTTGAGAAACCTTATGGAGAAGACAGATGAAATGCTATTTTTGCGGTGAAGTTCCAACAGGATATTGCCGATGGTGTGGAAGATTTTATTGTAAAAATCATGGCGAAATAGGATGTTTTTCGTGCCGAGACCATCATGACAAACTAGCCAAAAATACATACTTTCATGCTGCATCTCCAACAAGTCTTGGCTTTATCCTTTCCCTCTTATGGTACGTTTCTTTTGCTTTAGAATCGCAAAATGCTATTACCGCCTATCAGCAATTGCCTGTGGTTAAATTAATATATCCGAATGGTCTAGGAGGAGGCTACACGCTTACAAGCACTCTATTCTCGATTGGTTATCTCATTGCTTTGGCAATCTTGTGGACATCAGATGTATGGAAGAAAGATAAATTTCTAGAAATACAGTACAAGAATCGCTCCGTCCTTTTCAAAATATCTCGATCAATATTCGGTTTTATCTATGGTTTTCTGCTACAACCGTTATTCCCTTTTATTTTGATAGCATGGCTGTTCAACCTTCTTGAATTGCTTCGCTTTAGAAAATATGGAAGAATACCGCCGCAAGAAGAATAGTATCTTGCATAAGGCGGAAGCGGGCTACCGATTAACCTCAGTGTGAAGGGGGGGAGGCTGAAAATGCCTAAAGACGAGTGAACCGGCTGTGCCCCCAAGGGGGTGCTTCGCGATCGGCGTGGGTACGCAGAGGCAATTTGGCCGCGAAGTAGTTTTATGGCAGTGGTGTCTTGCTATAATCGGCGGCAGATGAGCCAATCCGTTGGGCTGTTGGATTTTCAAGACTAAAGGTTAAAGGAGCTATGAAACATGGAAGTTATTAGAGATTTAATTCGAGATTTAGTTGGTATTATCTTTCCTGGAAGTTTCCTTGCCTTTACTGCGCTCTGTTTTTTAATAAGCATTCTGGTCTTATTCTATCCAATAAACATTGCTAACCAAATTTCAACTTTATTGAGTAGTTCAGGTGTATTTTTTATTTTCTTGGTCATTAGCTATATTGCCGGTCAATCTTTACGAATAAAACAATTAGGGGATGTGGAAAATAAGTGCACAGAACTTTATCGAAAAAAACTGAGTAAGACAGGGGTTACAAATGATGGGTATGAAAAATCTGTAGCTGTGGTAAAGGAAGAAGAAGAAAATTATTTCGCTGGACGATTAACCAGAGACAAATTAAATAAAGTGTTCGATAAACATGTTGATAGATATGGGCTCTGGGAAAAATTTCCGTATCCTATTTACTTAAAGGCAAGAAGATTGATGGCAAACCCAGAGAGTTATAATGATTTTTTTGAAAAGTATGAAAAACAAGGTGTTGCTAATAAACAAGCCTTCTTTGGCTTTTGTCAGATGCATGTATATGAATATAGTACTTCTCTAAAAGAAGAATTGTTACGACAAGAAGCGTTGATAAGGTTGTTTGCAGGAATGTTTTATGTAGCTATATTTGGAAGAATCACCAGCATTTTAACTATTATTATTCATTCCATTACCCTTGTACTGCTCGGACCTACAAACTTTTTACCTTTCTTGCAAGATAAAAGCAACGCAAGAATATCCTGGATAATTATTATAATTTCTGTATTAGCATATCTTGTCTTTGAGTATATGAAAAGCGAGATACTCAAACGGCTTCGCTTTATGCGAGTTAAAGAAGTCAGAATGACTTATGAAAGCTTTTATTTGGTTTCCAAAGAACATAAGCTCGATTATTAGATTCCAATGCAAGTAACCGCCAACGCCGGCTCCAGCGGACCCCAAAAGTGCTGGGGCAGGCAGCGGCTGCGCCGCTCGGAAACCGGCGCGGTTTGCCAGAAGTAGCGCGATAATGTCAAAGAGTCTCGCCAGTCCTGTCGCTGCCGCTGATCCCATCCGTTAGCCAGCGCACAAAAACGCTATCACAAAATGAGCGAAATTGATGTAAGATTAGGGTAGGAGGCTGAAATGGATGCTTCAATCGTAGATAAGGTTGTTGAGCAAATGAACGCACTGCCCAATGAGTTGCAATGGCGTGTGTTGGAATTTACACGCGCTCTAACCCTATCGGCTCCTCGTGGCGTTTCCGGGAAACAACTACTTCGCTTTGCCGGAGCAGTACCACAAGGTGATGTAAGGCTTATGCGTGAAGCAATCGAACAAGGCTGTGAACAAGTTGACGCCAATGAGTGGTAGATACTTGCTGGATACCAACATTATCATTGCCCTGTTTGCAAGCGAGAGGGAGGTGCAGGAAAAACTTGCGCAAGCAGATGAGGTTTTTGTTGCCAGTGTGGTTCTGGGGGAATTGTATTTTGGCGCGCACAAGTCGGCGAGAGTGACAAAGAATTTGGCTCGCATTGACGAGCTCGCATCCAACGCTGTCGTAATAAGTTGTGATACTGAAACAGCCCGGTGCTATGGCGAAGTCAAGAATGCTCTTCGTCTAAAGGGGCATCCAGTACCGGAGAATGACATTTGGATTGCAGCGGTAGCACTTCAACACGAGTTGGCGCTGGTTACACGCGACACACACTTCGACGAAATCGAGAATCTGAAAATCGTAGTATGGTGAGCAAAATGTGCTGGCTAACCGTTCGGTATCCTTGGAGTCTGCTATGCCTGATATGGTCGAAGTCGTGATTGACAGCGTGCGCGTCAGCCTGATGTCGCCCCAGCGCATCGTCATCCTGCGCCAGAAAGACCTCGAGCGCTACCTGCCCGTCTGGGTCGGGCCGTACGAGGCCGAAGCCATCACCGTCGCTTTGCAAGAGGTGGAGATGGTGCGCCCATTGACCCACGATCTGCTCAAGAATGTCTTCACCACCTTCGACGCCTTGCTGGTGCGCGTCGAGATCGTCTCGCTGCGTGATGACATCTTCTACGGCAACATCGTCGCCGAAGTGGACGGCAAGATCGTCAACATTGACTCGCGTCCCTCGGATGCCATCGCCCTGGCCGTGCGGGCGCACGTCCCGATCCTGGTCGGCGGCGCGGTCATGGAGGCCGCCAGCATCTTCCCGGAGCGTGACATGCAGCAGGAAGAACCCCCGCCTTCCGTCACTTCCGCCCGCCAGGTGAAAAGCGTAGGAGCGGACGATGGACGTTTGTCGGTGTTCGAGGATTTCCTGAAGAAACTCGATAAAGATAAGGGTGATAAAAAAACGCCGAAGAATTGAACGATGAGCGATAGAGGCGTGAAACGTAATGCGCCGAAGGCCTACTCGGTAAAACGTAAGCCTTTGTGATGCTTTGAACCTATCTGAATAACGGAATGCAGACTTCAGTCTGCCCTGCATTGCGGACTAAAGTCCGCATTCCAGATGGTTTTCAGATAGGCACTTTGTGACCTTCGTGTTTCGTAATTTACTCCAATGAGCAATCAGCCGCCTGCCGAAGAACCTACCTTGCTTGAGTCAGCGCCGCCTGCCGAGGAACCCACCTACCCCTCGACGGGGGGTTTCCCATCCACACCGACCATACCTCACAATCGGGAAGCCGAAGAAGCCGTTGTGGGTGCTGTGCTGATCAACCCGGAGGTGTATTACGACCTGGCCCAGTTCCTGCAGGCGGACGATTTCTACATCCACCGCCTGCGCTGGATCTGGGAGGCCTTCACCCGGCTGCACGAGCAACGCACCCCGCTCGACATCCTGACCGTCACGGAGGAACTCGACCGCGCCGGACAATTGGGCGAGATCGGCGGCCCGGCCTACCTGACCGCCCTGCTCAACCAGGTGCCCACCTCGCTCCATGCCGAGGCCTACGGTCACATGGTGGAGGCCGAAGCGATCCGCCGCCGGATGCTCAACGCCGCCAACCAGATCGCCACCCTGGCTTACGACGAGCACGAAAGCGTCGAACACGTGATGGAGGAGGCCGAAAAATCGGTCTTCGATGTCAGCCAGCGGCGGCTGAAACACGATCTCCAGCCGATCTCCGCGGTGCTGAGCGAGTACTACGATCGGATTGACGAGCTGGCCCGCCGCCCGGAGGAAATCTTCGGCGTGCCAACCGGCTTCATTGACCTCGACCGGATGCTGACCGGCATGCAGGCCTCCGATTTCCTCATCATTGCCGGCCGCCCCGGCCAGGGCAAATCCGGCTTCCTGCTCTCGGTGGCCAAGAACGCCGCCATGCTGCACAAGAAGCACGTCGCCATCTTCTCGCTGGAGATGTCCAACGAGCAGGTGGTGCAACGACTGGTGGCGCAGGAGACCGGCATCGATTCCCAGCGTCTGCGCACCGGAAAGCTGAACCAGGACGAGTGGCCGCTCTTCACCCAGGCGGTCGAAGTGCTGTCCGACACGCACATCTTCCTGGACGACACACCCGCTATTTCCCCTCTGCAATTGCGGACGAAGTGCCGCCGCCTGCACATGGAATTTGGCCTTGATCTTGTGCTGGTGGACTACCTGCAACTGATGGGCGGCGACGTCCGCACCGAGAACCGCGTGCAGGAGGTCTCGTACATCTCGCGTAATCTCAAGGTGCTGGCGCGCGAGCTGAACGTACCCGTGCTGGCCGCCGCCCAGCTCTCCCGCGCCGTCGAGCAGCGCACTGACAAGAGGCCGGTTCTCTCGGATTTAAGAGAGTCCGGCTGTCTTACGGGTGACGCCCTTGTGGCGGTGGCGGATAGCGGCAGAAATGTTCCGATCCGTGAGTTGGAGGGCAAATCGAATTTCAACATTTGGGCGCTCAACCCAGATACGCTCAAAATGGAATCCATGTCCGTCAGCCGCGCGTTTTGCACAGGCAAGAAATCTGTGTTCAAGATCAAGACACGGCTTGGACGTGAAATCCGCGCCACCGCAAACCATCAATTCCTGACCTTCAATGGTTGGAAACGATTGGATGAATTGACAACAAGCGATTATCTCGCCCTGCCCCGCATTTTGCCTACAGTTGTTCAATCATCCGAACTGACGACGCTGGCTGAAAGCGATATTTACTGGGATACTATTCTTTCCATTGAACCTGATGGCGAAGAACAAGTTTATGACTTGACCGTTCCAGGTCATCACAATTTTGTCGCCAATAACATCATCGTCCATAACAGCCTCGAACAAGATTCGGACATCGTCATGTTCATCTATCGGCCCGATCAATATGAGAAAGACACTGTCAAGCAGAACGTGGCCGAGATCATCATCGCCAAGCACCGCAACGGCCCGACCGGCAGCATCGAGCTTATCTTCCGCAGTTCATTGGCAAAGTTCGAGAACGCGGCGACACGCACCATTGATTTCACTGAACCCCGGAAGGCGACCAAATCACGCCGTGAACCGAAACCGCCTGAAGAACCGCCAGATGCCTGATTTCAACGGCTTTACCGCCTCCGAAACCTTCACCCAGGTGCCCGACTCGTTCTTCCGCAAGCTGTTGAACGAAATAGACGATCTGGCCGAGTTGAAGGTCACGCTGTATGCCTTGTGGCGCATCACACACATGGAAGGCGGGGCGCACTTCCTGTGCCGCACTGAGTTCGCCGAGGATGCCGATTTCATGCGCGGGCTGGGCGGGGCAGATTTGGATGCAGCCTTGGAAAAAGCCGTCCAGCGCGGCAGCCTGCTCAGGGTCCAGAATGAGGCGGGCGGCTTCTATTTCCTGAACACGCCGCGCGGCCGCGCCGCAGCCGAGTCCATGCAAAAGGGTGAATGGCGCGCCGCCATGGTTGCCAAGAGCGCAACCACTTTGCGTCCCCCCTCTGCGCCTCCCGCGGAACGCCCGAATATTTTCAAGTTATACGAGGAAAACATCGGCCCGCTGACGCCGCTCATCGCCGACGCCCTCAAGGACGCCGAGCAGACCTACCCGCCAGAGTGGGTGGCCGAGGCGCTGGAGATCGCCGTCAAGAATAACAAGCGCAACTGGCGTTATGTGGAAGCCATTTTGCGCAGTTGGAAGGAAAAAGGCCATGCCAAAAAGCAAGATAGACAAAACGCTCAAGAAGATGGCCGCCGGTACGTCGAAGGCGAGTACGCCGAGTACATCGAACATTGAGCGGCTCATGGTAGCCCGAAATATGGCTACCATGGTTGCCAAGAACGCAACCACTTTCCTCGAAGCCCTCGGCGACCCGAATTGCCCCCATTGTCACGGGGCCGGTTACCTGCGCCGCGACCTGCCGCTCGGCCACCCCGATTTCGGTAAACTGGAAATCTGCACCTGCCGCCAGGCGGACGTGATGCGCGCGGTGCGGGAGCGGCTCTTTTCCCTGAGCCACCTTGACGAACTCAAAGAGCTGACCTTCGAGACCTTTCAGCCACGCGGCCGGATTGGCCTGGGAGATTGGCAGGCAAATATGCTGGAGGATGCCTACAACACTGCCCGCCAGTATGCCGCCTCGCTGCACGGCTGGCTGCTCCTGCAGGGCGGTTACGGCTGCGGCAAGACTCACCTGGCGGCCGCCATCGCCAATTTCGCCGTCGGCATGGGTGTGCCTACGCTGTTCCTGACCGTCCCTGACCTGCTCGACCTGCTGCGTTTTTCCTTCAATAGCGAGGACACGACTTTCGAAGATCGCTTCAATGAAATTCGCAATGCACCTTTGTTGGTGTTGGATGATTTCGGCACGCAGAACGCCACCGCCTGGGCGCAGGAAAAACTGTTCCAGATCGTCAACTACCGCTACATCAATCGCCTGCCGCTGGTGGTCACCACCAACGTGCCTTTGGATGAACTCGAGGAGCGCATCCGTTCGCGCCTGAAAGACCCTGAACTGGTTAGCGTGTTGCGGATTAATGTCCCCGATTACCGCCGCCCGACCGACGACACCGGCCATCCCGAGCTATCCTCCCTCGGCCTGCTTGCCAAGTGCTCTTTCGCCAATTTCTCCCTGCGCGAAGACGAGGGCCTGGAAGCGGATAAGATCAGATCACTGGAAAAAGCCAACAAGGCCGCGGTTGCCTTTGCAGAGAGGCCAAATGGCTGGCTGGTCATCACCGGTTCCTATGGCTGCGGTAAGACCCATCTCGCAGCAGCAATTGCCAACCACCGCGCCGGCATGGGCGCGCCGCCGATCTTTGTCACGGCGCCAGATTTGTTCGACCACCTGCGCGCCACTTTCAGTCCCACAAGCACTGTCAGTTATGACCGCCGCTTCGACGAAATCCGCACTGCCCCGTTACTAATCCTGGACGATCTTAGCACGAAGTCGGTGAGTACCTGGGTGCGCGAAAAACTCTACCAACTGTTCAACTACCGCTACAACGCCGAACTGCCGACCGTCATCACCACTGCCGAAACGCTCGAAGAGATAGATGCCAGAATCCGCTCGAGGATGCTGGATGCACGCCTGTGCACGATCTACGCGATCACCGCCCCGGCGTATCATGGGGCAAGAGGCAAGAGGGGAAAGAGATAAAGATTCACCCTCAACCCACAGGGTGCTTCGCGAAGAACGGGGGCAGGCCGCGAAGGAGCGAAGTACGCGAAGTCTCGCAAGCCTTCGCAAAGGTTAATTTTCCTTCGCGGTCTTCGTCGCTTCGCGGTTCCCCAAAATATGTGCGCTTGATGCAAGTTGTTCAGCCAAGTGGAATTCTTCGGGGGTGTTCAGGTTCAGGAAAGTCAGTGACAACGAATGTTCCGCGCCTTGCGGATCGTGTCGAGTTGTCTCTGCAGGCGTGAGCGTGCGGACTTTAACTTTCGGGAACCATGAGATCAACTTCCACTCGCCGGCCGCCAGCGCGTCTTGAATGGCAGGCAGACAGGTTTGACGGCGATAGACGGCGTGCAGCGGTTCCAGTGACAACGAATGCTCCGCGCCTTCGGCGGAGGATGGGATGACCACGTCCGCACCCGTTTCGACCAGCAGGTCGCGTTCATACTCGAAGAGGGCGCGGCTGGCAAAGGGCATGTCGCAGGCCACGACGGCCACCAGCGGGTGTTGGGCGGCGTGGAGCGCGGTGTAGAGTCCGCCCAGGGCGCCGCGACCAGGCTGGAGGTCCGCGAAGAGCGGCAGGCCGAGGAAGGCATAGTCCGCTGGCTGGTTGGTCGTGACGAGGATCTCGTCCGCGAACGCGGCGAGACGTTCCACCACCCGCAGAATGAGCGGGCGTCCCAGGAAGGGCAGGAGGGCTTTATCCTGTCCCATACGGCGGGATTCGCCTCCGGCCTGTATTGCAAGGGTTATCATTATGGGTGTATTATAAATGACGATGGCGAATGGCAGATAGCTGATGGCAGGTAGCTAATAGCTGATGGCTGATGGCTGATGGCTGTTGGCTGATAGTTGAAGGCAGGCGAAGATGGTGGCATTGGCGAAGATATTGGACAACTTGACGATCGAGGGGGAACTTTACGAGAGGCAGGAAGACGGCGCAGTGCGCTGCACGGCTTGCGGCCATCGCTGCCTCATTCGGGAAGGTAGACGCGGAATTTGCCAGGTACGTTTCAACGCGGATGGAAAGCTGTGCGTCCCATGGGGTTACGTGGCCGGTCTGCAAGCCGACCCGATCGAGAAAAAGCCGTTCTTCCATGTTTTGCCCGGCGCGACGGCGTTGACCTTCGGGATGCTGGGCTGTGACTTTCATTGCGGATTCTGCCAAAATTGGTTATCCTCTCAAGTTCTGCGCGACCCGGAATCGGATGTATCCATCAATTTCATTCGCAAGATCACGCCGCAGCAGATCGTGGCCTTCGGGCGGCGGATGGGCGCGCAGGTGGTGGCATCCTCTTACAACGAGCCGTTGATCACCAGCGAGTGGGCCGTGGCGATTTTCAAAGAGGCGGTTGCGGCCGGGATGAAATGCGTCTTCGTCTCCAACGGCAACGCCACGCCGGAAGCCCTGGAATACCTGCGTCCCTACCTGAGCGCCTACAAAGTAGATTTGAAATCCATGCAGGATAAGAACTACCGGAAGTTGGGCGGGGTTTTGAAGAATGTGCTGGATACCATCCGGCGGGCGCACGCGCTGGGACTGTGGGTGGAGGTCGTGACGCTGGTGGTGCCTGGCTTCAATGACAGCAGCGAGGAATTGTGGGAAGCAGCGCGCTTTTTGGCCGGGATTTCGGCGGACATTCCCTGGCACGTGACCGCTTTCCATAAGGATTACAGGATGACCGACCCGGAGGACACCCCGGCCCGTACCTTGATCCGGGCGGCGGATATCGGACGGGAGGCCGGTCTGCGCTACGTCTATGCCGGCAACCTGCCGGGACGGGTGGAGGATTACGAGGCGACCCGCTGTGCGAAGTGCAACCATCCCCTCGTCCGGCGTCTGGCCTACACCATCACGGATTACCAGATCAGCGCGCAAGGGACTTGTCCGAAGTGCGGCGCGCCGGTGGCTGGCGTGTGGCCCTCGAATCCGGCGGAGGTGAATCTGCGCGGCCCCGGCATTCCACACGTCGCATTTTAGTAAATTTGCTGTATAATGGTAGCTTGTACTGCCAGCTACCATAATGTAGCCTCATATCCAGAGAAATCGTTGTTGCCAAAGGAGGTGGTCTACTGTCAGGTTGTGATCACAATGTTTTATCCGCTCGCTAACCAACAAACCCCTAATATTCTCTTTGTAGGAGGAGAGAAACATGAAACGAACACTTTATCTACTGTTTTCGCTGATGGTGCTGGTAAGCATGGCACTGGCTTCCTGCGGCCCCACGCCTACTGCGACACCCGCCGTCACCCAACCGCCGGCTACCGAACCGCCGGCTGCCACTGAGCCTCCCGCAGCCGGTTGCCAGCCTGTAGGCAATGCAGCTATTCCCTTCCCGGCCGGCGGCAAGTCCGTCACCGGCGCCTGGGATCAGGAGCCTGACAGCATCGTGCCGTACTACACCCAGATGTCCTATGCAGTCTGGATCACCCAGATGACTCTCGCCGGCTTGGGTGAGTGGGACGAGAATGGCGCCTTCGTCGCCGAACTGGCGGCTGAAATTCCGACCGCTGAGAACGGCGGCGTCTCACCCGATGGCTTGACCATTACATGGAAATTGAAGGAGTGCCTGTTCTGGTCCGATGGCGAACCGATCACTTCCGCGGACGTGAAGTTCACCTGGGAATCCATCATGGATCCGGGCAACGCCCCCGTTAGCCGAACCGGCTACGATAAGATCGCCAGCATCGAGACTCCCGACGAGCAAACGGTCGTGATCAAGTTCTCGGAACTGTACCCGCCGTGGCAGACCCTCTTTACCCAGGGCCCGAATAACCTCGGTGGGATCTTGCCCAAGCACATCTTAGAGGGCAAGACCGCTCTAGAGAGCGATCCCTTCATCCACTGGCCAACTGTCTCTTCCGGTCCATTCATCATCACCGATTGGGTTGCCGGCGATCACATGCAATTGCTGCCCAACCCGAACTTCTACAAGGGCCGTGCCATACTCGATCAGGTTATGATTAAGTTCGTACCCACGCCTGAAACCGCCCTGGCTGGCCTGCAAACCGGTGATATAGATTGGTTCCCCAACTTCAGTGAGGCTGAAATCGCCACCGTTGGCGCCCTCGAACCGGTTGTCCATTTGGTGGTTGTCCCGGGTGCTGACTTCGAGCATTATTTCTTCAACCTGGGTACGACCACTGGCGTGGATGGGCGTGGCGCCGCGGATGTGAACGGCTTCTGCCCCTTCAAGGACATTAGTGTTCGCAAGGCCATCACCCTCGGCATCAACCGCCAGGCGTTTGTGGATGCTCTCCTTCAAGGCGAGACCACTGTCCCTGCCACCCAATGGCCGAACTCATCATGGACGAACGCCAGCCTGACGCCCGACGCCTATAATCCCACCGAGGCCGCTGCCTTGCTCGACCAGGCTGGCTATACCGTCGGAGCGGATGGCATCCGCGCTGGTATGTGCAATGGCGTGGAAACCAAGCTGTCCTTCAACTTCGAGACCACCACTTCGCAGATTCGCATTGATATTGCCACTGCGGTTCAGGCTGACCTGGCGCAAATCGGCGTTGAGTTCAAGCCGATACATACCCCCGCTGGTACCTTCTTCGGAAGTTACGCGGATGGCGGCGTCATGCCGACCGGCAAGTACGATATGGCCGGTTACACCACTGGCTTCTATCCGGACCCCTACACTGACAACTACAAGTGCGAGAGTGTGCCGAGCGCCAACAACCCATCTGGCACCAACTGGTATTTGAACTGCGATCCGGTGTTGTCAGATATGATGGAAGAGGTGAACGCTTCGGCTGATCCAGCGGTGCGCAAGGCCAAACTAGATGAGGCCCAAGCCTACATCTTCGATCACTATTATGTGATTATGATGTATGCCCGCGCCAATGTCTATGGCATGACCGATCGCTTTTTGCCCGGACCCTTTGGCTTCTTCAGTAACCTGGACTGGAACGCCGAAGTTTGGGACGTCAAATAGTTAAGACAGTCTGTTGAGAGACAGGGTCATGCACCTGCCTTTCAACGCTGGAATAAACATGGTGCGTGTGACGACACAATCGACGTAACACGCACCATGTGGCATACAGATAATCGCATGCGTCTGAGGTGTTAGTTATGTGGACGTACCTTGCTCGAAGATTAGTACAGGCTTTGATCACTCTTTTGATCATTACTATCTTGTGCTTTATCCTCACGCGTCTTTCAGCAGACCCAATGGCTCAATATGCCACAAGCCAGCATATGTCGGCAGCAGATCGGGAAGCGTTGCGTCACCGCCTGGGTTTGGACCAACCGCTGCCGGTGCAATACCTGCGCTGGCTGGGGCTGGCTGTGCAAGGTGAACTGGGTAACTCGTTCTTCTCCAAGCAGCCGGTTTCTTTGATGATCACCCAACGCCTGCCGCTGACACTCGTCCTCATGGTAACGGCGGAGATCACCACCCTGGCAACAGCTTTGTTGTTAGGTATTATTTCAGCCGTAAAACAATATTCCTTCCTTGATAATCTGATCACAACCTTTTCATTCATCGGTTATTCCATGCCGATCTTTTTTATTGCCCTGGGCCTGATCTTGATCTTTGCGGTCAAATTCAAACAGATGGGCTGGCCTTACATGCCGACCGGTGCAGATATCTGGGATCCAAAAGATCTGGGCCAGTTAGCGCGCCACATGGTCTTGCCTGTATCGGCGCTGGTCATTATCACAACGGCCAACTACTCCCGCTTCATTCGCTCCAGCGTCCTGGAAGTCCTTGGCATGGACTACGTCCGCACAGCGCGCGCCAAGGGGTTGACTGAACGCGCCGTCCTCTATAAGCACGCCTTGCGCAATGCCGCCCTGCCGTTCGTGACCATCGTCGGGTTGGACATCCCTTACTTGCTCGGCGGCGCACTGGTGACCGAGTCGGTCTTCGCCTGGCCCGGCATGGGCAGGTTATTCTGGGAATACGCCCAGCGCGGTGACTTCCCGGTGGTGCTCGGTGTGCTGTTGATCGTTTCTACTGCGGTTGTACTGTTCACGATCATCACAGATATGGCGTACACTCTCGTGGACCCGCGAATTCGGTTGGGTTGATATCGGAGAGCCTATGTCGTCGGATACCTCGAACTTGAGCGGCATTTCTACGCTGAAGGCAGAATCCATCGCTACCGCGCTGACCCCCGGTCAATTGATCTGGAGGCGCTTCCGTAAGCACAGGATGGCGTTGGCTGGTGGGATTGGAATTGCTCTTCTGTTGCTTTTCATCATCATCGGTTCGATTATCATCCCCCTGAAAAAAGCAAACGCAGTAGATTTGAAAGCGCACTTATCGCCGCCTTCCGCTGAACACTGGTTCGGCACCGACAGTACCGGCCGGGATAGTTTCAGCCGGATCATCTATGGTGGACAGATCTCGCTGATCGTTGGCATCCTGGCGGTCGTTCTGGCTGTCTCATTGGGAACCGTGATCGGGGGTGTAGCCGCTTACTATGGCAGCTGGGTGGATGCACTCCTGATGCGCTTCACTGAAGCGATGCTCTCCATCCCGTCCCTTTTCCTGCTGATCGTTTTAGGCAAGTTCCTGGGCAAGGATGTTCAGACGATCAATATCTTCGGCCTATCCTTCAGCGGCAGCGTGGGGATTGTCATCGTGGTCATTGGCCTGACCTCCTGGATGTACCTAGGGCGTATCGTGCGGGCAAATGTGCTTTCCTTGAAGGAAATGGATTACATTTCTGCTGCCAAATCGCTCGGCGCCAGCAACTCGCGAATTTTCTTCAGCCACCTGGTGCCGAATACGTTGGGCATCATCATCGTTTCGGCCACCCTGGGCCTTGCGGGTGCCATCCTGAGCGAGGCCTACGTATCCTTCCTCGGCCTGGGCGTCCAGCCGCCAACCGCCTCGTGGGGTAACATGCTCACCAGCGCCCAATCCTTTATCCAAAGAGGCGCCTGGTGGATGTGGGTCTTCCCCAGCCTGTTCATCATCTTTACCATCCTTAGCATCAACCTGATGGGGGATGGAATGCGGGATGCCTTCGACCCCCACAGCTCGCGGCACATGTAATTACGCTTCTCGCGGCCAATCCAACAACAGCACT
>Ga0210020_1002255_pt1 | contig 15657 bp, 13 predicted proteins | sample CryGeymeta201514_FD_183980 | JGI IMG/M metagenome (GOLD analysis project Ga0210020, IMG submission 183980) | Groundwater microbial communities from Crystal Geyser aquifers in Utah, USA - Crystal Geyser metaG 2015-14 (SPAdes) (version 2) | ecosystem: Environmental > Aquatic > Deep subsurface >... | reverse complement strand
TTCGGACCAGCGGCCGGGTGCGGGTGGGAAGGGGTGGCGCCGGAGGGGGGTGGGGGGAGGGGTAGGCCCGCGCGCCGTGGCCGTCGGTTGCCCACCGCCGGCGCGCTCTGCCTGGCCCCCACCCGGCCTCCCCCTCCCGGCTTCCCGTAACCCTTGCTACGCCGCCGCCTCGGCGGCGCGCATGTAGCCGCACTCCTTCTTCGGGCAGGCGAGCATGACGGTGCCCTCGTGCTTGTCGTGCTGCTCCATGAGGAGGGGGAAGCCGCAGTCGGGGCACTTCTCGGCCACCGGTTTACCGGGCTGGGAGTACTTGCAGGTTGGGTAGTTGGAGCAGGAGTAGAAGGTGCGGCCACGGTAGCGGCGCTCGGCGAGCTCGCCCTCGCACCCCTCCTCCGGACAGGGGATGCCGGTCTTGATCGGCTCGATGTGGCGGCACTTGGGGTAGCCGGAGCAGCCGAGGAAGCGGCCGTATCGCCCCTCCTTCAGGACCAGGGGCTTGGCGCATTTCGGGCACTTCTGGTCGGTGACCTGCTCGGCGGGGGCGGCGATCGCCTTGCCGTCCGCGGGGTCGCGTTTGATTTGCCGGGTCGACTTGCACTCGGGGTAGTTGCGGCAGGCGAAGAACTCGCCGAAGCGGCCGCTCTTCACCACCATCTCGCCGCCGCACTTGGGGCACGGCTCCGCGGCGACCTCCTCCTCCTTGACCTGCACGGTGCCGTTCTCGTCGCGGACGAAGGACTTCGGGTTCTTGCACGTGGGGTAGTTGGTGCAGGCGAGGAACTGGCCGCGGCGGCTCGATTTCACCGCCATCGGCGCGCCGCACTTGTCGCACTTAATGGTGGTGACCTCGACGTCCTCTTGGATCTCGCGGATCACGTCAGGGGCGGCGGTGAGGCGCACCTGGAAGGGGGCGTAGAACGCCTCCAGCACTTGCACCCACTCCTCCGTTCCCTCGGCCACATGGTCGAGGTGGTCCTCCATGGCGGCGGTGAAGCCGACATCGATGATGTCCGGGAAGGCGGCGACCAAGACCTTGTTCACGTAGCGGCCGAGGTGGGTGGGCTGGAACCGCCCCTTGTCCTTCTCCACGTATTCACGGTCGACGATGGTGGACAGGGTCGCGGCGTAGGTGGAGGGGCGGCCGATCCCCTTCTCCTCCAGCGCCTTCACCAAGGTGGCCTCGGTGTAGCGCGGCGGTGGCTGGGTGAAGTGTTGCTGCGGGTCGACCTTGCGAAGGGTGACGGCGTCGCCTTCGCTGAGCTCCGGCAGGGGCCGGTCGCCCTCCTTCGTCCCCTCCGCGGCCGCCGCCCGCTCGCTCGGTCCCTCTCCTGTGGCGTCATCGCGCCCCTCGCGGTAGAGGCGGCTGAAGCCGTCGAAGACCAGGACTTGGCCGGTGGCGCGCAGGGTGAGCGGGGTGGCATCGAGGTGCGCGCCGGTGATATCGACGGTGGTGGCGTCGAACTGCGCCGGGGTCATCTGCGAGCTCACCGCCCGCTTCCAGATCAGCTCGTAGAGGCGGGCGAGATCACGCTCCAGGTAGGGAGCGACCTGCTCGGGCAGGTGGCTGACGTCGCTTGGGCGGATCGCCTCGTGGGCGTCTTGTGCCCCCTTCGCCTTGCCGTAGACGTTGGGTTTTTCCGGCAGGTACGGCTTGCCGTAGGCGGTGGTGATGTGGCCGCGGATCGCCGCCAGCGCCTCGTTGGAGAGGCGGGTCGAGTCGGTTCGCATGTAGGTGATCAGGCCGGTGCGCCCTAAGGGGCCGAGGTCGACGCCTTCGTAGAGGTGCTGCGCCAAGGCCATGGTCCGCTTGGCGGAGTAGCCGAGCTTGCGCGACGCCTCCATCTGCAGGGTGGAGGTGATGAAGGGGGGCGTGGCGTGGCGCTGGCGGCGTTTGCGTACCACCTCCGCCACCGTCAGCCGCGCCTGCTGGATCGCCACGGCGAGGGCGCGCGCCTCCGCCTCGTTGTGGACCTCCGCCTTTTTCGTGCCGATCTTGTGGAGCTGCGCCTCGAAGGGGGGCGGCTTCGGCCCCTCCACCGTGCACAGGAGGGACCAGTACTCCTCGGCGGTGAACGCCTCGATCTCCGCCTCGCGCTCGCACACCAGGCGCACCGCCACCGACTGGACGCGCCCGGCCGAGAGGCGGCCGCCGATCTTCTTCCACAGGATCGGGCTGATCTTGTAGCCGACGATCCGGTCGAGGACCCGGCGCGCCTGCTGGGCGTTGTACTTGTTGCGGTCGAGGCTGCCCGGGTGGGCAAGGGCCTCCTGGATGGCCCGCTTGGTGATCTCGTGGATCTCCACCCGCGCCATGGAGGGGTGGTCGCCGATGTAGTCGGCGATGTGACAGGCGATCGCCTCGCCCTCCCGATCGGGGTCGGCGGCGAGGTAGACATGGTCCGCCTTTTTCGCCTCCCGCTTGATCTCGTCGAGGACCTTCTTCTTACCGTGGATTACCTGGTAAGCGGGTTGGAAGCCGTGCTCCACATCGACCCCCAGCTCCTTGTTCGGGAGGTCGATCACGTGGCCCACGGAGGCGAGGATTTTGTAGCCGCGCCCGAGATATTTCTCGATGGTCCGCGCCTTGGCGGGAGACTCGACCACCACCAGTGAGGTTGCCATCGGAGCTATTTCCCTCCAGCGATCTGGGTAGCGATGTAGCCCCCCCCCTGGGTGCGGCGAATCGCACCGGCGAGCTCCAGCTCGGTGAGGTGGGCGAGGAGTACGGGGGCGGCAGTGTGGGTGAGGGTGGCCAACTCGTCCACCCGCCGTTCGCAGAGGTAGAGCGCCGCGAGCAGCGGATCGACCTCGCGCGGTTGCCCGCCATTGTCCTCCTCGCGCGTGGCCGGTGGGGTGAGATACACCTGGACCGCCGGCGGCAGGGTGGCGATCACGTCCGCCACCGACGCCACCAGATGGGCGCCATCGCGGATCAGCCGGTTCGCCCCCACCGACCGCGAGCTGGTGATGTTGCCGGGCACCGCGCCCACCTCGCGTCCCAGCTCCAGCGCCAAGCGGGCGGTAATCATCGCCCCGGAGTGCGCCTGCGCCTCCACTACCACCGTGGCCATCGCCAGGGCGGCGATCAGCCGGTTGCGGCGCGGGAAGAAGGCACCGCGCGGGCGGGTCCCCATGGGGTGCTCGGAGAGGAGGGCGCCATGCGCGCGGATGGCGGCCATCCGCCGTTCGCTGCCGGCCGGGTAGGGGACATCGACGCCGCAACCGAGGACCGCGACGGTGCGCCCGCCCGCGGCCAGGGCGCCGTCGTGGGCGGCCGCGTCGATGCCGGTGGCCATGCCGGAGACCACCGTCGCCCCGTGACGCGCCAGGCCGCGGGAGAGCTCGGCGGCGACGTGCAGGCCGTAGGCGGTGGCGGCGCGTGAGCCGACGATCGCCACTGCCACCCCATCGGCGCGGGTCAAGGTTCCGGCCAGGTAAAGGATGGGGGGCGGATCGGGCAGCGCCGCAAGGGGGGCGGGAAAGTCGGGTTGGGCAAGCAGGGTGACCCCCGCCGCCTCGGCCAGGCGCGCGTCCGCCTCGGCCGCCTGTTCGTAATCGCCGTGGCGCAAGGCGTCGATCGCCTCGGCCCGCAACCGCTCCCCGCGCAGGCGGCCGGCGCGACCCGCGGCGAGGATCGACTTGGGATCGCCGTGGGCCTCCAAGAGGGCCGCGATCCCGCGCGGCCCGAGCCCCGGGACGTGGTTCAGGCAGAGCCAGGCAAACACCGCACGAGTAGGCCGGAGCAGGGCGGTGGCTGGCAACACCCAAGGCGGGGCGCGGATCGCCGGTACCCACGGAGTCCATCCCGGGTGGGAGGTCGCGGCGTGGTCTCGGAAGCCGTAGGGACCCTCGCGATCGATCGAAAAGGCGATTGATCGCGAGCGCGATCGGGCAGCCATCGGACTGGAACGATGTCGACCCCGATTTCGAGGGCGAGCCCACGGGGCCGTGCCCGCAGCCCCAGGCGGCCGGTGGCCGCCGGCGCGGGCCTTGTTGGCCGCAGCACGTCCAGCTCTTCCGAACCCGCCCCGGCGGGAGCTGAAAGCACATGTGGGGGGGTGCATGATGGCCTGCCATGGACGCCCCGATCACCAGCCCCGCGAACCCGCAGATCAAGGCGGCGCGGCGGTTGCGCGAGCGGCGCGCGCGGGAGGAGTCCGGACGCTTCCTGATCGAGGGGGAGCGGGAGGTGGCGCGCGCCCAGTACGCCGGGGTCGCCATCGACCTCCTCTTCTATTGCGCTCCGAACCTGGCGGAGGGCGTGGACCTCACGGCGGGGGTGGAGGTGGCGCCGCGGGTGATGGAGCGGCTGGCGGTGCGCGACCGGGGGGTGGTGGCGGTGGCGCAGATTCCGGAAAGGCCCCTCGCTGCCTTGCCGCGCCCGCCGCGGCCGGTCTACCTGGTGGCGGACGGGGTGGAAAAGCCAGGCAACCTCGGGGCGCTGCTCCGCTCCGCCGATGGCGCCGGGGTCGATGGGGTGATCGTCTGCGGCGCCACCGATCCGTGGAACCCGAACGCGGTGCGCGCCTCCCTCGGGACCTGCTTCACCGTCGCCATGGCGATCGCCACCACGGCGGAGGCGATCGTCTGGCTGGGTGCGCTACCCATCGTCGTCGCCACCCCGGAGGCGGCGCAGCTCTACACCGAGGTCCCCCTGTGGGGGGCGATCGTGGTCGGGCGGGAGGACGTGGGGGTAAGTAGCGCGTGGCGGCAGGCGGCGACGGTGGCGGTGCGCATCCCCATGCGCGGCGTGGCGGACTCCCTGAACGTGGCGCAGACCGCGACCCTGCTCGCCTACGCCGCCCGCTGACCCCAAGCCGATCCTTCTGTGGAAGAGGTTTTGTAGAGCGGGCCGCGAATGGCCGCGAATCGTGGAGGGGAGCAGAGGACCGGCGCGCCGGTGCGCGGGCCGGTCTCGACCGGCGGGGTGGCAGGGGCGGGAGGTCCGCGCCCCGGGCTCACGATTGACTCGCCGCCACGATCGTTTCTACCGTCGCCCTCCCCTGATTTCCCGCGCGGAGCGCTGTCCATGCTCGATCCCACCCCGTCCGACGCCATGCAGATGATCCCCCTCGGGGGGTGCGGTGAGGTGGGGATGAACATGACCATCTACCGCCACAGCCGGGATGCGATCCTGGTGGACGTGGGGATCATGTTCCCCGACGAGGAGATGCTCGGCGTTGACGTGGTCCTGCCGGACATCACCTTCCTGCGCGAGCAGGGGCAGGAGCTCAAGGGGATCTTCCTCACCCATGGCCACGAGGACCACATCGGTGGCCTGGTCTACCTCCTCCCGGATTTGCCCAAGGTGCCGATCTACGGCACCGCCATGACCCTGGGCATGGTGAAGGCGAAGCTCAAGGAGATGGGGTTACAGAAGCGTGCCGACCTGCGCGAGGTGGAGCCGCGCGACGTCGTGCGGGCGGGCAGGTTTGAGGTCGAGTTTCTCCAGATCACCCACTCGATCATCGGCGGCTGTGCCCTGGCGATCACCTGTCCGGCGGGGACCGTCATCCACACCGGCGATTTCAAAATCGATCCCCACCCGGTGGACGGCAAGCTCCTCGACGAGGAGCGCTTCCGCGCGCACGGCGATTCTGGGGTCCTCGCCCTCTTCTCCGATTCCACCAACGCCGAGAACCCGGGCCGGACCCTCTCCGAGCGCGAGGTGGGCAAGGGGCTTGACGACGCCTTCGCTGGCGCCGGTGCGGGGATGATCATCGTCGCCACCTTCTCCTCCCACATCCAGCGGGTGCAGCAGATTGTCGAGGTGGCCGACGCCCACCACCGCAAGGTGGTGGTGATGGGTCGCTCCATGGAGCGCAACGTGGAGATCGCCCTGGAGCTCGGCCTGCTGCACATCCCCGAGGGGCTGCGGGTGATGCCGGCGCGCATGGCCGAGTTCCATCGCGAGCGGCTGGTGGTGGTGACTACCGGCTCCCAGGGCGAGCCGCTGTCGGCCCTGTCGCGCCTGGCGGTGGGCGACCACCGCTCGTTGTCGGTAGAGCCGGGCGACACGGTCATCCTGTCGTCGAAAGCGATCCCGGGCAACGAGCGGCCGGTGTCGCGGGTGATCAACCACCTCCTGCGCCGCGGTGCGCGGGTGGTCCACGGCAAGGTCTCCGAGGTCCACGTCTCCGGCCACGCCGCGCAGGGCGACTTAGTGCAGATGTACGAAATGGTACGGCCGCGCTACTTCGTCCCGATCCACGGCGAGCTGCGCCACCTGATGGCCCACCGCGAGCTGATCTGTGGCGTCGGCCATCCCCAGCGCGACACTGCGGTGGTAGAGGACGGCGCGGTGGTCGAGCTCTCGCCCGCCGGGATCCGCCTCGGTGACGAGGTGGAGAGCGGCCGCCGCTTCGTCGACGGCAAGGGGGTGGAGGACGTGGGCGAGGTGGTCCTGCGCGACCGCCGGCTGCTCGCCGAGGACGGCACCCTCTTCCTCGTCGTCGGCGTCGACCACGCCACCGGCGAGGTGACCTACGGGCCGGAGATCATCTCCCGCGGCTTCGTCCACGAGGAGGAGTCGCAGGTGCTGCTCGACGAGATCAAACAGCTCGTGATCGACCTCTTGCCGACCATCGACAAGGAGATCCTCTCCGAGCGCGCCCTCCTCGGGGTGCGGTTGCGCAACCGGGTACGCCGCTTCCTCGACCACAAGATGGGGCGGCGGCCGATGGTCCTGCCCCTGATCCTCGAGTAAGCGCCCGCTCCCGCCGGTAGCCCGGAAGGGGCGGGCGCGTTCGTGCGAACAGGATCGCGGAACTCAACGAGGCAAGTTGCGCGATCAACGGGTGCAACGCGCTTGACGCCGAGCGAACAGCAGATCGTCGAAGGGTGTGAAGCGAAGCAGAACCGGTAGACGAACACGCGCTCGCCCAGTGGCTGAGCCAGAGCGCATTTCTTCCCCCGGTCAGTCCGCGCGGTGATCGCGTGCAAGCAAGCATCGCCGTGCCAAGCGTTCACCCAGGGCGGGTCCGGGGCCGACGATGATGCACGATCATGGAGACCTCGGGGTCAGGTCTTGAAACATCAGGTGTTGGGGTTGGCTACCTTACTCACGGTGGTGTAGTGCAGGCGGAGGTGGTCGGCGATCTCCTTGAGGGTGTAGCCGTGGTCGCGGTGGGCCTGGCGGATGCGGGCGTTGCGCGCGTCACGCATTTTGAGCGGAAGTCCCGCGAACAGCACGTCCAGCTTCGGGCGATCGACGAAGCGTTGCGCGCGGGGCACCTCCTGCAAGGCGTCCGCCCCCCGCAACAGGGGAGACAGCCGCTGAAGGAACCCTTCGCCCCCGAGGGCAATCTGGCCCCGCAGCGTCTCCCAGGGGCACGGTGCCTCCATCCCCTCGCGGACAAACTGGCGGTAGTGTTCCCGTGCCGGCCCCCGCCGGGACCCGAACTGGGAGAGCACCCAGTCGGTGGTCAGCCAGGAAGGGGGCGGCGCCTGGCCGGCCGTTGCCCGATAGCTGCTCCACGGGTGGTCCGCCGCCGCCGCCACCATGCCGGCCCGCACCGGGTTGAGCACCACGTACCGGCACAGCTCCAGCAGATAGGCGTCCTGCTCCACCAAGATCGCCTTGAAACGGCCCTGGAAGAGGTGGCCCACCCGGCCCTGTCGGCGGTTAACCCGCTGGGTGAACACGCCGTTGAGCTGCCGCATCCCGGCCGATAGATTGCCCTCCGGCGTCTCCACCAGCAGGTGGTAGTGGTTGTCCATCAGGCAATAGCCATGACACAGCCAGTGGAAACGCTCGACCACGCCCCCCAGCAGGTCGAGAAAATCTCGCCGATCCGCGTCGTCCTCGTAGATCGGCAACCGGGCGTTGCCCCGGCGGGTGACATGGTAGATCGCCCCCGGAAACTCGATCCGCAACGGCCGCGCCATCAAGCCACCCTAGGTTAACGACACCTGATATTTCAAGACCTGACCCCGAGGTTTCTCACAGAGTATGAATACGCCCAGAGATCTTCTCCAGCGTTGACATCTGCCAAATCTGTTGCCGTGTAACTGATTGATGTCGCATTTGCGAGCCCACTTGCCCCGAGGGTTAATAGCCCTGCCGCCAAAATTGATAAATACTTTTTTTTCACTTTTTTTCCCCTTCTTTATTTATTGATTTCGCCCAGCGAGACCACCCCGCCGAACGTAAAGCTCAGCGGCGTAGCGTAGCGGAGTCCGCTGGAGCGCCATGTTAGGCATGGTCAAGATTAGCCATGATGTTGCCGGGAATATCAGACTCCTTTCTTCCAATCAGTGCGTAATAAAATAGAGGCCGCCCATCAATGGAGAGGCGATGCCTGTATCGTTCCAAATGATGAACCTCCAACGCATCGCTTAGGAGCAATAATTTAATCAAGCTGGAGAAGTCCGATGTATCGCTCTCAAGCAGAAAGGACTCTTTGATATTGAAAGCAATCCATCCTGACGGCGCAACCAAATTGAACGCATTGGCAAAGGTTTTTGCTGGAATGTCACCAAAACCGAGTGCGGCGACACATGAAAGACAATCAATCTGCCATTCAGCTAGTTTTTGCTGCGTGACAGCATCTAAATTGCAAAGGTCGCAGACATAATACGCATCGTATATGCCCGGTCTGTCACGCTCGCAGGCGATCTGCGCTTCCTCGCTGATATCAACACCAATAACACGGGCAACACCCACGTTCTGAAGTTGCTCTCCAAACATACCATTTCCGGCTCCAAGATCGAGCACGCGCAATTCTGTCGTTTCAATGCGATTATCTCGTAGAACCTTGTTCAAAATATCACTGACTTTTTTTGGAGAATTGCACTTGAGCCGTTCATAAAAAAGTTGCTCGTATAAACCGGGACGCTTGTAAAGCTCGCCATAATCGTGAAAGCGAAGCTGAATTTCCTGTTCGTTTTCGATGAGGTAGAAAAAAGCCTCGTCCTGCTGGAGCTGATGAAGATCTGTGACGGGAAACTTGATGTTGCATTTTTGATAGTCCATCTTAACCTCGTTGTTGAAAATGTTGAAAATGATGCCTAACGCTTCGCATCACCGGCAGCAAAAAGCAGAGCGAGGAACGAGCGGCGATTTTTGCTGTCCGCGTGTATGCGATTGTTAGGGCTTTGGTCCATTTCTCGCGCTATTTGCTCAACAGCCACAGGACAAATATGATTCCAGCCACCCACCATATCCAACCATAATCACTGCTTTCCGATGGCCTTGCTGGTGCGCTCTCCGACACCCCACTGATCCTTTCGTTTACGATCACTTGCACTTCATGCTTTCCGACTTTCAGTACTTGGGCTGCATGCGTTGTAAGATTTCCTTTCTCACTATTTAGGTGATTCAGCAAGACTGGAAGCTGGCATCTAAGGGCATCTGATAATAATTGTTTCTCTAGCTGCCGAAAATGGTTGAGCAGTTGCTGCTTGACGCCAACATCGCCTTGGGAAAGCCAATTAAACCTCGCCTCCATTGAGCTTGGTATCTGATAGTGTGTTACAACTTCTTCCAAATGCTCTTTTACCCGCTGCGAAATCTCTTCAATGTTCACATCATGGCCAACATAGTATTTTTTATTTGATGATGCTCCTACATGCTTCCACAAACTTTCTGTCAATCGAAACTTAGCTTCCAGCGGCATCGTCGGGGGCAGTAAGTTAAAAAGCCTTTCTGCCACCATTCCACTCATATGAACCCTACCGTTTCTCCAGCTCGGAAGTGTCTTTTCAGCATATTCCCTTATGGACCTTCCGAACTCTCTTTCGTATTCATCAAGTATCTCACTCAACTGGACGGGAGACAAAGAAAAGAAATATTGCTTAACGTCTTGATCCGTGCCACCAAGCTCTCTAGAAAGCGCCTCAGCCTCGCGGATGTGCTCTAAGGCTCGTTCATACCCGATCGATCTTTTATCGGGTGATTGATATCGACCTCTTCTATAACCAGAACGCGCCATGCCTATCCTCTTTTAAGCACCCTTACGATTTTTTCCAAAAATCCGACTTTTCTCGGATACTGCAAGAGGACGACAACGCTCACTCCAGGGAGGGAAAATTCTTTCTTGATATGGATTGTTGTTCCATCTATTGCGAGCTTTCTGGCTTTCTCAGAAAAATCCTCAATACATGATTTAACTTGGGGGAAAATAACTGAGAACTCTGAGGCACGCTTGCTTGCTTCAGGGATACGGCTTTCCACATACTGAACTGCAGAATCCGCAGAAGTGTCATTAGACACACTGATCATGATAGGCTTCATTTTACTTGCTCATCAAGGCAGCAATGATTACCAAAGCCAAGATGCCAGCAAAAATGTAGTACGGAGCCCAGTTCTTTTCTCCGGTCTGGCTTTTGGACAATTTTCCGCTCTGAGCTTGCTCTGTATTGCCCATCATGACTTCGGTACGCCCAACTTTTGTCGTTTGAGAGTGTGAAATAGTGACTGCGTTCCCGCTGTCAGAGACCTCTCGAGTAGTATCAGATAAGTCATCGAGGGTTCGTTTTAGAACAGCAGCATCAACATGTAACTCCTGCGCCTTTTTGCTTATATCCATCATTCCTTTGGTGTAGTCAATCAGTAGTGCTTTGCGCTCATTCTCAGGCAACCATGAAAGATCCATCGAAGTACTTGGCCCAAGCGGTATCTCCGTCGGCACGCTGCTGCTCGATTTCGTAACACTCTTATCTCGCTCACTGTCACTCATAATTTGTCACCTCTATTAGATTTTCGCCATTCCGAAGGAATTGAAAATTCCTTAGACCACATACCAAGTTTGTTGGACGTGGCAAACTCTTCATCGCTTACGTAGGCAGTTGAATATTCCCTATAAGCAAGTGCCCAGCCATGCCTGACCATCATGTGACTTATATCCTCACCATCTGCAGTACATTCGGCCACAAACCTTCCCCATTTATCTTTGCCTTTTTTCCTGCAGTTTACTGTTGCCCCGGTTAATACGAATTCTAGGTGCTCTTTGGACGCCCTTCCGCAATCATAGGGTGAGTTATTTCTTGTGCATGGCTGCCCCATTTCCGGAGCATCAATTCCATACAAACGGACTTTCTCGTGGTTCACCTCGATGGTATCGCCATCTATCACTCTGACAGTCTGGGTAGACGCGGGCATTTCACTCGGAGCCTCATCCCTGCCTTTACCCAAGATTAGTAACGCCACTATCAGAGCAATACCGCCAAGAACACCAGCACCCATAACGGTATCACTTGGTACGTTGAACCTGGCTTTCTTTCGTCTCCAATCATGGCCCATGTCTATACTCTTGTAGCCCTAACGCTCAGCATCAGCGGCGGCGCGCAGCGCCGTCTGCTGCATGCTGTTGTTGGGCCGCACGACGCCAGCGCATGAGAGTACCGGGCAGCTTACTTTACGCCAGCACCAACCAGCAGTTCGCACGGGCCGAGAAAGCCGTTCTGGCCTTCGAATTGCGCCAACGCGCCCTCGATTTCGCGCCAGGTATCGGCGCGGTCGGCCTCGGATAGCGTGGACATCATCTGATGCAGCGCGCCGAATGACTCGCGCTCGAATTGCACGCACTCAGCCGCCGACGGCAGGCGCACCGGCGCGTCGACCTTCTCCACCGTCACGTCCCGGAATCCCGCGCGTTGCAGGGCGGCGGCGAGCACACCGTCGGCACCCAACGAGAATGGCCCCGGCTGACCCGGGAGAGGCGGCGGCAGGTTGGCGCGCCTGCGGATGATCGAGACCGGGATCGAGAAAAACTTGTTGTTCTCCGCCGTCGAATAAACGGTTGCCGAGATGCGCCCCCCTGGCTTGAGCGCGCGCTTCATCCCAGCGAGTGCCTTCTGTTGGTCCGGAAAGTAGATCAGTCCAACGCGCGAAATAACGGCATCGAAGCTGTCGGCCGCCAGCACGTCCAGCGCCTCGCCGTCTAGCTCACGTGTCGCGATATTCTCCAGGCCAGCCTCACGCGCCGCGGCCGCGGCGTACTCAAGGATGGTTGGCGAGATGTCCGTCGCCAGCACATGGCCCGACGGCCCGACGCGGTGCGCCGCGCTCAGCGTCTGCTCGCCAGCGCCAGCCGCCACGTCCAGCACGCGGCTGCCGGGTTTCACTCCGGCACGGTCCAGCATCCGCTCGGTTGCCTGACCCAGCCACTCGCCCAGAAACGGCCCCCAACGGTGCCAGGTTTCTGCAGCGTTCTCCCACTGCGCCCGTGTGGTGGCCTTGAATTTGATCGGATCGAAGTCAGCTTGTTTGTTCATGGTGCATCTCCTTTGCCCGTCATCCTGCACTGTTCGGGATTGTGGCTCGAATGCCGCTGTAGGGCGGCCCAACGTTCAGCATCAGCGGCGGCGCGCAGCGCCGTCCGCTGCATGCTGTTGTTAGCTGGGATGATCAGAGGACCGGTGGCCTCTGCTGCCATCATGCTACTTATAGTCTGTAGACTCAAAATGTTCATCCTCATATCTTAATCGAGCAAGGGCAATCACATTATGACCAAGCCGACAATCAAGAACAAGCTAAGACAACCGAGTCCCAGGTTGAGGCGCATCCTGGCGGACAACATCCGGGAGTTCAGGAAACTGGAGGGCCTGTCCCAGGAAGGCTTGGCTCACATTTGTAATCTCCACCGCACCTATGTGGGATCTGTGGAAAGGGGGGAAAGGAACGTCACCCTCAGCACATTGGAGGTGATTGCCGACGCTCTTGGCGTCAGCATTCCGAGGCTATTGACCGAAGGAAGCATTGAGCATGGTGACGAAGCGTAAAATACTGCAACGATACGTCGAAGCGATCCGAAAAAGTGGCCTGTCGATCTACGACCCTATCGAGATTGGCGATCCGGAGCTTTGGATTCCGACGCCTGAATTGGAAGAATTGCTCCATTCCGCGCTAAAGGGCGTCTCGCTTGCGCGTTTGCCACTGCGGACCCGCTCGAAGGTGGTGAAGGAACATATTTGCAAGGCGCTCGGTTACCCGGTGCCATCTTCTTTCAGGAGGACACAGCCCCGCTTCCCCGGCCAGTTTTTCGACGCCTATGTCCAGAAGTCAAACAACCTGCAAATCTGGAACGAAGAACTCGCACCTACAAGACGCTACGTGATGATCCGAGTCGGCGCGGACGACATAATCACCAGGGTGAAAGTGGTCACAGGCGACACCCTGGCGCTGTTGGATACAACGGGCACGCTGACTCAGAAGTACCAGGCACGGCTGATTCCCGGCGAGACGAAGACGGAGCTGATCGCAGATGAAGACACGGATCTTCTCAGACCGTTCGTGCAGATTGGCGTCGATCTTGCCAACGTTGCGAGCCCGGTCGACCATCCTCAACGGCAGCAACTATTACCGATTCAAGAGGTTTACGAGCGGCTACGATCTCTCGTAGGGTCGCGGTTTGCTGATGTTGGCTATGACCAGGAGCGCAACCGGGGCGCGGCATTGCATCGGCTGGTATGCCAAAGCCTGGGATACGATGACTACCGGGATGACGGGCAATTCCCCGACGTTCGTCACCAGCTTCTGGAAGTGAAACTACAAACGTCGCCGACCATCGATCTCGGCCTTGTGCGTCCGGATAGCCAAGAAGCCCTCGACGTTCCGAAGATTGAGGGCCGGCAGATTCGGCACTGCGATGTGCGCTACGCGCTGTTCTATGCGGTGACAGACGGAGAAAACGTCACCCTGACGCACTTATTTCTGACGACTGGCGAGAAATTCTTCACCCGGTTCAATCAGTTTCAAGGCAAAGTGCTGAACAAAAAGCTCCAAATTCCCCTACCGGCTGACTTTTTTGTCAACTAAGCCAAACGCCTCCCAGACCATGGCATCTAGTTCCTCCTGGAGCCGGTCGGTCTCGGGCGGCTGCGTGTCGTAGATCCGCTTGGCCTTGTCAATAATTGCCTTGCTAACGGAACTATCTGGATCTGGTAGGGGAAACTTCTCGACATACTGCGTGATGAAGCGCCGACGGCCCGCATATAGCTTGTTGTGGAAGCGGTGATCGTAGAAGCGTTCAATGAAGGTCGAGTTCCCGACGGCGGCCGCCAGCCATAGCAGGTCATTCTGCGCGGGGTTCTGGCAGATGAGCCAGTAGCAGTCGCCGTTAACGACGGAACCGTCCAGGTCGATCCAGAATGTAGGTTCCTCTGCAATATCGCGGAACACAAGCTTGGGGAGGATCCAGGCACTCGGGTCTTGGGGCACCCAGATTTCATACCATTCCCGCCCAGCCTCGATGACGTACTTGCGGCCTTCGAGTGCCGAGCGGTGCGCCTCAAGATAGGCTTGGCTGCGAGGGTATTGCGCCAGATTCACCGCACGACGGCACCCCTGCACAACTTCATGCGTGTATAGGATCTGACTTGGCCGTTTCGAAGTGAGAGGCTTAAAGCGACGTGCGATGTGATGGGTGGTGAGCGGCTTAAGTAGTTCAGGCCGATCAGCTTCGGGCATGTCCTCCCAGTCGTTTGCGATGAAAACCTTATCGGCACAGGTTTTGACGCCCACGCGTATATTACCGATGTTGCGAAAGGTGCCCCAGCTATGGGCGTCAACCGTCGCCAACCATGTATCAATAGCCTTTGTCCCAATGCGCCAAACACCGTCGGGAATACCGCTGGTGTCCAGCTTGCCATGCTGCACGCGGAAGTGTCGCCCGTCATCCGTCGCGATAACGCCTTCACCGGCGAGTGCAGTGATCGGATCAGTAGCTACGGCGTTGGCTGGTTCGGAGGTCTGGTAGATGGACGTGAACCGCGGCGTTTCCAGCTCGTCGCGGTTCTTACCCTCAACAAGCAACACGGCAGGCAACACGGCGGCGTCAAACAACTTGGTATCGCCCAAATCCCAGACCCACCGAATGTTGAAGCGCTCGAAAAGGGCTTTCCGGACGGGAGCGCCGGACCTAGTGGTCATGAAGCGGTTGGAGACGATGATTCCAGCAATGCCCTTGGGCTTGAGCACCTGGGCCATGCAGAGAATGAAAGCATAATAGAGGTCTACACGACCGGAGAGTCCGAATTGCTTCGCGAGAAGCTGCGCTTGCATGCCCCCCATGATCTGGGTGCGGACATAGGGAGGATTGGCGATGATCAGATCATAAGTTTCGGGAACGGGTGGGCTGAAAAGTGAACGGTTGCCATCCGCTCCGAAATGTTCCAGCACAAAATCGAGAAAGCTCTCCGACTCAAAATCAACCTCAACGTTCGGGAAACACTCTCTTAGCCTCCCGGCGGCAATATTGAGCGCCTTCTCATCTGTTTCGAAACCACAGACTTTGATGTCCAATCCCGGACGGCCAGCGAGCTGCTGTAAGAGGCTGACAAGAAGTTCACCATCGCCAATGGCCGGATCCAAAACCCGAAGTGGGCGATCGGCGGGAAACTCGTCAAAGACTTCAACAACCTTGCTGGCAACAAAATCGGCAAGAATATTAGGCGTGTAGGTGACGCCACCCGACTTTTCTTCGGGAACGATGGCGTAACGCGATGCAGCCGCAGCTTCGTTGGTTACTGACATGACGTCTTCATTTCTCCCTGGTTTCCGTATCGCTACTTATAGTATTCATGTCGTCTTGCGATGTCAATCCCTTTGTCTCGGTAAGTTGTCGGAAGCCGCAAGGCCTTGCATACCAGCTAACTCTGTTTATATGGTTTCTGCATAACGCCTTTGGGCCGCGAAGTCGCGGCATAACACCCCTG
>Ga0210020_1002226_pt1 | contig 15773 bp, 10 predicted proteins | sample CryGeymeta201514_FD_183980 | JGI IMG/M metagenome (GOLD analysis project Ga0210020, IMG submission 183980) | Groundwater microbial communities from Crystal Geyser aquifers in Utah, USA - Crystal Geyser metaG 2015-14 (SPAdes) (version 2) | ecosystem: Environmental > Aquatic > Deep subsurface >... | reverse complement strand
CACGCCGCTCAACGCGACGCTGCTGCTGATGTACCTGATGGTGCTGGTCAGCACGCTGGTCACATTTGATATTGCCTTCAGCCTACCCAAGATCGCCGGTCTGGTGCTTGGCATTGGTGTATTTTTTGCCTTTGTACGCTATGGGAAAACTGCCAGAGGCTGGTGGTTGTCTCTAATTACCTTCGTAGGTGTAGGGAGTGGCATAGCCGCTTTTGCTTTAGTCGGCACAAAGTGGGCTGCAAAGTTTAGCATTCTAACGCCTCTCACCTCTCGTTTGGCTCCTCGTATTACTGGACTACCTGGTGTGGAGGAAGGACTCCATCCGAATCAAGTTGCTGGTGGTCTGGTGTGGGTGCTTCTCCTCATTGTTGTCCTCCTAGGAACAACTATTATTCGAAGAAGAGAATGGTTGGCTGCACTCGGACAGAGGCGTGGAGTCACAATGGCTTTTGTGTTGGCGGTTTCAACACTGTTGATAACCTCCACTTTCTTATTGACTCAATCACGAAGTGGCTATATTGGGTTTGTTATCGCTAGCATCGTAATTCTTCTGATTGTGCTGCCCTCGCGATGGCGGTGGGCTTTCTTCGGCAGCATAGTAGTAACAATAGTCTTGGCAGCGTTTTTTTTATGGCCATCTCGACCGGCTATATTATTGGGAAGTGCTTTTGGGAGCAACCCGGCCGGCGAAGCGGGTTTGTCCCTTGATACATTGGAGGGTCGAATGGAACTCTGGTCACGGGCGATCTATGGCATCCAAGACTTTCCATTCACGGGTATGGGATTGAATACATTCCGGCGTGTTGTGCATGTGCTCTATCCGCTTTTTCTGATTGGCCCGGATGTGGACATTGGTCACGCCCATAACGAATATCTGCAGGCCGCCTTGGACTTGGGAATTCCTGGTTTGATTGCATTCTTGGCGCTCTATATCGGGGCTTTTTGGATGCTGTTGGCAGTTTGGAAAGCAACCCGAGATTCTGCAGGAACCTGGAGTTCGCCTGCTGGCTCGGGTTTCTTAACCAAAGCCTTGGTATTGGGTTTGGGAGGTGGCTTGCTTGCGCATATGGTTTTTAGCTTGACGGATGCAACAGCATTAGGAGCAAAGCCAGGCATTTTGTTCTGGATGCTGCTGGGACTGATCTGCGGCTTGTTTGCTCAGCGGCGGCCAAGATTATCTGATCAAGGTGCAAGTGTGGAACGAACGGCAGGGATCTCAGCTTGATGATTGATTGGATTGATGTAATAACCAACTCGCTCTGGATAGTCGGCTGCGCGCTTGGGCTGGCTGTATTTAGTTATTCTAACTGGGAGGCAGCGATTCGCAAGGAGAGGCTGCGCGTGATCTTAGGGTATTGGCGAATGCAGGTGATCATCAGTTTGGCCGGAATGTTATTTTGTTTAGGCTTGATGAGTAACGCATCGGCCATCTGGGAATCGCTGGTATGGGGAGTACTTGCCCTAGGGTTTGGGATTCAGGCCTGGCTTATCTGGCGCGGACGCGATTGACCCATTGAGGAGTTGCTGGGAGAGGAAAAAGTATGGAGAAGTCTGTGCCCAAGCAATCGTGGAGTGGCTGGCAATTACTGATGGCAGCTGCTTTCACCGCCGGTACTCTAGTTCTAACCTTGCGTGATGTGAACTTCTCGAAAGTGATTTCTATCTTGTCCCAGGCAGATTTAGGCTTATTAGCCCTGGCGGTGATTACCGTTGTGGCTAATATCGCAGCCAAGACGGTTAGGTGGAGATTGCTCTTTGCTTTACATAAGCAGCCTTCGTTAGGCAGATGTTTCTCGGTTCTATCTATCGGCTTGCTAGCGAATATGATCGCCCCAACGCGGCTAGGCGAGTTCGTCCGGGCTTTTCTAATCGGTGAGACTGAATCAGCCAGTAAGGTGTACGCTCTAGGTACAATCGCCGTCGAGAAAATTATCGAACTCACGGTGATTCTGATTTCTGTAGCACTGCTCTTAACTCAAATGGCTCTACCGGACTGGTTAATGGAATCCGCGCGGATTGCATTTACCATCACATTGTTTATTGTTCTCTTACTGTTCGTAGCATGGCAGCAGGACGCAATCCTACGGGGAGTCGGATGGACAAGCCGATTCATCCCGTGGGTATCGAAGGAAAGACTGATTGAGCAAGCACAATATGCGTTGGTCAGTCTAAGTGTGTTGCGTTACCCCCGCCTGTTGAGTGGTTTGTTCGCTTGGTCAATAATAGCATGGCTATTTGGAATATCCACGAATTATTTGGTCTTGCTGGCCATGGGATTGTCTTTGCCAATCTGGACCGCTCTGCTCTTACTGGTGGTTTTGCAAGTAGGAGTGGCGGCAATCCCCTCTGCACCTGGTCAGGTCGGCGTCTTTCACTATCTGGTGATTCTTAGCCTTTCGCTCTTCACCGTGCCAAAGGAAGTGGCGCTTGGATATGGGATCGTGTTACACTTGATAATATATATACCATTAACACTGATGGGTATCTTTGCACTTTGGCGTGAGAAAATAGCCTGGCAACGGCTCCTGAATTTCCATATCCGTTGACAGAAGCATGAGAAGGAAAGCCCATTGTCATTCTGGCAAAATCATTGCGTCATGGTCACCGATGCGCTAGTGGAAGGCTGGGCAAGATTATGCTTGGTGGCTGACCTCTCCATGCGTAGGCGTTTGGATCGGCAACCGAGGGAGCGATAGATGCAGGCGACCGAACGGGTTAACGTCCTGGGGATTGGCATAAGTGCCATTACAATGTCTCAAGCGCTGGCAATCATTGAGGAATGGATTGTTCAACGGGAGAGACACTATGTGTGTGTGACTGGCGTTCACGGTGTGATGGAAAGCCAGCGAGATGAGAACCTTAGGCGTATCCACAATACCGCTGGGCTAGTTACACCGGATGGAATGCCACTGGTATGGTTCAGCCACCTCCGGGGGAGCCGTCATGTCGAGCGGGTCTATGGTCCTGATCTGATGCTGGCACTTACCGAACGCTCCATAGAGAAAGGCTACCGCCATTTTCTCTATGGAGGGAGAGTGGGTGTGCCAGAACGCCTCGCACAGAACCTTACACAATGGTTTCCAGGTTTGAATATTGCGGGAACGTACTCTCCTCCCTTTCATACCCTGACAGGCGAAGAGGAGCTTCGTACTGTGCAAACGATCAATGTATCAAACGCTGATATTGTCTGGGTTGGACTTGGAACCCCCAAGCAAGAGTATTGGATGAAAGAGCATCTGGGCAAAGTGGCGGCACCTGTGATGATTGGTGTAGGCGCGGCTTTTGACTTCCACTCTGGCTTGAAAAAGCAGGCACCCCGCTGGATCCAGCGCAGTGGGTTTGAATGGTTATATCGTTTCATGACCGAACCACGACGTTTAGGAAAGCGCTATCTCGTCAATAACCCATTGTTTTTGTGGCTCATTTTGCTGCAGACTTTAGGGATCAAGCGATACAGTCTGGAATAAAATATGCTGAACCGTAATTCAAACTATATCATCATCTCTTTTGTAATAGACTTGGGGCTTACGCTGTTCGCTGTAGTAGCGGCCTTCTGGCTTCGGCTAAACCTCCCATGGGGTCGCCCTTTGCTCTCAGAGTGGGATTGGAGCCTCTTGTACTATGAAGCGGCCTTACTGTATCCAGTGGTCTTCTTTCTCTTCTCATTATACGATCCAGAGCGCACCTTTCGCGCAGCGGATGAATACCAGACGCTAACAGTAGCCTGTTTACTTGCTGGGTTGGCTTTGGCAGGACTGGTCTATTTCACTAACCGAGATATTTCACGCTTGGCCTTGGTCTATTTCTATGTCGTGCATTTTGTTCTACTTACATCCTGGCGAGCCGTGGCGCATTTGTTCCAGAAGAGGCGATATGAACAAGGTATTGCTGCACGCCGCGTCTTGATAATTGGCGGAGGCGATGCACTCCGTCACACCCTGGAACGATTGCATGAACTGTCCTGGAACGGTATACGGCTCGTTGGCTATTTGACTGACGACCCCCCTATTCCAACAGCCGACGAACGGGTTCCCAACCTGGGACCTCTATTGCGGTTCGAATCCACCATAAGAAGCCTCCAGGTGGATGACGTTTTGCTGGCTCTGCCAACTGAGTCTTATGAAAAAGTTCAGGGATTTGTTACGCAACTAATTGACAAGCCTTGCAACGTATGGATCGTACCCGATTATTTTAACCTGTTCCTCTATGGCTCAAGCGTGTACAATTTAGGCGGGATACCGCTGATCGGCATTAAAGTCCCCACCTTAAGCGGCTACCAGCGTGTGATCAAGCGCGCGTTCGATCTTTGTGTGGGCACTTTGCTTCTTTTACCGGCTTTACCCGCGATGGCGATCATTGCCTTAGCCATTCGCTTGGACTCGCGGGGACCATTCCTATTGAAACAGCAACGGGTCGGTGAAAATGGATGTCTGTTTTGGATGTACAAATTTCGTTCTATGATAGCGGATGCTGAGGAACACCTGGAAGAGGCATTCCGCTACGATGAACAGGGGAGATTGATTCACAAGACTGCAAACGATCCACGGGTGACGCGGGTAGGGCGTTTTCTTCGTCGTATGAGTCTGGACGAATTGCCTCAGTTATTCAATGTACTCAGAGGGGAAATGAGCCTAGTGGGTCCACGTCCAGAATTGCCTTACTTGGTGGAAAGGTATCAGCCCTGGCAGCGCAAGCGCTTTGCCGTGCCGCAGGGAATTACTGGCTGGTGGCAGGTCAATGGCCGCAGCGATAAACCGATGCACCTATACACTGAAGATGACCTTTTCTACATACAGCATTATTCGATCTGGCTCGACCTGCAAATCCTGCTCAGGACAATCTGGGTAGTCCTATGTGGTAAAGGTGCCTATTGATGCGCTTCTGGCAAATTCCTCCGCTGCGGCTGATCCTTGTGTTGGGTCTGCTGCATGGCTTGCTGTATGTCTTCCTGGTTCCTCCCTGGCAGCACTACGATGAGCCAACTCACTTCGAGTATGCATGGTTGATTGCCAATCGTCTGGAGTTGCCGAAGCCGGGTGACTATGATCAGAACATGCGCCGGCAAGTTGCGACCTCAATGCTACAACATGGCTTTTTCCGCGACTTGAACTTTCGCCCGGATTTGCTTTCTGAGGATGAGCCTATCTGGATCGGTCTTCCGTTGTTATATCATCCTCCCTCCTACTACTTGCTTGTCTCGTTACCACTGCGGTTCTTGCCATTCGGTGATGTCACCTTGCAGTTGTACGCGGCGCGGCTGGCTTCTTTGGGTTTGTATCTGCTGAGTATCGTTGCCGCGTGGGGGGCGGTAGGAGAACTCTTTCCCTCTGAGCATCCTTTACGTTGGATGGTTCCCCTCACAATGGCTATGTTACCGGGATACGTTGACCTGATGACAGCAGTTAATAGCGATGTGGGTGCGACAGCGTTGTTTTGCCTGTTCCTCTGGGGAAGTTTGCAAATGATGCAGAAGGGCTTTTCCTTCACACGTTTCCTTTGGGTGGGCAGCACCGCTGTGTTATCCCGATGGACCAAAGAGACAGTGTATCTCGCACTGCCACTACTAGGCTTTCTGCTGCTTTTCTCGCTATTTCGGGGTCGCTGGCGCTGGGTGACTTGGGTGATGCTTGCAGCAGTGGTTCCGGTTGTCCTGGCTTCAGTCTTCTCCTGGGGAGATGCTCTTTTCTGGTATCGCTCTCGTAGCACTTTGCAGGCGAACTCGACGCGAGTCGTCTCATCAGAGGCTCCTCTGGGAACGCATGCTCTGCAACTGGAAGCAGTACCAAATGCCGCGCCTGCGGAAATCTTCCAATTGCTTCCCATGAGTGAGGGCATCGCGCTGAGAGGCAAAACGGTCACGCTAGGGGGGTGGATATGGGCTACCCAGCCGCTCACCATCAACGCCTTTACCCTCTATGATGGGCGGCAGTCCTTTTCGCAAGCAGTTCAAATAGGCACATCTCCAACGTTTTTTGCCATATCCGCTACTTTAGCCGAGGATGCGAGCCGCGCGCGGGTAATCTTGGCGCCTGCCAGTCAGAAGAGCCAGGACACATTGACGGTTTTCTATGATGGGCTGGTGATGGTGGAAGGCGCGCGCCCGCTGGAAGCGGCGCCTCAGTTTGACGACCCGGCGGCGCAGCAAGGGATGTGGGGAGGACAGGCTTTCGATAACTTGCTGCGCAACGCTTCTGCGGAGAGCGGTGGACCGCGGATTCGACCGTGGGTTGAAAAGATAAGTACAGAACTTTTCTATATTACGTCCTATCCTTCGCTGATGCTGGGCTCTCTACTTGATTGGCCTGGAGCAGGATGGTATTATCAGGTAACGGGGCAGAATCTATTGCGCACTTTTTGGGCTAAATTTGGCTGGGGTCACGTTCCTCTTATCTTACCATTTACCGGTCGGCCCTACTTCCTCTTGGCGATGCTTACCCTGGCCGGATTGGGAGGGGCGGGAATAGCGCTGTGGCGCCAACGCTTCGCCCTGCCGTGGAATGTGCTCCTGTTTCTAGGCATTGCCCTGGTAGGGATATGGGGATCGGCGATCCTGCGGGGTGTTCAATCGCTGACCGATTCAGTCTTCATACCTGGAGCGCGCTACACTTACCCTGCGATAATCCCCACCATGCTGGTGTTAAACCTAGGTTGGTTGGAGATTATGCGTTACGTCGAGCGTTGTACACATGCTCCATCCAACGCAAAATTCCTGGTACATTTTCTCCTCTTCCTGGGTTTGGATATTGCCGCGCTATTGAGTCTCATCCATTTTTACTCCATAAGATAAACCGGAGGAACAACATGAAATCACGATTAATGCGAACGACGGTCGCAATGCTGCTCGGGATATTTTTGCTATCCCCATTTTTGGTAAAAGCAAATCCTGTGACCGCCTCGTCGGCCGTAGCAGCGCCCAGCCCTTCTCTGTATCTGCCGCTGGTGATGCGGCCCGTAGCCGCGCCCATCCCTTCTGTTCTCTACTTGCCGCTGGTGATGCGTAATTTCCCGCTTCAGACCCTCTTTGGGGCTGAAATGGACCAACTTACATCAGGTGGGGGATTAGACCAGATGGCTGCCGCCAATATTTCCTGGACGCGGCGCAATGCCGTGCTCTGGTCAAGTGTCAAGCCCACCGAGGGAACATATAACTGGGGTGCTTTGTCTGGCCTGGAGAGTGAATTGCAGAATGCCTCCGAAAAAGGCATGCGGGTGATCCTGATCGTACGCAGCACGCCGCAATGGGCGCGCAAAATAGCCGGCTCAGGACCCTATTGCGGCCCTATCCATCCAGACAAACTGCCCGCCTTTGGCAGTTTTATGCACGAACTGGTTGCGCGCTACAGTGTGCCTCCTTACAATGTCAAGTACTGGGAATTGTGGAACGAACCGGATATTGATCCTTCCATTTTCGGATACGGTGATAGCATATACGGTTGCTGGGGCGATCAGAGCGATTCCCATTACGGCGGCGGGTACTATGCTGAAATGCTAAAGGCGGCTTATCCACAGATCAAGGCCGCCGATCCGCAAGCGCAGGTGTTGGTAGGTGGGCTGTTGCTGGATTGCGACCCGCGCGGTTCGCCGTCTGTCTGTGCTTCGCTCACTCCCCCTCACACTGACAAGCCGCCCAAATTCTTGGAGGGGATTCTGCTGGGTGGTGGCGGTCCCTACTTTGATGGGGTCAGTTTCCACGCTTACGACGTCTACTGGGGAGCATTTGGGCAATACAAGATACCAAATTGGAACACGGCGTGGGATACGACCGGGCCGACCGTTATTGCCAAGGCTGGTTTTGTGAAAAGTGTGCTGGCCGCCTATGGATTTTCGGGCAAATTTCTGATGAACACCGAGACAGCAATTCTGTGCGGATCGTGCAGCAATGATGCCATTTTTGAGACGACCAAGGCTTACTACGTAGCGCAGGCCTATGCCGCTGCGCTTGCCCAGGGACTGCGTGCGAATGTCTGGTATAGCGTGCTGGGCTGGCAAAACTCTGGTCTGCTGAATTCTGATCTCAGCTCACGCCCGGCCTACACGGCCTTCCAATTTGCCCGTAGTGAACTACGCGATGCGACGTTTGTGCGAGAAATCACCGAATATGATCACGTGAAAGGGTACGAGTTTCAGCGGGGCGATCGTCGCATCTGGGTACTATGGTCGCTGGATGGCGCGTCGCATCCGATTAACTTACCCGGAGTTCCTCTGGCGATCTATCATGTAGACGGGACGCCGATTCCACCGGTTGGATCACTCACGGTGACACTCGAACCGCTCTATCTGGAATGGAACCCATGAGCAAAATTACCCCACTGGCTTGGGGGGCAGCCCTGCTTCCCCTCCGATCTTCGACGTGGAGATGGACGCGATCAGCGCAGCTCGCGGCTAGGAACAAGTTGCCCAGGCGGAGAGGATGTAATCTACATGTCAATTCGTAGAACTTCCTTGCCAGCTCTACTTGTCTCGAGCCTGATGTTGAGCAGTGTGCTGGGTTTTTCTCATTCTGTTAGCGGCCATTCAAACTTGAGGAACGTGCAGCCTGCTATCGCAGCGGTCTCTTCACCATACACTCTATACTTACCTCTCGTCAGCAACCGCTTTCCACTCGAAACCGTCTTTGGCGTGGAAATGGACCAGATCACCACCGACGGCGGGTTAGACCAGGTGGTGGCGGCGAATACAACCTGGGTGCGCCGTAACGGTGTGCTCTGGGCAGACGTTGAGCCTGATAAGGGTACACGAAACTGGGGTGCTCTTGCCGGATTGGAGCAAGAACTAAGAGACGCCAGTGCCAAGAACTTACAGGTGATTCTTATTGTGCGCAAGACCCCGCTTTGGGCGCAGAAAGTATCTGGTTCTTTCTGCGGCCCAATCAAACTCGAAGAACTGGGGGCATTCGGCAATTTTATGTATGACCTGGTGTCTCGCTATAGTGTTGCTCCCTACAAAGTCAGATACTGGGAAATCTGGAACGAACCGGATGTAGATCCGGCGCTGGCCGCGTATATAGGAGGTGACAGTATTCCATTTGGCTGCTGGGGTGATCAGAATGATGACTATTACGGCGGCAGGTACTATGCGGAGATGCTCAAGGCGGCCTATCCAAGGATCAAGGCAGCCGATCCGCAAGCGCAGGTGCTGGTAGGTGGGCTGTTGCTGGATTGCGACCCGCGCGGTTCGCCGTCTGTCTGTGCTTCGCTCACTCCCCCTCACAATGACAAGCCGCCCAAGTTCTTGGAGGGCATTTTGCGTAACAATGGTGGCGCTTATTTCGATGGTGTAGGTTTCCACGGCTATGATGACTACTATGGGGCCCTTGGCAGGTATGGCAGTCGTAATTGGAATAGTGGGTGGAATATAAGCGGTCCGACAACCACTGCTAGAGCACGCTTCATAATGGAGGTTTTGGACACTTACCATATTTACGGCAAGTTCATAATGAATACAGAGACAGCAATTATCTGTGGTGGCTTTAACGATCCACCAGGACAACCCCCTTGTGAGTCAGAGCCCACTTCTCCTTTTGAGCAGACGAAAGCATACTACATAGCGCAAGTGTATGCGGCAGCCATTGCAGAGGGCTTGCGCGCGAACATCTGGTATAGCGTCCTGGGCTGGCGCAATTCCGGCCTGCTTCGTTCGGACCTCACTCTGCCACTGAAAACCTTTGCGAGCGAGTTCAGGCCCACCGCTCAGAATTCTGGCTTGCTCACTTCAAGCGGCGCTCCACGCCCGGCTTACTATGCCTACCAATTCGCTCGTTCAGAACTGATGGACGCTTCGTTTGTGGGAGACATTGGCAGTGCGGATATAGGTGGTGTTTCTGGAGTAAAAGGATATAAATTCAACCGTGGAGATCGTACGATCTGGCTGCTCTGGTCATTGGATGGAAGTTCACATGACATCACATTTTCGTCAGCACCTTTGGCTGTCTGGGACGCTTTAGGCAACTCAGTAACACCAGCAACTTCCATGAACGTAGACTTGAAGCCGCTCTATCTGGAGTGGAACCCATGAACAGGATTACCGCACTGGCTTTGTGGGTATCTTTGTTATTCTTGGCGACGTCCTGTCTGCCTCGATCTCTGCAAATAACACCCACCGCAACGGTTACTGCAACGTCTACCGCGATGTCCACTGCTACGGCTACTGCAACGCAAACTGCAATCCCTCCGACAGCCACGCCAGAGCCTCCTTCCGATCCCATTTTCGGCGTGGAGATGGACGCGATCAGCGCAGCCCGCGGCTTGGAACAAGTTACCCAGGCGGGAACATACTGGGTGCGCCGCAATGCTGTGCTCTGGTCAAGCGTCGAGTCCACCGAGGGAACGTACAACTGGAGCGGCATGGTCGGCTTGGAGAGTGAATTGCAGAATGCCTCCAGCAAAGGCATCCAGGTCATTTTGATCGTGCGCAGCACACCTGCTTGGGCCCAGAAAGTTCCGGGTTCATTCTGTGGGCCGATCAAAGCGGAGAAGTTTGCTGCGTTTGCTACCTTTATGCACGATTTGGTTGCGCGTTACAGTGTGCCTCCTTACAATATCAAGTACTGGGAACTGTGGAACGAACCGGATGTGGATCCTTCCCTTGTTCCGGCTGACAGCGTATTTGGTTGCTGGGGTGATCAGACCGATGCCTATTACGGTGGCGAGGACTATGCTGAGATGCTCAAGGCGGCCTATCCGCAAATCAAGGCCGCCGATCCGCAAGCGCAGGTGCTGGTAGGTGGGCTGTTGCTGGATTGTGACCCGCGCGGTTCGCCGTCTGTCTGTGCTTCGCTCACTCCCCCTCACACTGACAAGCCGGCCAAGTTCTTGGAGGGGATTCTGCTGGGCGGTGGCGGTCCCTATTTTGACGGGGTCAGTTTCCACACTTACGACGTTTACTGGGGAGCATTGGGGCAATACAAGATGCCGAATTGGAATACGGCGTGGGACACGACCGGACCGACCGTTATTGCCAAGGCTGGTTTTGTGAAAAGTGTGCTGACTGCCTATGGATTTTCGGGCAAATTTCTGATGAACACCGAGACAGCTATTCTGTGCAGATCGTGCAGCAATGATGCCATTTATGAGACGACCAAGGCTTACTACGTAGCACAGTCTTATGCCGCGGCACTTGCCCAGGGACTGCGTGCGAGTGTCTGGTACAGCGTGCTGGGATGGCAAAACTCTGGTCTGCTGAATCCTGATCTCACCCCCCGCCCGGCCTACACGGCTTTCCAATTTGCCTGTAGTGAACTACGCGATGCGACGTTTGTGCGAGAAATCACCGAATATGATCACGTGAAAGGATACGAGTTTAACCGCGGTGATCGCCGTATTTGGCTCCTCTGGTCGCTGGATGGCGCGTCGCATCCGATTAACTTACCCGGAGTTCCTCTGGCGATCTACCATGTAGACGGGATGCCGGTCCCACCAGTTGGATCACTCACGGTGACACTGGAACCACTGTATCTTGAGTGGAGCCCGTGACCGAAGGTGACTCCAATGACTCTTCCTCTCATTTTCAGCGCCCTGTGGGCGTTGATTTTGCTGGGCGCTTACTTGTGGCTGGCGTACGCATTCCGCTTCCAAGCTACTTCGGCCCTGCAAGCTATCCTGATCATCGTGGCGGCGGCATTGTTGGTGCGCCTCGTGCCGGAAATCGCTCTTCCGGTCGGAGCTGGATATGATATCGAGTCCTACCAGATGGTAGGGAGCTTGGTCTTAAATCGCCAAGATGTTTATACGAGCGATGTGGCCATCGGTCGCCATCCTTATCTTCCCCTGCAAATGTACTGGATGGGGTTTTCAAAGTGGCTGGCGGTCACGACACACCTGCCGTTTGTCGAAATTGTAAAGTTGGCGCCGATTGCTGCCGACGTTGCTATCTCGGTGCTGCTTTTCATGATGCTTCACCGCGCGTCGGGTTCACTGCAGCCCGCCTTCTTGGGCGGGCTCTTGTACGCTTTTAACCCTGTTTCAATTTTTGTTTCTGCCTATCATGGTCAATTCGATGCTATCCCTTTGCTCTGTATCCTGCTTGCTCTGTGGATTTTGCCCAGGTCGTCACTTGCGGCCGGCGGGTGGCTGGGCTTGGGCATCCTTGACAAAAGCTGGCCGGTCTTGGTCCTGCCCTCCATTTTCTATGCTATCAAGAGTTGGTCCCGCCGGTTCTGGTTCCTAGTAGTGGCGGTTCTGATCCCGCTCCTTGGGGTAGCGGCGTATTCCCTTCTTCTCGAAGCGCCATGGGGCGCGATTATTCGGACAGCATTGAGTTACAACCACGGGGTTGGCATTTGGGGCTATACGTACTTTTTCCGTCTGATGTCAGTCCTCAGGCCGGGCTTCGATGCGCCATTCAGTTGGCTAGTGAACAATGGGAAGTATGTGACTCTGGGTGCGTTGGGGCTGATCTGGGTGCTGAGAGTCTCGAAGCAGTCCCTTGAAGGTGGCATTCTGACCCTCCTGGTCGCATTCTTTGCATTAACTCATGCGTTCTCTATTCAATACCTTGTATGGATTGTTCCATTTGCAATCCTCAGTCAGGATCGCGTGTGGCTTACCCGCTATACGTTAGCGGCATTTGCCTATATGTTCCTAGCATACACCACTCTGATCCTGGATATGCGTATCACCACCCTATTGCCCTGGCCCCAAGCCGACTATTTCATTATAATACCCGCCGGATTGCCCGCTTGGTTCGTGGCTGTGGGCTGGCTGTATAAACGGCTTCAAATTCGAGGCTAAGCAATGGACTCTGAGTACAAACCCTCAAGCGTGCCAACCCCGGTCTCCCTTCGAGTTGTCAACGCGGTGATTTCGCTCTTCTCTCTCGCCTTCATTGTCACTTTCATTGTGATCGCGTCCGCGCGCCTTTTCTATCCGTTTGAACTGGAATGGATAGAGGGGGTCGCTATCGATGCGTCCCGGTGGATACTGGATGGTCATTTCCTCTACACTCAACCTAGCATCCAATTTATCCCGCTGCTTTACGGCCCAGTATTCTTCTACGTTTCCGCCTTCTCGATGCAAGTTCTTGGCATCGGTTTTACGGCAGCCAGGTTAGTCTCGATTCTCTCCACCGTAGGTTGTTTCGCGCTCTTGTTCTTGATTGTGTCAAGGAGTTCGTCGAATAGTACAGCTGGTCTCTTGGCGGCTGGCATCTACGCCGCGTCCTATCGGTTTGCGGGAGCCTGGATGGATCTGGCCAAGGTAGATTCGTTGGCCCTGTTCTTCTTGCTGGCTGGCTTTTGGGTCAGCCGGCGCTTTCCATCTCGAGAGGGAATGATCGGTAGCAGCGTTCTGTACGTGCTGGCATTCTATACCAAGCAAAATGCTGTCATAGTAATCCTCGTGCTGCTTCTTCTTTCTCTCGTCGAGTCGAGAGGACGAACCTGGTTCTCATTGGCTTCAGTCGCTATTATAGGTGTGGCCGTCTTACTTTTTCTAGATTTTGTGAGCCAGGGATGGTATTCGTTCTATGCATTTAATTCTGTCTTATATGGATTTACGAGCCGCAGTGCTCTCGGGATTTTCCCGAGCAAGTTCTTCGCTGCGTATTGGCCGGCGATCCTTGTGGCTGTCTTCTATTTTGTGCTCAAGGGACGCTCCCTGTTGCAAAACTCGATGGTCGGACAGGAGTTTCGAGCAAATGTGGCTTTTGCCTGTATTTTGATTGCGAGCAGTTGGATCACCTTCCTTCATCCCTGGAGTTATGACAATGATTTCTTGCCAGCCTGCTTGGGAATTGCCGCTCTAGCGGGGCTGGGGTTTGCAGAAATCAGCCGCCAGATCAATCGTGGTGATCAGCGCAAATATGTGACACTTTTTTTCGATGGTGTTTTGCTGGGCCTGTTTCTACTGCAGTTCTGCATCCTGAGTTATAACCCTCTGGCGCAGATTCCTCGTCAGGCGGATCGAAACCTCTGGGCTGAGTTCGTCTCACGCCTCGAGAAACTCCCGGGCCAAGTCTGGGTCCCCCATCATGGATATGTGAACTACTTGGCTGGAAAGACAACTTACCTACACAGCAGTACTTACACTGAGGCGGCTGGTCTTGCTGCCCTGCCCGCCCGCACAGAAAATGATATTGCCCGCCGTGCATTCGTTCGGCAAATCGGTGAAGAGGCTGTTCGCAAACAGGAATTCGAGTGGGTGGTTGCCGGCGAACCGACCTCGATCTGGTTACCCTACTATATCTATACCCAAGACTTGTTCGAGAATTCCAGGGTCTTTTTCTCGGTGACTGGAATGGCACAGCCGGAGGGATTACTTCGAAGGAATTCTGTTGCGCACGGAGGATTGCTGCCGCTAAATGATCCTTTCTGGAATCTCCTTTTCAAGGAGGGTTGGGGGAGTCCGGAAGAAGGGGGAAGGCAAGCTATTGGAAATCACACAGCTGTACTGGTAGCTCTTGAGCGCGGACATAATTACCGGATTGTGCTCCAAGTCCAGCCTTTCTGTCAAAGCCTTTTTACGGAAGAGACGATGAAAGCAGGATGGAATCAGTATCCATTGGGAGATTATACCTTCACTTCGTGTGCCCAGCAATCTGTCTCGTTTACTCTGCCCTCGCGCGAGGTTACCGGGCTGATGGACAATCTCTGGTTTGAATTTAGGAACCTTTCCTCAGATACTATGGTTCATGAGGACGCCCCGGAGACCATGACTATGAGATTTACCTCCATTACTTTTCTTCAAGAACCCGAGCGATAGGATTCTATTTCATGAAGCACCAGAGGTATATTTTAGTTGCGCTTTTTTTATATCTGGTTGTTGTCACCGGGCTACTTTACTTCGTTCTACAGAACTGGGCCTACGACGACCCTTTTATCACCTACCGCTATGCCGCAAACCTTCAGCACGGCTTGGGATTTGTATATAATCCCGGCGAGCGGGTGCTAAGTACAACCACTCCCTTATTTACCCTTCTCCTAGCTCTGCTCGGAAATCTGTGGCCCGACCTGCCACACCTGGCGAACCTGCTCGGCGCGTTCAGTCTGGCATTGGGGGGGCTTTTCCTGTGGGACCTGGCGCACACCTGGCAAGCGCCTCTGGTAGGCTGGAGCGGACTACTGCTCTATCCTACTTTCCCTCTGCTGGTCAGCACGCTGGGTTCTGAGACCCCGCTCTACCTGGCTTTCTGCCTGGGTGCTTTTACTTTCTATGCCCGCAAGCGCTATCCACTGACGGCTGTCTGCGTCGCCCTGGCCATCCTCACCCGTCCCGACGGTATCTTGGTGGCTTTTATCCTGGCAGCACATTACTTTTTGCGGATACGTCGTCCGGTCCCCTGGCTGGCTTTGGCGCTGTTCTTGGGACTTACCGTGCCCTGGTTTGCCTTTGCCTGGGCTTACTTTGGCTCCCCGTTACCGGCCACGTTGGCTGTTAAGCAACATCAGGGGGCTATGGCGATCAGCCAGAGATTTGCTCCGGGCTTGTTGACTATTTTAGGATGGTACCCCAGGTGGCCTTATCTGCTGGAAGCAGGATTGGCTGCAGCCGGCACGCTCTTTATGTTTCGGCGCGCGCACCATTGGGCTTTGTTCCTGGCCTGGACGATGCTTTATTTTCTGGCGTATTCGGCTTTGGGTGTGAGCCGTTACTTTTGGTATTATGCTCCCTTGGTGCCTGGCTTTATCGTGCTACTTGGTTTGGGAATTTCCAGTATAAGTAATTCTCCTCCCCCAAAGCCCCCGCTTTTGGGAATTTCCGGCAAAAGCAATTCTCCTCCCCCAAATTCCCCGCTTTTGGGAATTTCCGGCAAAAGCAATTCTCCTCCCCCAAATTCCC
>Ga0210020_1002220_pt1 | contig 15801 bp, 17 predicted proteins | sample CryGeymeta201514_FD_183980 | JGI IMG/M metagenome (GOLD analysis project Ga0210020, IMG submission 183980) | Groundwater microbial communities from Crystal Geyser aquifers in Utah, USA - Crystal Geyser metaG 2015-14 (SPAdes) (version 2) | ecosystem: Environmental > Aquatic > Deep subsurface >... | reverse complement strand
TAAAAATAGTGGTAAATAAAAAAACCCTCAGAACAGAAGTAGCAAAAGGAATCATGCCAGATGGAAATCCCCAATTTATAGCTCCGCTCGGTTCAAGAACGGGATTAAATGGAATAATTGCAGTCAAAATTGCTGCAATTAATCCTAAAATAAAAACTGGAATAAATGCAACCCAGGGGGAAATTCGAGGAAATTTAATATAAGCAAGAAGATAGGCCAGTGTAGCAAGAGCAAAAGCTTGAATAAAAGCGGCAGCATCTAGTGTAATTTTTAAAAAAGCTGGGTTATTAGCAAAAAACAATCCTCCAATTACCTTAATAAATACAAATATTTCAATGGTAACGGCAAAATAAAACCAGAGCTTAGAGATGGTATCTTTTTCTTTTTTCCAATATTGGAAAAAACGATGGGCTAAATATCCTAAAACAAGGAATACAATTAAATAACTTAACCCGGTAATAGAATAGGTCATATTAAAATTTTTGAAGATAATTATAGGCAGATAAAGCAGCTTTTGTTCCTTCGCCAGCGGCAATAACTATTTGTTTATAAGGAACGTCATCGATATCGCCGGCAGCAAAAAGGCCAGGAATCCTTGTCTCCCCTGTTTTCGGATTGACAATTATTTCATCTTTTTCATTAAAATCAACTAGGCCTTTTATAAATGATGTTGCTGGTTGAGAGCCGATTTCAATAAAAACACCTTCCACAGCTAAAGTCTTTTCTCTCCCAGTTTTTCTATCTTCGTAAACTAATGAGTTAACAAATTGATCGCCTTGGATTTTCTTTATTGCGACATTGGTTATTACTTCAACTTTCCCTGTTTTTTTAACTCTTTCTTGGTTTATTTCGTCAGCTCCTACTTTCTTTCCGTATTCCAAAATATAAATTTTTTTAGCTATCAGACTTAAAAATATTGCTGCCTCAAAGCCAGCGTTTCCACCCCCAATTATAGCCACAGTTTTTCCTTCAAATAAGGGTCCATCGCAGGTTGGGCAGTAGCTCAAACCACGTCCAATATACTTTTTTTCTCCTTCAACCTCCAAAGGCCTGGGATCAGCTCCGGAAGCGACAATAACTGCTTTGGCCTGAAATTGATGCTTACTTTTTGTTTGGACAAAAAATTTCTTACCAATTTTTTTTATTTTAGTTACCTCATCCCTCTCAATATCAATTTTTTGTTTCCTTAAGTGTTTTTTGAATCTTCGAATTAACTCTAATCCAGAAATCTCCGCAAAGCCGGGATAATTCTCAATTGCCACTGCCTTTTTTGCTACTTGGCCGCCGAAACTTTTAGTAATTAATAAAGTATTTAACTTTTGTCTGGTGGCATAAATCCCGGCTGTAATACCAGCCGGGCCACCTCCAATAATTATTAAATCATACATAAAGCGTGTAAGCGAGACAGGATGCGAGAAAAAATAGTTAGTCTGAGGGCAGTTGCCGAGGGGGACACTTCGCAGCCCCGCCCACCATTCAATATGATTAATCTATTTAGCAAAGAAGGCGGGGCGAGAAATAGCAGCAGCTGGGAGTAACTCTGTTTTACCACTTAAGCTGACTGCGTGTCACCCGAGGCAATCTACCCGAAGACTTTCCCTGAACAGCCTGCCGAGCGATTATTTTTAGTGTAAGACTTTAGGAATGGCTTCAATCAAACCGGTAGCCAATAATCCTTCCTTCACTCTCTGGGCGACAACTTCTCCGGCCTTACCATTGATGTAGGCAGCGGCCTGGGCAGCGGTAAACGGGCTAAGGCCCCGAGCCATTAAGGCTCCGCAAATCCCAGCAAGGGTATCACCGCATCCACCTTTAGTCATAAAAGGGGAACCCGTCCTATTCAAAGCTACTTCCTTTCCATCGGAAATTATATCAATTGCTCCTTTTAATAAAATTGTGGTGTGCAATCGTTGAGCTTCTGTTTGAACCATTTTTATTTTTTCTTCCTCGGACAATTTGTAAATTTCTTTTCCGGTTAAAACGAAAAATTCATAAGTATGGGGAGTAATCAAAAAGTTCCTTCCGGAAACAATCTCTGGTTTTTCCCCCAGGGCGTGGATAGCATCGGCGTCAATTACTACTGGCACGGAGACCTCCTCAAGATATTTCAGAATTGCCTTTTGGGTTTCCTCAGACCTTCCCGCTCCTCCACCGATAACTACAGCCGTATTTCCTCTGGCAACTGCTTTAGCCGATTCTGTCATAGCGAGTAATGTCGGCAAATGTGTTTTATTCAGCCATTTGCCTTCCAAAGGATAAGCTGCTAAGTTTGGGCTGAAACTGGCAATAATATCGGCCGCTCTTTTCGGCGCTATAATTCTTACCATATCAACCCCGGCCCTAAAGGCTGCCATCGCTGATAAAGCCGGAGAGCCGGAGTAAAACTCCGAGCCGCCAACGACTACCAATAATCCATAATCATACTTTCTGATATTCCTTGGCCTTTCTTTGTAAATATCTTTTAAAATATCTTTAGTTACTTCAAGCATAATTTTTGTTCCATTGAAAGTTTTAAATAATAACTTTTTGACCTTTACAGTATTTTAGCACAAATTCCCAAATCTAAAAAGTACCAAATCAATTGCAACACAATTTAATCTATGTTAAAATAGATGCTGGAGCTGATATGCCCGGTAGTGAAAATTCGACCACTGCCGCGGCAGTGATAATAAACGAAGTTTAGTCGAATTTCTACTACCGGGTATGGAGAATCAAAAAACAATCATTATTAGTTTAGGAGGTTCAATAATTGTCCCTCGACCGGGGGAAATAAATATCCGATTTCTAAAAAAGTTTCGCAAATTAATTTTGAAATATATTAAAAGGGGCTTCCGATTTATCATTGTTGCCGGAGGCGGTAAAGTTTGTCGACTTTATCAAAAAGCGGCTGCTAAAATTATAAAAGTCCCCTACGAGGATATGGATTGGCTAGGAATTCATGCCACCAGATTAAATGCCCATCTGCTCAGGACAATTTTCCGAAGGGAAGCCTATCCGGTAATTTTAGATGATCCTTATAAACCAGTCAAAAATAACTGGCGATTATTAATTGCCTCCGGTTGGCGGCCGGGCTGCTCAACCGATTATGACTCGGTTCTGCTAGCCAAAAGATTTAAAGTAAAGGAAATTATCAATGCCGGGAATATACCCTTTGCTTACAGTAAAGACCCAAAGAGATATAAAAATGCGATTCAGATTAAAAAAATCTCTTGGGGAGATTATCGAAAATTAGTGGGCTCTAAATGGATTCCTGGTTTATCCGCTCCCTTTGACCCGATTGCTTCCAAATTAGCCCAAAAATTAAAAATCCGCACCATCATTACTTTGGGAACGGATTTAAAAAATTTTGAGAAGATTTTGTTGGGCAAAAAATTTAGGGGGACAGTAATTGACTACCCGAATCGCAATGAAAGGTGAAGAAAAGATTTATCTCTTCGACTAAGCAGTTCTTTTCTTTCTCAAAAAGGCTGGGGTTTCCCATAATTTTTCCTGGGCCTCAATTTCCTTCTCAGCTTCTTCCATCTCCTTTTTAATTTGAAGGGCATTTTTCCGGAGCTGCTCTTTTGCGGTCGCAGGACTAGAGACTGCCACCGTCTTCTCCTCAGTCTCAGATTGAGGACTCCAACCCTCCCTCCTCCCTCCCCGAGTTTCCTCGGGGCCCCTCGCTTCTTTTAACTCTCTTTGAACTTTTATTTTTACGTGGGGCCTGCCCTGGCGGGAGGGTGGAGGGGGGGTACGTAGTTTTTTTGCCGCTTTTTTGAGGAGAGACTTCTGACTGGGTTTAGATTTTTTCCGAGGGGCCCGCCGAAGGCGGGAGGGTGGCGGGAGGGTTGTAGTTTTTTTAATCGTTTTTGGTTTAGATTCGGGTTTTTCTTCAACTAAAGGAAGTTCTTCAACGAGCTTTTTTTTCTTTGGGCTCCTTTTTTTTGATTTAGCATGGACTCCAACCCACCCACCACCATCCTGAAAAGCACCTATCTTCGTCTGAAGACCTACAGCCAATAAAGTGGTCTTTATAACACCAGAATATTTCGCTTCCCCGCCCCGGTGGTGGGTGTGAGAAATCCCGAAAATAATTTTTGCTTCTTCATTCACCAGTCCAGAAATTGTCTTTGAAATTCGACTAACCTCTGCTAATTCTAAATCTTTCTCGCCAGCAATATTTAACAAAATGCCTTTTGCTCCACGAATGCTATAGGGATAAAGAGGATTATTCAAAACTTTTTCAACTGCTGTCTGAGAAACGTCTCCCTTCTTTTGAACTATCACTGTATTTAAATAAGACAATCTCCCTTGACCCTCGAGAATGGTTCTTAAATCGGCAAAGTCAATATTAATCAAACCAGGATCATAAATCATCTCAATTAGACCCTCTAAACTCTCAATCAAACTTTCATTTATTGCCGAAAGGGCTGCCTTTAAGGGAGTTTTCTTATCGATGATTTGAAAAATTCTTTCATTGGGAATAATGATCAAAGCGTTTAGTCTTGGCTTTATTTTCTCTAAGGCTGTTCTAGCAATCTCCATTTTCTTTTCCCCTTCAAACTTGAAAGGCAGAGTGAAAATTCCCAAGGTGAGATTGCCCAAACTTTTAGCGATTTTAGCAAAAATCGGGGTAGCTCCAGAACCAACTCCGCCGCCAAGAGTAGCAATCAGAATACAAAGATCTTGATTCTCCAGTAATTTTTTAATTCTCTCTCGGTCACTTTGGGCAGCATTCTCGCCTAATTCCGGGTTCATCCCGGTTCCCAATCCTTGGGTTAAATTTCCGCCAAAATGAAAACGCTCTACTTTTTTGGGAACTTCCTTTAAGGCTTTGAGGTCGGTATTAGCCGCGACAAAAGTGGCTTTTTCTATCTTAGAAGCAATCTCTGAAATAATGTTGCCTGCTCCCCCGCCAATCCCAACCACCCTAATTTTAGTTTTCTTAATTTTCTCCTCTTCCACTTTTGGCAAGGATTTTTTAATTGCCTGCCCCGTGGCCCCGCCCTTTTGTAAAAGGGCGGGGTTCTTCGGGGACTTCTTAGGTTTTTTAACCATTACTTTAATATAAAACTTTAAGAGAAATAGTCAATTTCTAGCCACAGGGATAGAACACATCTCTATTTTATCAAAAAACCGGGATGTAAAAAAGAGCCAGCCTGACCTGTCAAATACCCGGTGCTCCAACAGAGCTGGAGGTTGTAGCCGCCTGTCGGACCGCATAAATCAATGATTTCTCCGGCAAAAAATAGATTTTCAATTATTTTTGATTTCATTGTCTTTGAATTAATCTCTTTCAGAGAAACGCCTCCTGAAGTAACAATTGCCGTTTCAAAACCTAAAGGTGAATTAACTGTCATTTCCAATCCTTTTAATAACTTCGCCAACCTGTGCCTTTCTTCCCGGGTTATTTCATTTACTTTTTTTAAAGGATTAATCTCAGACAATTCAACGATAATAGAAATGATTTTTTGGGGAAGTAAATCCGAGAGAGAGTTTTTGAATAACTTTTGGCTGTACTTCGAAAAATCGCTTTGGATTCTTTTGTCCAGTGTCTGAAAATCCAAAGCCGGTTTTAAATCCAAGATTAATTTTACCACACCCTTTTCCTGCCTGCCGACAGGCAGGTCTAAAAACTCACAGACAATTTTACTCAAGTCCAAAACTATGGGCCCGCTTACGCCAAAATGAGTAAAGAGAAGTTCGCCAAAGCGGCTGTCCTGTTTTTTATTTTCGTGGCGATGAAGTTTACCTCCTTCGGAGTTTTCCTTCATCTTCATCTGCGTTTTTACTTCGTAAAAACTTGATTTCTGAAAAACGGTCAGTTCAACGTTTTTTAAACTTAAACCCTGTATCTTTTTGGGCCAACTTTCTTTAATTCTTAACGGAACTAAAGCCGGTCTTAATTTACTAACCTTATGACCCAATTCTTTTGCCCATTTGTATCCGTCGCCGGTGGAACCCGTGCCGGGATAGGATTTTCCGCCGGTGGCAATGATATAGTTTTTAGCTTTAATCTCTCTGCCATTTTTTAAAATAACTTTTGCTATCCTGTCTTTATTTTTGACAATTTCTTTTACTTCACAATCTGTCATTATTTTTACTCCGCCGCTTTTTAGATATTTGATTAAAACATTCAGGACATCTTGGGCTTTGCCGCTTTCAGGAAAAATCCTTTTTCCCCGCTCAGTTTTGGTTTTTAATCCTTTTTTCTCAAAAAAATCAATTGTTTCTTTAACGCCAAAAACAGATAAGGGATACAAAAGAAAATCGCCTTCCCTGCCGTATTTTTTAACGAGTTCTCTTGGATTAAATTCGGCTTTGGTAATATTACTTCTTCCCTTTCCGGTCAGCAAAAGTTTCCTTCCCAAGGCGTTATTTTTTTCCAAAAGCACTACCTTCGCTTTCAACTCTCCTGCCCTGCCGGCTGCTATCATCCCGGCAGGACCGCCTCCGATTACTGCCACATCGAAAATTATTTCATTTTCTCTAAACATATGAAATAAACATTTTTCTTTGCTTACCCGAATCGCAATGAAGGCGAAGAGAACTTCGTTCTCTTCTTCACCTCAGCCAAAGCTTCAGTGGGTGAAGAAGAGATTTATCTCTTCGACTAATCTCTAGGGGCTAGGTACTAAAAAATCCCCAATTAAGGGGATTTTTTAATATTCCGTTTACCAGCTTCTTCGGCGCTCTCCCCCAAACCCTCGATCACCTCGCTGGAATCCGCCCTGTCGCGGCCGAGACTCCATAGGCTTGGCTTCGTTCACCGTTACATTCCGCCCGTCAAGTTCCTTGCCGTTGAACATTTCAATCGCCTTCTGAGCTTCTTCTTCGGACGACATTTCGACAAAACCAAACCCCTTGGAACGACCGGACATTTTGTCAACGATAATAGTCGCTGATTCAACGGTTCCGGCCTTCGAGAATGTTTCCTTCAAAGTGTTTTCGGTGGTCTCATAAGACATTCCACCAACGAACAATTTTTTTGCCATAGTTTTTTCCTTACACAAAAATTTATTAAGTAAGCCGACCAATCTTATTTATCTATCTAACTTACATTGTATTATTTTATGTAAGGAAAGAAAAAATAAGAAACTTACTATCTTGTATACTAACTTATTATTTAAAAAAGTCAACCCCGTAGTAGAATTTTGACAAGTTCCGCTAAAAGCGGAACTAATATCGCGGAGCGAGTCAAAATTTCACTACGGGGTCAATGATATATTATCGAGCAAAAGGCGTTAGGGGACTCAATTGTATTGTTTCTGCGGTGAAACTGCCATCCGAGTTTTGCTTCCCCCCGACAGACAATGTTTTGCCAACCTCAACATCATTTATCGATCCCTCGGTTGTTTTGGATATTTTGGTAGAATCTGAAAAAAAGACAATTTTTGAGCCACCATTTTGCATTTTCAAAGTTAGACTTTTCTCATCTTTACTAATAACTTCACCCGAAAGAAAGTTTACTCCAGTTCCTCTTCCTAACCTATTCTGAGAAAATTGTTGCTGTTGTTCTGAAGACAAACGAGGACTTTTACTCTGTCCATACTTCATTCCTCCATAAAATGCACCGCCTCCTACAATAACTAATGCGATAATAATTGGAATTATTTTTTTCATATAGCGAATTTTTGTTTACAAAAATGAAGCTAGAGATGAAATTTTAATTTCATCGATCAGCAAGATTTTATTTATAAGGTCGAAGAGGATAAATCCTCTTTTCCATCTTCGCTTTCACTATGTGAAAGCTCGATAAACGAAGGTGAAGAAGAGGACGAATTCCTCTTCGCCTTTTATTCATAACGCAGCGCCTCAATGGGATTAAGTTTGGCTGCCTTCTGGGCGGGCCAATAGCCAAAGCCAATCCCAATGATAGCAGATACGCTAAAGGCTAAAATAATTGAAAATAAAGAAATTTTGGTAGCCATACCCGCAAAAAATGTTATTCCATAAGCTATTCCGCTTCCCAGAATTATTCCGACTGCTCCACCAAGAAAAGTAAGCATTACGGCTTCCGCTAAAAATTGTAAACTGATATCTAATCTTTTAGCTCCAATGGCTTTGCGAAGGCCGATTTCTCGAGTTCTCTCGGTTACGGCAGTCATCATCATATTCATAATTCCGATACCACCAACAACAAGAGAGATTCCGGCAATTGCTGCTAATAAAATAGTCATTGTATTAGTCATCGAAGAGGCTGCTCCGAGAATATCCTGCTGCGATAATACGCTGAAATCAGCCATTTGAGGGTCTGTAATATTATGCAACTCCAAAAGAAGATTGGTAATTCCAGTCTGGACTTGAGTCATTACTTGAGGACTTTCGGCCTGGACGTTGATTGTTGAAACATAATCAGCCCCGGCTAACAATTTCTGGCTAGTACTTATAGGAATGAAAATCATATCGTCTTGACTGCCAAAACCGGTGCCACCCTTAGATTTAGTTATACCAATGACTTTAAAATTTATACCGTTAATCCTTACCGTTTCGCCTATGGGAGTTGCTCCTTCGCCGAACAAATCATCGCGAGTGGTAGGACCTAACACCGCTACTTTTGACTGGCTACTAACATTTTGCTCAGAAATAAATGAACCCTGGTCTGTTTCAATATTTTTGACGCTCGGATAAGAGGCAACTGTTCCGACAACCTGAGTATTGGTATTTTTTCCTTTAGCAACTATTTGATAACGGCGGGAAAGTTCCGGAGCTACCGCTCTAATATTCGGAATTTCTTTTGCTATAGTTTCGCTATCTTCAATAGTCAGTGTTTGGGCGCTACCCCTACCGGCTGAAACCTGAGAAAAACTCCTCTGAAATCCGGGGCTAACTGTAATTAAATTCGACCCCATTGATTGAATACTCGTTTCAATTGATCCTGTTGCCCCTTGGCCAATTGAAATCATTGCAATAACAGAACCTATTCCGATGACAATACCTAAAATAGTCAGACCCGACCTGGTTTTATTAGCAGAAATAGCCAAATATGTTTCTTCAAATAAATCAGTAATGAGCATAAATTTTAGTAGTCGATGAGATAAATCTCATCTTCATTCTTCGCTGCGGCTTGAATAGTCGATGAAATAAATTTCATCTCCATCTGCGTTTTTAATAAATTAAAAACTTGATTAACGATGATTAATAACATCTTCGACAATCTCTCCATCTTTGAGGAAAATTGTTCGCTCAGCTTTTTCAGCAATATATTTTTCGTGAGTAATCAAAATAACCGTTCGACCTTGCCTGTTTAAGTTTTTGAAGGTCTCAAGAACAACTTCACCAGTTTTACTATCAAGGTTGCCGGTTGGCTCGTCGGCTAAAATAATAGTTGGATTATTCACCAAGGCCCTGGCAATAGCCACTCTCTGCATCTCGCCCCCTGAAAGCTGATTAGAAAGATGATAAAAATGTTTTTCTTCCAAACCTGTACTTAATAAAGATTTCTTAGCAATTTCTTCTCGCTCACCCTTAGGGATATTGGCATAAGCTAAAGGCAATACCACATTTCGTAGAACCGTTGCTCTGGGTAAAAGATTGAAGGCCTGAAAAACAAAACCAATTTTCTTTTTACGAATATCAGCCAAATCATCATCAGAAAGCTGAGAAACGTCTTTTCCTTCAAGAGAATATTGGCCGCTGGTTGGAGTATCCAAACAACCCAAAATGTGCATGAGAGTTGATTTACCTGAACCGGAGGGTCCTATAATAGCCACAAATTCACCATCACTAATAGAAAAAGAAGTGCCCTTTAACACTTTGGTTTCAACATCGCCTGATTTATAAACTTTGGTAATGTTCTTAACCTCTATCATAATCCTGGTATTCGAAATTCTTGAGTTCCCCGACCTTGATTAGTCTTGGTTTTACTACCTTACTTTCTATTTCTTTTTTTGATGGCTCTTCCCAAGGATAACGAGAAAACCAATGTTCCACCACTTCGTCTACTCGCAAACCCATTGTTTCTCTGGTCATTTCTCTAGTTAATGGAACACCGACCCTTGTAAAGGTCTCTATTTCTGCCTCTTGCCATAATGGTTCACTATCTATAAGTAAACCATCCATATCAAATATTACTCCTTTTATCATATTTTTCATTCTACCAAAAAACCGCCTGACTGACGATTTTTGTCGGCTCCGTGGGCTGGAATCCGTTCGAACCTGTTTGACAGAAATTGATATACCAACCCATTGACATATCAATATAGCAAAAGTAGAATAAAAGTGTAACGTAAAAACTAATATGATAAAGAAAAAAAATCAACAATTAACCAGTAAAGAAATAGAAAGACTACTTGTTCAACAAACAACGGTAATTTTGAACGCGGTTGATGAAAGATTAGGGAAGATGGAAATTAGAATTAACCAAAAAATTGATCGTTTGACCACAACGCTTGATAGATTTTTGAAGAGACTGACCGACACAGAAGATGAATTTGAAATAATGAAAGCTGATATAAATCGCATGAAAAAAGTCATTAGAGAGAAATTGGGCGTGGAGTTATCATAAAAAATTATCTATATTGTGACATGAAAATAGCGACGAATGCTCGCTATTTTTTATTCTTAGCTCCGCCTACGGGACGATGTTAGAACCTGTTTGGTTATTCCTGAGTTTTCTTGAAGATAATTGCGCTTAAGATAAATGCGATAGTGAAAAATATTGCTCCGTAAAAACAAGGGGTTAAAAATGGATTATTTATGCCTGGCACGCAAGATGTGGCACAAGTTTTCTGGTTTAACCAACTAATAAGCTCTGTTGCAAAATTAAACCAAGCAAATAATGTACCCACAAACAGCACTATAAATTGTGCTAAAATAATTCTCTTCATATTCTTTTATTCTACCAAAAAACCGCCTCCGCCAGAAGGCGGATCGGCGATTTTTCTGAACCGAAATTTTAAGGATTAAAAATAGCCCGTCTCGGTCTTAATTTTAATTACTCGTTCACTATCCATTGCTCCCTTGGAATTCCCGACTGACGAATAATACCTTTAAGGGTACGAGGTTTAATATTCTTCGATCCATGAAAGGGTACACAAACCTGACGGAATGCGCCACCGTAACGACCAACATAATACCAATGGCTGCCTTTTGTGTGGTTTAATACAAAACCGTGCGCTTTTAGAAAGCGCACGACATCTTCGGCGACCCAGTTGTAAAAACCCCTTGGCATAAATAATTAAGCAGGGACAAAAGCGCTTTTTGCAATGTTAAGATTGCCAAAGAAAAAAACTTCTTTGGCGGGTATTTTTTTATTCTTCTCCAAATTACCCCACATCTCTTCGTATTCGTGATCTGGTTTTTGATTAAGAATATAAGGTCGCGCCTTAATTTTTCGCGCTGATTCCAAATAACCATCAATCGCTTCGAATAAAAGCAGCATTGTTTCGCGAGGCGTATCTCCTTGTTCTACGATATTAAATTCGAGACCTGCACCATACCAGGCATTTCCTTCACGAAAGATAATACACCTCACATTTCCTTTTTGAAGAGTATTTTTGTACTTCATATTAATGATTTTACCACAAAGACGATTGTAGTGCAAATATAATACAAATTAAGACTAACACAAAAAGAATAAAAAAGCAATTTATCAGTAAACTTGGTTTAGAACCCAAATTTTAAGGGAAATTTTGGCGATTTTTAGTACCCTCGCCGACGCGTCTCGGTCGAAAGTAAAAAATCAGGATCACATTATCTTAATCATTTTGATAAAAATCTTCTTTTTGCAATTTATCACAAGAAAAAGCATATCCAATCCCAACGTTTGCAGATCTTTTTATATTAATAGCAATTGCTTTCATTTGATTCTGAGGAACGGAAAGAATCTCCCCAATCGTCAATTTACCCTAAGATAGCCCTTGGAGTTTTTTCAAAACTTCAATATTAGTGTCAAATGACGCTATTAAATCATCGAATTGTTTATATAGGCCAGTATCTTTTCTCGTTACAATTCCAACAACCTTTTTTGTATTTAGATCAACCAGTGGACCACCAGAATTTCCATTATTTACGCTAGCATCCAGTTGTATTACATTCACACTGGATTTAAGATACTTTGATGAAACATGACCGATGTGCGATGTTAAATTTTCATGTTCAAATGGATATCCCATTATTAATATTTCTTGCCCAACCTCAACATCATTATGAGTTCTTAATTCAAAATTAAACTTATTTTTAAAAAAATTGGTATCCTTGATGTCCAAAATTATATAATCAAAATAATCTTTTGCAGATCCAGATATAACATACGCGGCCAATTTAGAATAGTCAAAGCGGAATTCCGAATCATTAGTTTTTAATACGACAGTGGTGTCTAGTGGAAAATTTCCCTCAGACGGATAAAAAACATGACTATTCGAAATAATTTTATTTTTGCATAAAAAAGCTGAACCAGAAGCTATTTTTTCTTGCCCTTGATAAAAAGACACCAATACAACGCCTGATTTTATTTCAGAAATTAAACTTACAATATGATCCATAGTAACTTTCTTTCATAAATTTATATTGATAAAAATTATGCGGCTCGGTCTCTCGATACTAAAAGCTGACTGCTGTGTCTCTTGGATAAAATCCGAACCTTTTTTCGGGAAAATCCCGACGCTGACTTTTGACTGCCCGCCGCCGCAGGCGGCGGGCAGAAATCCGCAGTCCTGCTTCGCAGGACAGCAGGCGGGCAAAAATTCCTTGGGGACTCGTACTCCTAAAACCCTTTTCCTTTTTGACTGCCCGCCGCCGCAGGCGGCGGGCAGAAATCCGCAGTCCTGCTTCGCAGGACAGCAGGCGGGCAAAAATTCCTTGGGGACTCGTACTCCTAAAACCCTTTTCCTTTTTGCCCACCAGCTTTGGCGAGCCGGGGGAAATTTCCGCGCGGAGCACGGAAAAAAATTAATCCATCCTTTCTTTTTTGCCAACCTCTTGCTTTGAGGAATTTTTAATCACTTCCTCTACTTCCATTTTTGCTTTTTTAATTCTCTGTTCGCAAATATTAATAAGTTCTCGTGCCCGCTTCACTTTGGTCGCAAGCTTATCAACATCTATATTTTGGTCCCGAATATCTTCCAGAATTGCTTTAAGTTCGTCTAGGACCTCATTGTAAGAAATTTGTTCTTCGCTCATATTAGTTTTTTTGTTAAATTTACTGTACTTTTAATTTCGCCGTCTGAAACGATGGTTATAATATTTTTCCCTTTTCTAACTTTGTTAATACTTTTAATTGCTTGTCCATCAACTCTTGTAATACTAAATCCTCGTTGAAGGGTATTTATTGGATCGAGATCATCAATATTAGATTTATAATTATTTATGGTATCTCTAATATTTTTGAAAAAATATTTACAATATGAAAGGATATCAGTCCAGCCCCTATCTATCTCTTCCTTACTTTTCTGCAAGAAAACCTGACTTTCCCTAGTTATCTGGGTCTCCATTTCTTTTAATTCTTGTAAAATATCTCTAATGTAATTTTGGGCGCTATGCGTAATGGTAACAGAAATTTCATCAATATTCTGAAGAAAATCTCTAACACGATCTACCAAAAAAGTTGCGACTGCGCTCGGAGACTGCTGGGAAAAACAAGCTATCATATCTGTAATAGTATAATCTGTACTATGCCCTATACCAGTTAAAACGGGGGTTTGTAAGAAAGCTATCTTCTCTGCTATTTTTTTATTATCAAACCAGCTTAAATCAGTCTTTGAGCCGCCCCCACGGGTAATAACAATAACGTCCACATTCTTTTGTGTACCAAAGTAATCTAAGGCATCACATACTTCTGATTCAACCTTTTCTCCTTGCACAGAGGAGTTGTAGAATTTTATCTTAAAGGCGAAATCACTTTCTCGGAGTTTATTTAAAAAATCGTTGTATCCCTCGCTATTAATCTGAGTTATTAACCCGATAGTTTGTGGTACCAATGGTAGGGGTATTTTTTTATTTCTATCTAGTAAGCCCTTGCTTTTCAAATATTGAATAATCATTTCTCTTGTCTTGGCGAGTTTACCGAGAGTAAATGCCGTATCAATGTCTCTGATAATTAATTTATAATTTCCATGAGGAGGATAAACATCTACCTTGACTAAAACTCTAACCTCTATCCCATCTTTAAGATCTGTTCCTACATTTGCTTCCTGCAGCTTCTGTCTTATTTTTCTTAGATCACTATTAAAAAGAGTTGCTGGAATTACAGAAATAACTTCATCTCTATCGGGATGTTTTTCTTGAAGTTGGAAATAGATATGTCTATTGTTTTTTTGTTTATCAAATCCTGATACCTCTCCACGCACCCAAACTAAATTAGGGAACGAACTTTCAAGAATTTGTCCTATTTCGTTATTTAACTCAAAAATAGTATAAGTTTTTTGTTGGACGTTCATCTTTTTAACGAATCAATTATTTTCTCTATAACGTAGGCTGGCTGTGATAACACCAAATAGTTTGGAAATCGCATAACTCTCCAGCCCTCTTTGGTTAAAAATTCGTCTCGTTCGACATCTTCCAAAACAGGCATTCCTTTAATGATTTCGTGCTGGATACCATCGACCTCTATATCAATCTTTTGTTTCCCAACCATAGCAAAATCTAAGGTGTATCTTTTTACTACTAGTTTTGGTATTACTTTGTATTTAAATTTTTCTATATCGACCTCTTGTATTTTTTCGAACAGCAATCTCTCTTCAATCGTATCAAATTTCTCGTGCAAACTATACTCTTCCATTTTTTCTTGTTTCTTTATCGAATTGTAAACCTCCGCAACTCGTCCTAGAATACCTTGCCTACTTTCACAGAAAGACTTATCTCCAACTATATATAATAAATATCTTGCTCTTGATAGCGCTACATTTAAAATTTGCGGATAGATATTATACCATCTATCGCTATTACCATTACCGCGAGAAGCAAGAACTACAGAAAATATCATTATATCTTTCTCTGACCCTTGAAATTTATGAGCAGTGAGAATTTTTATATTGTGTCTTTCTATGTCTTCAGGAGAAATAGATTTAGAAATTTTTTCATATAACGCCCGCTGTTGCCTCGAGTAAGGTGTGACTACCCCGACAGTTAAATCAGTGTCTTTAATATTTTTCATAATTTCCTTAAATACTCTACTCACTACCTCTGCCTCTTGTCGATTAACTCTACTCCCAGCCAGATGTTTAAAAACCTCGCCTTCGCAATCTATCCATTGGACGCCTAATGGAAGAGTTGATGGAAAATCCTTAAAATTTAGATTAGTTAGTATTTTTAATTGACCTCTATAAAATGCTTGGTTGCATAAAGAAATAATCTGGTCTACTGAACGGTAGTGATTAGCTAATAATATAGGCTTGTGAGTTAAAGAATTTTCTGCTGCTTTATATAGAGAAATATCACAATATCGTGTTTTTGAAGGGTAAACTTCCTTTATTTTCTGCAATCCATGAATTTTTGCTAATCCATAATCAATATCTCTTGTAATACCTGCAACATGTGTTAACTGCATGGGATCACCTACAATAATTGCTTGCTTTGCCCTATAAAGAGCCGGGGCCGCTGAAGGAAGATCCACCTGTGAAGCCTCGTCAAAAACTACATAATCAAAAATACCGGGTTTTAAAGGAAAACTTCTTCTGATAGATTTTAGTGTAGAAGACCAAACTCTAAGGACTTTAAGTGTTTCAAGAAACAGTGTGCTATCAAGGCTTTCTTTATCATTAAATCTTTTTGAATTTACTTCGCTGAGATATGCATTAACTCTCCCTATATTTCTTCCGTCACCTATCATTTTTTCCATATAAATGCTTTTTATGAATTCTCGAGAAGCTTGATAAAACT
>Ga0210020_1002166_pt1 | contig 15997 bp, 14 predicted proteins | sample CryGeymeta201514_FD_183980 | JGI IMG/M metagenome (GOLD analysis project Ga0210020, IMG submission 183980) | Groundwater microbial communities from Crystal Geyser aquifers in Utah, USA - Crystal Geyser metaG 2015-14 (SPAdes) (version 2) | ecosystem: Environmental > Aquatic > Deep subsurface >... | reverse complement strand
TGCGGTTCATGGCGATCTCCCGATTCGGAGCGCGGAGGGCGGCTCACTGCAGGGGAACCAGTTGCACCGGTCCCAGCAGGCCCGCTGCCCGCACCGGCCAGTTGGACGCGTCGAACGGCTGATAGTGAAAGTTCACGAAGTTGATGTCGCGGAAGATCCGCCAGCCGACGCCGCGCCGGTCGAGGTCACGGACGCGGTTGGCGGCGACGTTGGTGACCTCGACTTCCAGCCTGTTACCTGCCGGCTTCAACGCCGAGAGCCGGACACGAACGGGTGGTGCAATGAGCGTGCCGAAGTCGGCGCCATTCACCCGGACTCGGGCGCTTTCCCGCACGTCGCCCAGATCCAGCAGCCAATCGCCGGCGTGGTCTGCGGGCAGGTCGAAGGTGAGCGAGTAGCGAGCCGTGCCGGCGAAGCGTTCCGCCTCGCTGCCGGCTGCGGTCCACGAACCGAGCACGTTCATCTCGAACGGCGGCGGCAAGACGGGACCGCCGGCCACGAACGTCGCCTGCCAGCGGCCTGTCAGCGGCAGGGGCGCTCCCGTCGGCTGGAGGTACTGCCAGGCTTTCGTCGAAGGCGCCAGGTCGTTGGTCAGCGTCCGCAGCACCACCGACTGCCCCACTGCCAGTTGCAGTCGCACCGCTCGGCCGCTTCCCGGCGCTTCCGTCCATTCCGCCCGACCGGCAACGCCGGTCACGGGGTCCAGCAGCACGGCGTCGGAGACCCTGCGTTCAGGCGCGATCCACCCGTCGAAGTCCTTGCCGCTCTGGTTCACCACGAAGTAGTCGTGCCCCAGCGGGTGTCGGCGCCGGGTGAACCGCAGACCGTGGTCGGTGAGTGACTCCCGCCGCACGCCGAAGTCGTCAAGCGCCTGGTTCACGTCTTGGGTCCGACGAACCCGGTCGCGGAGTCGCTCGTCGAGCTGTCGCAGTTCTTCTCGCCGCTGGGTCAATTGCCCGAGTCCGGGAACGTCGGTCGGAATTCCGTTCTGGAAGATCACTCGTGCCCCCTGCTCGACCAGCGCAGCCAGCCGCCGCGCCGTCTCCAGGGGCAGGGACCGACAGGCGGGAACCACCAACACCCGATACCGCCCGCCGGGCGCGAGAATCTCTTCTGGATCGGCCGCCAGCAGCGCAAGCTGCCGATCCGAGACGTAATCGAACGAGTACCCGCTCTCCCAAAGTACCTTCGCGCACTGCCCGAAGGCGTGATCGCGCAACCAGTCGGTGCGGTGAACGGTAAACTGCCGCCGCACTCCCTTCGCGTCGCGGAGCACGTCCGCGTAAGGCCAGTAGAGCAGCACGTCGTTGTCCGGCTCGCCGGCCTGCAGGATCGACTGACAGCGGGTCATGTACTCATTCAGCGCGCCGAAGTCCCGCCAGATCGGATTCTGCGGGTTGAACTGCGTCGAGGCGTAGAACAGCCAGCCGGGCCACTCAGCGTCAGCGGGGGAATACGCCGTGCCGTGGTAGACGTTGTGGTTGACGCCCGACAGAAGCTGATAGTCCAGCGCTTTCTTCGCCGCTGCCAGCGTCACGGTGAAATGCTCGCCCAGCCAGGTGCAGCTTTCCGACGAACAGAGGCGCCGGCCCATGACGTGGGCTGCCGAGGAAGCGAATTTGCTCATGATCGCCGTCCACTCATCGGGCGCGCGGAAGAGCTCGGTTTCGGGAATGTCGACCGCACCGTACAGGTCCAGCAGGTTGCCCGGCGAGCCGTGTCCCTGGTTCCGGGCGAGTTGCCCGTGAGCGTGGCACCAGTCGGCCCACGGCATGATCACATTGTCCAACAGCAGTTCGCCGTAGGTGAGCCGATAGTCGGTCTTGACCCGCGCGACGGCATCCCGATCGCCTTTGCCGGTAAGTGCTGGGAGTTGGGTCCGCAGGTCGTAGCCGCGGCGCCGCTCGAACTCGGTCAGGAACTCGGCGCACCAGTTGCCCTGGTACTCGAACGAGTCATGGAACTGGGCACGGAGGGCGCCAGTCGGCAGCTTGGCGAACAGCGTCTCGAAAGGCGGCTTGACCGCCTCGAAAGAGCGGCGCGACACCGGATTGAACACCCACCCTTCGCCGCCCGGTCCCGGCCGCTTGATGCGCTCCCTGTTCCAGCGCTGGGTGAGCGCATAGAGTGTCCAGCCGGCGGAGGGCGCGCGCCAGTCAGCCGCGCCAGAAGACAGGTGCTCGTACGCGCCCTCAAGTCCAAACGCCACCACCGCCTGGTACCGCTTCGGCTCCAGACCGACTGGCAGCCCTTCTCCCGAGTTCAGTGGCGTCTCTTCAATCACGAAGTCCGCGTTCCGCTCGTCCTCCCGCAGATTTGCCCCGCCCATCTTCCACCCGGAACCGGGCGGGAGGTCAACCTGCATGCCCAGGCGTTTGGCTTCCTCGCAGGTGTGAGCCAACATCGCTACCCACGCGTCGGAAAGGTACTGCAGGTCGCGTCGCTCCTGGCCCGTCACGCCGTAGATCGGCGTGACTTCGACGCCGCCAAGGCCGACGCGGTGGTACTCTTCCAGCAGCCGCGTCAGGTTCGTCTTGTCCACGGCACTACCCAGCCACCACCAGCGCGTCCACGGCCGTGACTCGCTAGTGGGCTCGGGCCAGGCAAGGGGTGCGGCGTGGACTTTACGGGTGTTGCTCATCATCGTCTCCGTCAACAGGACGACGCATAGAGCCCCTGCGGTTTGCCATGGAGACCCAGCGCGAGCCGCGACCATCTTCTCCGCCCTTTCAGCCCCCCGCCCGCAGCCCGTATAGCTCCCCATTCACCTTCCGGGCCGCCTCGCGCATTTCCGGGTAGGGGTCGTCCGTCGCGTCGACAAACCCGACGTTGTAGTTTTCCCCATCGGCACGGCCGGTGAGCGGCTGGTCGAGGTATTGGAACCAATGGGCGCCCACGCACCACGGCGCGGCAGCAGCTTCGCGGGTGTAGGCGACATACTTCTCGGCGCGCTCGGCTTGGTCCTTGGCGGGGCGCAGACCGGGGTCGAACATGCCGCGGTCCAGCGCGCCAAAGTGGAACTCGCCGATGACCACCGGGAAGTCTAACTCGGCAGCCAATTCGTCTGCCGTGCGGTCGGTCGGCAGCTCAGCGTAGATGTTGAAGGACACCACGTCACAGTACTTCCTGGAGACCTCGACGAAGTGCCGGTCATACATGCCGCTGAACCGGCAGCCGAGGTAGAGCACCCCGGGGAAGTGCTTGTCCAATGCTTCCCGACACACGCGGAAGTACTGCTCCGCGATCGTCCTCTCGAGCTCAGTCAGGTCGGCCAGCGCTTGTTTGCGCTGGCCGGCGGTCAGTTGGAACGGCGCCGCCGCCGTTTCCCAGTCGGCCAGTTGGGTGCCCCACGCGCGGTTCAGGTCGGCAATCGTCGGATACTTGGCTTTGAGCCAGTCCAGCAGCGCTTGTTTCGCCTGGAACGAACCGTCACTCTCCTGCAAGCAGAGCGCGGCGATGCCGGCTGGCGCTTGGTTCGCGCTTTGCCAGGGGGAGCCCAACGTCCACGGCAACTCGTTGTGGATGAACACGCCCAACAGCCAGGGATCGCCCTTGAACTCTGCCTGTGCCGCCAACTGCTGCTCCAGACCCGCGCGGAACTTCGGGTCGAAGGGATCGGGGAACCACTTTTTCTTCTCCAGACCGGCTTTGAGGCGGCTCGTCGCCACGAACATCGGCACCCCGGGCACGTTGATCGGCAGCGTGTACGGCACACGCCTCAGGCGCCACGTCTCCGGTGCACTCCAGTTGCCGATCGTGTTGATGCCCCACGACGGAAGCCGCTTCATCGTCACGTCGTAGAAGCGGTTTGCGAAGTCGTCGCCGTACTTGCGGTAGACGTTCACTGCGAAGAAGTCGAACAGTCGCCGGTTGGGCGGCGCCGTGTAGAAGCGGGCGAAGGGGTTGTCGGTCGCCGGCAGCCACTCGAAGTACTGCTCACGGCCGGCCACAATCGTCTCGGCATTGAACCGCACGCACGTGATGCCGCTGGACCAGAAGAGCCGCCCTTCCGGATCGACCAGCCACCACTTGCCGGCTTGTTTCTGAACCCGGAACCGCCCCGTTGCTTCGAGTTGCGGGCCGTCTTTCCAACCCCCGTATTGGTCGCGGTCAGGCAACGGTGGGTTCGCCTGGAAGTACTGCTCCTCGTTCCGGATCCGCTTCGGGAACTCGTCCTCACTGTGCAGCTTGCCGGGCCAGTCGGCCCCATTGTACTGCCCGAACCTGTCGACAAAGGCTGCCGGCAGAGGCGCCGGAACGGGGATCAGTTCGAGCTTGTACAGCAGGAGCGTGTGGTCGGCATCCGGATGTGCCAGGTAGACCTGCATCTGGGTGATTCGTTTGGCGTCAAGCGCAACCCCGTTGTGCACGATCTGGACATCGCCTTCCCGCCTCGGGTACGGCAACGGCGGCTGGCCCCGCATACCGATGATCGGCGGGCGACCGCCGACCGTCAACAGCATCCGCACCGTCTGTCCGGGCGCCACTTCGGTGCCGCCTTGCCGGCCGCGATCTCGGACGGCTTCCGAGTCGACGCGGACATTGACTTTGACTGCCGCATCGGTTGGATTGCCGACGGTGACCGCCAGGAATGCGGCTCTCGACCAGTCGGTTGCGTAGCCGAGCGGGTCGGGAAGCAGCTTCAGGTTCGGGTAGGCCGACTCGTGACCGAAGGCGAGCCGCAACGCCGGGCCGGCATCGGTCCGGACCACCTCCGCCTTGCCGTCGGTGACGGCGTACTTCGGCAGGTTGGCCGGATCGGTAACGTCGATGAGCGTCTGCGGGGCCGGCGCAGCCAAGGCATCGACACAGCAGCAGAGCAACAGAGTGGGCGCGTGCCAGGGAAGGTGAGTTCTCGTGAGTTGTATTCTACGCCGCCAAGGGAAGGAATTCCTGGCTGAGTTTGGATTGAGCCGACCGCGGTTGCCATCGGACTGCAGATCTTGCAAATTCCTCGATCTTATCGTACGATTTGTAGCATGTGGATACCGAGAAAGATGGAGAACTTGCTGACCCGACGTGCCCGACAGCGCCCTGTTGTCGTGTTGACCGGCGCTCGCCAGACCGGAAAGACCACGTTGGTCCGCCGACTCTTCCCCGACCATGGGTTCGTCTCGCTGGACCTGCCGAGCGAAGCTGCACAGGCCGAGCGCGATCCGCAAGCCTTCCTGACCCGGCACCCGGCGCCGCTCATCGTCGACGAAGTGCAGTATGCTCCGGGGCTGTTCCGGCACCTCAAGGTGGCCGTTGATGCGCGGCGCGACGAATGCGGTCTCTTTGTCCTGACGGGGTCGCAGAAGTTCACGCTGATGCAGTCGGTGTCGGAGTCTCTGGCGGGACGTGCCGATATTCTCGACCTGGAGACATTGTCATGGGCGGAGGTGCACGCCGCGGTTCCGCAGCTCTCCGTGGAGGAATTCCTCGTTCGGGGCGGCTTCCCCGAGTTGTACGAGAAGCCCGACTTGGAGACTGACGGTTTCTACCGGTCCTATGTGGCGACCTACCTGGAGCGCGACCTGCGGCAACTCCTGGGCGTGAGCAGCCTGCGCGACTACGAGCGCTTCGTGCGGGCGTGCGCGCTACGTACGGCGCAGCTCTTGAACCGGGCCGATCTGGCGCGGGACGTCGGCATCAGCGGGTCCACGGCGGCTGCCTGGCTGTCGGTCCTGCAGGCGTCCAACCAGGTGGCGCTGTTGGAGCCCTGGTTCTCCAACCCGACGAAGGCATTGGTCAAGACACCTAAGCTCTACTTGTGCGACACGGGTCTGTGCGCCTTCCTCAACGGCGTGCGCAACGCCGAGGACCTGCACGCTTCGCCGTTGGCCGGGGCGCTGTGGGAGACGTTGGTATTCGGCGAACTCCGGCGCCAACAGACCAACCACACCGGCGGTTGGGACCTCCACTTCTGGCGCGACCGCACCAAAGAAGCCGACTTCCTTCGCCATCGCGGCGGCCGCTTCGATTTGGCCGACGCCAAATGGACAGAGCACCCCACCAACAGGGACGCCCAGACCCTCGCCCGCATCGCCCAGGACCTGCCTCCCGGTTCTGTTGCGAGCCGAACACTGTTCTGCCGCTGTCCGAACCCGTACCCCGTCTCGGACAGAGCGCAGGCGGTGCCGCTGGGTGAGTTGCCAGAGGAGTGGAGGTGACCGTCAGACCGGGACGTGCCGAGTGACTCGCCCTGCACACCTGCCGTGTGCATCCCCGCCCCCAGGGCGGCGACCTCGCGTTCCTTTGGGCAGACGAGAACCATGGATCGATGGAGAGCCAGACTGCCACAGAGTGGTTGCATTCGGTGCGAGACCTATCGACACCCGTCCCTCTCGAGCCACCTTGCGACCGGCAAGTCATTTGACTGGCGGTGCCGTGGGTGCTACACTTGGCAGTCAGCCAAACAGCTGTCTACAAGGGCCGCGGGCAGTGTTTGAGTCCTTCCGGAGCAACGGGTTCCTGAACTGTACGGAGGTTGTGGTGAACGCGTTCATTGTCCCAATCCAAGTCCAACCATCTCCTCGGGGGGCGTGTCGATCGCTGCGGGGGGCGGCATCGTGCATCGTCCCCACACCAACGCCCTGCTGTTCCGGTCTTGGGGCACCGTGCCATCCGCTTCGAGTCGCGGGAGAAGGAATGCCTGGGTTCGTGGACGCTTCTCCTCTTCCAGGCATGGCACGCAGGGTGACTACCCCGCTGGATCCGCCGGTCTTTCCTTTCGGTCCAACTTCATCGCTTCGGTAAGCCGGCTCTCGTGTCGCAGTCTCTCCAGCACGGCACGCAACGGCTCCCAGTGCCGTCGGTCGGCCTCACGCTCCCGCTGCTCCTCCTCCCGGAGGGCGTGATCCAGTCGTTCTGCGTCGGCGGCGATTGCCAGGGTCAGCAGCGGCCGCCCATCAGCAGGTAGCGGACCTGGTGCTCCCGCATCGAAGAAAGGACTTTGCGTATCGGGCTCGGGGTCAAGAGAGCCTCCCAGCGTCAAGAAGGTTTGCCAGAGCTTCTGAGTTTGGCGCCAGCGCTCTTGAGGGGTGAGGCGATACCATTCGGCCCACTCGGGCTCGCAGAGGTCTTTCGGTTCAATCACGTGCGGCATTGGAGCCAGCGGGCGGGTGCCGGGCAAGCTTACCCAGCACCTCCGGCCGGGTCCGGCGGCCGGTCCTTCCGGTCCAGCTTCTGCGCTTCGGTCAGGCGGGTTTGGAGAGCGGCGACCACGTCCGGCTTGTCCGTCGCCAGGTCGCGCTCTTCGTTAGGGTCGGCAGCAAGGTCGTACAGCTCGGGCACTTTGCCGGTCCCTTCGCAGAGCAGTTTCCAGTTCCCTTGCCGGATCGCCCACTTGCCGTTGACGAAGGGGAAGTAGAGTGTGCGCTCGGCGGGTCGCGCGGTGGCGGTTACTACGGGCCAGACGTCCTGCCCGTCCCACTGCAGGTCGCGGGGAGGTTGGTAGCCGGCCAGGTGGGTGAGTGTCGGCATCCAGTCGACGGCGTGCAGGGGTGCGGTGACTTTGCCCGGTTTGAGTCGCCCCGGCCAGTTGAGCAGCGCCGGCGTGCGGATGCCGCCTTCGTACATGGTGGACTTGAACCCCCGGAGCGGCAGGTTACTGCCGAGGACGGGGGCGTTGGGGTACGTGCCGGGGTACTTGTCGTTGGCGGCGATCCACGGCCCGCGGGGGGCGCCGTTGTCGGAGACGAAAAGAATGAGCGTGTTGTCGCGCTGGCCGGTCTCCTCCAACGCCTGCACCAGCTTCCCGATCCAGTCGTCCATCTGGGTCGCATAGGCGGCATAGCGCTTGGCGCCTTCGTCCTTGACGGGAGCCTCCGAGAACGTCAGGTGGGCGTATTGGTCCTGGTACTCCGGCGGCGCCTGCACCGGGATGTGGACGGCAGTGAAGGGCACGTAGTAGAACCACGGCTCGCGTTTCTCGCGAATCCAACCGACGACCTCGCGGCCGATCAGGTCGGTGACGTGTCCCTCTTCGTCGACAAGCTCTTCGTTGCGGTGCCAAGTGCGGCTGAACTCGCCCTTCTTGTAGTGGTGATCGTAGGGACCGACGCCGCCGGCCAACGAACCGTAGGAGCAGCTAAAGCCGAAGTGGTTCGGACCCCACTCGGGTTTCGAGCCGAGGTGCCACTTGCCGGACAGCCCGGTGTCGTAGCCGACGCTCTCCAGTGCCGAGGCCAACGTCTCGGTGCCAAAGGGGAGCACCCGCTCATTGGAGGGCTTGCGCGCTTGGTCGCCCCAGCGGCTGCAGTAGCGGCCGGCGAGCAGCGACACCCGCGTCGGTGTGCACATCGGGCAGACGTAGTGCTGGTCGAGGTCGACGCCCTCGGCGACCAGTCGGTCGAGATTCGGCGTGCGGATCTTCGAGCCGTGGTAGCCGACATCGGCCCAGCCGAGGTCGTCGGCGACGATCACGAGGAAATTGGGGCGGTTCACCGTTGACTCCTTGCGCGCTGCTTCTTGGGCAGACAGCCGGCGGCTGCCGAGGGTCAGCAGACCCGCCGAGCCCGCGGTTTGCAGGAAGGTCCGCCTGGTTTGTCGAGGTTGCATGATCGGTTGACCTCTCCTCGAAGGCAATCTCCGTCACCAGCACTGCCGGGGCGACGGAACGGTTGAAGCGCGTCGCCGGCAAGGGCGACTTGTCCGGATCTGCTGGATTCAATTTTCTCGCCGAGATCCTGAATTCCTTGCCAGCGACCACGTGTCGTGCTATACTTGACTCATGCGCCTATGCGCATACTCAGTTCTCCTGATTGGACCGCTCATGAAGTGCGACGAAGTCTCCCGCTTGTTGAAGGCCCTGGCCGAGCCGACGCGCCTGCGGCTCGTGTGCCTGCTTGCCCGCTATGGGACCATCTGTGTGTGCGAACTGACGGAAATCACGGAGCTTCCCCAGTACCACGTTTCGCGGCACTTGGGCATGCTTCGCAACTTGGGGTTGGTCGCCGACGAACGAGACGGCGCCCGAGTCAACTACAAGTTGGCGGGAGGCAACGACCTGCTCGCGCAATTGACCGACGTGTTGGCGACAGCCATCGAGTCCTGCCCCCGCGCGCGGCAGGACTTGCAGCGGGCTGCGATGCTGGTGGGAGGGCGACGATAGCCCATGGCAAGTTCGATTTCCTCTGAAGCCGTGACCGCCGAACGCACTGCGATGGCCCCGACCTCGCACCGCGTCCCCCGTGGACTCTGGCTGTTGCCCGTGCTGCTCGCCTGGGGGCTGGCATACCGCCACCTGCGACCTGCCGCCGACTGGCTGACCGGCTCCGTCCTTCGGCTGCCAGTGGACAGCCATCTGGGCAGCAGCGTCGCCTTCTTCCTGTTCGAGGTGCCGAAGGTCCTGCTGCTGCTCGTGCTGGTCGTCTTCGGCGTGGGCATTGTGCGGTCGTTCTTCACGCCCGACCGAACGCGGCAGATGCTGTCGGGCAGGCGCGAGTCCGCCGGCAACGTGCTGGCGGCGCTTCTGGGAGTCGTGACCCCGTTTTGCTCCTGCTCCGCCGTCCCGCTGTTCATCGGGTTCGTCGAGACTGGCATTCCGCTGGGCGTCACGCTCTCGTTTCTGATCTCGGCGCCGATGGTGAACGAAGTCGCGCTCGTGCTGCTGCTCGGGATGTTCGGCTGGCAGATCGCCGCGATCTACCTGACCGCTGGACTGACCGTTGCCGTGGTCGCCGGCTGGGTGATCGGCCGGCTGAAGATGGAGCGGTTTGTGGAGGACTGGGTGTACCAACTCGGCACCGGTGGCGGCGAGGTGACCGGCGACCAACCGAAGCCCGCGTGGGGAGAGCGGCTCGGCTACGGGCTCACCGCCGTCCGCGACATCGTGGGCAGGGTGTGGCCGTATGTTGTCGCCGGCATCGCCGTCGGTGCCGGCATCCATGGCTACGTGCCGGAAGGGCTGATGGCATCCTTCCTGGGGAAGAAGACCTGGTGGAGCGTACCTGTCGCCATCGTGATCGGGGTGCCGATGTACTCCAACGCCGCCGGCATCATCCCCATCGTCCAAGCGCTGATGGAGAAAGGCGCCGCCTTGGGCGCGGTCCTCGCGTTCATGATGTCCGTGATTGCCCTGTCCCTGCCGGAGATGGTCATCTTGCGAAAGGTCCTCAAGCCGCGCCTGATTGCCACCTTCATCGGGGTCGTGTCGGCCGGCATTCTGCTGGTCGGCTACCTGTTCAACTGGATCATGTAAGAAGCCACGTATGGCGGGTAGGCTGCCCGACCGTACGTCAAAAGGAGTCAACGATGAAGATTCAAATCCTCGGACCCGGCTGCGCCAAGTGCCGGGAACTGGAAGCCCGCACGAGGAAGGCGGTCGCGTCTGCTGGTCTGACGGCCGACATCGAGAAGGTCGAGGACGTCATGGAAATCGTGAAGTTCAAAGTCATGATGACCCCCGCCCTTGCCATCGACGGGAAGGTCAAAGTGGCGGGCAAAGTGCCTTCCGAGACGGAGTTGGTCAGCCTCTTGACGACGGCCGCAGCCGGAGACAACTGATGCCGCAGACGGCGAAAAGAAGTCTGGGGGTGGTGTTGCTACTGTTCGCCGCGGGGAGTCTCGTGGCGCTGGCGGTCAAGGACCGCGGCGGGGCAGGTGGTGGGGCCGCGCGGGGAGTGATGGCGGCTCGTCAGTCCGATCGGTCGAATCCGTCGGATCAGTCCGACAAGCCCGCCCCCAACGCCAACCGCCACCTCGTCGTTTACTACTTCCATGGCAACTTCCGCTGCCCCACCTGCAACACCATCGAACGCCTCTCCCGGGAGACGATTGAGAAGGAGTTCTCCCAGGACTTGCGCGCGGGCCGGGTGATGTTCCAAGCGGTCAACACGGATGAACCGGACAACCGGCATTTCGTCCAAGACTACCTGCTCTTCGCGCAATCGTTGGTACTGGTCGAGTACGTCGACGACAAACAGACCCGCTGGGAGAACCGGAAGCGCATCTGGGAGCTGGTTCACGACGAACCAGCCTTTCGCAAGTATGTTCGGGACGGCGTCCGTGCCTTTCTGAAGGGGGAGCAGTCCTAGTGGAAGCTGTGCCGCTGGCGGGAGCGCTCTGGTTGGGCGTGCTCACCTCGATCAGCCCGTGTCCGCTGGCAAGCAACGTCGCGGCAATCTCGTTCGTGGCGCGCGACCTCACCCAGCCGCGGCGCGTGCTCCTCTCGGGGCTGCTCTACACCTTGGGCCGAACGGTGGCGTACGTGGCGCTGGCCGGGCTGCTCGTCTTCGGGCTGCTGTCGATCCCCGCCGTGTCCAACTTCCTGCAGCAGCACCTGAACCAAGTTCTCGGCCCGATCCTGATCGTCGCCGGCGTGGTGCTGCTGGAGCTCGTCCCGATCCGGCTCCCCTCGTCCGGGCGACTCGGAGAAGCGGTTCAGGGCCGCGTCGAGCGGTGGGGGCTGGTGGCTGCGGGGCTGCTGGGCTTCCTGTTCGCCTTGGCGTTCTGCCCGGTGTCGGCAGCGCTGTTTTTCGGGTCGCTGATCCCCTTGTCGCTAAACCACACGCCGCACCTGCTCTACCCCGTCCTCTACGGCATCGGCACGGCTGTCCCCGTTATCGTGATCGCCGCCGGTCTCTCGACGGGCGCGTCGGCAGTCGGCAAATGGCTCCAGCAACTTGGCCGCGTCGAGGCTGTCGCTCGAGTCGTGACCGGCATCCTATTCGTCGGCGTCGGCGGCTACTACGTGCTGGCGCACATCTTCCAGGTGTTTTGAAAGGAGTCGCACCATGGCAACCAAGTCAGTCGGTTTCGTCGGCGGTGGCCGCGTCGCCACCATTCTGTTGGGGGGGCTCGCCAAAGCCGGCAAACTGCCCGCGTCGGTCGTCGTCAGCGACACGAATCAGGAGGTCCTGGCCAAGCTGAAGGCCTCGCATCCAAGCATTGAGACCGCGTGCTGCGACAACGCTGCCGCGGCTGCTCAAGACATCGTGTTCGTCGCCGTCCATCCACCGTTGGTTCCGGAGGTGGTTCCCGGTCTGAGAGGGGCGCTACAACCCACCGCTATCGTCGTGTCGTTGGCGCCCAAGTTCACATTCGCCAAGCTGACGGAGCTGCTTGGTGGTTTCGACCGCCTCGCCCGCCTGATCCCCAACGCGCCCTCGATCGTCGGCTCCGGTTACAACCCGGTCGCCTTCGGCGCCGGGCTGACCGATCTCGACAGAGCCAACCTCCTGGACCTGCTGGCGGCGGTGGGTGAAGCTCCGCAGGTGGCGGAGGAGAAGCTGGAAGCCTATGCACTGACGACCGCCATGGGACCCTCGTACCTCTGGTACCAGCTCTACGAACTGCACGCCGTCGCCCAAGCGTGCGGGCTGTCGAAAGACGAAGCCTGCGCGGGCATCCTCCAGATGGTGCATGGCGTGGCGGCAACCATGGGCGGCGCCGGGCTATCGGCACAGGAAGTCATGGACCTGATTCCCGTCAAGCCGCTTGCCGACCTCGAGCCCGTTGTCGCCGAAGCGTACCGTACCAAGCTGCCGGCGCTGTTCGAGAAGATTCGCCCGTAGTCCCGCGCTGAAAGGATGATCGCACATGAACCGAGCTCTTATTCGTTCCTTTGCCCTGGCGCTGCTCCTTTGCGCAGTCGCCGGTCGTTCCACTGCTGGCCCGGCGCCTGAGTCCGACAAGCCCGCCCCCGGCAAGTCGCCTGCCCCCAGCGCCGCCAACACGCTGAAGCAGGCGGAGAAAGAGAAGAAGCACGCCGTGGTGCTGGCGTATCGCTCCCTCGATCTGGGCACCGAAATCGAGACAGTGCGGGCGCTGCTCGCCAAGCTCGCCAATGCTGCCGACTGGCAGAAGAAAGCGGTCTTCTACCAGCTTGACCTCGCGAAGGTCGCCGACAGCGACCAGGATTTCGTCGAGGAATACCGCCTGGAATCCGCGCCGCTGCCGCTGACCTTGGTCTTCGCGCCCAATGGCGCCATGGTCAAGTACTTCGCCCGCGAGACCTACGATGACAAGCAGCTGAAAGCCAGCTTCGCCGGCCCCGTGCGCGCTGACGTGGTGAAGCAGCTCCAGGACGGCAAGGCGGTGCTTGCCTTCGCGCCGGGCAAAGACGCCGAGCAGAACGCCAAGTGCCTGAACGCGGCACAGGAACTGGTCAAGCAACCGCGGCTGAACGAAGTCGCCGTGGTCGTGATTGCCGATCCGAAAGCCGCCGAGGCGAAGGACTTCTTCGAGTTCTACGGCCTGAATGACCAGGTGCAGGAAGCCACCGTTCACTTCCTGTTCGCACCTGGCCGGTGGGGCGGGCAGGCTGTCGATGAAACGGACACCGACGCCTTGTTCGCCGCCATGCTCCGCGCCTTCAACTCCGGCGGGGGCTGTTGCGGCGGATAGGCGCCGTGAGCCGAACGGACCGAGTTCCGACCGGCGAGCATGCCGGCGCCGGTCAGCGGACCGAGCCGACAAACCCCACGGTGGCAGTCACCACCGTTCGTCTCTCACCATCAGCCTGTTTCACAAAGGAAACCATTATGAAACCACACGCACGGAAGTCGCTGTGTCAGATGGCTCTGTTGATGGCAGTGCTCACCGCTGCGCTCTTGCTCGGTTACGGGCAGGGCGAGGCGCCCGGGCTCAAAACCGGTACGACAGCCCCCAGCTTCACCCTCAAAGGCTGGGACGGCAAAACCTATAAGCTCAGCGACTTCAAGGGGAAGAAGGTCGTCCTGCTCGACTTCGGCCGCTTCACCTGCCTCCCGTGCCGGTCGGTGGTCCAGGATCTGCAGAAGCTACACGCCAAGTACAAAGACAAGGGCGTGCGGATCTTCTCCGTCAACTTGGACGGCCCGTTCGCGCAGGACGCCGTTCCGAAGGGCATCAACGAGTTCAAGCTGACCTTCCCCGTGCTGCTTGACTCCAAGTTCGCAGCCGCCCAGGCATACAAGGTGCAGACGATTCCCCAACTGTACGTGATCGACACGAAGGGTATCGTCCGGCTCAACCATCTCGGCTACGACCCGAACCTGCAGAAGATCCTGTCCGCGCAGTTCGAGAAGTACCGGCTGAAGGCGAAGTAGACCAGTTTGCTGCGAAGGAGAGTACGATGGCAGAAAGCAGTTGCTGCTGTAATGCGAACGACGTGATGGTCTTTGCTTGTTCGGGCGGGTCCAATGTCGGGCAAGTCGCCAATCGGGCGGCGATGCAGCTCGACCAGGAGGGGCGGGCGAGGATGTATTGCCTGGCTGGGGTGACCCCGCACCTGGACGGGATGGTAGCAGGCGCGCAGAGCGCCGGGTTCCGCGTGGCGATCGACGGCTGCCCGATTGCCTGTGCGAAGGAAGGGCTGACGCACGCCGGGCTGCAGATCGACCAGTACGTTGTCGTGACTGACCTCGGCATCGAGAAGGAACACAACTTCCTGATGGCGCCCGCTGACGTGGAACGCGTGGTTTCTGCGGTCCGGGACGGGCTGCCGGGCGGGGCTTGAGTTCCGCGGAAGGCAGCTCTGGTGTGCTTCGTCAGTTGGCAGCGCAGGAGGTTCGACCTGGCGACGGTTGCCGGCGAAGGGCTGCGCCAGTCCTACCGCGACTGACCGACTGTTTCACTGGCGCGTGGAAAGAGACGGCGGAGAACGCCGTTTTGCCCGAGTGTAACTTTCGTTCCTGGCAGGGGTCCATGTATGCAGTTATGCGCATGTAAGTGCAACTTCTCGCTTAGGGAGTGACGACCATGATAGACCCCAAAGACTACCTCGAAGCCGGACTGAAACTGCACGGCCACAAATGCCCCGCCATGCCGATGGGGCTGCGCGTCGGCGCCGCCGCGATGAACAAACTGGGCGTTGATCGCGCGCCCGATGGACAACTGCTTGCCTTAGTCGAACTGGGCGACGACCACTGTGCCACCTGCTTCGCCGATGGTATCCAGATGATCACGGGCTGCACCTTCGGCAAAGGAAACATCAAGAAGCTCCACTACGGCAAGTGGGGCGTGACGTTGATCGACAAGCAGACCCAAAAGGCCGTCCGCGTGGCGCCGCGCGCGGAGGCGATGTTGGCCAACAAGCAGACGACCTTCTTTACTGAATACCGCGAGCAGGGCGTTCCCGCCTCCCAGGTGCCTCCCGAGCATGTAGAGCCGTTGGTGGAACGCGTGATGAACGCGCCAGAAGAGCAACTCATGAAGGTCGGCGTGGTCGTCGACTACCCCTACGCCGACCCGCCCCATTCCTTCGCCGGTTTCGTCTGCGAGAGCTGCGGCGAAATGACCGTCGAACAGTTCGGACGGATTCAGGGCGACAAAAAGGTCTGCATCCCTTGCGCCGCCGGCGAGCCGGTGTCGGAACCGACGTGGACGCCGAAGGCCCGGTAGCTCGCTCGCGGGGTCGGCGCGAGACCAGCACCCCTCGCCGATCCCATCTGCGTGCCGGAGCTGCGGGAGAAGCCAAGACACCGTGACCAGCTTCCTGATCGCCGCCGCGCTGACCTTCGGGTTCACTGCGGTGTTGACCATTGCCGGCGTCGGGGCGGCGTTCATTCTCATCCCCGTCTACGTCGCCCTTGGCATCGACCTGCGGGTGGCGATGGCGGTGGCGCTGCTGCTCAATGCAGTGGCAATGACCTCGGCGCAGCCGCGGTTCTGGCGCGACCGACTGGTCTTGCCGGAAGTCGCACTGCCGTTGATCGTCGTCTCGATGCCGTTGTCGCCAGTGGGCGCCTACGTCAGCAAGTTCGTGCCAAAAGAGCTGCTGCTCTGGCTGTTCGTCGCGTTCCTGGTGTTTGCCGCCAGCATGATGGTCTTTCATCATCCGCAAGAGCGCGACCACCAACCCACTCGAAAGCAGCTCTGGGCGTACGGGGGGGCGGTGGGCGTTGCGGCCGGCTTCCTGGGCGGTCTGTTGGGCGTGGGCGGCGGCAACTTCATCGTGCCTGTTCTGGTGTGGCTCGGCTTCAACCCCAAGCAGGCCTCGGCCACCACCTCGTTCGTGGTGATCTTCTCCTCGTTAGCGGGCTTCTTCGGGCACGCCACGTTGGGGCATGTCGAGTGGTCGTTGCTCGGTCTC
>Ga0210020_1002151_pt1 | contig 16063 bp, 16 predicted proteins | sample CryGeymeta201514_FD_183980 | JGI IMG/M metagenome (GOLD analysis project Ga0210020, IMG submission 183980) | Groundwater microbial communities from Crystal Geyser aquifers in Utah, USA - Crystal Geyser metaG 2015-14 (SPAdes) (version 2) | ecosystem: Environmental > Aquatic > Deep subsurface >... | reverse complement strand
ACGGAATATTGTTCGACGCCATGCTCGATCTTTCCCCGCCGACGGATGCCTGCCGTGTCAATCAGCGTGACCTCCACCCCATTGAAAACCAGTTTCGTGTCAATGGCGTCGCGCGTCGTCCCCGCGATCGGGCTGACGATGGCGCGTTCCTCGCCGGACAGCTTATTCAGCAGGGATGACTTGCCCGCGTTCGGTTTGCCGACGATCGCGATCTTAACGGAATCATCCTCCTCGTCCGCGGGTTGCGAAGGGAAGGATTCCACCAGCGCGTCGAGCAGGTCGCCCGTGTCCGTCCCGTGGACTGCGGAAATGGGGTAGGGGTCGCCCAGTCCCAGTTCGTAGAATTGGGTTGCCATGTCGCGCCGTTCCCGGCTATCGCATTTGTTGACCACCACGAAGATCGGCGGCAGAAATTGCTCACCGACTTTTTTCTGGGTGCGGCGCAGGATCTCTGCCACCTCGCGGTCCGGCTCGGTGACGCCCGTCTCGCCGTCCACGATGAACAGGATGGCGTCCGCGTCGCGCGCGGCCATCAGGGCTTGTTCGCGGATCTCCTTGATGAAGTCCGCCGATCCAATGGAGAGCGGAGTCTTGCCGCCGTGCGCGGGGTCAATGCCGCCCGTGTCCACCACGTGGAAGGCGCGTCCGTTCCACTCGGCTTCCGAGACGAGGCGGTCGCGCGTCGTGCCGGGCGTGTCGTCCACGATGGCGAGACGTTCTCCGATCAGGCGATTGAATAATGTGCTTTTCCCGACGTTTGGCCGGCCTACGAGCGCTACAACAGGTTTCATAAGATTTTCGATTTTGGTAATTGGGAATTGGTAATTAGTAATTGGTAATTGGGCCGCAATTACCATTTACCATTTACCACTCACTGCCCCGGCGTCGGCGTGACCGCGGGCGTGATGGTCACTTCCACCGTGTTGGGCAGGATGGTTTCCACGACAATATCCGCCACCAGGATTTCCACCCTGGGTTTGAGTTGGTAGATGCCCGGCGCCAATTCTGTCACATCCACGATCACGTGGATGTCTTGTTGCAAAAGCGATTCGAGCAGGGGCGCGGGACCCGAAAGGATGATATCCACTTTGGCGGGGGAAATTTGCGCGGACAGCCCGTCCCCCAGCCCCACCACTTCGACCTTGATATTCGAGAATGTCAGGTTGCTCTGGATGGGGGAGACGCCCACGTTCACCTGCACGCTTTGTTCGCCCACCACCGATATGCCTGCTGGCAGGCTGAGCGTCAGGCGGGTGGAGATGTCTTCGCTGGCGCCGTCCAGTTCGAGCGGTTCAGTTTCCACCACGCCGGGCAGGGAATTCACCAACGTGGGGTCAGTTGAGTATACCGTGACAATGGGCGGAAAAACCGATAGATTGGTCAACAGATAGCCATTTGCCACCTGGCCGTGCGGGATCACTTTCACGATCACATCGCGGTAGCCGCCCTGCTGGGCAACGGGGATGTCCACCAGCACGGTGGATGGGTTAAGGCTCAAGCCTTTGAGCGCCTGGTTCTTGGAATTGTAAAGTTGCACATCCAGCGATTGGTTGATACCCTCACGCGTGCCGGTCAGGTTGACGATCACGCGCGCCCGCGCCACCTGCTCGACGAGCGACTCGGCGCCCGACACCAGCACTTCCAGCGGCTCGAGCGTGGGATTCCCGGCCCGATATCCGGTGGCAGGCTGGCCGTTCAACGTCAACCCGACGGGGAAGACGCGGCTGGTGAGCGGTTCAAGCGTGACCGTGAAGTCGGTCGGCAAAACCGAGACGACGCGCGCCGGGTTTTCGGATACCTGCACCTGCACGCGCACCGGGTGTTCGCCCGCGCCCAGCCCCGAAAGGTCCACCACCGCGCGGATGGGTTGCTCCTGCCCTTCCAGCCGGTCCCAGACCGAGCGCGGCGCGCGCAGGGTCACTTCCACCGCTTTGGGCATCTCGCCGACGATGACCAGCCCCGAACCCTGCCCGACGATCTCGATCGGCACCGGCTTGGGGTAGACGCGCTGATCGTCCGGGTCGGCCGCGGTGACCGCCGCGATCCAGACCGCCACAGACAGGAGCAATGCCCACAGCAGGCTGCTGAAATTTTTGCGAAACCAGCCGATCATCGTTGCGCCTTGTCCTTGCGGCTGAACAGCCTGGGGATGGCGTCCAGCAATCCGCGTTTGGGTTTGTTCAATGGACGATAAAAAGCCATCAGGATATTTTCCAATCGTTCCGGGTCAATGCGGCGGATCATGCGCCCGCTGTGCGCGATGGAGATGGAACCCGTCTCCTCGGAGACGACCACCGCCACCGCGTCGGTGGCTTCGGAGAGACCCAGGGCGGCGCGGTGGCGCAATCCCATCTGGCGCTCGGGGGAGCGGTTCAGGATTCCGCTCGAGGAGAGGGGCATCACGCAGGCGGCCGCGACCAGCCTCCCGTCCGCGATGATCGCCGCCCCGTCGTGCAGGGGCGTGTTCGGGTAGAAAATCTGCAGGAGTAATTCGGGCGTAACGCGGGCGTCCATCCGCACCCCGGTTTCCACGTAGGCCTCGAGGCTTTCGAGACGCTGGAGGATGATCAGCGCGCCGTGCTGCCTGGCAGACAGGCGCGCCGCCGCGCTGACGATGGACTGGATGGCTTGTTCGGCCTTGGCGTTATTGGCTTTGCTGGCCGCGGTCGTGAACGTGCCGGCGCGGCCAATTCTTTCCAGCGCGCGGCGGATTTCCGGCGCAAAGATGACCGGGATGGACAGCAGCAGGGCGGGCAGGGCGTTGCGGATCAGCCAGGAAAAGGCGGGCAGGGCCACCAGGCTGGTGAGCAGGGCCAGCAGGACGAACAGGAAGATCATGCCGCGCAGGAGCGACATGGCCTGGGTGTCGCGCAGGCTGTAGAGCAGGCCAAAGAAAATAGCCGCCACCAGCAAAATGTCGAGGACACTCAGCCAATTCAGGCGTTCGAATACAAAGAGGAGATTGCTGATGAAGTCGGCCACGGTTGGAGATTAGTACCTAAAAAGTTAAATGCTTGCGCAAAAAGCAAGGAAATTTACCACAACCCGCAGGGTGCTTCGCGAAGGGCACAAAGTAACACAAAGGAAGAGATTTAAGGTTTTCCTTCGTGCCCCTTCGTGCCCTTCGTGGTTAAAGGTTTTTCTCTTCCGGCTTGTCCGGGTTAGGAATTGGGAATTAAAAATTAGGAAACCCCCGGAACGCTTCCCTGCCCTAATTCCTAATTTATAATTCCTGATTATATCGGCCGCAGGACGCGGTCCTGTCGCAACTGCTTGAAATACAGGATCGCGCCCGCGGGCATGGATTCGGTTGCCGCATCCTGCCAGGCTTGCACGCCCAGGGTCTGCGGCGTGCGTTTTTCGTAGCCCAGTTTTTTCCAGAGCGCTTCGTCCCCTGCCAGTTCGGGCGGCGGGAAGATGAGCGAGGCTTCGGATTGCAATTCGTGCGAGGCGCGCTCCACTTCGTTGACGAGCGTTTGGATCGCCGCGGCGGCATCCACAGCGGAATCCAGGTACAGGTCGGTGGTGCGCGCTACCAGGTTTTCCACCTGCCAGCCGGCCAGTCCCACCAATGTTCCGCTGGCGTGGAGCATGAGGTAGGCCTTGTCGCCGAAGGCTTCCATCACGTTTTCGGGGGTCATTCTGCGCCGGCCCTGGCTGAGGCGCGTGATCAATTCTGCGATGGCCTGCGAGTCGCGCGGCCGCCCGCGTTGTGCCATCAGTTCGCTGGTTGGCTCTTTGCGGATGATGGGCGCGGTATCTGTCACCGGCGAGACCTGCTTCCAGGCCTCCGTTACCTGCTTCCACAAGTCATCGTATGAGCCTGTGTTGCGGATGACCACGCTGGCTGCGGCCACCTTTTCGCTTTGCGGCGACTGCGTGTGGACGCGTTCCAGCGCCTGGTCGCGCGTCATGCCGCGCTTGCGGATCAATCGTTCGACCTGGACATCCTCCGGCGCGTATGTTACCCAGACGGCATTGCAGGAATTTTTGAGATCGCTTTCCAGCAGTTTAATGGCCTCGACCACCACTACCCTCTGGGTGGCGCGGCGGATGAAGATGTTCGCGGCCTGCCCGACGAGCGGATGGACGATGTCCTCCAACTGTTCGAGCGCCTGCGGGTCGCGGAAAACCAGCCCCGCCAGTTTGGCGCGGTCAATCTCGCCGTCCCGGCCCAAGATCCATTTGCCAAACAGCGCCACCGCCGGTTGGTAGCCGGGCGCGCCTTTGGCAATGGCGCGGTGCGCCAGGGAATCGGCGTCTATGGTATACGCGCCGAGATGTTCCAACATACGTCGGACGACGCTTTTACCGGTGGCGATGTTACCGGTCAAACCGATGATGTACTTCCCGGGCCATTTGCTCACAAGGACTCCTCAAAAGGTGCTGTGTCTCTATTTTACTTGAAAAAGCGGGAACTATCAGGTCAAACCCTAACTCGGACAAGCCGAAAGAGATTTAAACACGAAGGACACAAAGGTCACGAAGGAAGACCTTAAAACCCTTTGTGTACTTCGTGTCCTTCGCGAAGCACCCTGCGGGTTGTGTTTAAAAATCCTTGCGCAAAAAGCAAGCATTTAATTTCTAAGTTCCTAAAGGTTTCCGCTGCTATCGAACGATCTTTTCAAGCAGATTTTTCTGCAAAACTTCAACCCGATTTGCCAGAAAAACCTTCCCTGGCACCGCCCGCCAGGGCAGGTGTAGTCCCCGACGCGAAGCGGAGTGGGAGGGCAGGTGTGCGGCCTTCGCGGTGAAAAATGTTTTTGCAGTGCAGTCACGCATGGCCTACCGGAATATCAACTGGTATGTGACGCAACGTATGTACCAGCATCTGCGCCGTCGCAGTCAGAGACCCTTTCAACCGCCGGAAGGAGTAAGCCTGTGCCAGCATCTGCAACAACTCGGATTGGCGTATCTGTAAGACCTGTGAATACCTGAGGCGAGAGTTTTCAGGAGAGCTCCGCTTTGCGTGCGGGAAATCCGCACGTCCGGTTCGAGGAGGGGACGGGGGGGAGGTCATGGCATACGGTAACTGAGCCACGAAAGGGGAAACCCGGACACAGAAGTACCCCGCCGCCTAAACTATGTTCCCTGCTCCTCTACTCTACTGGCCTTTCATTCGTGGACGGCTTTCCCCCACCGACACACCCGCCGAAACCCAGAATCCGCCGCAGGCGTTGTGCTGAGCCTGTCGAAGCAGACAAGCCCGCCCAGTCCGAAGGCGAAAACAAAAGACTTCCGAAGTCTCAGCGACCTCGGAAGTCTTTGTAGATACTCCATCTTGCTTTCTACGCGGCGACCGTTTCAAAAGCCACATTCAACCGCGAAGAAGCGGGCAAAATGTAATTCAGTTTTTCAAAACCGATCACATTCCCATTCTTGTCTTTCATCAGGATCACTTCATCGCCCGTTTCTTCTGCAACAACCTCATCCTGGGGATTACCAAACCAGACGGTGAGCGTATTGCCCTGTTGATCGTAATAAACCTTTACTTGTGTCATCTTTATCCTGCCATCGCCGCCACTTGATAAATGACGGGACGGTACATTGGGGGAGGGATAGGTTTTCCTTCGGCGCGGGCGGCGTCCAGCCACGCTTTCTTTGCAAGCAAAGCCTGGAACAAGGCTTCTTCGGGGGTATTTCCAAACGCGGAGCAATTAACCAAATCGGGGATGTCGGCGATATAACCTCCATCCTCTTCGCTATAAAAGATGTTGATGTGATAGTCTTTCATTCTTTCTCCAAATTCAACGCGTAACGCTCAACCAATTCCATGAACTGACGAATTTGATACGGCTTGACCTGTCCATTCACATTTTGCAGATTGACCAGCTCTTTCACATTCGGGTGGATGAAAATATGGCGACTGCCGCTCGTCCGTGAAAGCCGAAACCCAAAGCCTTCGACCAATGACACAAAATCAGCGAAGGCAATGTTCTTCGAACCAGCCAAAACCTTTGCCAGAATCTTCTTGAGTTTCGCCATTGCCTATTTTATATCACAAAATTCGTCGGCGCGCTTTTCCACACGCTAACCACATCTCCACTTCATCATTCACACCGCACTTGCGTTTGGTGCAAGTGTAATTCATCCTTCATCCCTTCTTTCCCCCCACAGACACGCCCACCGAAACCCAGAATCCGCCGCAGGCGTTGTGCTGAGCCTGTCGAAGCAGACAAGCCCACCCACTCCGAAGCCGTTGGGTTGAGCCTGTCGAAACCACTCCCATTCACGCGTCATCCACCCATTCATCCTTCATATTTCATCCTTCATCCTTCATCCTTCATCCTTTCTTTCCCCCACGGACACGCTCCCCGAGACCCAGAATCTGCCCAGGGACAAGCCCACCCAGTCCGAAGCGACTCCCATTTGCGCGTCATTCATCTTTCATCTTTCATCCTTCATCCTTTCTTTTCCCCCACGGACACGCCCGCCGAAACCCACAACCCGCCGCAGGGACAACCCCACCCAGTCCGAAGCGACTCCCATTTGCGCATCGTCCATTCGTTTACACTTGCACCTGGCGCAAGTGCAGGTGTTCGTGGTTTTTCATTCGTGGACAGTTTTCCCCACGGACACGCCCGCCGAAACTCAGAATCCGCCCAGGCGTTGCACTGAGCTTGTCGAAGTGGACAAGCCCACCCAGTCCGAAGGCACGCAGTATTGAGAAGTGCTGATGTAGATGGATTCAGCAAAGATTCGGGTAAAATAGCAAAACCTTCATTACATCTTGGCAAATTCAGGAGGCAAAGTTATGTCAACTAAATATGAAAATAATTCCAACTTTCATCACCAAATCGCTCCATTACGATTATTGGGGTTGGTTTCTGCGTTTGTAATTCTTGTTGGCTTGGCTTGTGGAGTATCTACTTCTCAAATAACATTCACAGGGAAAGTCGTCAATAGCCAAACGGGTGAATGGCCGAATAATCGCCTGGTTTTGGTTTTCATGAAAAACGAAGAAATTGGACGGGATACAACAAAAACAAGCACAACTAAGGTAGATGGTGTTGTGGACGGTGCATTTTCCGTTTTGATCCCTAACACATATCAACTCACTGTTGAGCAACTGAATGAAAGCGGAATGGAGTTTGAAACCGATGAGTTTGGAGGCAAATTTCACTGGTTCGCCAGTTTTGAGGAAGGCTCGACTCAGAAAATTTTGATACCTTCAAAAAATATCGAATACGTAATTGTGGTGATTGACGGAGACATATCAACTTTGCCGCCAGAATTATTACAACCAGGTTCAGCAAGTCTTCAACCAGATGGTTCTATTGTTGTAAAAACCCCTGATGAAAATAGTGGCACGCCAGTCTCTCTCAACTCGGAAGTTCAAGTTTCTAACGTGAATATATCTGGGTCGGAATCGAGCAATCTCGGAGCAATGACAATTCCGATATCTATAAACAACTGCGGAGGCAATTCGAAGGTTGTGCAAAGTTATTCTCGGACACAAACTTTCATACATGAAATAAGTGCGGGATCAGAAGTAAAAGTTGGCGTTAATATTTCTCCCCCAATTTGGTTTAGTGTAGTGGCTGAACTCCAAAATCAATACAATTTCAAACAAGGTCAGGTTGACACTCGTACTTTGGATACTGAGTTGGCGGCAGAACCGAATACGAATGTGAAGCACGTAATCACTTGGCAAGAAATTTGGGATTACGGGGAAGCCGATGTATTCGATGGCGTCACAACGATGAGTGTGCCTTTTAGGGTAAAGAAGGAATTGTCATACAGTATTGAAAGTGAGAATTTAGGTTGCCCATAAATTGGAGTTGTACGCAATCAAGAGAATGCTTTCGTGAATATACAAAAGTATCAACGCTCTTTGTAATGGCCTCCAAACGATGGCCAGCAAATAGAGCCAGTGGTGATATAATGACTTAAACAAATTTGGGCATTATGACATACATATTCCTATGACAGATCTAAAAATTTGGAAAATAGTCTTCGAAATACGGTATCCTGCCGCCGCCAATTTGTTCGACAATCGGGGCAAAATTGCGTCGAAATGGCAGTGGACATCCGACTTATCAGAATGGCGGATATCTAACAATCAGGTGTCTGTTCATAACAAAAGCGGCACCACATTTCTAAATGCTGGCTTCAAGAACACCAGCGTAGTTATGGAATTGCCAGAAAATCACACGCTATTCTCCGATCGCGCTTTGGAATTTTCGACTTGGGTTCTAGATCTGTTGCAAACCAAAAGTATAGATCGGGTAGGTCTAAGGATTATCCAGCTAGCGAAAAGACAACACTTCAAGTTGCTTGTGTCGAAAATGCGCGAGAAATTATTTGGCTTGGATGAAGAAGGCTGGACTTCTCTCGGTGGTTATCCAGAAGGTCTTGCCCTACCACTCACTTTAGCACTTGGAGAGAATAAGGCAAATTTCACTTTAGGACCAATGAAATCAGACCAATTAGTAAATTTCTTTGAGTCAAATGATGTGAAAGGCAAACTTCCTTCTGTAGCCGTCTTTTTGGATTTCGATTTATTCAGGAGTGAACCAAATTTTCCTTCTGAAACTCGGTCTAAGAACTTAGGCGACTTTCTAAAATTAGGAAGTCAACAAATTTTGGATATTTCAGATAAATTTTTAGACAGGTATGGAGGCTTCAAATGACAAGTTCTTTTCAGCAGTCAAAAACTGAAATTCCTCGGATTGAGGAATTGTTTTATCAAGGTTCAACCACCGCAACCACTGAATCAAATATTCTTGAGAGATTGGAAACATTAACTAACCAAACTGGTCAGTTGAGAATGGATGTTCAGGAACGGCCAGTAAAGTACAACACACAAATTCGAGATTTGGGCGATGAAAGTTTTTCTCTCGTTGAACCCATAATCGTCTCTGTCGAGGAATACACCAGCGAAGATACAGTTATTGCTAGTTTCCCAGAAATTGAAGTGTTCGGTGAAGGTGTAACCGAATCGGAAGCCTTGACGAATCTAAAATTGGCTATACTGGATTTGTACGAGGAACTCATTGACACTTCACCCGACGAATTGGGAGATTTGCCGAAAGCATGGTTATCTGTTTTACAAAAAATCATAAAACAAACCGTATAACCTCTTATGAAGTGGCGCAATATATCCGCATCTGATTTTGGAAAGGTGATAAAAAAACTTTCCTTGCAATCCTCGCAATCAAAGAGGCGAGCGCCGCATCCTGTCTATTGGTATTGCCTTGATGGAAAAAAGGTATTAAGGCTCACCTTGCCAAATCTGCACGGCGGGTCAAAGTCGGTTTCAACAGGCTTTATTAAACAGATTCAAAATTCCCTTCGATTAGATACTCATCAATTCGAAGATTTAACCGAATGCCCGCTTACCGCAGAAGAATACGAAGCGATAATACGCGATAAGTTGGTTATTTAATTCGCCCTTGCTAAAAACAGACCTCCGATCCCACCCTCGGAGGTCTACTCATTTACACTCTACCCATCTAAACCCACAGCCACGCCCGCCAAAACCCAGAATCCGCCGCAGGGACAAGCCCACCCAGCCCGAAGCGACTTCCATTTGCGCGCCGTCCATCCGTCATCGTGGTTTTTCATTCGTGGACAGTTTTCCCCACGGACACGCTCGCCGAAACCCAAACCCGCCGCAGGGACAACCCCACCCACCCCGAAGCGACTCCCATTTGCACATCGTCCATTCGTTTACGCTTGCACCTGGCGCAAGTGCAGGTGTTCGTGGTTTTTCATTCGTGGACGGTTTTCCCCCACGGACACGCCCGCCGAAACCCAGAATACGTTCATGGCGGGAGTAAGAAAAGTCATCAATTTCGGTTTATAATTGGTTCATGTACGAGATCCGATACACATCCGAGGCGTTGACAGATTTGTCGGCATTGCGAAAATTTGACAGGGAAACCATCCTTGACCAAGTTGACGCGTATCTCAAATATGAGCCGAATATCGAAACTCGTAATCGCAAACAACTCAAACCAAATGCCATCGCGGATTGGGAATTGAGACTCGGCAAATATCGCGTTTTGTACGACATCGAAGAAGAAGTGAAGATTGTGGCCGTCCAAGCCGTTGGCGTAAAGATAGGCAGTCAATTGTTTATCAGAAACGAGAAAACAGAACTATGAAACCGACCTTTATCCCCCAACAGGAAAAAACCCTGAACGCATTGTTCCAAAAAGCGCGCCGCCGAAACGTGATTCTTGAATCGGCGGACGGTCAACGCTATGTATTAGCCGCCATCTCCAACTGGCAGGGATTTGAAATTGGCGATAGCGACGATTTTGCCGAAGAAGTCAAGCGCACAGCGCAAAACAAGGAACTGATGAAGTTTTTGGCGGAACGGAGAAAGAGAAGCAAGGGGCAACCCACGTATACCGCCGCGGAAGTCAGGAAACAACTTGGGTTGAAGTAGCGCGAGTCCCCAAATGGGATGATACACGCCCCACCCCACGGACACGCTCCCCGAAACCCAGAACCCGCCGCAGGGACAAGCCCGCCCAGTCCGAAGCGACTTCCATGCAAGAGGCAAACTTTCATCAGTCGTTTTTTTAGAAATTAAAATTTGGTAGGTATAACTGAATATCTTTTTCGGGTTCCTTCTCGATTTCTAGTGGCTCGAATTGCCATTTTCCATCCACGACACTAAATTGACTCATCCATAGAGAGTTTCGCCATCTGCTATTTTGCATTCTGGCATATCCTTCAAAATGCCGCTCCAACAATGGTCTTACCAAATCAACAATTTTTTTGTGGTTTCGGTTTATGGTCAAACTTAATATTTCTCTAAATGAGCCAACAAGCAAATCCGTCAATTGCAACAATTGGCAGTCATTGTAATCTCTGGAATTTTCTATTGAATGGTCACTGCTTCTACTGTCAATTAAATCTTGTCGCGTTGATATAAAGCAGTAATTTCTAAGGCTTTCTCTTACCCTTTCGATCATGCGATTTCTATTCAAAGACCTGTGATAGTGTTTATCGCCGTCAAAATTTATTTTTTCAATATTTATGATCTCGTCATCTTTGCCTAAGAAATGTATTCCACCTTTTAATCCAATTCTGAATGTGATTTCTACTTTCTTGCCGTATTCGGTTACATACGACATATTTTGAAAGCCATCTGGGTTTCTAAAAACTAGCAACTTAGCCTTGATTGACTCGGTAAAAATAGAATACTCCGTATATCTTCGCGACCGTTTTCCCAAATATAGTTGATACGGATATGTAACTCTCGTTCTTGACATTAGCGCTGCTATTCCAATACTAACCCATGCTCTTGCACATTCATGTTTTGAGCCATATCCTCTAATATCTTTTAATGATAAGGGAGATGAGTAATTAGTGTTACACCGAGCCTCTTCTAAGAAGTCAATTAGCAGAGCCTTTTTATTGATAGGCACAAGCAATGCTCCATGCCAGTACCCTTTGATTTTTGATTCGTCGTGAAAAAGTTCGTAATCCATAATGAAAGGCGTTTCTAAGTTTTTCTATTCTAAAAACTTCCATCCCTTCAAATCGGGAGAGTAATCATATTTTTCAGAATCGTTGTATCGCCAACTTGCATCTTTCGGCACAACGATTCCGCCAAAGAGTTTCTTGCCTTTCTTATTTTCAGCCTTGATATACGCGGCTAATCCTTCTGCCTTGTATTTTGCAACCTCGGCGGTAATGCCTTCTTTGGTATCAAACAAACCAATCCTTCCATCTTTGAATTTCACAATCCAGTCAACAAAGAAAGGCTTTAATTCGCCGTCTTTATCTGTGTATGGAACGGCGAAAGATGTTGCATCGGATTCGCCATTCTTGCAAAACCATTCAACGTTAGCCAATGTGTTATTCAGGAATTCAGCAAAATCCTTTTCTGGCTTTCGGGCGTCTTTGGCTTCAAGGAACGGTTGCAAAATGGACTTCTTATATTTCACTTCACCAAAGCGATTGTTGTAATTGCGTGATGAAGGAATTTCCCATTCTTCAATCGTGCTAAGTTCCTTCTTTTGTTTTCCTACATTCGCGCTGTAAATTTCTTTCGCCTTGTTGATTGCGTCAACAAAATATTGCCTGTTGTCTTTGTGTAATGTGATGATCTGTGCCCGCGTCGTTGCGCTTGTAAATTCATTCGGGAATTTCATCTTGAAGAAATAATGAATTGCGTCTTTGACGCGTCCAACCGAACGCATTTCAGGGAAGAACTCTGGCTTCAAACTTTCACGGGCGAAGATGTCAAAGAGTTTTTGAATTTCGATAACGTTTTGCCTTCGCTGAACATGGTCGCCCATTTCAGCGATATGTTCAGGGTGTTTGTCCAAGTCAGCGACAAGACCATCGGACAACAATTCAATTTTCGTGTCTTTTATCTTTATGTTGATCTTGTTTTTCAATTTCAATTCATCTGCGGCAGTTAGAAGGTCACGGATAAACTGCGGAGATAAACGGGTTTCTTCACGGAATCTTTTTGGATGAACCGAGCGTAATTGAAGCGACTTGTAATCCTTCTTTCGGCTGGCGTATTGAATGGTGAGATAGTTTCCAGCCATATCTTCAATGATGGATAAATCTTCAAGACTTGTAAATACAAAACCCGTATTCAATTCGTCATTGTCATAATACTTTAACTCTGGCATTCGCAAAATGCGCCCAACGGTTTGAACAGAAAATTGCAAACTCTTCCAATCGCGGAATAAAGCAAGGATGGAAGCGCGTGGACAATCCCAACCAAGCGCAATTGCCTGTTTGAAAATCATCACTTCCACTTCGCTATCGTTGCGCGTGATGTTTTCAAGGTTGGTTTTATCTTCTGAAAGATAAATTGCCAGTTTCCCATTCTTGATAGTGATTTTGTGATTCTTTTCCAAAATCTTCACAACATCGTCTTTGAAATCGGCTTCGCCTTGCTGTTTATCGGGAAGTTGAATCAGTAACAATGGATTGACGTTCACGCCAATATCCTGAAACGCTTTTGCCAGTTCTTCGCGTTTTTCAATCGCCATTCTCAAAACAAATTCGTCTGTGCCTTCTTCGCCTTTGCTTTTGATAAACAGGGTGTCAGTCGTTTGTTTTATGATTTCATTCCTGAATCCTGAATTGATTACAATATGCTTCTTAATCATCTCTTCTTCGATGACATCTTCACGTTGAACTGTGACCATTTCATCGCCCTGCATATTCGGCGTAGCAGAGACTTCAATCGTTACTCTTGGCTGGAACATGCCAATCAGTTCTCGTGATATTTCAGTCTTTGAAGCAAAATGGCTTTCATCTATCACAAGCACAATGGTTTTTCCCGCGTCGCGGGTGTTCTGCAATATCACCGAGAGATTCATGTCCTGCTCATTCTCTCGAATGTAAATATTATCTTTCTTGTTGATACTTTCCCAATTCAAAAACAAAATCTCTTTATCCCCAATTTGACGGTCAATTAAGTCTTCAAACGAGAGACATCGCAGGGCTTTGGAATCTGAAAAATATTTTTCAAGCCGTTCCTGTGATTGGATGTGTAGTTGGCGTGGAGCCGCCCACAGAAAAGCAAAACTGCGCGTGTCTTCGCGGTGTTCCACCAGTTGTTCGAGAAATTCAGCCATCATCACGGTTTTGCCTGAGCCAGTGGGGGCTTTGAAAACGATAGTCTTACTGCCTTCAAGTTCAATCAGACGGTTGGTTTTGGCGCATAATTCGCGGACGGCTTTAGTTTGGTATTTTGAGTCTCGAATCATTGGTAGATTCTCCGATAGACACGCAAAATGGCTTCTGGAATGGAACAGACTTTGACTTTCTCTTTCATGCCGGCAAATTCATTGGCAAAGTTATCATCTTCGAGTGAGAACACATAAACGCTCACTGGCTTTTTCAGTTTTTCGAGTTCTTCTTTCAAATCAGGTATCGAAAGTTGGTCGAATAGAATAGCCGTGTAATGTTCGTTGTTCTCATACAGTTTCCATACATCGGTTTCAGTCACAAAATCGAAAGTATTTTCTCGCAAGCACAACATCTCAACTGATTGGCGTGTGAGCAATTCTTTGTTCTCATCGCTTGGCTCGGCAGGCACAAAGGAGGTGCGATAGTATTTCAAGTTACCGTTGAGACCATCTATTTTTGCGCCACGTGGGTTTTTATATCCTTTGATTACCTTCTTAAAGCGTGGATAACAAACTTCTGTGCATATATTGTTTTCATTATTGGTTGCAAGAATGACTTGCCTCTTCCCTTCGTCTTCCTCATTCAACTCTAAAACAGCATGTGCGGTTGTTCCACTTCCTGCAAAGAAATCTACAATTACTGCATCTTTGCTTGCAAACTTGCATATTCGCTTTATCAGTTCCAATGGTTTTGGATTGTCGAAAACCTTTTTACCAAAGATTGATTTTAATACGCTGGTACTATTCGGCGAAATATCGAACCAAACATCGTTTAGTAGTGTGGTGTCTGTTGGGGGAACATAGTGCTCTGGCTTGCCATTAGCAGAAAGTCTAAGCATATCAATTTCTTCGCCCGCTTCGGCGGACTTATCCAAAAACCACGAATCGATTTCTTGTGGAGTTAATTCTTCCGTCTTTTTACCAAGCTCTTTGAGCATTTGTTTGTAATTATCAACAGCGACTAAACTTCTCTCTTTACCCCATCTCCACTGACCAGTCTCAGGGGTAATTCCAAAAAGTTTATACCGCATAGTTGGGCGGTTTGTGCCTCTCCAATGATTATTCCATCCACCCTGTTTTGATTGGTCTAACTCTTTTACCATTTTGGGAAATCGTTGAGTTGGTGTTTTTGAATAAAACAAGACATACTCATATCCACTGGACAATTTATCAATAGTTTCAAACTGCGCCTGCACATTTTTTGATCCGCGTCGAATGATTATTGTATTTTTGTAATTGTCTTCACCAAAAACATTATCCATTAATAGTTTAAGTTGCGATAATTCATTATCGTCAATTGAGACAAAGATTACGCCTGTATCTTTCAGTAGGTTTTTAGCCGCAATTAATCGCTTTGCCATAAATGAAAGCCATTTGCTATGACGGAACGAATCTTCTCTATCTACATATTTATCGTTATATCTAAAATCATTGCTATCTCTTAGCCCGCGATTATATGGTGGATCAATATAAATTATGTCGACCAATTTTTCATGGGTATAACTCAAAACCGAAAGCGCGTGAAAGTTATCGCCCTCAATCAAAATGTGCGTAGGTTGTTCAGGGTTAGTGTTAATTGCATTTTCAGGCACATCTTCCAAAACTGGCAAACCATTAAGAGCCTGCAATTCAAATACTTCCTTTGTGCGTTCTTCATCCCACACAAGCCCGTATTTTTTGCGTTTTTCCAGTTTTTCAATGCGGGAAATCAGGTCTTCTTTTGACCAGTCTTTGTAGTTTTTCTTTGCCATGAAGGTCTCCGTAGTGAAATTATAGCATGGCATGAAAAGGCTTTCTGCCAAACCTTCCTAGGAAGGATTCCAAACGAGTCAAGGAAGGATTCAAAACCTTCCAAGGAAGGTTTAAAAGCAAACTTCGGAAGCCTGAGCGACTTCCGAAGCCTGAAAATTACGCCTTCTCGTACTCAATCGTATCCAGCACCTTCTTGAATTCCTTGCCAGCATTGAAGCGTGGCAGGAGCGTGGTGATCTGCGTGGAGCGTACCGCTTCGGCGGTATCCGCGCCATCAGAATTGGCTTTCAACCAGAAATTGCCGAAATCGCCCAACTCCACGATGTTGCCAGCCGCCAATTCCTGCGGAATGGTGGTCAGCAGGGCTTCCAGCACCGCCATTGTATCCGCGCTGGAAACGGTGGAGATTTGTGCGATACGCTCCGCCATTTGGCGCAGGGTCTTTCGCCCGCTGGACTCGATGGACGGGTAGAACTTCTTGGGCGCTTCCGCATTGGACGGATTACCGCGCTGTACGACATTGAACTTCACGGTCATTGTAGCCTCCTTTGGCTATGAAATAGGGGTGACGATTTTGGGGAATGGCTTCTTCAAGCAGGGGTTTCCCCACGATGGACGGGAGTATAGCACGAAAATTACTCACGGAAACGGTTGCAATCAAAACCAAAGACCTCCGCCCCCCTCGAAGGGGTCTC
>Ga0210020_1002150_pt1:12500-16065 | contig 16065 bp, 10 predicted proteins | sample CryGeymeta201514_FD_183980 | JGI IMG/M metagenome (GOLD analysis project Ga0210020, IMG submission 183980) | Groundwater microbial communities from Crystal Geyser aquifers in Utah, USA - Crystal Geyser metaG 2015-14 (SPAdes) (version 2) | ecosystem: Environmental > Aquatic > Deep... | reverse complement strand
GGATGGGATTTCTTTTTTGAGTTTGAATGTATTGTTGAGGTCAATTTCCAAAGTCTTGAGATTTCTGTTATTGATACCGATTATTTCCGCATTTACTGAAAGCGCAGTCTCAAGTTCTTTCAAGTCATGAACTTCAAAAAGCACGGATAACCCGAGTTCCTCTGCAAGACGGAGATATTCTTCAGCCTGATTTTTACCGAGGATTGCGGCAATTAAGAGTATTGCGTCCGCTTCATTTGCCCTTGATTCATAAATCTGGTATTCGTCAAATATAAAATCTTTTCTGAGGAGTGGTTTTGTAGTTGCGTTTTTTATTAATGGAATGAACTCAAGCCTGCCCTGAAAGAAATCCTCTTCTGTGAGCACTGAAATTGCGCCCGCCTGTTTTTTTTCATAGACAGAGGCTATATTAATCGGGTCAAAGTCCTCTCTTATAACACCCCTTGAAGGCGATGCCTTTTTTATCTCAGCAATGAGTTTTATTTTTTCATCACGGCCCCGCTTTATTGCGGCCCCGAAGTCCTTTGGTTTTTTAGCGTCGGAAATCCTTGATTTAAGGCTTTTCAAAGGCGCTCCGGACTTTGCGATTCCAAGCCTTTCTTTTTTCTTTGAAACTATCTCATCTAAAATTCCCATGAAATGATTTTATAGAAACAACCTCATGTTTTGCAATTCTTCTCTCATAGCTATTCTGGCGTAAAGTCAATTTACATGCTTTTTTTAGATATTTTTTTGCTATAATCCTGAGATGATAAAAAGACTTAAAACAGCTCTTATACTGCTTATGATTGTCATTGAAACAGGCTCCATTGGCTATATGATGATAGAGAAATGGGGTATGCTTGATTCATTGTATATGACGGTCATCACCATTGCCTCTGTAGGCTACATGGAGGTGAATCCCTTATCCCCGAATGGCAGGGTGTTTACTATATTTCTGATTATATTCGGAATGGGCGTTTTGCTTTTTGGCATATCGACATTTACCGCTTTTTTGGTTGAGGGGGAATTGAGCGAGATACTCAGGAGGAGAAAAATGGAAAAGATAATATCAGGGTTGAAAGGACATTATATTGTCTGCGGCATCGGAAGGGTAGGAAGGCATATCATTGATGAGCTCTATAAGACGAGGAGGCTGTGCGTTGCCATAGATAAAAATGAGGAGGCATGCAGAAGGCTTGCTGAAAAAGAGAGGTTATTCATTAATGGCGATGCAACGAGCAGTTCGGTTTTAAAATCTGCAAATATCACACATGCGAAGGGAGTGTTCTGTTCTCTTCCTACTGATGCTGAAAATCTTCTTCTTATTCTTACGGCAAGAGGCATTAACCCTTCATTGAAAATTATTGCAAGGGCTGAAGAGGATGAGTCTGAAGAAAAGATGAGGAGGGCAGGAACTGACGGAGTAGTCCTGCCTGAGTTTATAGGCGGACTCAGAATGGCGTCTGCCATGGTCAGGCCGGAGGCCGTTACATTTCTGGACAAGATGCTGAAGGAGCAGGAAGAGGTATATAGGGTTGAAGATATTTTTGTGGATGCTGATTCTGCATTTGCAGGCAAGCCGCTGAAGATGTCGGGTCTTATGGAAAAGAAAGGGTTCTCTGTGGTTGCTGTAAGAAAAGGCGATAAATATATGTTTAATCCCTCCGGCGATGAAAGGATTGAAATAGGGGATGCAATAATACTTATAGGTGAATCAACAAGCATCAGAGAGGTTAAGGCGGTCAAGAAACAGTAAACAACGGTATGGACGAAAAAAGAAATATAACCAAGGCCGCAGGAGTTATGTCCGCGGCCACATTTATCAGCCGTGTCCTCGGCTATGTAAAAGACATGATTCTTGCAATTTATTTCGGGGCCACGGGACTTTCAGACACCTTCTTTGTTGCGTTCAGGATTCCGAATCTTTTGAGGGAACTTTTCGCAGAAGGTTCAATGTCATCTGCGTTTATACCTGTTCTGACAGAGTATCACACAAAGCACGGAGAAGAAGAGGCAAAGAGATTAGTCAGGATTACCTTGACGTCTATCCTGCTCGTCGTTGGCATAGTATGTATAATCGGGATTATTTTTGCGCCTGCAATTGTGGCGGCAATAGCGCCGGGTTTCCTCAATCTAACCGAGCAGTTTTCAATGGCTGTTATTCTTACAAGGGTGATGTTCCCATTCCTTCTGTTTATAAGCCTTGCGGCAGTTGTAATGGGAGCATTGAATACCAGGCGCATATTTTTTATCCCTGCCCTTGCTCCGGCAATGCTGAATATAACTATAATCGCTGCTGTGCTTCTGCTTGCTTTTAGAATTTTCCAGCCGATTGTTGCTGTTGCTGTCGGAGTTGCAGCAGGCGGTTTCGTCCAGTTTGCCTTTCAACTGCCTGCTTTTTTAAAGACCGGATACAGCCTCAAACCTGAGTACGATTTCAGACACCCGGGGCTAAAGAAGATGACGATACTTATTCTTCCCGCAACCATGGCGATGGCTGTCGCACAGATAAATATCTTTATAAGCACAATCCTTGCTTCATATCTTCCTGCAGGGAGCATAACGTATCTTTACTATTCAATGCGTCTTATCCAGTTTCCTATCGGCATCTTCGGGGTTGCTATGGGAATGGCAGTGCTGCCAACCTTATCGGAACATGCAGTAAAAGGAGATTTTGACAAACTCAGGGATGATTTTTCATTCGCGTTGAGGCTGCTGTTTTTTATTACAATTCCGGCAATGGCAGGGCTGATTGCATTAGGAGAGCCTATCGTGAATGTGCTTTTCCAAAGAGGCAAATTTGATTATATCGCAACAGTCGGCACTGCACAGGCTCTGCTTTTTTATTCCATGGGAATATGGGCGATAGTCGGCGCGAGAGTTGTGACTTCAAGTTTTTATTCTATGCAGGATACAAAAACTCCGGTAAAAATTCTTATGGTTACAGTAATAACCAATATTGTCCTGAGTCTGATACTGATGAAGCCGTTAAAACACAGCGGGCTTGCTCTTGCAAATGCCCTTGCTTCAACTGTGAACTTTCTTCTTCTTTTTTATTTTCTGAGAAAAAAATTGGAAAGACTGGGAGCGAGAAGGATAATTAAATCTTTTTTAAAGGTATCTTTTGCCTCTATCGCCATGGGCGCCGCAGGCTGGTTTTTACTTCACGGAGAACTATGGAAAGAAAGCGGCAGGAGCCTGGAAAAGGCAGGTTACCTGTCGGGGGTTATAATACTGTGCTCCGTGATTTATTTTGTTATAAGTTATCTGCTTAAAAGTGAAGAAATGGAATATGTCGCCGGGTTAGTCAGAAAGAAAATTCAGGAGAGGGTATGATATGTTCATAAAAAGTCTTGCGGTAGGGCCGCTTGAAGCAAACTGCTTTATCATTGCTGATGAAGAAACAAAGGAAACAATGATTATAGACCCCGGAGACGAGCCAGACAGGATAATGGAAATCATAAAAGAAAATAACCTCAAGATAAAATATATTGTATGCACCCACGCTCACTTTGACCATGTAGGGGCTGTTGCTGACATCAAAGACGGGACAGGCGCAAAGATAGTGATTCATAAAGATGAA
>Ga0210020_1002150_pt1:0-7500 | contig 16065 bp, 10 predicted proteins | sample CryGeymeta201514_FD_183980 | JGI IMG/M metagenome (GOLD analysis project Ga0210020, IMG submission 183980) | Groundwater microbial communities from Crystal Geyser aquifers in Utah, USA - Crystal Geyser metaG 2015-14 (SPAdes) (version 2) | ecosystem: Environmental > Aquatic > Deep... | reverse complement strand
GTAACGATCTGGGCGCTGTCTCGGCGAGGGGCTCGGCGAACTTGAGATACCGGTGAAGACGCCGGTTACCTGCAACTAGACGGAAAGACCCCGTGCACCTTTACTATAGCTTGGCAGTGAGCTTTGGTGATGTATGTGTAGGATAGGTGGGAGGCGATGAAGTGGAGACGTTAGTTTTCATGGAGCCGACCTTGAAATACCACCCTTACCTTACCGGGGCTCTAATCCACGCCCATTATCTGGGCGGGAGACACTGTCTGGCGGGTAGTTTGACTGGGGCGGTCGCCTCCCAAAAAGTAACGGAGGCGTCCAAAGGTCTCCTCAGGCTGGACGGAAACCAGCTGTTGAGTGCAAAGGCATAAGGAGGCTTAACTGTGAGGCTGACAGGCCGAGCAGGTGGGAAACCAGGGCTTAGTGATCCGGTGGCACTGAGTGGAAGGGCCATCGCTCAACGGATAAAAGGTACGCCGGGGATAACAGGCTTATCGGGTCCAAGAGTTCACATCGACGACCCGGTTTGGCACCTCGATGTCGACTCATCGCATCCTGGAGCTGAAGCAGGTTCCAAGGGTTGGGCTGTTCGCCCATTAAAGCGGTACGAGAGTTGGGTTCAGAACGTCGTGAGACAGTTCGGTCCCTATCTGTTGCAGGCGGAGGAGACTTGAGGGGAGCTGTCCTTAGTACGAGAGGACCGGGATGGACAGACCTCTGGTGTTCCGGTTGTCACGCCAGTGGCAATGCCGGGTAGCTATGTCTGGAAGGGATAAACGCTGAAGGCATCTAAGCATGAAGCCCACCCCAAGATTAGGTCTCCCGTCCCGATGAAAATCGGGACCTGAAGGTCTGTGGTAGACTACCACGTTGATAGGCTGGAGGTGTAAGTGCAGTAATGCATTGAGCTGACCAGTACTAATAGACCGTGTGACTTGACCCTTATATTTTTCCTCCTGTTGTCAAAGAAGAGTCAGGGCCTTGAGATAAGGCCCTTTTTATATGTTTTGAGGAGTAAAGATGAGAGAAAGAGACATATTTGAAGAGATAATTGACATAGGTAAGAGACGAGGAATCCTTACCTATGATGAAATAAATGATGCGCTTCCTTCTGAGTTCTTTTCGCCTGATGAAATAGAAGATCTTATGGATATTCTTCAGGATATGGGAGTTAAGGTTGTAGATCATGAGGAGGCGATTCTACCTGAAGAAGAAGTGGAAGAGGAATTAGAAGAGCATGAAAAGACAGAAGACCTCGTACAGGCATATTTCTACTCAATGGGAGATATTTCTATCCTGAAAAGGGATGAAGAGACGGAGCTTGCAAAACGGCTCGAGGCTGGGAAAGAAATCATAAAAGAGATAGTTACTGCCCTACCTCTTTACAAAAAACTCGAAGCCAGTATGAATGGAGAAGAAGAGGAGGAGTTAAATCCTGATGAGGAAAGAACCGACGAAGCCCTTGTAAAGAGTGTGGAAGTCCTTGATAATCTTATGAAAGAAGTTGAAACTATGGACAAGAAGATTGCGAGGTACGAATCATTTAAAGAGCTAAAAAACACTATCAAGGAGAAAAAGAAGAAGAATATTAATACCACAAAGCTTGAGATATTAGCAAAAGAAGTAGAGAAGGCATATAAGAGGGTTAAATCTGAAGTCGGGGTTAAGATCAATGACCTTAAGGCGATATGGACTCGTATTGTAAAGGCAAAGACACTTATCTCGACGGCTAAAAATGAACTGATAACCCGTAACCTTAGACTTGTGGTTAATATTGCAAAAAATTATATTGGAAGAGGGCTTCCTCTTTTGGATCTCATACAGGAAGGCAATATAGGCCTTATGAAGGCTGTTGATAAATTCAAATACGAAAAGGGCTTTAAGTTCAGCACATATGCAACATGGTGGATCAGGCAGGCAATAACAAGGGCTTTAATAGACCAGACAAAGACCATCAGGGTTCCTGTCCATATGATGGAATTCTATAATAGAGTTAGCAAGGCGTCAAGAGAGCTGACACAACAACTTGGAAGAGAACCAACCAATGAGGAAATTGCCCAGAAACTTATTGTTCCAACAAGGAAGGTTGGAGAGGTCTTCAGGGCAATACAAGATCCTATAGCACTCCAGACACCTGTAGGCGATGAGGATACTGAGCTTGAGGATTTTATAGGGGACAAAAATAGCCCATCACCTTATTCTGATGCAGAAAAGATCGAAACCTCTGAGCAAATACAAATGGTGCTGAAGACCTTGACGCCTAAAGAAGAAAAGGTTATAAGTATGAGGTTCGGTATTGGTGCGGATAGAGATCATACCCTTAAAGAGGTTGGAAGACATCTTTCTATAACACGAGAAAGGGTTAGACAGATAGAAGCAAAGGCATTAAGGAAGCTTAAACATCCAAGCAGGCTTAAAGCCCTTAAAAAATTAACGACGACTCCTACTTAACTGATGTTATCCCGTCTCCTTTTGTAATCGAGTTGTTGCATTTTCTTACGATAGCAGTTGAGGTGGATTCCCTGAGATTTATAAGCTGAATTAGACCATTTATTATCTTGTGTTTACTTTGAAGTGTTGGTGCAAGTATGTCTCCGACTTGTAACCCATCTTTTTTACCCTTGTCAATATAAACAATATCCCATGTCCCATTAATAATATGTAGCTGTCTCGTAGCAACAATATAACCATTGATGTCAGGCTTTCTTGGATTTTCAAAAGCAAGAGGAGGTTCTATCTCATAAAAGTTATCGAGAAGACTTCCTGTTGGTATTTCGTCATAAGAATCTGTAATTATTGTTTTCACATCATCATTTTCTTGGTTTACAACTTCTGCAATCCCGAGTATCTCAATTAGATAGCCAAGTTTGCGGCCAGATTCTGGATGAATCACCTTTTCTACTGAACGGATAATATAAAACTTTTCACCTATTTTTACTGGATTGTCTGTTTTGATATAAGCATAATCATCTTTACCAAGTATGGTTCTGTCAACAGGAGAGTCAGTTATTTTACCAACACTATGTACTGAATCAGCAATATAGCCGATTGCAATTAAAATATCTTTGTTTACAAGATATTCTTTTTTTACAGGTTCAATTATTTTTTCTACGGGTTTTTCTTTTACTATTTCGGGTTTTGTTTCTAATTCAGGTTTTGGTTTGGTTTCAGGAATTTCTTTCTGCAAAAGGTATAGTGGGATCCTGATTTTTTGCTTAGGATAAATTCTATCCGGGTTTTTAATCTCAGGATTTTCTTTCCATATCTTTGGCCACAGGAAATAGTCGTTCAATTCTTTTTGAGAGATGTCCCAGAGTGTATCTCCTTTTTCAACTGTGTAATCTTTATATTCCTGCGTCTGTGCTGATATAAAAGAAGGCAATAACAGAAATATAAACAAAAACAAGAAACCAAAGGCTTTATTTGATATAAGAGTTTTTCTTACCATAGATAGTTCTCCTTTTTAATAATTTTGCTTTACATAGAAAATAACGAAGATGATCGAAACTGTCAAGGTATTATATCGTGTACGCCTTATTTTAATTATTTCTATGATTTCTGGTATATTCTATCTATGAAATATATCAGGATTTTTCTCGCATTTATTCTTTTATTAATACCGATTACTACTAATGCCTTAGAGGTAAACCCCGTTAGAAATTTTTTTTCTAACGGGGTAAAAGAATACAGATTGGGCAACGGGCTAAAGGTACTGATTATCGAAGAGCACAAGGCCCCTGTGGCTACATTCCAGGTGTGGTATCGCGTAGGTTCGAGGGCTGAGCCCTCAGGTAAATCCGGGCTGAGCCACCTACTTGAGCATATGATGTTCAAGGGAACATCCAAGTATGGACCGTCAATGTTGTCAAAGATTATTCAGAAAAATGGTGGTACAGATAATGCATACACAACAAAGGACTATACTGTTTATTTTGAGCTTTTTTCCTCAGACAGGATAAACCTTTCGATTAACCTTGAGGCTGACAGGATGCAGAATCTGACAATAGATCCAAAAGAAATGATTTCAGAAAGAAGTGTTGTTATGGAAGAGCGAAGGCTGAGACATGAGGATGATCCACAGAGTTCTTTATTCGAGGAAGTTGTTGCAGCAGCATTTAAGGTGCAACCTTATCAAAGGCCTGTAATAGGATGGATGTCTGATATTAAGTCAATAGAAAGAGATGATTTATATAGCTATTATAAAACTTACTATTCACCGGATGATGCTGTAATCGTTATCGTAGGGGATGTAAATGCAGATGAGATTATAGAGAAGGTCAGTCACTCTTTTGGAGATATACCGCCTGAATCTTCCAGAAAAAATTTTAGTTCTACAGAGCCTGAGCAGAGAGGAGAAAAAAGAGTGCTCCTTAAAAAAGAAGCAGAACTACCATGTATACTCATAGCCTATCATACACCCAGTTTCCCAAATGAAGACAGCTATGCCCTTGATGTCCTTAGCCTGATACTTTCAGGAGGAAAGAGCTCAAGGCTCTATCAATCACTGGTCTATGAAAAAAAGATTTCAATTAGTGCATCTGCTGATTACAGCGGCTTTAACAATGATCCGTATCTATTTTTCTTTTCAGCTACAGCCTCTCCTGGAAGGAGCATTAAAGATGTCGAGGAGTCTCTTTATACGGAGATTGAGAAAATTAAAACAGAGCCACCATCTGAACGGGAGATTCAGAAGGCAAAAAACCAGATTGAATCATCATTTATAATGGAACAGGACTCGATTTATATGCAGGCTATGAAATACGGGATGTTTGAGATGCTTGGAGGCTGGAAGCTTATTGATAGATACCTTGAGGGGATAAGAAAGGTAACGCCGGAGGATGTGGTGAAGGTGGCAAAGAAGTATTTAAAAGAAGATAACAGAACGGTTGGAATTTTGATACCAACAAAAGAAGTAAAGAGTGAGCAGTGAATAGTCAACAGTTTAAAAATCATTTTAAAAAATATCTGGTATTTTTATTCTTATTACTATCTACTATTCACTGTTCACTATCTACTGATGTTTTTGCTCTCGATGTAAAGAGGACTGTTCTGCCAAATGGCCTTATAGTCCTTCATTCAGAAAAACATAATCTTCCTATTGTTATGGTTACACTACTTGTGAAGGCAAGTCAGCTCAATGAACCTAAAGATAAAGCAGGACTTGCCAATCTCACTGCTGAGCTCCTTACCGAAGGCACGAAGAACCGTAAATCTACCGATATAAGTGAAGAGATAGAATTTATAGGTGCGTCTCTTGATGTCTCGGCTGACAATGATTATTCAACAGTTACCCTATCAGTTTTGAAAAAAGATATTAATAAAGGGTTTGAGCTGTTTTCTGATATCCTGCTTAATCCTACATTTCCACAGGCCGAGATTGATAGGAAAGGGGAGCTTATTAAGGGTTTTCTGAGGCAGCGAGAGGAAGAACCTTCTTTCCTTGCAAGCCGTGCTTTTAAAAAGGAGGTATTTGGGGAACATCCGTATGGAAGGCTCATAGAGGGTTCTGTTGAAACCATTGATAATATAAAAAGAGAGGACTTAGTAAGGTTTTATTCAGATTATTTTTTGCCCAACAACTCAATATTGTCGGTTGTGGGAGACCTCACATCTGACGAGTTAGATGGTTTGATTAAACAATACATTGGTGAATGGAAGAACGTCAAGGGAGGGAAACACACCCCTACACCCCTCTCAAGAGGGGATTTACCCTCTACCCTTGCGGGAGAGGGTAAGGGTGAGGGGGGATTTTCTTATGAAAAAAAGACCAAAAGAATTGTAAAAATAGACAAAGACCTGACACAAGCAAATATCATACTTGGGAACCTTGGTATCTGCAGGGACAACCCTGATTATTATGCTGTGTCTGTTATGAATTATATCCTGGGTGGGGGAGGTTTCTCGTCAAGACTCATGCAGTCCATAAGAGATGAGATGGGCCTCGCATATGATGTGCACAGTTTTTTCACAGCCAGCAAAGAAGAGGGGATTTTTCAAATAGGTGTCCAGACTAAAAATGAGTCTGCAAATACGGCTATTGATGAGATACTCAAACAGGTTAACAGAATAAGAAAAGAAAATGTTTCAGACCAGGAAATATCTGATGCAAAGTCGTATCTTACAGGTAGTTTTCCAAGGAGGCTTGATACTAACAGAAAAATTGCCGACTTCCTCGCCTCTGTTGAGTTTTATAACCTCGGCCTTGATTATGTAGAAAAATATTCTATCTATATAAATTCAGTAACAAAAGACGATGTCCTGAGGGTTGCACAGAAATATCTCGACCCTGAAAAATATGTGCTTGTGGTTGTTGCAAACCAGAAGAGAGCAAATATTCAGGGCGCCGGCTCGCAATTTCGATCTATACATTAAACCTGAAATTAATGATGTCCCCGTCCTTCACTTTGTATGTCTTCCCTTCAAGCCTTAGGATACCCTTTTCTCTCGCCGTCTGCATACTGCCGGATGAGATGAAGTCTTTATAGGAAATGACTTCCGCCCTGATAAAACCTCTCTCGATATCAGAATGAACCTTTCCTGCAGCAGTCACTGCATTTGTGTTGCTCCTGATAGTCCAAGCCCGCACCTCATCCTCTCCTACCGTAACAAATGATATGAGCCCGAGGATCTGATAGCATGTGCGTATGAGTCTGTTTGAAGCAGGCTCTTCAATACCGAGTTCGTGAAAGAAAGGTTCCTTTTCATCTTCAGGAAGCTGGGAAATCTCCATTTCTATTTTACCGCAGAGGGTTAAAACACTCATTGATGGATAACGATTCAGCAGCGAAGATTCAAGCGTCTTTGCATACTCTGAATCATCATCGCTTTCTCCGGTATTAAGGACAATAACTTTTGGAATGTTTGACAGAAACTGTAACGGCCTCATCGCCTTCATCTCCTCTTTGGTGAATTCCACGTTTCTCAGCGCCGTTTCTTTCATGAGGAAATCCCTGCATTTCAGAAGCAGTTTTTTCTCTGTTTCGTCAGGTTTCTTTCCGCGTTTTTTCCCTTCTTCCATACGTTCAAGACGTTTTTCAATCAATTCAAGATCACCAAAGACCAGTTCGAGTTCAACCGTCTCGATATCCCTGACCGGGTTTATGCTTGCCATCGGGTGAATAACGGATTCATCGTAAAAGGCTCTTACCACATGGACAATGGCATCAACGTCTTTTATTAAATCAAAAACCTTCCTGTTCTGTTTCACATCGCCTTTTGTCAGACCGATATAATCAATATATTCAATTGTGGCGTATGTTGTCTTTTTTGGCCTGTAAATCTCAGACAGTATGTCAATCTTTGGATCGGGTACTTTTACCACACCGATGTTAGGTTCGCCGGAAATTGTTGGATAGATTGTTGTTTCACTATTCAGCCCTGTCAGTGCATTGAAGACTGTAGTTTTTCCTGAATTGGATAACCCGATAATCGCAATTTTCATTGTTCCTCCGAAAAATAATATTATAAACAAATCAAATTCCTTCTTTCAAGTTTTAGGGCCACCCCAAA
>Ga0210020_1002139_pt1 | contig 16093 bp, 14 predicted proteins | sample CryGeymeta201514_FD_183980 | JGI IMG/M metagenome (GOLD analysis project Ga0210020, IMG submission 183980) | Groundwater microbial communities from Crystal Geyser aquifers in Utah, USA - Crystal Geyser metaG 2015-14 (SPAdes) (version 2) | ecosystem: Environmental > Aquatic > Deep subsurface >... | reverse complement strand
ATGCTCAGGTTATCGTTGGCCGGTGACAAAGCAAAGACATCCACCGGCAAAACGAAGGAGCCGGCGGTGTAAATCGAAGGGTTGATCGCGGTCGGCAGACGGCCGCGCACCTTGTTAATGGCATTGTTGACGTCAACTGCGGCGGCATCGAGCCCTTTTGCATACTCAAACTCGGCAGTGACGATGGACAGGCCGGCGATATTGGTCGAGCTGACCTGACGGATCAGGGCGAGGCTCGACACCTCCTGCTCGATCGGTTTGGAGACCGTCGCCGCCACCACATCGGGGGTGGCACCGGGGACTTGGCTCATAATAATCACCGTCGGCCGGTCGCTGTCGGGAAAAAGGTTCTTCGGCATCACGATCAAGCCGTAGATGCCCAGCACAAACAGCCCGGCAATGAGGCTGTAAAGCAGATAAGGTCGCTTATGAAAAAAATCAAACATGGGCTATCTCCTCGTCTCAGGCTTTGCCCGGTGGCAGAATTTCAACCGGTGTGCCCGACGAGGCGCGCAGCAGGATATCGGGTTTGGCCAGCAGCAGGGTTTTTCCGGCCAGATTCTCCTTGACCATGACCCCTTCACGACCACGCCGGGTGACGCTAACCGCAGTTTTGCGCACCTGGCCATCTTGGTAGACCATCACGCTGGTTTGCCCTTCGCTGGTCAGCAGCACATCATTCGGCAGCAGCAGCCCTTCTCCGGCATAAATCACCAGCTCGACATTGAGGAACTCGCCTTCGACCAGGGTATTGCCAAGGGGGAGCTGGGCCCGGTATTCGCGCAGCCCGCTCGCTCCGGCCTGGTTTTTGGCCGTAAGGGAAAAAATTTGGTTCTGATAGCGAATCGCCGTGGCCTGGGCCGTTGCCGGCAGTTTGATATCGAGAAACAGCCCTTCGCTGGCGGAAATTTTGAACAGCGGTTTGCCCGGCAGGGCCAGATCACCAACCTTGACCAGTGCCGCGCTGAGGGTGCCGGAGACCGGGGCCACAATCCGCGCATAGGTCGTGAGTTGATCAAGCTCGGCGATGTTTTGTTGCAAACTCTGGCGTTCCAGGCTCAGCCGTTCGAGCGCCGTTTCTTCCTGCTGTTTCTGTTCGAGAGCCGCGCCGCCGACCGCAAACAGCTCCAGGGTGCGGGCATAGCGTTCTTTTTGGGCGCGGATTTCGGCTTCAAGCCCTTCGATTTTGGCACTCAGCCCTTTGCGTTTGGCGAGCAGTTCGTCGTTGTCGATCTGGGCGATGACCTCACCGGCGCTGACCGGATCGCCTTCGCGCTTATAAAATTGGTCCAGGCGGCCGCTGATCTTGGTTGACAGGGTGGTGGAAAGATCCGAAGAAACCACCCCCATAACCGGCAGCGTCAGGCTGATCTGCTGTGGCTGAGGGGTGAGAGCTTCGACCACCACCGGCCGCACCGCTGCGACCGGAGCTTCTGTTAAAGCGGCTTTGCGGGTTTTCAGCAACACAACAGCGCCACCGACAATCAGCAGCAGCACCAGAACAAGGATCAGTTTGTTTTTCATTGGACAACTCCCGTCAATTCTTCACCGTAGAGCACCGCCTGTTGGCTGATGATCTGCCAGCGATCAAGTATGGTCTTGTGCAGGGCGGCTTCGGCCTCAAGCACCCCGGTTTCAAAGCGTAAATATTCTTCGGTGCTCAGACGACCTGTCCGGCGAGCGACCTTGGCAATGTCGAGCAGGCGTTGGCTGTTTTCGAGACTGGCCTGTGCCAACCGGGTCGATTGCGCAATGACCGGCAGCTGCTGCTTCAAGTCTTCGGCCTCAGCCGCCAGATCCAGGTCTAATTGCGCCAACTGCTGGCGCTGGCGTTGCAACTGCACCTGGGCCTGATCGATGGTTGTTCTGAGTTTGCGGTCAAACAGGGGGATACTCAGGGCGAGGCCGACGTAGTTGTAGCTGCGCTCGATCGACGCACCGGTGTTATAGGCTTCACCCGCGTTTTCGGAAATCACTCCTTCGAGCCTGAGTGATGGGTAGTGCTGATCTTTCGCCTGACGCAGTTCCTTCTCGCTGGCGGCGACCCGCGCCTGCTGCTGCAACTGACGCAGATACTGATCCTCTCTCACCGGGCGTTGCAGGGTGAGGGGGACAAAGCTGCTCAGGCGAACCCCGGTCAATTGTTGCACCTGACCGGTCAGGCTGATGGCCTGCCGTTGCAGGTCATTGCGCTGTTTGTGCAGATCGTTACGCGTGGTTTCCAACTTGAGCAGTTCCGCTTCCGGCACGCGCCCGTTTTCGACCGCCAGACTCAGGTCGGCGCGGGTTTTATCGAGCGAGTCAAGGCGCGCAGCGATGGCAGCGTCGAGATGACTGGTGTAAGCCAGGGACGCATCGAGGGAGACCACCGCCGCCTGACGCGAAATCAGCCGCAGTTTGTGGCCGATGCGACTGACCTGTTGCAGCTGTTCGACCTTGTCCGCCAAGGAATAAAGGTTTTTGACGAAGAGCGGCATCTCCACCTTCAGCCCGTAGCGCAGAATCGTGTCGGAAAAAGGAATCGATTCACCGGCGGCGAGGTTGACTTCCGTCGGTGCCATCGGCCGCAGATTGGTCGGCGAGCTGTAGATGTTGTAGGTGCCGAAGGCCGAAAGTTTGGGATAGAGCTCCGCGTAGGCCTGTTGCAGCTGGACTTCGGCAGACTTGACCTCCAGCGAACTGGCGGCCAGATCCGGCTGGCGAGCGACAGCTTCCAGCAGGCTGGTGATGGTCGGCTCGGCCGCCAGCGCTGGTTGGCCTGCCATCAGCAGCAGAAAAAGAAAGGTCATAAATTTCATCGAAAACTCCTTCATCGCTATTTTGCTTTTTATCCCAGCAGGGGCAACGCCATTTTCAGCGCCAACAGCAGCAACAAAACCCCGAGAAATTTCTTCACCACCGCGGGTTTAAGGCGACTGTGCATGAAGCGCGTCCCCAGGCTGCCCCCGAAATAAGCCGCCACCGCCGCGGGAGCCATCAGCCACAGGTTGATATGCCCCAGCGCCAGATAGGCGACCAGCCCGCTCAGTGAAGAGAAGGGCACAACGAAGGCGGTGATCACTGCGACTTTTTTCGGGTTGAACCCAAGCAAAATCATCAGCGGCGCAATCAGCCCACCGCCACCGACCCCGAGCAGCCCCGACAGATACCCGGCCACCGCGCCGATCAGCGCCGGCGCGAAGAGCGGACGATCCTCGCGGTACTGCCCCTCAAAGTTACCGGCGCGAAAGAAGATCAACATCAGTCCGGAAAAGAGCAAAAACAAGGTAAAGACTGTAATTACAGCCGTTTGGGGCAGCCAATGGCTCGACCAGGCGCCAATCGGCGCGAGGATGAAAGAGCTGACAATGATCGGCACCCCGAGTCGAAAATCGAGCCGTTTCGCCCGGATATTGTTGACACTGGCACCGGTCATGCTCAGGGTATTGACCAGCAGCCCGGTCGGTTTGGCGAGGAGCAACGGCACACCAAGCCCGTCCAGGGCTGGCACCAGCGCAATCGCCGAACCGACGCCCCCCAGGGCAAAGAGAAAGCTCAACCCAAAAGCCAGCAGGGGAATGATCCAGGGAGAAATGATAGTTGTTTCCATCGTTTACGCTTGGCCTTTTCGCCAAATGTTTGGGTAAAAAAATATTGTTGTTCAACCACCCGTAGGGGCAGACCCCCGTGTCTGCCCGCCTACTGCCGGTTCGCGTCCGTCTTCCGGCCAGTGAGACATTGACCGACTTCAAATTGCAGGGTGACGTGGTTAATGCCACATTCCTTCTGCAGCAGGCTTTCCATCGTCTTCGCCAGCGGCGCGGTCTCTTGCAGGGTGGTAAGGCTGGTGTTGACGTGGGCCTCAAAGTGCAGATCATGGTCATCGACCTGCCACAGATGGATGTGATGCACGTCGCAGACCTCGGGCAGCTGCTCCAGGCGTTTTTCGAGGGCAGTTAAACTGATATGCGCCGGCACTTTGAGCATCAAGACATCCAGCGCCTGCTGGATGATTTTCCAGCTTTCCCAACCAACATAAAGTGCAATCAAAACGGTCAGCACCGGATCAATCCAGTATTGCTGCCACAGGGTGATGGCCAGTCCGCCCAGAATAACCGCGACGCTGGAGACCGCATCGGAGAGCAGGTGCAGATAGGCCGAACGGATGTTCAGATTCTCTTTGGCGCCGCGCCTTAACAGCCAAGTGCCGATGAGATTAGCGACCAGGCCAAAACTGGCGACGAGGAACATCAGCAGACCGTCAATTTCCTGCGGGTGGAGCAGTTTGCTGTAGGCCTCGCGCAGCAGGTAGAAGGAGATGGCCAGCAACACCCCGGCGTTGAGGATCGCCGCCAGAATCTGGGCGCGTTTCAAGCCGAAGGTGTACTGCTCATTTTTCGGCTTGCGGCTCAGGCGCAGGGCGACATAGCTGACGATAATCGCTACCCCATCGCTGAAATTATGCAGCGCGTCGGAAATCAGCGATAAGCTGCCGGACAACAGCCCGCCCACAATCTCCACCAGAGTGATGGCGAAGTTCAGCAGCATGGTTATGAGTAAGCGCGTGCCGCTGGTCTCGCTGGAGTCAGATGCGTGATGATGTCCGGCCATGTTTACGCTCTCATTCTGCGCAGGGGATACAAACGCGGCCCGCAGAGCTATCTTGAAGTTTGTTGACGAAGGTCAGCTCGCCGCATTGACTACAGGGCTCGACCTCAAAACAACCTTTGCCCTGAGGTACCTCGACCGTTTTGATCGCGCTGATAGCAAGAAAGTTCTCCTCCGGCATGGCCAAAATGTTGTTGACCAGCGGGTCAGCGATTGCCGCCGGAATATCCTGCGGTAGCACCCCGGCCTTGCGCTGCTGGACAAAGGGTGAGCCGAGGGCTTTGGTGAGAAATTCGGGTTTTAAACTCACCCGCACCGCCCGACCGCTTTTGCTGTCGATCAGGGTGAAGGCCATCTTGTTGTAGTAAAGCTTCTTGATGTTCGACTTGCCATAGGTGCAGCCGGTGGCGGTCATCAGGCCATCGACAAAACAACCGGCAGCATGGCCATCGCCGGTTTCGGCAATCAAACGCAGCTCTTTATCTTGTGATCGTTCGACACCGAGGGCGTTCATCGCCGCCAGACCCGCACGCAAACCCATGGGCATGGCCGGACATTTGTGACCGTGAAATTTCATACCGGTTTCAAAGAGTTCATTCACGTTTTTCATAATGTTGCTCCGTCTGTGAGTTGTTAAGCGCCCTGGTCGCCGAGATTGCGGCGTACGCGAGCGAGAATTTTTTTCGTCATGTCAATTTCCAGCGGATCGATGCCGGCGTAGGCCTGTTCCAGCAGCTCACGGGAATGCACCGACAGCTCATCCCACACCGCCGTGGTGCGTTCGGTCGGCACCACGCGCTTGACCCGACGGTCCGCGGCATCAATTTCCCGCGCCACCCAGCCGTCGCGTTCCATGCGATCAATCAGCTTGACCGCCGAGGGCGCAGAGATCGACAGCAGCTCACACAGCTCATTTTGCGCCCGTGGGCCAGAGGCCATCAGATGCGCCAGCACCCGAAATTGCGCCGGGCTGACCCCGGTCCCCTCCAGTCGGCGGGCAAGGTCGGCCACAAACGCCTTGAGGGTCAGGGAGCAGTGAAAACCGAGGCTTTGATAAGGGTCGAATCGGGACATAAGTTTCCTTGCTAAAAGTTAGTAAGCTAACTATATAGGCAACCAAAGCGGCTGTCAAGCCCTGAACCGGGAGTAAAAGTCACCTAGAGGATACCCTACTTGCTAACCTTCTAAGCCCCGCGCACCGAGTATTTTCTCACGCAAAGCAGGATCAACCTGTATCAAACCCTGGCCACGCCCCCACCGCAAGACAACCCGCTACCGCACCGAGTCGAGTAACATTACCGGCCTGTTGAAGGGGCGAATATTTTCGCTTGAAATAGACGGCATAACCGGTCAGTAGACGGCGCAGGATCCTCGCTCGTGAACCAGTGATCGAAGTGGTGGATATGTCACGGCGTTCAATTCCACGCACGATAACTTGATGCAGGATTATCGAGACGGAGTCGGCGTGGCAAGGAGGGCATTCGCCTTTTGTCGGGAAAAGGACAATAGCAAATCAGCGGGCAACCTTGCCCCACAGCACCCGTTGGAGCTCAAAACCCCATTGACTCTTGGTGGATGGGTGACTTACGGTCTAGTAATAAAAAGTACTACCGATTACTAATTAGCAAGGGTTTCATTATGGCGACATCCGTAAAGCTTGATGATGATCTGAAAAGCCGGATTCAGCACCTGGCTGACGCACGCCACCGCTCAGCGCACTGGATCATGCGCGAAGAAGCTCAAGAGAGCTTCAAACAGGAGGCTCTGGCGTCTTGGACAGCCTATAAAGAAACGGGGCGACACCTCGCAGGCCAGGAGATTCGTAACTGGTTGAAGACCTGGGGTACGGATGAAGAAAAAGAGATCCCTCCATACCACGGATAATTATCACCGAAGGCGCGGCACGAGGATTGGAGCGCTGTCGGCTTTTTCTGGCAGAAAAAAATCGGCACGCGGCGATGCGTGCTGGTCAACCGATAGAACGCCAGTTTGCTCTTCTGGAAACGGAACCAGAGGCAGGTCGTCCATTTGACGATCTGCCAGAATTTCGCGAGTTCATCATCCCATTCCGAGACTCTGGTTATGTGGCGCTTTATCAGCATGCTGTCAATTCCGGCTCGGTGTATGTGTCGGCCGGCCGGCATCAAAAAGAAGCAGGCTACTGATCATTACTGCCTTCTCAAAACCCCGACAATCCGGTTTCGGCAGGAGATTGGTAGAACAGCGGGAAGTGTCTCAGAGGTTGTTACTGAAGTGGGCGGCGGACACAAATTGGCAGCGCGAGGGACTCTTGGCTCTTAACGGTCATTTTTTACTGAACGGTGACAAAAAATGTATCTCTTCAGCCCTGTAGACACAGAGCCCGAGCCCCCCATTCCACGGGCTGCATGCATCTGCCCCTGTGCTTAGCTGTCGCCATCTAGGCGACAGAGACCCGTTCCATAGCGGCCTCGGGCTCGCAGGGTGAAGAGTTACTAAAAACGTGGATAGTAGCCGACCTTGTTCCGGGAGTCGCATGGACAGGCAAGAACTTTCTGAATTCATTGAAGAATTCGAGTACATTCTGGGGCGCATCCGCAAATATCTCAAAGACAATCAGTATGTCTATCTGCGACCCTTTGCCAGCTGGCAAGACAGTTACAATACCGCCGCTGCGCGTCTAAACGCTGACAAAACCATTAAAGTTCCCATTTTTAAACTTGGTCCGGTGGATTATTCGCCTACGGGTAAATCTATTAAAATGACCGGGGTCGATCGTTTAGTCAAAACCCTGCGTCATCAAATCAGTCGGTTGGCAGAAAAGATTGAAGAAATGCACCAGGCCGCAGAAAGAGAGCTGGCCAAACGTCATCCCCTCGACAAATTCTTTCTGCGCCAGGCTGATGGCAGTCTGCTCCAACCGCAGCTGAGGGATGACCTTGTTTTTGTGGCGATTCCGCCGGGAGAAGCTGCCCAGCTGCGCTTTCGCGACGCGCTTGTCCCCGCACTTAGGGGGCATGATTTAACTTTTTTTCTGGCACATCTTTCGCGCCTTGATGACGCGCTTCTGGCCGAGCTGTGCCAGACTCTCTATGCCTGCCGCCTGGCGGTTTTTGATCTCACCGACCAGTCCGCCGGGGTCATGCTGATCCTCGGGATGGCCTTTGCCATCGGCAAGCCAGTGCTCATAGTGCAACCACAACAAGAAGCAGCTTTCGGAGCCTTGAACACCTGTGGATTTATTCGCTATACCGAAAACGAAGATCTGGGACGTCAATTTCAAAGTATACTGGGAACCTGCTTAAGGCCCACCGAAGAGCGATAAGCACGCGAATGCACCAACCCCGGCAGTAGCCGAAGAGAATGTCAGAGACAACAACAAAAATTCTGTCAAGGAGATCAAGATCACAGACTCCGCAGGCATGAGAGCGTTCTTATTCCTCAGGCTAATACGGATGAAAAGCTATTCACAGTGCTGGTGTAATCACCCTTTTCCCTCGCCGCTCGCCTTTAAAGCACCAGCACCGGGCAGCGCACTTTATGAATTAGTTTATTGGAAACTTGGCCAAAAAGAAAATCGCGCATTTCGCTAACCGGGTTGCGCCCGATGGCGACCAGTTCGTAGCTGCCACTGTCGGCATGTTCGCAGATAGTCTCCAGCGCCGGTCCTTCCACAAGCAGGGTTTCGACCTCAATCCCTTCGGCGGCGAAGAGAGTTTTCTGCTCTTGCATGAACTTTTCAGCCTCAGCGCGGGCACGTTGCGAAAATTCTGCGTGGGACTTTTCCGGAAACCCCTGGGTTGCCAGCAAATCCAGATCGAGAACATGCAGAAGCACCAGGGGTGGGTTGAGATGCGATTTCATCGCAAATAACTTTTCTCTGGTGTGGGCCGAGATGGGGGAACGATCGAGTGGAACCAGAATTTTTTGTTTGATCATGGTTTTTCCTTCTCATTGATGCGCAGGGTTAAGAAAAATTCTTCCCCTCGTTTCCGTGCGGCTCTCTCCGGCGGCCCGTTCACCACCCGGAGGATTTTCAGGGTGCCACGAAGCTTCATCTTCGCAATATCCGAGCGGGTTTTCAGCTGCAACAGGAAGGTTTTTTGGCTGGCGTCAGCAGCGCCTCGGTCAGCACGTAAGCGGCCTGCAGGGCGGAGGTTGGACAGAGCGGGAAACACTCTTTGCAGTCCCAGCACTCCTGGCCGGCGATCTCTGGAATAAAGTGGATTTCACGCTGTGCCCCCCGGTCGATAAAGCCGACCGCGTGCTTCTGTTTGAGCTCGGCGCAGTAACGGACGCACAGCCCGCAATGGATGCAGAAGGAGGGTTCCTTTTCGAAGCGATCTTTGTCTGCGGCGTAGTCCTGGGCCAGGTTCAGCAGGATTTCGGATTCAGGGGCGTGCGCCAGCATCTCTTCCAGCAGCACCTTGCGGATCCGATTCACTTTCTCGGTTCGAGTGCGCACAACCAGCCCTGGGGCTACCTGATAGATGCAGCTCGCGACCAGGCGGGTCACGCCGCCTTGCTCCGCTTCGACGGTGCAGATGCGGCAGCCGCCGTATGGCTCCAGCTGGGGGTGGTGACAAAGGGTCGGAATGGCGATGCCAACGCTCTGTGCCGCATCGAGGAGGGTCATTCCTCGGGAGGCGGTCACCTCTTTACCATCAATTGTCAAGCGGACATCACTCATCCTGTTTCCTCCGGCGCCAAGGTCATGGTTGCTGAAACGCTTGCGGCGGCCGCCCCGGATAATCGCTGCACCGCACCGAAAGCGGAGGGGCAGACGCTGAAACAAGTGCCGCAGCGGGTACATTTTTGCTGATCGACGACGTGAACCTGTTGCTTGGCGCCGGAAATCGCGGCCGCCGGACAGCTTCTGCGGCAGGTGCCACAAGCCTTGCACTTGTCGGCATCAATGTTAAATGCGAGCAGAGACTTACAGGCGTAGGCCGGGCAGTTCTTGTTTTTGATGTGTTCTTCATACTCGTGGCGGAAATATTTAAGGGTGCTCAACACCGGGTTGGGGGCGCTTTTGCCTAGCGCACACAGCGAGGCGCCGATGGTCGTCGCGGCTAAGTCCTCCAGCAGCTCAATGTCCCCCTCGTGCCCTTTGCCGGTAGTGATGTCATTGAGCACCTTGAGCATCTGCCGGATCCCCTCGCGACAGGGGGTACACTTACCGCAGGATTCATCCTGCAGGAAGTTGAGGAAATAGCGAGCGATATCCACCATGCAGGTATCCTCGTCCATAACAATCATCCCGCCGGAGCCCATCATCGAACCGGCCTTGGTCAGTTCATCGAAATCGACCTTCAGATCCAGTTGCGATGCGGGAATACATCCCCCCGAGGGGCCGCCGGTCTGCACCGCCTTAAATCGCTTGCCGGCCGGAATACCGCCGCCGATCTGCTCAACAATCTGTCGCAGTGACACCCCCATAGGAACTTCGACCAGACCGGTATTGGTAATTTTGCCGACCAGGGAAAAAATTTTGGTGCCCTTGCAACCTGCGGTACCGAATTGAGCAAACCAGTCGGCACTCTGATGGATGATCAGCGGCACATTGGCCCAGGTCTCGACATTGTTCAACACGCTGGGCTTATCCCAGACCCCTTTGACGGCGGTATGGATATATTTAGGACGGGGTTCGCCGGCTCGGCCTTCCAGGGCGGTCATCAGGGCGCTCGATTCACCGCAGACGAAGGCCCCGGCACCCTTATGAACCTGAACCCTGAAGTCAAAGCCCGAACCGAGGATGTCGTTGCCGAGCAGGCCGCTTTTTTCCGCCTGGCGGATCGCCAGATTGACGTTTTCGACGGCCAGAGGATATTCCTGCCGCACGTAGATGAAGCCCTGATGGGCGCCCACGGCATAGGCCCCGATGATGAGCCCTTCGAGGATCGAATGGGGATTGCCCTCAATCAGCGCCCGATCCATGAAGGCTCCGGGATCGCCCTCGTCGGCGTTGACAATGACATAGCGGGTCGGATCGGCGGCGTTGCGCGACTCGGCCCATTTACGCCAGACGGGGAAACCGCCGCCACCGCGGCCGCGCAGATTCGAGCGCTTGATCTCCTCCAGTACCTGATCGGGGCTCATTTGCAGCAGAGCCTTGGCCAGCGCCGCGTAGCCGTCAATGGCCAGATAGTCATCCAAACTCTTGGAGTCGATACGGCTGTTGGCGCCGAGAATGTTGCGTTGCTGGTTTTTGTAGAAAGGAATGTCTGCTTCACGAGTTATCTTGCTGCCGGTTGCCGGATCGACGTAAAGCAGTCGCTCAACCAGCTGTTTGTCAACCAAGGTGGTGGCGACGATTTCGGCGACATCTGCGGGTTTAACCTGCAGATAGCAGATTTCTTGCGGGTGGATGACGACAATCGGGCCGCGCTCGCAGAAGCCTGGACAGCCGGTGCCTCTGGTGGTGATCGCGGCCGTCAGCCCACGGGATTCAAGCTCGACCTCGAAGGCGGCAATGACCTCGGCAGCCCCGGATGCCAGACAGCCGGCACCCGCACAAACGGCGATGCAGGGTGTGGATGGGTCACTCCGCAAACGGATCTCCTGGCGGGTCTTTTCCAAGGTTTCAGCTGAACATATCCTGCACATAATAACCTCGTTGCTGCCGTTAGCGGGTTGTTGGCCCTTGGCTTTTGCCCTGTTCACAATTTTCCAGCACTGTCGCGATTTGACCGGGGTCGATATTGCCGTGATGTTTGCCATCCAGCTCCACCACCGGCCCCAAGGCACAGCAGCCAAGACAGTTAACCGTTTCGAGGCTGAACTTCATCTCCGGATCGGTCTCGCCAGGGCTGATGCCGGTCAGATCCTGCACCGTATCGAGCACCCGCTGGGCCCCGCGCACATGACAAGCGGTGCCCATGCAGACGTGAACCTCGTGTCTCCCCTTGGGCACCAGGCTGAACGCCTTGTAAAAGGTGGCAATATGCTTAATGCGGCTCATGGGAACCTGGAGCCGTTCACTGACCCGATCCAGCGCTTCACGCGGCAGCCAGTGATGTTCGCCCTGGATATCCAGCATAATCTGGATCAGCGAGCTCGCTTCGCCTCGGTGTTTGTCGATAATCTGATCGATTGTTGCACTCTCCATGACCATCTCCATCTGTTTATGGTCGCAATCTCTCCTCAATTCTCCTTAACGGGTTAAAATGAAGAGAGATCTGTCTTGACCGCTATTGCTGCCGGCGCAGGGGTTTACGCCAGCGCGTAACATTGCTGCGCAGTGTCGAATCTGACCAACCCCTGCATGGTCGATTGCTTTAAGTGGCGGGCTGCCGTCGCCGGGGACAGGCCGAGGGTCACGGCAAGTTCCGCCGTGGTGAGGGGCTTTTTCGCCAGCAATAACTGAATTTGCACCCGCACCAGCCGATCGACGATCAGCTCGTCGAAGAGGCGCTTAAAGTCCCGGCTGGCGAAATATTCGTCATATTTTTCCTGTTGATCAAAGCGCACCCGCAACCGCTCGCGCTCGACCAGCTTGATATAGGGAATCAGGTTGCTGAGGGCTTCAAGCTTAAGTTTGAGGATGTCAGGTGCGAGTCCCTCACCCTTGCCGAGGGGGCCAAAGGTTTTGAGCTGCTTGCCGAAATCATTCATCACCTCAGCGTAGCGTATGCCTTCAGAGGCGGCAATCCATTCCAGCCGCAGCCGTTGTGGTTCGATGCCGATTTCCTGCAGCAGTTTGCGTCCCAGATGCATATTGAATAAGGCGTCGTAATTGCCTTCGGTGACATAATGGCATTCGCCCAGCCAGCAACCGCCGATAAACACGCCGTCGGCACCATTGGAATATGCGCGCAGGATAAATGCGAGGTCGACACGGCCGGTGCACATGACCCGGATAATCTTGGTTTCAGTGGTGTATTGTTGTCTGGAAACTCCAGACAGGTCCGCAGCCCCGTAGGCTCACCAGGTACACAAAAATCCGACGACGCTGGGTTTGTATTCAAAACCGGCCATGGTTACCTCCTTTCCAGAGCAATCCGTTTAGTGTGAGTGGGTTTCAGCATAGTCCGGGATCGCCCCGTCAATCTGGGCAAAAATTTCATCATCGGTGTAGTGCTTCAGATAGATCGCCCCGGTCGGGCATTTGGCGTTGCACAGGCCATCACCCTTGCACAGCACCGCTTCCACCCGCGCCTTTTTGCCTTTGGGAGTATCAATAAAGGTGATGGCGTTGTAGCTGCAGCTGGTAATACAGGCCCCGCAGGAAATGCAGGCCTCTTCATTGACGTCGCACACTGCGCCCGAGGCGGTGACGGAATCACCGGCGAGGATACCGACGGCGCGGCCAGCCGCACCCAGAGCCTGGCTGATGGTTTCATCGAGATGTTTCGGATAATGGGCAGTGCCGCACATAAAGACCCCGTCGGAGGCAAAATCGACCGGCCGCAGTTTGACGTGGGCTTCCTGAAAGAAGCCGTCGGGGTTGGTTGAAACCTTGAAGAGCTTGGCCAGTTCATGGGTGCTTTCCGCCGGCACCACTGCCGCTGACAGGGCGACCAGATCAGCTTCCAGTTCCAGCATCTGCCCCAACACCAGATCGGGAACCTTGATGTTCAGCTTGTCACCGGCTGCGGTTACCACTGGTTTATGCTCGGGCTCAAAACGGATGAACTTGACATCCAGCTCAGCCGCCGCGCGGTAGAAATCTTCTTTGAAACCATAACTGCGCATATCGCGAAACAGGATGTGGATATCGATTGCCGGATTCAGTTTTTTGAGTTTCAGGGCGTTCTTGAGCGCCTGGCCACAACAGACGCGACTGCAGTAGTTGCGCCCTTCTTCACGACAACCGACGCACTGGATCATCACCAGGCTTTCTGCAGCGGCGATGCGGGGGTTCTGTGCGACTATCTCCCCTTCCAGTTCCAGCTGGGTGAGCACCCGCTCGTCGCTGCCGTAGAGATATTCCGTCGGGCGGTGCTCTGCGGCGCCGGTGGCAATGATGGCGATGCCGTGGGCAATTTGCCTTACCCGGCCCGCCGTGGAGACGCTGGTGACAAAATTGCCGATATAGCCGTCTACATCCTGAATGCTTGCCTCGGTTAAAACGTGGATCGACGGCTGCCGATAAACCTTGCGCACCAGGTCATGCAACTGGGCCTGAACACTCATGCCATTCAGGGTGTAATGGATTCTTCGGGCCATGCCGCCCAGATCGGCAGCTTGCTCGATCAGATAAACTTCAAAGCCCTGTGCGGCCATGTTCAAGGCGCTGGTCATGCCTGCCAGGCCACCGCCGACCACCAGGGCGACCTTGTTGACCGGCAGTTCAAACTCTTGCAAGGGCTGCAGATGCGCGGCGCGCGCTACCGACATGCGGATGATATCCTTGGCCTTCTGGGTGGCATTCTCCTTGTCTTTAGAATGCACCCAGGCACAGTGCTCGCGGATATTGGCAAACTCGAAGAAATATTGATTGATGCCCGCTTCCCGGCAGGTATCGCGGAACAGCGGCTCATGGGTGCGCGGCGTACAGGCCGCCAGCACCACGCGGTTGAGCCCTTTGTCTTTGATTTGATTGGTGATCTGCTGGGCATTTTCGGTCGAGCAGGCGAACAGATTTTCCCCCGCCCAGGAAACATTCTTCAGGGTTGCAGCATATTCGATTACCTCTGGAATATTCACCACCCGGCCGATATTGGCGCCGCAGTGGCACACCACCACCCCGATCTTGAGCTCCTCTTGTGACACGTCCCGCTCCGGCGGATAGAGGCGTTCACGACTCAGCTTATTGCGTCTATAGCTCAGCAGCTGACCACAAAGGGCATCGGCACCGCTGGCGGTGACCACCGACTCGGGGATATCCATCGGCCCCTGAAAGGCCCCACTGACGAAGATCCCTTGGCGGGTGGTGGCAATCGGATTGGCCGGGTCGATCTTACAGAAACCCTGATCATTGAGTTCAATTCCGCAGATGTTCGCCAGTTTCACCGCATCGGCCGGCGGATTCAGCCCGACCGACAGCACCACCAGATCGAACTCCTCTTCCTTGACCCCCTCAGCAAAGGTCGCGTAGCGAATGGTGACATTGTTGTTTTCGGGAATTTCACGGCCAATGGTGACATAGCTGCGGATGAAACGCACGTCGTCGAGTTTTTCGGCGCGTTGGTAGAAGCGCTCGAAATCTTTACCATAGGCACGAATATCGTTATGGAAGATGGTGGCAGCGAGATCGGGGTAATGATCTTTAGAGAGGATCACCTGCTTCTGGGTATAGGTGCAGCAGACCGCCGAACAGTATGAGTTACCGCCCGGAATCACCTGGCGTGAGCCAACGCACTGGATCCAGGCGATGCGCTGCGGATGGGCCAGATCAGAAGGGCGCTGAATCTCCCCTTCGTAAGGGCCGGTGGAGCAGAGAATGCGTTCGAATTCGAGGCTGGTGACAACATTTTTCATGCGCCCGTAGCCATAATCACCGCGCAGCTTCGGATTGAAGATATCGAAGCCAGGGGCGAGCAGGATCGCGCCCACCTCCAGTTCGAAGGGCTCGGGCTGCTGATGCAGATCTATCGCGTTGGTCTTGCACGCACCGACGCAGATTTGACACTTCCCCTCTTGCAGATAAAGACAGGTCTCCGGGTCAATGTAAGTGACCAGCGGCTCCGCTTGTGAAAAATAGATATGTACCGATTTGTTGGCCGAGAGCCCCTGATTAAAGGGATCGGGGATCTTGACCGGGCAGTAATCGACACAGATGTTACAGCCGGTGCACTTGTCTTCGATAATATAGCGTGGCTTTTTGATCAAACTGACCGTGAAATTGCCCGCTTCTCCGCTGACGCGCTCAACTTCGGTATAGGTAATAATTTCGATATTGGGATGGCGCGAACATTCAATAAATTTGGGCGATTCAATACACATGGAGCAGTCATTGGTGGGGAAGGTCTTGTCCAGCAGCGACATTTTGCCGCCGATAGAGGGCGATTTATCGACCAGAAACACCCGGAAACCAGAATTCGCCAGATCGAGAGAAGCCTGAATGCCGCTGATACCGCCACCGACGATGAGAACATCGCCACGGTTGCGATCGACGGAATGATCTGCCGCGAGAAGTTCGACTGAATTGCTTGCCATGATTCTTCCTTTATCAGACTTAAAGTACCGCCTGAATGATTTCGGTCAGATCTTTAATCTCCAGGGCTTCACCCTCGTTCAGGCCCAGGCAGCTGTCGGTGAAGTTGGTAATGCAATAGGGGCAAGAAGTCACCAGCACCTCGGCACCGACGGCCAGCGCCTGCCGCACCCGCAAATCTGAGAAGCGATCTTCCTTGGGGGTCTCCATCCAGATGTGACCGCCACCACCGCCGCAACAGAGGCTGTTCTCGCGCGAATCGGCCATCTCATTCAGAGTCAACCCGGTTATCTGCTGCAACAGCTCGCGCGGCGCAGCGTAGATGCCGTTATGCCGCCCCAGGTAGCAGGGGTCGTGATAGGTGACCTGTTTGGGATAGGCACCGCTCAGGGTGAGGCGGCCGGTTTTTAGCAGTTCGGCGATATATTC
>Ga0210020_1002138_pt1 | contig 16094 bp, 12 predicted proteins | sample CryGeymeta201514_FD_183980 | JGI IMG/M metagenome (GOLD analysis project Ga0210020, IMG submission 183980) | Groundwater microbial communities from Crystal Geyser aquifers in Utah, USA - Crystal Geyser metaG 2015-14 (SPAdes) (version 2) | ecosystem: Environmental > Aquatic > Deep subsurface >... | reverse complement strand
TTGGCTCAGTAGACTAGAAGCTGTCCAATGGATGATGAAACAGCCCGATCTTTATAAGATTTACCCTAAAAAGCCGGGCGAATCGAATTGGCAGAGAGCCAGAAGGGCGGTAGAAGATATATTTCCGACAAAACCAGTCGGTGCCTATGTTGAAAAAACGGGGAAATTTGAACTGCAAAGGCGAAGAAGAGAATTAGATAGAGAACAAAGAATCTCGGCCCCCGCGAAGAAAAAATTTACAACTAAACGTCTTGGTCTTTTTGATAAATTCACAGGAAAATAGAAATTAATGTTCGTTCATTATCGAACCACAGGTTTAATTTTTAAAAAAGATGACCGAGGTGAAACCGACCAGCTCTTTACAATCTATACAAAAGATTTCGGTAAATTAGAGATTTTAGGAAAGGCAGTAAGAAAAATCTCCTCAAAGTTGAGGTCGGGAGCGGAGCTCTTTTATTTATCAGAAATTGAATTTATTCAGGGGAAAGCCCATAAAACTTTAACCGATGCTATTTTAATCAAGAAATTCAGCAATTTGAGAAAAGATTTAAAAACGCTATCTGTTGCCTATAAAATTTCTGGAATCTTAGATAATTTAATAAAGGGCCAGGAACCCGACGAAAAAATCTGGCAACTGATACTGGAAGTTTTCAAAAAATTGGACACCTTACACCTTACACCTTTTACCTTATACCTCATCTATTATTATTTTCTTTGGAACCTCTTTTCTATTTTAGGTTATCAGCCAGAACTCTATAATTGTGCTTTGTGCCAAAAGAGACTCAGACCTGAAAAACTCTATTTTAGCCAGGGAGAGGGAGGAGTAATTTGTCAAAATTGTTTCAAGGGTGCTAAACAAGCGAGCGAGATTAAGCCAGAAATAATAAAAATACTGAGGCTTATTTTAAAGAGGAATTGGCAAATTTTGTCGAAATTAAAAATTGAGCTAAAATATATGAAACTGTTAGAGTTAATTTCAGGAAATTATCTTTCTTTCATAAAAGAAAAGTATTCGTAAATTCGTTTATTCGTAATCGATTCGTTATTCATCGAGATAAATTGAAAATTTATCGAGATGTGAGATGAAAATTTTGATTTTCATCGAACGTTGATTTATGAAAAAGAAATTCATCATCTTCTTAATTCTTTTAGCTGCTCTGGTGGGTGCAGTAGGTTTCTATCAGTGGCAGAGAAATCTTTATTCAAAGGAAGTTTTAAAATTGGAGATTTTAGGTCCGGCCGAGGTCAATTTCGCTCAGGAAGTGGAATACATTGTTAAATATAAAAATAATGGGAATTTTCGTTTGGAGAATCCGGAACTTATTTTTGAACCGCCGGAAACTTCTATCCGGGATGAAAAAATTTTGGGCAGGCAGGTTTATGGAAAAGACCAATTAGGAGAAGCGATTTATCCTGGCGAAGAAAAAACTTTCCCTTTTAAAATGAAAATATTAGGTAAGGAGGGTGAGACAAAAATCGTCAAGGCTTCTTTAACCTATCAGCCAAAAAATCTAAAAGCAAAATATGAGTCATCAACCACTTTTACCACCACTATTAAATCCGTTCCTCTTACCTTTGAACTTGATTTACCCACCAAAATTGAGTCAGGAAAGGATTTTAGATTGATGATAAATTATTTCTCAAACGTAGATTATCTTCTCACTGATTTAAGGGTCCAGGCGGATTATCCTTCCGGCTTTGAATTTGTTGAGTCTTCGCCAAAGTCTATTGAAAAAAACGAATGGGAAATTCCGGTTTTGAATAAATCTCAGGGAGGAAGGATTGAGGTTTCGGGTCGTCTTTCGGGAGAAGTTGGCGAGGCGAGAGTTTTTCGGGCAAAACTGGGGATTTGGAAAGAGGGAGAATTTATTTTATTGAAAGAGGCAGAGAAAGGAGTAGAAATTATAAAACCCTCAATTTACCTGCGCCAGGAAATTAATGGAAATCCAAAATACGTTGCTCTGCCTGGCGACTGGCTCCATTATGAAATTTATTTTAAAAACATTGGAGACGATGACTTAAATGATTTATTTATGGTCTGCAAACTTACAGGTGAGGCATTTGATTTCCAGACGATAAAATCGGATTTGGGGCAATCTGAGCCCGGGGATAATTCAGTTATTTTTGACTGGCGCAAAGTGTCCAGACTCCAATATTTAGCTCCGACCGAAGAAGGAAAAGCGGATTTCTGGATAAAGTTAAAAGATGATTTGGGGAACGTGAAAAATCCAGTTTTAAGCAACAATGTTTTTATTTCCCAGGTCGAGGAAGAATTTGTGACTAAAATTAGTTCAAAAATAGAAATAGTCCAAAAAGGATATTTCCAGGACGAAGTTTTTGGTAACCAAGGTCCTATTCCGCCCAAAGTCGGCGAAAAAACTACTTATACTATAATCTGGCTGGTTAAAAATTATTATTCTGACATTAAAGATGTAAAGGTAAAAGCAACTCTGCCTCCCCAAGTGATTTTAACTGGAAAAATTTTTCCTGAGGAAGAGTTAGCAAAATTTACCTTTGATTCTCAGTCAAGAGAAATTGTTTGGTCGGTAGGAGATTTAGAAAGAGGCAAGGGTGTTTTGACTCCTGGTCCTAATATTTCTTTTCAGGTTGAGTTCACGCCCGATGAGACACAAAGAGGTAAAACTCCAGAAATTATTGGTCAGGCTAAAATTACTGGAGAAGATAGTTGGACAGAGATGACCTTACAATCTACTGCCCAGGCTCTAAATACCACTTTACCCGACGACCCAACCATAACTGAGGAAATGGGTCGAGTTCAGTAATATGAAAGACTTAATGTCAAAAATTGTATCACTTTGTAAAAGGAGAGGGTTTATTTTTCCTTCTTCTGGAATTTACGGCGGCTTTGGTTCTGGTTATGATTTTGGACCCTTGGGAGTGGAAATGAAAAATAATATCAAAAAGGCTTGGTGGGATGAAATGACAAAATTTCATGAAAATATTATGGGATTGGATGCCGCAATTTTAATGTCGCCCAAGGTCTGGCAAGCTTCTGGACACCTGAGCGCTGGATTTGCCGATGAGTTGGTTGAATGTAAAGGGTGTCATAAAAGATTTAGGGCTAATGAAATAAAGGGTAAAAAATGTCCAGAATGTAATGGGGAATTAATGGAGCCACGAAAATTTAATTTAATGATGAAAACTTTTGTTGGACCAGTGGAAGATGAAGCGGCTCTTACTTATCTGAGAGCCGAAACCTGTCAGGGAATTTATATGAATTTTGAGAATGTTTTAAACTCAATGAGGTTGAAAATCCCCTTCGGGGTAGCCCAAATTGGAAAAGCTTTTAGAAATGAAATTACTCCAAAGGATTTTATTTATCGAATCAGAGAATTTGAACAAATGGAGATGCAGTGGTTTTGCCACCCAAAAGATGCCGGAAAATATTTTGATTATTGGTTAAATGAAAGAATAAATTGGTATTTAAAATTAGGAATTAAAAAGGAAAATCTAAGAATTAGGGAAATTCCAGAAAAAGAAAGAGCCCATTATGCAAAAAGGCAAATTGACATAGAATATAAATTTCCTTTTGGTTGGCATGAAATTGAAGGAATTCACAATCGTGGCGACTGGGATTTATCTAATCACTCAAAATATTCTGGTCAGGATTTAAGGTATTATGATGAGGAAACCAAAGAAAAGTATTTTCCCCATATTGTTGAAACTTCGGTTGGGGTGGAAAGATCTCTTTTTGCTTTTTTATGCGATGCCTATCAAGAAATTGCTGGTGGGAGAACAAAAACCACCAAAGCGACCAAAGAAGTCGAAATTTTATTAAAATTGGATAAAAAAATTGCGCCAATTAAAATTGCGGTTTTGCCTTTGGTCAGGAACAAACCCGAATTGGTCAAAAAAGCAAAAGAAGTTTATCAATTGTTAAAACCCCATTTTGTTTGTCAATACGATGAGCTTGGTTCAATCGGCCGAAGGTATCGAAGACAAGACGAAATTGCTACCATTTTCTGTTTAACTGTGGATTTTGAAAGCTTAAAACAAGATGATTTAACCATTCGTGATCGCGACACAATGAAACAAGAGAGAGTGAAAATTGAAAATTTAGTCAAAGTTTTGGAGAAGAAGTTAAAAGAGTAAGCGAAAATGTTCAATGAACCTTTGATTCATTTCAATCTTCAATAAATCTTCGATTTATTTCGATGTTTAAAAAAACCACTCTCAAAAACGGTTTAAGGATTATTACTGTCCCAATGAAAAGCACTCAGGCGGTGACAGTTTTGGTTTTAGTTGGGACAGGTTCTAAATATGAGAAAAAAGAAATCAATGGAATTTCTCACTTTTTAGAACACATGTATTTTAAAGGAACAAAAAAAAGACCATCAACGATAGCAGTGGCTGAAACCTTAGATAAAGTAGGAGGAATTTACAACGCCTTCACTTCAGAAGAATACACAGGTTATTTTGCTAAAGTAGCTGTTTCTCATGCGGAGCTGGCTTTGAATTGGGTCTCAGATATTTTTTTGAATTCAACTTTACCTGAGGAAGAAATCGAAAAGGAAAAAGGAGTTATTATTGAAGAAATTAACATGAGGCAGGACCATCCCATTGAATATGTTCAAATTCTCTGGTCAAAATTATTATACGGAGATCAACCAGCCGGTTGGGATATTGCCGGAACAAAAGAAAGTGTTGCTACAATCAACCGAGAAAAATTGATTGATTATATAAAAAACCAATATGTTGCCTCAAACACAATAATTTGTCTGGCTGGGAAAATAGAGGAAGATTTAGCGATTCAAAAAGTAAAAAACTATTTTTCAAAAATAAAAACAAAAAAACCAATGGAAAAACCTAAGGTTATTGAGGAGCAACTCAAACCAAATTTACTTTTACATTTAAGACAAACCGATCAAACCCATTTATGTTTGGGAGTAAGGGCTTTTAATCTTTTCCACCCCCAAAGATATGCCCAAGAATTGTTAGCCATCATTCTGGGAGGGATGATGAGTTCGAGGTTGTTCGAAGAAGTGAGATCTAAATTGGGAATTGCCTATTATATAAGCACGAGTAATGAAGCTGACCCTGACACCGGCTTTCTTTTCACCCAGGCCGGCCTGGATAACAAAAATGTGGAAAAGGGAATTTCAACTATTTTGAAAGAATACAAAAAAATTTCACAAAAGGAGGTTCCTCAAAAAGAATTAAAAAAAGCCAAAGATTACTTAAAGGGAAAGACAACTCTTTTATTGGAATCTTCCGATGCCACTTCTTCTTTTTATGCCGGTCAAGAGCTCTTGGAAAAGAAAATTTTGGCTCCAGAAGAAATTTTCAAAAAAATTGACCGGGTTACTATAAATGATATTCTAAAAGTAGCTAAAGATATTTTTCAACCCAAAAAATTAAATTTAGCCCTGATTGGCCCATTTGAAGATAAAAAACCTTTTGAGAAAATATTAAAATTATAGTCAAAGAAGGTAAACCTTCTTTTACCCGAGTCGCAGCGAAGGGTGGAAAAGAACAGAATGTTCTTTGACCCATGCTTAGTTTTTATAGTCAAAGAAACTAAAGTTTCTTTTCCATCTTCGCCCCGCCTTCGGGACGAAGGCGGGGCTCGATAAATAAAAACTCGTATGAGCAATAGTCAAGTTTTAGATATCTCTTGGGGAACAATTTTGAAAATTGCCATTGCTTTTCTTGGTTTTTATATTCTTTACTTAGTGAAAGATATTTTGATTTTGATTATTTTTGCCGTAATCATTTCAATTTTATTTAATCCAGCAATTAATTTTTTACATCGTCACCGCCTGCCCCGGGTTCTGGCTGTAAGTTTCGCTTACATTACTGTCTTTGGAATTTTAGGTCTTGTCATTTATTATATTTTGCCTATGCTCGTTTCTGAAATCCAACAATTTTCTCAGCTTTTTCCTCAATACTTTGGAAAAATTGCTCCTCCCTTAAAAGAATTGGGGATTAAAGCCTTCGAAAATATGGAGACTTTTACTCAGGTCTTGGCCGGGTTTTTGCAAAAGGCCTCAGCTAATATTTTAAGCGCGATATCCATTATTTTTGGCGGGATTGGAGCGACAATTTTTGTTTTAGTTATTGCCCTCTTCCTCTCTTTAGAGGAAAAAGGAGTGGAAAGAGCTTTAGGGCTTTTGTCTCCCAAAAGACATGAAGCCTTGATCCTAAATCTTTTGGAAAAATCTCAAACTAAAGTTTCTGGCTGGTTTGGGTCAAGAATTCTCACTTGTTTTTTTGTAGGCATTACCTTTTTTATTACCCTCCAACTATTCAATGTAAAATATGCTTTTAGTCTGGCTCTGATAGCCGGGATTTTAGATTTCATTCCAATTTTAGGACCGATTGTGGCGGGAGCAATTGCCTTTTTGTTTGTCGCTTTAGATTCTTTGCCAAAGGCACTTTTCGTCTTAATTGCCCTTATTCTTATCCAACAAGTTGAAGGAAATATTTTAACTCCGGCTCTAACCAAAAAATTCGTTGGTCTTCCCCCGGTTTTGGTTTTAATTTCTTTAGCTATTGGAGGAAAGCTTTTTGGGCTTTTAGGAGCAATCTTAGCTCCTCCTTTCGCAGGGGTGATTTATGAGTTTTCAAGAGATTTTTTAAGAAAAAAGAAGGAGGAGAAAACGGTGGTTTTGTAAAATGGCTACTCTTTACATTGTTGCCACTCCCATTGGCAACCTCGAAGATCTAACATCTCGTGCCCTCCGAATTCTTAAGGAGGTTGATTTAATTTTGTGTGAAGATACCAGGGTAACAAAGAAATTATTAAACCGTTACGAAATAAAAACTCCGACTCTGAGTTATCATCAACACTCAAAGCTTCAGAAAATCGATTACATTCTTTCGCTTTTAAAACGGGGAAAAAATTTAGCCCTGGTTTCCGATGCCGGTACTCCGGGAATCTCAGACCCCGGTAACAAATTAATCAACCTTATTACGCGGCCGGGTCGCGTAGTGAAAACTATACCGGTTCCGGGACCTTCAGCAGTGACGGCGGCAGCTAGTGTTTCCGGTTTTCCTATGGATAGATTTTTATTTTTAGGTTTCCCACCAACTAAAAGAAAAAGAAAAAAGTTCTTTGTGGAAGTAGTAAACTCTAAATATTCAATTATCTTCTATGAATCTCCTTATAGAATAATAAAAACACTACAAGAACTTCGTTTAGCGTTTAACGTTCATAATTCATCGTTCGAAATTGTGGTTTGTCGTGAATTAACTAAAAAATTCGAGACAATTTATCGGGGGAAAATAGAAGAAGTAATTAGAGAGATTGAAAAAGACAAGATAAAAGGAGAATTCGTAGTAATAGTTGAAGGTAAAAAGTAAAAAAATTTAATTAAGAGTAAATTTGTGATAAAATAAAAGGAGGTTTAGCCTCCTTTTAAGATTATGTCTTGTATTCCGGTTTCCATTTCAAAAAATGGATTAAAGGATTTATATGAAAAGAAAAAATTAACTACATATGAGATAGCTGATATTTATTATTGCTGCCAGGGAACTATCTGGAAAAGACTAGAAGAATATGGAATTAGACGTCTTCCTAATGGCAGGAGGTCCTTTGTTATTTCTAAATCTAAACTGAAAGACCTCTACATCAAACAGCGGCTTTTTAGCAGGAGGATAGCAAAAATATATGGATGCGCTTATTCGACGATAGATTACAAAATAAGAGAGTATGGATTCCCAGTGAAAACTCTCGCAGCAGCACATATTACTACACTGCGCAAAAATTTCGATGGGAATAAAACAGATAAAGTATATCTGATTGGTTTCGCAATGGGGGATCTGAGGGTAAGGAAGAAATATCCAAACAGTGAAACAATTAATGTTGATTGTGGTTCGACTAAAAAAGCCCAGATTAATCTCATTTCAAAATTATTTAAACCTTATGGAAGAATTTGGATTAGTAAACCAAATAAGAAGGGAGCCACTCAAATCGAATGTTTCTTAGATGATTCTTTCAATTTTTTATTGAAAAAGAGAATTTTAATGGATAGTTGGATTTTAAAAGATAAAAAATATTTTATTGCTTTTCTTGCTGGATTTACTGATGCTGAAGGGTGTATTTCCATTAACAAAAAACAAAATCAAGCTTATTATTTTCTCGGTAATTATAATAAAAATCTTTTAAGCCAAATTAGAGAATACTTAATTCGGAATAAAATACGCTGCTCAAAACTAACAGAATCCAAAACTAAAGGGAAATTATGTTTTGATAAATATTTTCATAACGAAAACTATTGGCAATTTGGGATATATAGTAAGGGTTCTTTATTAGCTTTATTTGATTTAATTGGTTCTTTTCTAAAACATTCCGGGAAGAAAAAAGATATGAGAATTGCTAAAGAGAATATTAAGTTAAGAAACAAAAGAAAAAAATAAAATATATAAGCTCTATGAAAAAACTGTATCTTTCCACAGCGCTTCCATACGTTAATTCTCCTCCTCATGCGGGGTTTGCTTTAGAAATTGTTCAAACAGACGTGATTGCTCGTTATCACCGACTGATAGGCGAGGATGTTTTCTTTTTGACTGGAACGGATGAAAATTCGTTAAAAAATGTGCGGGCAGCGGAAGAAGAAGGAGTTCTAGTTAGAAAATTAGTCGATCGAAATGCAAAAAAATTTTATGAATTAAAAAGAGCTCTTAATTTGAGTTTCGATGATTTTATCCGGACTACCGAAAAACGGCATATTAAAGGAGCCCAAAAATTATGGTTAGCTTGTAAAAAAGATATTTTAAAAAAGAAGTATAGTGGACTTTATTGCGTTGGTTGTGAAGAATTTTATAAAGAGAGCGAGCTCGAAAACGGACTTTGTCCAGAACATCAAACAAAACCAGAGTTAGTGGAGGAAGAAAATTATTTTTTTAAACTTTCAAAATACCAAAATCGGTTAAGAAAAATTATAGAAAAGGATGAAATTAAAATAATTCCCGAAACTCGTAAAAATGAGACTCTAAGTTTTATCAAATCTGGCTTAGAAAATATTTGTATTTCTCGTTCTGTAGCGAGGGCTAAAGGATGGGGAATTCCGGTCCCTGGTAATCCGAGTCAAATTATTTGGTGCTGGTTTGATGCCCTCTCAAATTATATTAATGCTTTAGGGTACGCAGAAAATAGCAAAAAATTTCAAGCATGGTGGACAAAAAATAGAAATAAATTACATATTATCGGAAAAGGAATTTTAAGATTTCATACCGTATATTTTATAGGAATACTTCTTTCTGCTAATTTAAAGTTGCCGAAAACAATTTTTGTTCATGGTTATTTAACTTCTGGTAGGCAAAAAATGTCAAAGAGTTTGGGGAATGTCATTGACCCTTTTGAATTGGTGAAAAAATACGGCACTGATGCGGTAAGATATTTTCTTTTGCGGGAAATTCCGCCAACCGAAGACGGCGATTTTACTTATGAAAAATTTGAAGCGAGATATAATGCGGATTTAGCCAATGGATTGGGGAATCTGGTAGCAAGGGTAATAACACTTGCGAAAATTTCTAATTTCCAATTTCTAAAGGGTGGTGGGTGGGTTGGAGTCCAAACAATTATAAATAAAACTCGGAAAGATTATAAGAAGGCATTGGAGGAGTTTAAATTTAATGAAGCCTTAATTTCAGTTTGGGATTTGATTAGTTTTTGCGACCGTTATATTGAAAAAGAACGACCTTGGCAGGAAAGTAAAAAACAAAAAGAAGTTATTAGTAATTTGTTATTTGCTATTAGCAACATCGCTGAGATGCTAAAGCCGTTTTTACCCGAAACTTCAGAAAAAATATTCAAACAATTAAAAACCAAAAAGAGTCAGCCATTATTTCCACGAATTTAATTTATGTTAATTGATACCCACGCCCATTTAAATTTCAATGGCTATAAAGGGGATTTTGAGGAAGTTATTAAAAGAACTCTAGACAATAATGTTTGGGTGATAAATGTTGGCAGTCAGTATGAAACCAGCAAAAAAGCGGTGGAAATTGCCGAGAAATATCCTGAGGGTATTTTTGCAGCTATTGGTTTACATCCGATCCATCTGGAAACCGGTTTGGTCAAAATAAAAAATGACGAAGAGGAGGTTGAGGTAAACACCAAGGAAGAAGTTTTTGATTATGAAAAATACAAGGAACTTGCCAGATCTCCGAAAGTAGTTGCTATTGGCGAAATTGGTTTGGATTATTATTACCGGCCCAAAACAAAAAGAAAATTGGAGTTGTTTAAAGAGAAACAAAAAAAAGCTCTTTTGAAACAATTAGAATTAGCTAAGGAATTAAATTTGCCCGTGATTTTTCATTGCCGTATGGCTCACCAAGACCTCTTAAAGGTCTTAAAATTAAAAATTAAAAATGAAAAATTAAAAATTGACGGCGTGATACACTGTTTTACGGGAAGTTGGGAAGAAGCACAAGAATATTTGGAGATGGGATTTTATCTAGGTTTTAATGGAATAATTTTTAAAAGCATTGAAGGAATTGATTTCAAAGAAAACATTAAAAAAACACCTTTGGATAAAATTTTAATTGAAACCGACTGTCCATACCTGGCGCCGCCACCTTTTTTGAATCAGCGTAATGAACCATTATTTGTTAAATACATCGCCGAAAAAATTGCCAAAATAAAAGATTTAGGCTATGAAAAAATATCAGAAATTACCACTGAAAACGCTAAAAAATTATTCAACCTATGAATTATAAGAAATTTATTGATGAAAAAATAAAAGAAATCAGAAAAACCGTTGGCCAGGAAAAGGCAATTAGCGTTCTTTCCGGTGGGGTAGATAGTTCAACGGTGACAGTTTTGGGGCACAGAGCTTTGGGAAATTGATTAAAAACTTGATTAAATTTTTGCTTACTATCAAAAAGGAGAGAGTAGTTATTCTGCCCTCTCCTGTTTTATTTCTAAAAAATGGACAAAATTAAAAAAGTGGGGTAAAATTAAAAATCGTAAATATGGACTATAATCCGCAAAAAATTGAAAAGAAGTGGCAAGATTATTGGGAGAAAAATGGTTTTTACCGAGCAGAGGATTTTTCTAAAAGATCTAAAAAATACATTTTGATTGAGTTTCCCTATCTTTCTGGAGAAGGACTCCATGTTGGTCATTGCAGGTCCTATTCAGCAATGGATGCTATCTGTAGAAAAAAAAGGATGGAAGGTTATAATGTTTTATTTCCAATTGGTTGGGATGCTTTCGGTTTACCCACTGAGAATTATGCAATTAAAACTGGAGTTTATCCCCGCAAAGTTGCTGATGAAAACATTAAAGTTTTTAAGCGCCAGTTAAAATCCTTAGGTCTTTCTTTTGATTGGAAGAGAGAGATTGATACTTCTGATCCTAAATACTACAAATGGACTCAGTGGATTTTTCTTAAACTTTTTGAAAAAGGTTTAACTTATCAAGCCGAGATTCCGGTAAACTGGTGTCCTTCCTGTAAAATTGGTTTGGCGAATGAAGAGGTTGTTGGTGGGAAATGTGAAAGATGCGGGACTGAAGCAGAAAAGAAAACTTTGAAACAATGGATGATAAAAATTACGGCTTACGCCGGCAGATTAATTGAAGATTTGGAGAAGGTAGATTATCTGGAAAGAATAAAAACTCAGCAGAAAAACTGGATTGGTAGAAGCTACGGTACGGAAATTGATTTTAAAATAGAGGACTCCTCGGAGGTAATCAAAGTTTTTACAACTAGAGCCGATACTCTTTTTGGGGTAACAGCCATTGTTTTGGCGCCCGAGCATCCATTAGTTGAAAAATTCATCACCGAAGAAAACAAGGAAAGGGTAATAAAATATATTGCTGATGCAAAAAAGAAAAGCGATTTTGAGAGAGAGAAATTAGAAAAAGAAAAAACAGGAGTTTTTACTGGAAGTTATTGTCTTAATCCAGGAAATAATGAGAAAGTTCCGATTTGGATAGGAGATTATGTAATAGCTACTTATGGGGGGGGAGCAGTGATGATGGTTCCAGCTCATGATTACCGTGATTATGATTTTGCTAAAAAATATGGATTAGAGATCAGAGAAGTTATTTCCGGGGGAAATATTTCAAAAGAAGCCTTTGTTGGTTATGGAACTTTACTTAATTCCGGACAGTTTAATGGATTATCTTCTGAAGAGGCAATTAAAAAAAATACTGAATGGTTAGAAAAAAAGGGATTATGTCGAAAAAAAATTCAATATAAATTAAGAGATTGGATTTTCTCCAGGCAGCATTATTGGGGGGAGCCCATTCCAATTATTCATTGTCCAAAATGTGGAATAGTTCCGGTTCCAGAAAAAGATTTACCAGTAGAGCTTCCCTATATTAAAAAATATCAGCCTACTGGAACTGGTGAATCTCCCTTAGCTAACATTCCTAAATGGGTTAATACTAAATGTCCAAGATGTGGAGGGAAAGCTAAAAGAGAAACAGATACTATGCCCAACTGGGCAGGTTCCAATTGGTACTTTATCCGTTATACCGATCCTAAAAATGATAAATTTTTAGCTGACTCAGAAAAATTAAAATATTGGATGCCAGTAGATTGGTATAACGGGGGAATGGAACATACTACCTTACATCTTTTATATTCTCGCTTCATTTACAAATTCCTCTTTGATATTGGGGTAGTTCCTCAATCTGAGCCATATCAAAAGAGGACTACTCACGGAGTAGTTTTAGCTGAAGACGGAAGAAAGATGTCAAAATCTTTTGGAAATGTAATTAATCCCGATCAGATTATTAAGGAATATGGTACAGATACCTTAAGGATTTACGAGATGTTTATGGGGCCTTTTGACCAAGCTATTGCTTGGAGTATTCAGGGAGTAAAAGGAGTTCGCAGATTTTTAGAAAAAGTTTGGAAACTAACTTTAAATGGAGAAGGTGGAAAAAGCAGTGAAAGGGTAATAAGAGCCATCCACAAACTTAATAAAAAAATAGATGAGGACCTAGAAGCAACAAAGTTTAATACCTTAATTGCTGCCTTTATGGAGTTTGCTAATTTTTGGCAGGAAAATAAAAAGGAAACTAGCAAAGATATAATTGAAAGATTTTTAATTTTATTAGCGCCGATGGCTCCCCACATTTCTGAAGAGTTATGGCAAAATTTGGGTCATAAAAAAAGTATCTTTCTGGAAAAGTGGCCAGAATACGACCCGACATTAGTCAGAGAAGAAATTGTAACCCTGATTATTCAAGTCAATGGCAGAGTTAGAGACAAAATCGAAGTTGAAGCCGATATTTCCGAAGAAAAGGCAAAAGAACTTGCTTTTTCTCAAAAAAAGGTTAAGAATTGGATAGAGGGTAAAGAAATCAAGAAAGTGATATTTGTCCCGGGAAAATTAATTAATATCGTAGTCGAAGAACATTAGTTCTTCTCCATTCTTCGCTACGCTCGAATGTTTAATTTATATGTGTGGAATAGTAGGTTATATTGGTAAAAAACCGGCTTTCCCGATTTTATTATCCGGTTTAAAACGCTTGGAATACCGTGGCTACGACAGCTATGGTTTTTGCGTTTTTGATCAACAAAATCACCCATTTTTGTATAAAAAAGTAGGAAAAATTTCAGAAGCCGAAGGAGAGCTTTCAAACTTTAAAGTCGATGGAGAAATTGGCGTTGCTCATACAAGATGGGCGACTCACGGCGGCGTGACAAACGAAAATGCTCATCCGCATTTTGACTGTCATGAAGAATTTTTCCTTGTTCATAACGGGATTGTCGAAAATCATAAAGAATTAAAAGAGAAATTAATCAAAGAGGGTCATAGATTTACTTCTGAAACAGATACTGAGGTAATGGTCCATTTAGTTGAAAAATATTTCCAGGGAAACTTAGAAGAAGCAGTCAGAAAAACCTTGAGAGAGGTTCGAGGTACTTATGGAATTGCAGTCGTTTCTAAAAAAGATCCTCAAAAAATTGTCGTGGCAAGATTATCGTCTCCATTGCTTTTAGGGATAGGTCAAGATGAATTTTTAGTTGCTTCTGACCCGGCGGCGGTCATCACTCATACAAGGCAAGTTATTAATTTGGACGATAATGAAATTGCGGTTTTGAAACCTGATAACTTTTTTATTTTAAAAGAAAAACCACAAACAACTGTTGAGTGGACATCAGAAGAAGCAGAAAAAGGAGCGTTCCCACATTTTATGTTAAAAGAAATTATGGAAGAGCCTGATACAATTGAGAATGCTTTAAGGGGTAGGCTGACAATTGAAGAAGGTTTAGTGAAATTAGGGGGTTTAGATGGTGTCGCCGGAAAACTTCGAAAGATTAACCGTCTAATTTTAGTTGCTTGCGGAACAGCTTCTTACGCTGCTCGGGTCGGAGAATATATGTTAGAGGAATATGCTGGGATTCCGACTGAAGTTGATATTGGTTCAGAATTTCGCTATCGAAAACCAATAGTTGATAAAAATACGGCCGGAGTCTTTATTTCTCAATCAGGAGAGACTGCCGACACTTCGGCTGCCTTAAAAGAACTGAAAAATAAAGGAATTTTAACTATTGGCATTACCAATGTGGTGGGCTCGAGTCAATCTCGAGAAACCGATGCCGGGGTTTATACTCGTTCTGGACCAGAAATTGCGGTGGCTTCGACCAAGACATTTTTGGGCCAACTGGCAACTTTAGCTATGTTTACTGTTTATTTGGGCAGACAGAGAGAAATGGCACTCGTTATAGGAAAGAGAATTGTTTCTGAATTGACGAAACTTCCAGAACTGGCCAAAGAGGTTTTAAAGCAAGCTCCTCAAATTGAAGAATTAGCAAAAAAATACAAAGATTTTAAAAACTTCTGGTTTATTGGAAGAAAATATAACGCTCCTGTTGCTTTGGAAGGAGCATTAAAACTAAAAGAAATTTCCTACTTACATGCTGAAGGAGTAGCCGGTGGTGAATTAAAACACGGTCCTTTGGCTCTGATTGATGAAAATTTTCCCACTATTGCTATTTGTCCTTCTGATTCAGTTTATGAGAAAATGATTTCCAATATTGAAGAAATAAAAGCCAGAAAGGGACCAGTAATTGCAATTGCCACTGAGGGCAATAATGAAATTAAAAAAATTGTTGATGATGTTATTTATATTCCCAAAACCTTGGAGATGCTAACCCCAATGTTATCTGTAATTCCCTTACATCTTTTTGCTTATTATATGGCAGTTTTGCTTGGTTGCGATGTGGATAAACCAAAGAACCTTGCGAAATCGGTAACGGTAGAATAAATTATTCGTATACCCGCCCCGCACCTTTTGTTAGTTATTCAAAGTGTTTACTAAATTTGAAGCAACTTACTTTTTAAAATTCTCAAAAGGTGCGGGGTGAATATAAATTCGTAATTCGTAGGGTATGGTAAAAGATTATTCCATTTTAATAGGGGGAGCAGCTGGTCAGGGATCGAGGATGGCCGGATTGATTATTGCCAAGCTTTTTAATCAATTAGGCTATCGAATTTATATTTATGAGGATTATCAATCATTGATTAGAGGTGGCCACAATTTTTCCCAAATTAGAGCATCGGAAAAAGAATTTCAATCAAGGAAAAAGGAGATAGATTTTTTATTGGCTTTGGATAAAAATACTTTGAACCTTCACAAAAAGAATTTGAGTAAAAATGGCATTTTAATTTTCAATGGAGACAAAATTGAATCAAAAGAAGGGATTGGAGTTCCGATTGAAAAAATAACAAGAGAGGCAGGAGGGAAACCAATAATGGCAAACACAGCCCTAATTTCAGGTTTTTCAAAAATTGTTGGAATTGATTGGAAAATTTTGGAGGAGGTTTTGAGAAAAGAAATTAAGCATGAGATTGATTTGAATTTAAAGATTGGAAAAAAGGCTTACGAGACCTCCCAAAATTTTTCAAAAATTACACGGGTTCAACCCGTGTCAAATTTTCTACTTTTAACAGGAAATGAAGCGACGGCTTTGGGATTATCAAAAGCTGGTTTAAAATTTTATTTTGCCTATCCGATGACCCCGGCCACTTCGATAATGAATTTTTTGGCAAAAAAAGAAGACTTTAAAGTTAAAGTCATCCAGCCGGAAAATGAAATTTCAGTTATCAATATGGCTTTGGGGGCAAGTTTTGCCGGAGCAAAAAGTGCGGTTGGAACTTCTGGCGGA